>Ga0075472_10000596_pt1 | contig 15157 bp, 22 predicted proteins | sample DEB19_08_DNA_3_FD_77014 | JGI IMG/M metagenome (GOLD analysis project Ga0075472, IMG submission 77014) | Aqueous microbial communities from the Delaware River and Bay under freshwater to marine salinity gradient to study organic matter... | ecosystem: Environmental > Aquatic > Marine > Coastal ...
CGCGGCCCATGCGTGGCTCTTGACGCCATACAGCGGCCCCGGCGAAGCCTTCAACCCAACCGCCACAGCTTTCGACGGGCCGTACCTGTCCACAATGGCCTGCCGGATGTTGGTGTCCTTCGCCCGCGACGATCCGCATAGGTGCAGCTTCACGTCCTTGCGGTACACCAGGAGGGGGCCGCGTCCGGTGTTGTCCGTCCAGCGTTGAACGAATCGACCTATCCATACGCATGTGTCGAATACGGATGCTCCTACTGCCATGCCGTAGCTGGCGATCATTTCGATTGCGAGCATCGACCCGTCGGTGTCAGCGTCGAGGCGGTCGAGGATGGCTTCGTTGGTGCCGTGCCATGCTTCGATAGGAGCACCGTCGGTTAGGTGTACGAGTGCGCTATCGGTCGGGCCGGGGTCAACAGCGATGATGCTGCTCATGCTCCTGCCTCGGCGCGGCGTGCCTGCTCGGCCTGGATAGCGGCGAGCTTCACGGCGTTCGACTTGCCCCACTTCGGATCGTTCACGTCGCACCGATCCGCTGCCCACGATAGGAACCCGTCGTCTATGTCGGTGATGGGTTTGCCGTCGTTCTTGCCGCCCTTCCATACGAATACGTCGCTCGGGGTAGTGTGCTGCGGCGTAGCGGGGGAGTTGTCAACCGCTTCGTGGGTGACGGGTGAGGCTCCCCCGCTACGCTTCTGCACCGGGGATGGACTAGACGCGGCAGATTTTGAGAACCCTGATGCCGGGGCAGTTGCCTCGGGGTCGTCACCCGTCGGCACAAGAAACGTCTTCATCAACGCGTACTTGATGGCACCCGTAATTGACTTGTACGTGCCCTTGTCGCTCGCATCGTCACCAGTTCCGCAACCCTCAACGGTGAACACTGCACCCGTGTCGCCGCAAATAAAGCGGATGCGGATAGCGGTGTCCGTCAGAAACGTGCTCTTGCCGTTGTCTTTCGTGATCGGGCGTATCTCGGTGATGTTGCTGTCGACCAGCACGCACACCTTACGGTTGGCAAGTTCGTTGCGGATCGCGTCTGATACGTCGCTTTCGGTAGCGAACTTGTAGCGGAAGTGGTCGTTCCATCCGTTCTTGGGGATGCGGTCGACGCTTGCCATGACTTCGCTGAGTTTCGCGGCGAGTACTGCATCGCCATTGGCGGTTGTAGTGGTCATGCGTACTCTCCGTAGTTGAAGCCCTGATCCGACGAACGAAACCCATTCCGCGCCCGAGCGGCCGACCCCGGCTGCATCAACTCCGGCCGATCCAGAACACTGTCCGGGCGACGAGCCTGGTGTGCGAGGCTTGCAAGGCGAGCAGCCCACTGATGCTCTGGGCGCACACGGTTGGCGCGTGCTTCGGCGATAACGTCGTCGATGCGGTTCATTCTTCGACCGCCCATCCGTCGTACGTCGCTACGTCATCGAACGACGCGGCGATCTCCGTGTACGAAAACAAGTCGTCGTGGCTAGGGAACGCCGTTGCGTGGAACTTCATTACCACGACTTCCTGCGCCCTGTTCGCGTGTTGTACGAACTCCGGGTCGCGGGTTTTGATGCGTTGGAACATGCGTGCGTATTCGGCGTTACTTGGCCGGTTTTCGCGTAGTGGTTCTACGAGTGTCAGTGCGGGTGTTGTCACGGTGCCCTCCCCGAGCGCGTGCGTTTGGTTGGTTGAGGGGATTCCGGCTAGTCGCGTGGTTGGATGGCCGCGAGTAGCCGGAAGATGATTGGTGTGGCGATGAGGTACGTGGCGGCGTACGTCCACGGGTCTGTGAGGGCGTGCCTCATACGGCCACCGCCGCGGCCACGGGCGGCTGCTCGTTCATCAGCAGGGTTCGAGGGACGCCCTGCCGGGCGAGATAGCGGATGTGGCTCTGGCTACGTGGACGCGATTCCCCACGTTCCCACCGCCACACGGTTTTCCAACTACACCCCGCTGCGGAGGCGAACTGCTCAATAGTTCGATCCCCCCGAGCTGCCTGAATTGCGTTTGCGAGATCGTTCATGCGTCCCATTTCGAGGTCGTCGCCAAATGTCCTGCCGAACGGTATCAATCCCGTCGGACGGAATGCAACCATAGCGTCGGCCACAAAGAGCGCAAATAGCGTGCAAAATAGCGCCATGACAACGATGCCTACGACACGAGCCGGGAAGGCAATCCACGCGATCATGGAGATCGAAGGGTGGAACCAAGAGGAGTTCGCTCAGCACGCAGGCGAATCCTCGCGGAACATCGGTCGATGGCTACGCGGGCAAGCGAATCCCTCGCCCAAAAAGATCAGCAAAATGGTGTTGTCTCTCGGGTACGATCCTGCGGATTACGGGCTGCCGCCGGTTCCTGTGACTACCACGACGGCGGAGATCAAGGAAATCACCGAGCGCCTTGACGTGTGCCAGGCGGAACTCCTCGCTCGTCTCGAGCAGATCGCTGCCGAAGTCTCCGAACTCCGCGAAAAAGGCTGCGCATGAAACTCATCGCCATCGTCGTACTGGCGGCCGTATCAGCCACCACGCCCGCCGCCACCGCCCAATCACACACGCCCACACGCGAACTCAAGCAACTCCGCAACCAAGTCCAACAGCAACGCGCCGAGATAACACGAAAGGCCACCCGAATCGAAGCACTGTCCAAGCAACGTAACGAGTACGCCGCCGAACGCGACCAGCTACGCAACGACCTCACAGCAATGACCACCGCCCGAGACAACGCCCTCGCGGGCCTCCCCGCAGCGATCACAGCCGTACCCACAGACCAGTTCTGGACGCTGGTATTCAGCCCAGCACGCGCCACATGGCCATGTGATTCGTACTACTCCAGCAGCGGATACTGGTCGCTGGACTTCACCAGCTGCTAACTAGTCCAATCCGCGTACACATCCGCAGCCATCCCCAACGACCCGTCATCGTTCCACACGTAACGACTCGACGCGTCCACATCCACAATGCTGGTCAGGTCGACGGGGTGCAGGCCGATCATGCCGTGGTCAGGGTGAACGACCTCGATGACGAACATCGGCGGGCTGTACCTGCCAAGCTGATCCTTCACGAACGGGTCAACACCCTTCGGACTAGGGCCGAGCATGATGTCCGCCATGCCCGCCTGCCAATGCATGAACGAATGGAAGTGCGCGTAGCGGCTACGCTTGATGACGCCGCTCGCTGCGGCTTGCGTCATCTGCGCCAGCACCAGCGACCATTCCCGGTTCGCATCATGCGCACGCTTGAGCCCATACGCAGGGATACCGAGGCTCCCGCCGCCACCCTTCGTAGCGTCACCATGCGCGAACGCGTACGTGTCAGGGCCGATCGTCGTCGTGAGCGTGTACCCGCTCGCGGTCTCGTACTCGACATTCTTGACGTTCGTCAGCAGCGCACGCGTGAGCTCATGCAGCAACAGTTCCCACGAGGTATCGACCCGAGCACTGCCGGTCGGCATTTTGCGGGTAGTTCGGGGATGATTGCCGACGGTGCCAAGGAACCTCACGCGAGGGAATACCTGCGCAGCCTCGTACCCGACCTGTGCGAGGACACCAGCTGCAGCGATACTCTGCCGCCCCGCGCGCGCGACGTACTCGGCCGATTCCAGGTGTAGGTCGCCGCCGATGGTGTCACCGTTCACGGCGATGACAAGTTCTCCGAATCCGTTACCGTCATCAGCAGCGAGCTTCAACAACGTATCCATGGTGTGCTGCACGCGGGCCATCATGATCTGCGGGTTGTACGCGTTCACGTCGTTCACGACGCGGGGCGCTACGATCTCGCCGGCATGCAAGTCGTTGAAGTGCCAGATGTACGTGAGGGGCTTACGCTTCCCCCGTACGGGGCGGGGACGCGCTGGCGCTGGCAGTGCGAAGTTGGCGACGGTCGGCGCAAGCATATCCCGCACGTCACTCACGATGTTCGAGTGCTTCGCCGCGTACTTCAGCTGCGCCTTCGCCGACCGCGACTCCGCTTCCGCACGCTCCGCACGCGCCCTGAGCCTCAGCACTTCCTCCGGTTCGACGTGCTTCGTGACGACCTCGACCTTCGGCAGCTGCACCACCGACCGACGACCCGCCGCATTGCACGCAGGGCTGACGATGCCGTTCGCCGCAGCCCAATCACCAACTGTTGACTTCCCCACACCCAACGCTCGCGCCGCCGCAGAGATACTTCCCGCCGCCTCGATCGCACGCGCAAGAATCCCATCATGGTTCTCACGGTACGCTGCGCGTTCCTGCTCAGTGAGTGCCATCAGTTCCCCCAACTGTCGGATTGCTACTGGTACTCGTCCTGCACGGGCCTGTCCCGCTCCGGCGCACGCGACACACGCCAATCATTGAACGACACCAAGCACGCACTACACAACTCGAGCTCCGCAGCGTGCCCAGCGACGGGTTTCACAGTGAGCTTCTGCGCAGGATCGCCCTGCTCAAGCTCGTCACACAAATCGCAGCCAAACGCCCTCACAGGATTCCGGCCGCCCGCGCTGCGTCTTTCACGACGTACGCGATGATCGCTACGATCGCGAGTTCCGTACGCCGCAGTCGAGCACTCATATCCTTGCCCGCGTCCATCTTTGCTTCGATGACCGACAAGCGTTCAAGAATCCGTGTCACGTCCGTGGCGGTCACGATCGCCACGTATCCCCGTGCTCGACGTGCCACTTCTCGCCAGGTACCGGCAAGCACAACCCGAACCGTCGCAACGCCGCCCGGCACGTAGGCGATTCCCCAACAGGCCGCCCGTCACTTGCGCTCACGTCCGCTGCTTTGCCCCAGTTATGACGACTGGTACCCGGCCGCGCCGCGAGGTTTCCGGTACCAGCCTGGTACGCGGCGTACAACGCGGCCTGCTCGTCCAGCGACCGATACCCCGAGTTGATCCGCCACTTACGGCGTGGCCCGCCACGACTAGCGAATCGGGCAGCGCGCGCAAGATCATTCCGCAGGCGCTTCCAATCACGCCGTACCTGCCGCGGTTCGCTACGACCGACATGAACGTCACCAGTCAGCCACCGCCGCCAGTTCACCGGGCGACGCAACCTACTCATCGCTCATGTCCCTGTCGTTTGACGATGCCATGCCATCGTTCGTGCGCGGCTCGGAGTAAAGTCCGACCACGTAAGCGCCCGAAGTGGCTGCGAGGCCGATCAACGCGGCGACCGTCTGCGGATCGGTGGTGAGTATTGCGGTGAGTGTCGCGCAAATCACGCTGGTGATCGCGACGATTCCACTGATGATTGCTCTCGTGTCCATCGCTGCCCCCCACTACACGAGGCGGAGCGGGCCGGGACGGTAGCTACACGCCGCGGGTCACAACGCGTTCACGTTGCCCAAGTCATCTATCTGGTACAGCCGGGGATTGCCGGCGTTGTCTTTGCAGTACAGTCGTGCGCGGTTTGATGCTGGCGTGCTTGGATCACCGGAGCGTTGCACGAACTCGATGTAGTCTGGGCGCACGTTCTCCAACGCGGCGATGCGCCGCTCGAGGCCGTTGATGCGTTCCATGAGTTTCGCGACGTGGTGAATGCCGACCGGCATACTGCTCTGATCCCTGTTCTGCATCAGATCTCCCTACGATTGGCTGTCGCTCGTGCTGCCGGACTGTTCGGTGACGTCGGCTTGCGTGACGATCTGCGCGATGCTTTCCACGCCATTGTCGTCGATGGCGATCGTGGCTCCGATGACGCGTACGCGCTCGTCGACGGTCATCGTGCCGTACCGCGCCTGTGCGCGGACGGTATCGCCGATGTTCCACACGTCAAAGATGCGAGGAGCGCGCAGGCCAGCTGTGAAGCCGATCACCGGCAGCGGCGGGTAGCGTGTCACGAGCTCTCGATACGTGAGTGCGCTGAGTTGCGCGGCGGCGGTGACGTCGCTCAGTGCGATGTACGCTTCGTGCCTGCCGTACGCTGCGGATTGTGTGTCGTTCGTCCATTCGAACCACGCGCCGCCCTGCCCGTCACCGTGTACCCACGTCGCGAGCTTCTCCATGTCATACGTTCGTTTGAACGCCGTGCAGTTCGCAACTGTCCCTGCGCCGTAGCCGAACACGGCGTCGTCCTGTGTACTGCCACGCTGGCCGCCGTACACGATGAGGTCGGCCATGTCCTCGCCACTATCCACCGGGGAGAGTTGCCAGTCAGATCCGTCCTGCGCGTTCGCAACGTCACTCATAGCTTCCGCGATGGGTTTCGGCGTGAGCGTCCAGTCGATCGTGACGCTACTGCTGGCCGTGATGTTCGCGCTGTCGGTCGCGACGAACGTGGCGCTGGTCGCGTTCGCCGTGTCGATGATGGTCTTGATGAGCGTGCCCTGGTCGATCGCGCCGTGGTTGGTGCTGTTGTGGCGGCGCGCGAGCGTCGTGCCGTACGGGTCAACTGCGACGATGCGGGCCATACCGATGCCACTGTCGCCTGCGGATTCCTCCATCGTCCAGATCGTGCCGTACGCACGGAGCGTACTGGTGTCGTCATCGACGCCACGGCGGTACGCTTTGATACGGCTACGTCCGGGCGTGATGAGCGCAGCTGCGTCGCTGGTGAGCGGCAGGCTGCATTCGATGACGGTCGCGCCGTTGAGCTGATACGTGACCTGTCGTTCCGACGCGAGCGTGAGCAGCGAAGTGTTCGCGCCGGTTTCGTCGGCAAGTACCAGTTCCCACGTGGGCTGCGTCACGTTACGCTGCCAGTCGCGTGATCGTTGTCCGGTTCTTGCAGGACAGCGTGTTCGCGCTCATCTGGTAGCGGACCTCAAACACGTTCCAGCCTGCGGTGATACCGCTAATCGGAATCCACGGCTGGTATCGGCCGGATGCTGTGGTGGCGAGTGCCGATGCGAACACCGCTGGGGATGATTCGAACGTCTGATCGGTGGTGCTGTCTGCAACGGTGGTGAACAGGCCAGCCGTCGCATTGACGCCGCCGGCCGCAACGCCAGCGTCGCTCGCGACCTGCGTGTACTTCGTGCCGAGCGTGAACCGTGATACCGATGCGATCGGCGCAGCACGCAGCACCGGGATCTTCAGCTGGGTGCCGTTGATGTACACCGCAAAATCGTGGTTCCCTACGGCAGTGCTGGCCTTCGCCAGCGAACGATACGCCAGTTCCACGACAGACTGCGCCGACGGTACATACATCATCGTGAAATCAGCAGTGCCAGCAGTGGACACCAGGCGGCCCATGCCGGTCCCCGAGCTGGATTCCTCCGTGGCGACATAGTTGGTGACAGGACGACCACCAGCGATCGGGTTCAGGTTCGTGATGTCCGTCGTGCTGATCGTCGTATCACCAGCGGGAATCCTGATCGCAGCAATCGGCAGGCACCCGCTGGGAACCGCAGGCCAGTACGCCGTTTCCAGCTGGTGCGTCGCACTCGCGTTCGGCGTGCCGTCAACGATACGGAACCGGAACCCGTTGATACCACCAGCGTCGTGCGCGTTGTCCTTCACCTCGATGCACACGAGATCGATGCGCGGGTTCGACCCGTCCGCCGCCGTCCACGTATAACCACCGTTGGAACTCGTGTTGTAACTCGAATCGTTCTGACACATGTACCCGGACTGGTAAGTCACCGACGCAGGCACAACGAGCGCACGCCCTGCGGCAATGTCGACGCTCATGTTCGCACCGGCAGCACGTTGCGTGACAGCGAAATCGCCGCGCGAAATCAGACCCTGCATATCCGCAGTCGCACAAGCAACAAGGTTCCGCAGCTGCTGCGCCGAATAGCTGCCAGCCTGCAACGCTACCGGGCTGTTCGTCAGTGTGCTGGTATTGCCGCTCATCGCGTCTCTCCCTAGATCGCGTACGCGTCGCGCATAACGACACGCAGCTTCGTATTTGAATCGAACCCGCTGCCCGTCAAGCGCAGCGTGTTACTCCCTACCGTCAACCCGAACCACGTCGCATCGTCCATATCCAAGTTCTGCAACACACTCGTCAAACCGTTGAGTTTGATCGTGCGCTCGAACAGGTCGATCTCCCAATAGTCGCCGGTGCCGATGCTGCTCGTGAACGGCAGTACGCTGCCGCTGGTCGTGTGCGTCACACGCGGCGCACCAATCGGCCCGTACACCTGCAGCACCGGGTACGCGGTTGCAGTGCCGCTGTTCGTGAGCGTGAGCTCGCCACCAGTCGAAGCCTCGAACACCAGTGGGAACGTCAACGCGAAATCCAGCCCAGTGCCGCCATCGGTCAGGGCACTGCTGTCCTCGTTCGATGACGTGGATTCCTCAGCGGTCGACTTCTCCGCGGCAAGCATCAACTGGAATCCCATAAGCATCCCGCCACGGCCCTGCAACTGCACGGGCGCAGCAAGCCGCAGACCGGTGATCCGCCGATCATCCGTTGGGCTGGACCCGCCAGGTTCCGTCCATGTGAGCGTGCCCGTGCCTTCCTCGCCCAGCAGGCTGCGCGCACATTTCAGAAACGTGTCCTCGAGTGTTTTGCGTGCCGCGAGCGTGGACGCGCCGATCACGCCCTTGATGACGCCCGTCGCGCCTTCCTCGAACCCGTTATCCATGTACGAGCCGTGCGCCTGTGGGCGGCTCACGCGACTGGTTCGCACGTCGGCGGTGAACTGCATTCCGTCGTAGTCGAGGAACAGTCCGCTGCTGGCGTCCGGGTTGAACGTCAGCGTCCCGGCCGGGGTGGTGAGCGTGTACAGTGCGCCGCTGTGCCTCATGCGGTTGCTCCCGGCGCGTTCGCCATGATCGTACGGAAACTCCACGCGGCGGATTGTGCGGCGACCATCATGTTCGGTTCGCCGCTGAACACTTGCGTGATGTTTACGGTGCCGCTGCCGACGCCCGTGGCGTAGAACCGGCCCGTGCCGATGTTGCCGCCGAACACTGCGCTGGCATCAATGCCAGTCGGCGCAATGGTGGTGCCGCCGGCATCGGTCGCGATGCCGTCAACGTCGGTTGCAGTGTCCGCGGTTCGTGTCGGTGGCGGCTCGAGCGCCTCGGTATCTGACTGGTACTGGCCGCCGAGGCTCATGATCTCGCTGTTCGCGTAATCCCTCAGACCCTCAAGCGTCGCCAGTTGCTTCTCCGCTTTGTCGATGGCAGCTTGCGCCCGGCGCTTCTTTCCGGCCTTGCCAGACTTCGCACGCTCAGCTTTCGCCATCTGCGTGTACGCGTTGCGCAACGCTTTCCGCGCCGCAGGCATCCCCTTGATTGCAGCATCACGCCGCGAAATCAGTTCGCTGATGCGTTGCTTCGCAGCTGCCTGCCGCGCCCGCAAGAAGCTGGTGACAGTAGTGTTCTCCGTAACACTGCCATCATCGTTCGTCGTGAACGCATCGCCAGATGCAAGCGCGGAATACCCGAGCACGTCCTCAACCGTGCCGCCCCTCCGCTCACCGAACACGTTAATACCACCAACACCCGTTGGCGACGTGAACGTCAGCGGCATCAGTGCTTCTTTCAGCCAGTTCTTGCCGCCGCCCTGCGAGCTGCGCCCCTGCGCTCCCGGCAGCGGTGGCGTCGGTGGCACAAACCCGCCGAGGCTCCCGCCAAACCCGTTCTTCTTGAGGTTCACCTCGAACGTCACACGCTTCGGCTGCGGCTGCCAGTTGTCGTACGCCTTCCGCGCGTTACGCATCGATTCAGCAAACGTATCCGAGTTCTTGGCCGCTTCCCGCGCCGCCGCCCCCGCATTCTGCAGCGCCGTCCTGAACCTGCCGCTCATCTCGATGTGATCGAGCGTCTTGGCGCGCGAGTTGATGAGCGACATCTCGAGGCCGGTAATCGACGCGTCCAATCCGTTGACGGCCCCTGACAATCCCGGCACGACCTGTGCAACGAGCTTCAGCCCGCCGACCATGCCACGCATTGCCTCGAGCGCCGAGATCCCGAGATCGTAGAACGCGACGCGCAGGTACCGCAGATCCTTGTCCATCTTCTTGAGGTTTTCGCCGAACCGTGCGAACCCGCCATTGCTTTTCATCATGTAGCCGGTGAGCGCAAGGATCGCTGCGCCAAGTGCAAGCGCCCCGGCAACGGGCCACGAGATCGCCAGCAGCGCGGGAATCAGTGAGGCCGATGCGGATACCAGGCCGCCGAGCGCGAACGTCAGCGGGCCGATCGCCGCAGCGGCGAGCATGATGCGTGACGCAAGTCGCTTCTGACTGTCGGTGAGATTGTTGAACACCGACATGGCGCGACTTGCGAAGTTCGCGAGCTCCGTCAAGGCGGGCATCAGCAGCACCGCGATGCTCATCGCGATTTCCTCGAACTGTTCTTTCAGCTTGCCCATCTGCCCGGCGAACGTGCCGCCGTACGCTGCGGCGCTCCCGCCGAACTCTTTACGCAGCTCACCGAGAATGATCTTCTGCGCCTGCATCCGGTGACCGGTCTCGGTCAGCGTCTTGATCTGATCCTTCTGCGCCTGCGTAAACGACACACCGGCACGCGTGAGTGCCGTGATGCCCTTCACCGGATCGTTGAGCGCCTTGCCAAGCATGATCGCCGCGTCACGCGGCTCCTTGCCCAGCGCGGTCGCCATGTCGAGCAGCGAACGCGATGCCTGATCGAAAACCTTGTTGCCCTTGCCGGCCTCGTTGCGGATGTTCGTGAACGTCAGCAGCAGGTTCTGACCTTCGCGAATCGCGAGGTCATCGATCCCGGTGAGGCGGCTGAGGCTGTCCGCCATCTTGGTGATATGGCCGCCGCTGACATTCGCGGCTTTGCCCGTGGACCTGAGCACCGCACTGGTCTGCGCCGTCGCCTTCTGCAACGCCATCGTCTCGCGCACACCCACCGCGAACGCCGCAGCGATCGGCACCGTCACACCCATCGTCATGCTACGCCCGAACGACTGCATCGACTGGCCCGTCTTGCGGACGCTTCGCTGCAGCTGCTTCATCGAGCGTTCGGCGCTACGCGTATCCCCGCGCGCCTCAACCAGCAATCGATAGATGCTCGCCAACCGTGGCCCCCTAACCGTGCATCCCTGCGCCGAGCCGACGGAACTCGTCGGCACTCATCGGTACCGCCCGCCCCGCCTCGCGGGTAGCTACCGCCCCGTCGTCAACGTCAGCGTCCCGCGCACGCTGCAACCCAGCGACCAGCACACGAATCATGCGAATCGGAAGCGCCGCAACCTCATGCGGCCGATAGCCGAACTCGCGCCCGAGCACCACCAGCAAATCGGCGTACTCGGGCGTTACCCTTCCGGGTCAACGTCCTTCGCCAGCCACGCCGACACGAACTCCACCAGGCCACGCACCTGACGCATACCAAGGCGATCCTCGCGCCACTCCTCGCGAATCCACGCGCCGAGCTCGTCACCGTCAACGGTCGCCGCAGCAACCACGTCAGCGATCGCATCAACCGCATCCGTACCAGACGCGTCCACACCAACCGCATCGACACGTTCCATCGCCGCCCGGATCGCAGATTCCTTCGACGCGGTAATGTCAGCAACGAGCTTGAACTCCCTGCCCTCCGGCCCAAGAATCGACGGAACATCCTCGTCCGGCGTTTTCACCGCGAACGGATCAAATACCTTCGCACCCTGCGACATGATTCAGCCCTCCTGGCCGACTGGTTTTGAACTATCAGACGACGCGGTCGATGACCTTCCACAGTCGCTCGGTGCTCGTCGCGCTCGGGTACGGGAACGCCTTGACGGTGTACTCCACCGTCTGCACTCCGTCCTTCTTGGCGCTCAGCGAGAAGTTCCCCTGCACCGATCCGTTCCAGATGATGACGCGCCGGTAATACACCGCCGACGACGTCGCGCCCGGCGCGTACCCCTCGAACCCGACCGCGTAGTTCGTCGGAATGCCATCCTGCGCGGACACACCCAGCGTCGATTCCGTCGAACCGCTCGTCACCGTGCCATACCCAAGCGCCTGCTTGAGATTCGTGAGGGTACCCTCCGCGGCGTTGAACTTGAAGCTCATGTTCTGGCCGGTGATGAAATCCTTGACGGGAGCGTTGTACTGGTCCGTGACGACCTCGAACTTCTCCGTCTCGATCTCGAGTTCAACACCGTCCTGCGTGAACCCGACCTCCGTCCAGCCGCCGCCCCACGCGGTACCTTTCGCGATGCTGTTCGCAGGCGCGGCCTCACCGACGCTGGAACTGACGTACACCATCACCGGCCCGGCTACCACGATGTTGTTGACGGTCTGCGTCACGATTCACTCTCCGCATCAGGTTCGGCTTTGCGGAGGATCGGACGCCCATCGAACGTCAGCGCCAGCAGCGTCGCTGCCTCGCTATCGGTGAACCACTTGCGCTCACCACGCTCCATCACCACGTCAGAATCGACGCCTGCGATGACATCGCACGCAGTACGCGGGTCGAACTCGACCAGTACCTTCGATCGCTTCGACGTTTTCGGTGATGCTTCGGGCACGATCCCCTCCGCAACTCACCAGCGAATCGCGAAGCGGTAGCTACCTACGCGTCGGCTGTCATGCCCTCGACCCGTTCGATGCCCATCTCGTCACGCTTCTCGTAATAGTCCTTCTTCAGCGTGGCACGCGTCAGATCCCGCAACGGATCGCGATGCTCGATGTTCACCAGCCGATCCGGAGTGAACGCATCCGCCTGCGTGTAGCCCAACACTCGCCCAGCTTTGTCGCCGCGCAGCGTCCACGACACGCCCTCCCACTCCCCGACATACGTGAAGTGCGTCGTGTCGCAACGCATGTTCTCGATGATCCGAAAGAACCTGCTCTGCAGGTGTCCGAACACCGTTGGGTGTGGCATCATCCGCGCGATCCGCGCCGTGTCCGGGTTCGCCTGGTGATCGTCCCACCACTGCTCGATACGGCCGTGAGCGACAAGGGCGTCCGTGCCCGCGAGCTCGTCCTTGATCGTCGGACAATCCTTCGTGATGACCTCGTCCGCGTCGATCACGAACAGCCAGTCCTCGCCCGGTGTCCCGTGAGCACTCGCAAGCTTGAACAGTTCCGTGCGCTTCTCAGGTTCCCCGCCATACCACAGCGTTTCGGGCTGGTACACGGTAGCGCCGATCCCGACAGCATCAGCCGCCATCAGGATCGCCTGCGCCTCCGCGAGATTGCTACGCGGCCGACCGTCAGGAAACAGCAGGTAAGCGCCGTCCATCGCGACAACGTGATCCACACCGATCCGCGCGAGGCTACTTACCGTCGCTGCCAGCCAGCTAGGCGGCTCGTTATACCAGCACAGCATCGCGATTATCCGGCCCACGGTGTTTCCCTTTCGATCGTGACACGCGGCGCACGCTTGCCAATGAGCAGCTGCTTCTCCGGCGCTTTGTCCAACTGGTTCTGCACCTCTTTGACGTGGTACACCAGCGCATCAGGGTGCGTCCAAATCGGCACGCCCCCCAGTTGCAGGCGAACGCACTGGTGGTAATCCGACGCGAACCCCGCGTCGTACACGCCGAACGGGTACGCGTCCCACAAATCCCGATTCATCACCGCGAGATTGCACCCGTGGAAGTACACGCGCAACGGTTCCCGCGGCAACTCGCCAACCTCGTCGATCGTCAGGAACGCGTACGAATCCTCAGTGGGATAATCCAAATCCCGCAGCGGCGTGGGATGAACAGTCGTACGATCACTGGCATTGTCGACGTTGATCCACGCGCACACCAGCCCGTCAGGGTTCTCGGCGTGGACGTCCAGCACCAGATCCAGCGATCGCTGCGACGGCACACAATCATCGCTGAGAATCATGTACCGCTCATACTTCGTATTCGCGATGATCCGCGCGACGACATCCACCAGCTCGATCTCAGTCATGTACTGCATCCACGCCTTATCGACGCCACGCAACTCGCGGATCGCGTCGATACATTCCGGGATCGCCCGCGGATTCATCACCATCAGCAGCGTGTCGTTCATACCTACTCCGGCATCGGGAACGGCGGGAAGTTCAACGCGCGACGAATACGCGGCCACTCCCCCTCGGGGTGATCCGCCAGGTTCCGATATGGCTCGAGGCTGTCGCGCCGGTAATAACGCGCCTTCGATTCGTCTTGCGCTCGCAGCGAGTACGCATGGCGCGTGATGATGTGCAGATTCTTCGCGAACACCATCAGCGCGAACGCCTGCGCCCGATCATGCAACGAGCGTGCAGTGTCGTGCTGCAAGAGCGTCATCGACGCGTCATCGATAATCGGACCCGTATCGATGCCAGCATCCACCCGGTGCAGCGTGACGCGGTACACAAAATCATCGTTCAGGATCGCGTGACTGTACGAGTTGCAGCCCCGATACTCCGGCAACGGCGCAGGGTGCAGGTTCACGATCCCACACTCGGGTTGTGCAATCTCGTCGGCCGTGAATATGTGGTCCGTCAACACGCTGACGACCAGTTCAGGAGCAGCGGCGAACACGTCGTCACGATGCTCCTCACCAGCGACGCCCCACCAACCCGCCGCCACATGATGCCGCGCCACGAGCTCGTGCCCCGCAGCCACAATCAGATTCGCGACAGCCTCACCAAGAAACCGGGCACTGAACAAGCCAATCCTCATGCGGGCTCGCGATCCCTGATGTACCTGGCAGGCGCACCGCCCCACACCTCACACTGCGGCACGTCACGCGTGACAACACTATTCGCCGCGATGATCGCCCCATCCCCGATCGTGACGTTCGGACTGATAACCGCACCGCTGTAAATCTTGCAGCCGTCGCCAATCGTGACGCCGCCACCGACCACCGCATTCGGGGACACGTCGGTACCGCCACCGATCTGCGCATCATGCCCGACATACGCACCGGCCTGAATCCACGCGTTACGCCCCACGACCGTGCGACGCCGTACGCCCATCTGCACCGTCGCGAACTCGCTGACAGTCGCATGCTCTTCGATCACCGCAGGGAACATGCTGGCCTGACCACGCCACTCAGCAGGATGACCGATCGCAGCCCACGGATCGACGTTCGCATCACGATGAACGATGGCATCCCATACCGTCGCACGATCCTCACGCTCGCTCATACGCCAGCCCTCGCGTTCAACAGCAGTTCCACCTGCTCCGCGACATGCACGATCTGCGCAGCTTTGATCGCAGCGAACCCGCCCCCGTCACGCCACGCGGCAAGCTCGAGGCCGAGCGCGTCCGGCGCATCGGTCGCGGTATACGACTTGCCCACCGCAAGGATCGACTGGCACTGCTCGTCGTACGTCACTTGCGCCGTCGTACCATCCGCAGCACCGACGAA
>Ga0075472_10000600_pt1 | contig 15112 bp, 17 predicted proteins | sample DEB19_08_DNA_3_FD_77014 | JGI IMG/M metagenome (GOLD analysis project Ga0075472, IMG submission 77014) | Aqueous microbial communities from the Delaware River and Bay under freshwater to marine salinity gradient to study organic matter... | ecosystem: Environmental > Aquatic > Marine > Coastal ...
CCTTGCCTATTTAACAGAAAGTAATGATATAGTATTTAATACTAATGTATCTAATTCGGCCAGCGGTAGTCAAAGTACACTATATTGGTATAAGTTTTTGACTAAACCCATGGACTATAAAAACGAAGTTTTATTAGAACAAGGTACAGTTGGTGGAGGTTATGTAGGCAGTAGTATTTATAATACAATTACTAGAATTAACAGTGTAACGGATGTACTCTGTGAAGATAGTGCTACAATGAGTATGGCACTAAAATATGGTGGTTGGCACAGTACATACCTAAACGCATATTATCATGGTGGCGATAGCGGTACTACAACATCTAACTATCAATCTTGGGCTACTGGTACTGTAACTACAAATAACGCTCAACCAACATATGGTAGCGGACCCACAAGTGTACAACCTGGACCTAAACAGGATAATACTCGTGGTGTACTAATTGGAGGCACTAGTGGTGGCACAGGCAGCTGGTATATAACTTTTAGCACAAATACCTGGACTAGCGGTGGATACGATATGCCTAGCAGTCAGCGTTATGGTGCTGGTACTTTTGGTCAAGCGTATGGATACGGCTACACATACAATAGCGGTGGTGTATATAGATTAAATTGGAGTAACAGTACTTGGAGTTCTACTGGCAGCGGTAATCATACCAGTGGCGCAGAAGTTCACGGTAAAATATTGGGCACTAAGTGGAATAAGTTTTATCATGGTGGTGATAATTCAAGTACCAGCATGGTTACAGTTAGTTGGTTTAATATGGCTACTAATGTTTGGGCGGCTACCGGCAGCAATCAACCATATGCACAAGGTGAGCAAAGTTGTGTTATGTCACAGGATTGGGGCTATTGGTTAGGTGGATATGGTGTTGGAGGTACCTGGGGCCAACAAAACGAAAAAAGTATGAAAACCTGGTATGCTACAGATACTATAGCCTATTATCCAAAAGTTAACGGCTGGCGAGCACTTAGCTCTGGCAGTGGGTGTTGGGGGCCCGTACCATAATGGCTTATAATGTTAATACTAATACAATTATAGACAGCAGTGGCAAACTAGCTCCAGTTAAATTTACCAGTCGTGCTAACCTACCAACAGGTGCAGCTAGATACCTAGCATTTGTTAATGATCAGGCCGAATTAGTAATGAGTACAGGCACAGCGCCTACAACAGGACCCTCAGCCAACGTAACCTGGTACAAATTTTTAACTAAACCACTAGACTATAAAAATGAAGTTTATCTTGAGCAAGGCACAGTTGCAAATGGTTATGTAAATAGTAGTATTTATAACACTATTCACAAAGTACACCACAACAGCGATATAACTTGGACACTATCCTCTACAACTCCATTTACTAGTAAATATGGTGGTTGGCATAGTACTTATTTATATGCTTACTATCACCAAGGGAATAATGAGAACACTAGTACTAAAGGTGCAGCTAAACAAGACTGGGCTACATTTACTGTAAGTACAATAACTAGTCGTACTACCCTAACTGGTACTACTATGCATAGTCTTCAGCCTGGCCCTAAATCGGAGAATACGTTTGGTGTGTTACATCAGGGCACTAGTGGAGAGTATATAACATTTAGTACAGATACTTGGGCCAATGGATATAATCCACCTGCTAGCGCTAATTATGGCTGGGGAACCTTTAGTGAAACTAATGGATATAGCTGGAATAGTGGTTGGAGTGGCACTTATAAACTAACTTGGTCTAGTAATACCTGGGCACTTAGTGGAGCAGGTACACCTAGCAGTGGTGGTACAAATAACTTAGGTAAAGCATTACCAACTAAATGGGGTAAATTTTATCATGGTGGTGATCAAGGCAGCCAACAAACAGGCATAAGCAGATATAATGTTAGTGCAGATACTTGGACTACAGTTTCAGGGCAGGCTGCTAATCAAGTAGAGCAAGCTACTATGATGGGACAAGATTGGGGATATTGGTTGGGGGGTTATGGCCCAAGTGGTAGTTGGAGCGGCCAAAATGCTAATAGTCAAAAAACTAATTATGCAAATGATACTACTTTTTATAGCAGTATAACTAATCCATCAAATGCTACAAGTTCTGGAAATGCTTGCTGGGGCCCAATTCCTTAAAAGGTAAAATTATGGCTTTTTATGTATCGTCAAATAAAGTAGTAGATAATACAGGTGCTTTTGTACCACAACAATTTGCTACTAGAGCTACTTTACCTACTGGGTCTGCGGCTTATATGGCTTTTATAACTGGACACGGTGACCCAACCATTAGTACTGGTCAAGCAGTAAGTAATACTGGTTATGAATCTGGTGTTACCTGGTATAAGTTTCTAACCAAACCAGCAAATTATAAAAATGAAACGATGCTAGCGCAAGGTACTGTAGCCGGTGGTTATGTTGGTAGTAGTCTATGGACTAATATACAACATGTTAATCACGCTACTGATATACTGCATGAAATGAAAAATACTCTTAGTATGACCTGCAGATATGGTGGTTGGTTTAGTACAGATTTAGCAGCATATTACTGTCAATTTATGGATGGCAGTGGAGTAAACAAACAGCTGTGGACTACTTTTACTGTTAGCACTATAGCTAGTTTACCTAGCTCTACTAGTGGTGAGTGTCCGAATAGTGTACAAGCTGGACCTAAGTCCATGAATACTAAAGGGGTGTTAGTCCACAATCAAACTAGCCAATACATTACCTTTAGTACAGATACTTGGACTAGTGGTGGCTTTAATCCTGTAACAAACCAACGATTTGGTGGTGGAGCGTTTGGAGAAGTTTATAGCTATAGTTACAGCTGGAATAATGGTAGCGTTAATAAATTAAACTGGAGTAATAATACTTGGACACAAACTAGCAGTGGCGGTCCAGCAAGTGTTGGTAATCTATATGGAAAAACCCTAATAACTAAACTAGACTATTGGTACTATGCCGGTGACGTTAGCGGAGGCAATGGATTTAACCAGTATAATAATAGCAGTGATACCTGGACTAGTCGTGGTGGACAAGCCTATAGTGGACAAAGTGAGCAACCTAGTATAATGGGGCAAGATTGGGGATATTTTATTGGTGGTTATAATGCCAGTACTCAAAACGGCGTATCACAAAAAATACACTATTCAACACATACAATCAGTAGAACAACACAAGCCGATGCTGGTAGATCTACTAGCTCAGCAGCTAGTGGTTGGGGACCACAATATTAATGAATGATATAACAATCATAGGTGGCGGTTCCAGTGGTTGGTTTACCGCTGCATTTTTAAGCTATCACAATCCTGATAAGCAGATAGTATTAATTGAAGCTCCTGATATTCCAAATATAGGCGTAGGAGAAGGCACTTTTCCTACCACTATGCACCTATTAAATAGCATAGGTATAAAACCTAGCGAATTAATAGCAAAAAGCAATGCAGGATTAAAAATTGGTATACAATATGTTGATTTTGCTGAAAAACCTTTTTGGCTAACAGTTCAACCAATAAATGAATGGCAGCAATTTGGCTCAGAACTAATAAATAGTTTAGCATTATTAAATAAATGTCCTATATTAGACGATAGTATAAATACATTTCATGCCATACATTTTATTGCAGATGATTTTATTAATTTATTAAAAACTTATGCTATAAAATATGGTGTTAAGCATCTACAAAATAAGGTTGTAGATTCTAGTGTACACGATGATATATGCAGTAGCATAACATTAGATAGCGGCGAAACAATTAAATCTAAGTGGTTTGTAGATTGTTCAGGGTTTTTAAGACTATTAATAAAACAAACAAGTAGTAAATTTATTAGCTATAGTAACGAATTGTTAGTAAATAGTGCAGTAGTAGGTCCAGCTGATTACGTAAACATAGACAGAGAGTTTAATGTATTTACAAAAATAACTGCAAAACAAGCTGGCTGGCAGTTTAGAGTACCTACATATAAAAGAACTGGTAATGGTTATGTTTATAGCTCAGATTTTATTACTAGTAAAGATGCCGAAAAAGATCTTGTATCTAGCGTTAAACTAACAAAAGATCCTAAACATATAAAGATGAATCTAGGATACTATGATAAATTAATAGTTGGAAATATAGTAGCTGTTGGTTTAAGCGCAGGATTTATAGAACCACTAGAAGCAACCGCAATTTATATAGCTGAAAGAGTCGCTATAGGATTTAACGAAATATTAAATGGATTAAAAAATACAAGTAGCATAAATGCTATCCTATCTGATAAAATACAGTATATCAAAACTTTAATTTTAGCACACTATGCGTTTAGCCCTCGTAGCGATCCGTTTTGGGCTGCCGCTAGAGAAGCAGCTAGTAGTTCTCGGGAAATTAAAGAATTTTTTAATCGTTTAAATAATAATAGTTACCCTACAGACGCAGATGTTCTTGATGTTGCGTATCCATATTGTCAGTGGAATGATTTATTACGCGGATTTAATAAACCACATATGTATCCCACAGTAACTCACGAGGCTAAAAAACAAGTATATTTAGCCACTTATTATTTACCAAATCATTATAATTATATTACCAGCGTCAGGAGTAGTAATGCAGGATAAAAAAGTATACAAAGCTAAAGATATTTTGAATGTTATTCAAAAAGGTATGAGTGACTTTCAAATTAAAAACTTTGTAGTTAATGCTCAATTAACACCTATTAAGCAACTTCATCAAGCAGCCATTGAAATTTCAGTTAGAGAAGAAAATTTACGAAAAGGCGATTTTGAAGATAAGAAGCAGCGGCTTAAAATCGAGGTAATTAAGCAAAAGATGTCTAGAACTTCTGATAGTTTAGAATTAGCAGAGTATGAATTAGAATTACATCAATTAGAAGAAAAATTAGTTGCTATTGCTGATGAAAAAGTTCGTATGCACTATGAACTACAAAGTTTCTATGATGTTATAGATTATTTTAACGATAACTATGACATAGAACAAATGATTAGTATGAAAGATACCTTAGAAATAGATTACTGGGTTAAGCGTTTAGCAAAGCAAGCTAGCTTAGACTTAGTTTCTACGGGTAGAATAAGTAATGGTAATCTAAGTGCTATGATGGACATGCCAGATGAAGTTTTTCAAATTTGTTTAAATGAGTGTTATAAACTAACAAATCAATTGGCAAAGGTAGTACCGGTGCCAGCATTGTCCGGACCAGGTGATGATGGTGAGTTTTTAATTAAATTTGGACCTAGTGAGGCACAAAATGCTATTACTCAAAGCCCCGAAAAACAAGCCATTGACAATAACCCTGCCGCCTAATAGTAAGCGGTTAGCAACAGAATATGCTAATTATGCACTAGTAGATGCGGAACTATCTGCATTTACTACCGGCGAAATAAATGATTATAGTATTACTGCTGTGCCTAGTAATTTAACTATAGCTCTAGGTTTTTTAGATTATAGTATTTTTCCTGATGGTACTGTTAAAAAATGGGGTACTGGGCCAGTACCTACTACAGAACCGTTAGCTGGTCAGGACTTACAAAACTTTATAACCGGTGCAAAGTTCATTAGTAAGCTAAATATTTCTGATGATTATAATAAAAAATATGAAGCATTAGTAAATACTGAATCTGATTTAGAGCAGTCTAGCTGGGCAGAACAATTAGCAGAAGCACAAGCATATTTAGCAAATAATAGCGCACCTACTCCACTATTATCAGTATTAGCCCCACTAAGAAATAATACTGTTCAAGAGTATGCACAAAAAGTTGTAACTGCTTCAGAAAATTATAAAACAGCTAGAAATAATTTATTAGCAGAATTAAAAACAAAATACCAAGAATTAGACGATGCACAAACAGCAATACAAGTTAAAGAGTTAGGATGGCTATAAAAGAATTAGAATTATTTACAACGCCTGTGTGGACTGTTGATAACACTATATCAGATAGTGATTTAACTAATCTCATTGATTTTTGTTATTCAGCAGTAGAACGATGGCCACTAATAAAACCAGTAAGTAAACGTGGTGGAAAAAATAGTCAGCCGCTAAAATTTAATAATCCCATACTATTAAATTTTATTAATGCCAGTTTACAAAAAGTATTAGCAGTTTATAAGCCTTCAGTTGAGTTAATGTTAGAAAAATATTGGATAAATATTAACTCGCCTGGTTCTTATAATGTTAGACATACACATCCTCGCAGCGTTTTAGCTTGCACTTTGTATATACAAACTCCTAAAGATAGTGGAAATCTTGTGTTATACAACATGAATCCTGCACAAATATTTGCAGCATATAGTAATAATTATAAGCAATATAATTTTACTGAATATAGAATAACTCCTAAACCAGGATTATTTGTAGCATTTCCAGGGTGGTTGGATCATAGTGTGGATATTAATGAATCAACTGAAGATCGTCTTAGTATTAGTATGAACATAGTAACACATGAGTAATATAGTTTTTAAAGGTCAAGAATATTTAGTAATGATTGGCTTAATTTTTATAGCTGTTGGATTAATAAAAGACAATATGTTATTTAACAGTTTATTTTACTATATAAAACAAACTGTTAAAAGCAATAAAGCGTTAGTAGTAATACTTTCAGCTATTGGTGGTATACTGCCGATTAGTGGCAGAGTTACTGTTAGTGCTGGTATGCTTGATACTATTGCACCTAAAAAAGGTGAAAATGGTCGAGAAAATTATGGAATTATAGATTATTTAAGCACACATCATTACTATATGTGGAGCCCACTAGAAAAAACTGTATTAATTCCAATGGCCGCTTTTAGTTTAACTTGGTTAGGCCTATTAAACATATTGTGGCCCCTACTAGCAGTTAGTGTACTTTTAATATTTGGCTATATTTATTTTTATATAAAAGATAGTGATGTTGTAGTTACACCAATTCTTGAATTTAATTTTAAATTAAGTGAAATAATTAGGAATGTAGTTCCAATGGTTGCAGCTATACTAGCTGTGATTAATGGTTTAAATCCAATATGGAGTTTTGGATTACTAGTATTTTATTACTGTTTTTTAACCAAAACCTGGGACTATAAAAAATTAGTTAGTTATATTAATTGGGAAGTTATAATAATTGTAGGTTTAATTATTATTTTTGGTAATTATGTAAAAACTTATGATAGTTTTATAACAGATTACATAAAACAAAGCGTATTTGACATTACTACATTAAGCGGACTAATTTTAGTATCTTTTATAGCATTTACTAGTGCTTTCATACTAGGATCTAGTAGTAAATTTGCAGCCTTAGCCGTAATACTTACACAATTATTTGGTATTGAATATTTTTTATGGTTTTTTGCACTAGAATTTGCAGGATATTTACTAAGTCCTGCGCACAAATGTGTTGCTATAGGTAAAACTTATTTCAATACACCTTTAGTAAAATATATTACTGTATTAGGTATTTGGGCTTTATTAATTATATTTACGGCAGGTGTTGTAGTTTTCGTATTTTAAAGGATTAAACATGCCAATACAACTCAATGGAGACACTGGTATAGTGTTTCCAATTTGGACTACTGCTGGTAGACCTGGCAGTCCTCAAGCCGGTCAAACAGGTTATAATTCTACACTAAAAATTTTTGAAATGTATAACGGTACTAGCTGGATTGCAGTAGGTCCTGAAACAGGCAAATCTATAGCTATGGCAGTTGTATTTGGAGGTTAATCATGGCAGCACCTAATATTGTAAATGTTGCAACAATTACTGCAAAAACTACGGCACTTACCCCTAGTGGCACTAGTGCCGTAGTATTGTTATCTAATGCTGCTAGTAGTAATAAGGTATTTAAAGTTAATTTTATTAGTGCTACTAATACAACTGGTAGTAATGCTGCTGCTACAATTAGTTATTATACTAACGGTGCAGTTGCTCAGGGCAGTGCGCCTAGTGGTGGAACAGCATTTCCACTAGCAAGCGGTATTGTTATACCCACCACTGCTTCACTAATTGTACTTGATAAAAGCACAGCTTTATACTTAGAGGAAGGTACTAGTATTACTGTAACTAGCGGAACTGCTAGCGCAATTACTTATGTTATATCTTACGAAGAGCTTTCGTAATGGCTAAAAGGTATTTAGGAGGTATATTAAGTAGCACAAAACCTACTATAACTGCAAATGCTGCTAGCGGAATTTTTACTATGCAGCAGCATTTTAACCAAATGTCAAGCAGTGCCGTATGGCCAGGTTTATTTCGATTTATTGCTAGCGATTATTTGGTAGTAGCTGGAGGTGGTGGCGGTGGGGCTACCGGCAGCGGTGGAGGAGCTGGTGGACTGCTACAAGGATCTAAAACACTTACTAGTAGTACAACATATAATATTACAGTAGGTGGCGGAGGAGCTGGTGGTCTTGCTAATAATACTTGGACTGGCAATCAAGGTTTTAGTAGCGTATTTGATGATATTACTACCTACGGTGGCGGAGCTGGTTATAGTCATGGTGGTACCTACGGTGGAGACGGCGGTAGTGGTGGCGGCGCTCCGCAGCGTACAGATGGTAGTACTGCAGCAGGTCGTGGAGTATACCCTGGTAGTGCCTATGTAAGTGCAACCAGACAAGGTTATGATGGTGGTCCTGGCAGTATTGATGGTGGCTGGGGCGGTATCAGCGGTGGTGGTGGAGGTGCAGGCGGAGCAGGCGGCAACGGGCCAGGAGGAACTGGAATAGAGTGGCCTACTGGTTCTGGTGTTTATTATGCTGGTGGCGGAGGTGCAGGAGAAATATACTCTAGTCCAGGTGCTGGTGGTAATGGTGGTGGGGGTGCTGGTGGTTGGGGTGACTGGAGCACTGGTGTAGCCGGAACAGCAGGTACCGATAATACTGGCGGTGGCGGTGGCGGTGGCGGATTTTATCCATACACTAACGGTGGAAATGGTGGTAAAGGAGTAGTTATAGTTAGAGTAGCAAGTACAAATACCGCTGCTACAACTACCGGAACTCCTACTATTACTACTAGCGGTGGGTATACATACTATAAGTTTATACAATCTGGCACTATACGTTTTGATTAAAGGCTATAGTAAATATGTCAAATACTCCGGGTAGATTTAAAAAACAAAATGCCGTTATAACTAATGTTGGCGGAGGTATATACACCAGGCATGAACACCTACAATTAATGGGTTCAAATACATGGCCAGGTACATTTATAGCTACTGGTGGAACATTAACTACCAGCGGCGATTTTAATATACATACATTTACTACTAGCGGCACCTTTGTAGTTAGCAACATAACCGGCAATGATAGAGCAGAGATATTAGTAGTTGCTGGTGGCGGTGGCGGTGGCATGGACATGGGCGGTGGCGGTGGTGGCGGAGGAGTTATAGCCGTTAGCAATTTAGCAGTATTTCAAGTTGGTACCTATACAGTTACAGTTGGCGGAGGCGGTAGTGGAGCACCAGGAGGTGGCGAAGCTGGACAACCTAGCGGCCACCAGTTTACTATAAGTGCCCAAAATGGTGGGAATTCTAGCATTACTGGTCCCGGACTAGTTGTTTCTAGTATTTTTGCTGGAGGTGGTGGATATGGGGGTAGTTCTTATTTTCAATATACTCCTAACAATGGCTATGGTAATCAGGCTAGTAATGGTGGCGGAGCTAGCGGCTATAGCGATGGTAATACTGGCAGGGGTGGTAGTGGACTATCTTCGCAGGGTAGTATTAATGGAACTGCTGTAGGTCCAAATGGTTATGTAAATTTTGGTGGATTTAGTGGCGGTGGTAGTGGCGGACAATATTACAGCGGTGGTGGAGCTGGCGCTGGTGGTAATGGTACAGGAGGTACTAGTCAACCAAACGGTGGACCGGGCGTATTAAATACAATATTAGGTCCAAGCTATTATTGGGGCGGTGGTGGTGGCGGTGGTTCTTATACACTAACTACTGGTGGTAATGGTGGTATTGGCGGTGGTGGAGGCGGTGCACTAGGTACTACTACAGGTGGTGCTGGATTAAATAATGGCAGTGCTGGTGGCGGTGGTGGTAATCAACAATGGGCAAATACTCCTGGTGGTAATGGTGGTACTAATACAGGCGGTGGAGGCGGTGGTGGATCGCACTATAACGCAAACAATCGTGGTGGTAACGGCGGCAGTGGTATTATAGTTATTAAGTATAGAAGAACAGCATTATAATAAGGTTAATTATGGCACATTACGCAAAAATAGAGGATGGCATAGTAACAAATGTAATTGTTGCTGATGAAGATCATATTAGTTATTTAAAGTCACAAGATCCTACAGCCCAATGGATTCAAACTAGTTATAATACTCGTGGTGGCGTACACTATGATCCTCAAACTGGACAACCTAGTGCAGATCAAACCAAAGCACTACGTAAAAACTATGCTGGTAAAGGTTTTATTTATAATAGCGAAAGTGATTGCTTTGCTCCACCAAAACCTTTTGCTAGTTGGTTGTTTGATACCAATGCTTGTTTATGGTATCCGCCAACACCAATGCCACAAGATGGTAAAATGTACATGTGGAACGAAACCGAATTAAATTGGACACAAGTATCTAACGTTATTCCTGGAGCCTAAATATGACAAAGGCAGCAACACTTGCCACAGCTGTTAGTACAGGCATACTAGCAGATGGCACCCTAAACAGTAGCGAAGTAACAACTGCGCTGGGTTTTACACCGGAAAATAGTAGTAATAAAAATCAAGCCAATGGCTATGCAGGGCTTGATGGTAGTGGTAAGGTTGCCAGTGCACAGTTACCAGGCTATGTTGATGATGTACTTGAGTATGCTAATCAGGCTGCATTGCCAGTAACAGGCGAAACCGGCAAATTATACTTAACACTAGACAACAACAAAGTATATCGCTGGTCGGGCAGTGCCTATGTGGAAATTGTAGCTAGTCCTAGCAGCACTGATAATGTTACAGAAGGCAGTACCAACCTATACTATACAAATGCTCGTGTAGATACTAGGCTTGGCCAAACTAGTATAAATGCACTAAGCGATGTAGATACCGCAACCAGTGCACCTACCAGCGGCCAAGGTTTAATCTGGAATAGTACAACTAATCAGTGGGTTCCTGGTAATGTATCAGCAAACTTAACTGGTAGTACAACACGTACACTTACTACTATTACAGCTACTAGCGGTCAAACTACTTTTACAGCTAGTGGCGGTTATACAGTTGGATATGTAGATGTGTATCAAAACGGTATTAAACTTGTAGGCGGTGGTGATGACTTTACCGCTAGCAATGGTAATACTGTAGTATTTACACAAGGTGCTACAGCTGGTGATGTAGTAGAAATAGTGGCATATCAATTAGCTACTGTTGTTAGTACTGCTGGACCTAAAGCTAGCGGAGCGATAATAATAAATGCCACCACAATAGCCGAAAACTACACATTTCCAAGTGGGCATAATGGTTTTAGTATAGGACCTGTAGTTATTAACAGTGGTGTTGTAGTTAATCAAGCTAGTAATCAACGTTGGGTGATATTATAATATGAGTACAATTCGTGCAGGTAATACTCAAACTACTGGTTTAACTTATACAAGTGATACTACCGGGCAGCTTAATCTTGAATCTCAAAATGGCATAGTAGTTATTAACGGTACAGGTGCACTAGACGTTCCAGTAGGAACAACTGCTCAACGTCCTAGTATACCTAGTGTTGGTATGACTAGATATAATACTACTGAAAACGTATTAGAAGTTTATACGGGCACTACTTGGATTGCAGTTGGTGAGCAAGCTACAAACTATAATATTGAATATTTAGTAGTAGCTGGAGGAGGTGGGGGCGGTTATGATGTTGGTGGCGGAGGCGGAGCAGGTGGACTGTTACAAAACACATTGTCTGTTGTAAAATATTCCCAGTATACAATAACCATAGGTGGCTCGGGTGCGGGAGGCCTAACTCTCAGTTCTAGTCCAGCTGCCAGCGGATCTAATACTACCATTGCTTTATTAGGCACTGCTATAGTAACTGCTGTTGGTGGTGGCGGTGGTGGTAACTATAATGGTGCAAATGGCACAGCTAATGGAGCAAACGGTGGTAGTGGTGGTGGTGGTACTGGCTGGACTTATGCCACTGCTGGAGGCAGTGGTACAGCCGGACAAGGTTATGCGGGAGGTAATTCTACTGCAGGTGCACAGTATACAGGCGGTGGAGGTGGTGGAGCCGGTGGGCCGGGTACAGCAGGTAAAAATGAAAACTTAAGTACTAGTTTTGTATCTGGTGGGGCCGGCATATCAAATACTTGGTTAAGTAGCAGTGCTGTAACTTATGCTGCCGGTGGAAAAGGCGGTGGCGACGCTTGGACAGGCACTCAAGCAGCTTTAGCAAATACTGGAAGTGGTGGTGATGGGGCTGGACAGGGCACTTTTGGAGTTGCCGGCGGTGGTGGTGGTAGTGGGGGCAGCGGAATCGTATTAATACGCTATCTTGGATCTCAACGTGGTAGTGGTGGCAATGTTACAAGTTATAATGGATATACTATACATACCTTTACAACCAGCGGCACGTTTATAGCATAGGACAAATAATGGCAAATATACTCAAAGCAGATGATGGTGCCATTAGTGGCATAACTGGACTAAGCTATAGCGCTGATACATCTGGTACACTTGAGCTGCAGGCTACTAGTGGATTAGTTACTGCTAGTAATAATACCGGGGCTTTTGGGGTGCCTGTAGGAACTACAGCGCAGCGGCCCGGTACACCAACAACTGGCATGACTAGATATAATACTACCAATAATCTACTAGAGGTTTATACCGGCACCGAATGGAAAGCTGTTGGCGATCAAGCAGCAACCTATACTGTTCAATATTTAATTATTGCTGGTGGAGGAGGAGGCGGGCCCGGATATCAAGCCGGAGGTGGCGGTGCAGGTGGCTATAGATCATCTGTACAAGGAGAATCTTCTGGCGGAGGAGCTTCGGCGGAACCAACTATTGCATTAGTTCCAGGCACTACTCATTCAGTTATAGTTGGATCTGGTGGTGCTGGCGGTGCAGCAATATCCGGCACTTCTACTAATAAAGGAAGCAACGGTAGTGATTCGTCTTTTGGCTCTATAACTTCTATTGGTGGAGGTGGTGGAGCTTCCTACTGGAATACAAATACTGATGGACTTGCTGGAGGTTCTGGTGGAGGTGCCGGTAACGGTAATGGAACTAGTGATCTTGGCGGTGCTGGAACATCCGGTCAAGGATATGCGGGCGGTGCAGCGCCTGGATATGATACACCGTGGTCTGGTGGAGGCGGTGGCGGAGCAGGAGGACTTGGATCTAACGGTGGTGGTCTCAATGCCATTGGTAATGGTGGAATCGGGGTTTTTTCCTCAATAACTGGCACTTCTATAGGAAGAGCTGGAGGTGGAGGGGGCGGAACTTGGGTAAATACAACCACAACGGCAACATCTGGTGGCGGAGCAGGAGGACTAGGAAGCCCTAGTAATACTGCACCAGTTTCTGGCTCAACAAACACCGGCGGCGGTGGCGGTGGCGGCGGAGGAAATAATATTGCTGGAGCTCAGGGAGGTAGTGGGGTAGTTATTATCCGCTATCTTGGATCACAACGAGGAAGCGGCGGCACAGTTACAACTAGCGGAGGGTATACTATACATACCTTTACCAGTTCAGGCACATTTACAGCATAGGAGATAACATGCCATTAACATTAGATGCAGCAAATGGTGTAATTCCGCCAACTTGGACTACAGCTACACGTCCTAGCAGTCCTAATGCTGGACAAATGGGGTTTAATAGTACACTAGGTTATCCTGAATGGTATAGTGCCAGCGATAATAGTTGGTATGGTTTTAATCAAAGTAGGACTTATAGTGTAGAATATTTAGTTATTGCCGGCGGTGGTGGTGGAGGTGGTGCTGGTGCCGGCGCAGGTGGTGGCGGAGCAGGAGGTTTTAGATCTAATACTGGTCTTAGTTTAACCTCTGGATCATCATACAGTGTTATTATAGGTGCTGGAGCTACTGGAGTCACTAACTCTACTTATGCAACTACTATTAATTCTGGTAGTAATTCTAGCTTTGATACAATAATTTCTATTGGCGGTGGCGGCGGTAGCTCAGGTAATGTTGCAGGCGGTAATGGTGGTAGTGGTGGAGGCGCTAATGGTGGATATGCCGGAGTTTCATCAGGCGGTAGCGCTACTAGCGGTCAAGGTAATGCCGGAGGTAGTAGTTTAAGTACTAGTCCAGAAAACTATGGTGCTGGTGGAGGAGGAGGTGCTGGAGCTGTAGGCGGAAATAGTACTGCTCCTACTGGTGGAACTAGTGTAGCAGGTAACGGTGGTACAGGACTTGTATGGCCAAGTGGAGGAGCTACTTACTATGCTGGAGGCGGAGGTGGAGGAGTATATAAAACTCCAGGAACAGCAGGAACTGGAGGTAGTGGGGGCGGTGGTGCTGGCGGTATTGGTAATGGAGCAAATGGAGTTTCTGCAACTGCAAACACTGGAGGCGGTGGTGGTGGAGCAGGAGGTTATAATGTAAGTTCTACTGGTGGAAACGGAGGTAGTGGCATAGTTATAATTAGATATAGTGGCAGCCAGCGCGGCACCGGCGGCACAGTAACAAGTAGTGGTGGTTACACCTATCATACATTTACCACTAGTGGTACATTTACAGCATAAGGAATTTTTATATGGCACATTTTGCAAAAGTCGTAGACGGTTTAGTAACACAGGTAATTGTTGCAGAACCAGAATTTTTTAATACATTTGTTGATACCAGTCCAGGCCAGTGGATTCAAACCAGCTACAACACACGTGGCGGCGTACACTATGATCCACAAAGTGGTCAACCTAGTAGTGATCAAACTAAAGCACTGCGTAAAAACTATGCAGGCATTGGTTATATCTATGACAGCGCTAATGACTGTTTTGTACCACCTAAACCGTATCCAAGCTGGACCCTAAACCAAACAACTTGTCTATGGGAACCACCTACACCAATGCCACAGGACGGTAAACAGTATAGCTGGAACGAGGCAACTACTAGCTGGCAAGAAGTAAATCTTCAACCATAATAGGAGCTTAGATGAGCCGCGCAAAAAACTTAGCAAACTTAATAGGTGGAGCAAGTGCTGGTACAGGCGGCTTAGCCTTACCTAGTGGCACTAC
>Ga0075472_10000602_pt1 | contig 15110 bp, 15 predicted proteins | sample DEB19_08_DNA_3_FD_77014 | JGI IMG/M metagenome (GOLD analysis project Ga0075472, IMG submission 77014) | Aqueous microbial communities from the Delaware River and Bay under freshwater to marine salinity gradient to study organic matter... | ecosystem: Environmental > Aquatic > Marine > Coastal ...
CCGGGCCTGTAAGCGTGCGCAGGGCGTAGGTTGCAGCGCCGGTGCGGGCAAGGAGGCCGGTGGAGGCGAGCGCGGCCAGGGCGGTCAGGTCGCTGTCGAGGGGCTGGTAGTAGGTTGCGAGGTCCAGAGCCGTGCGGACGTCCGCCGGTGCCGCCCACGCCGGGTCGGTACCGTCGCTCATCAGCAGCCGGTTGGCCGCGCCGATGGGGAGCCGCGTGGCCTCCGTTGCGTCGCGGTACATCATGTCGCCGCGCGTTGTAAGCACAAAATTGCACACGTCGCGGCCGGTGAGGTAGGCTGCGGCCCCGGCGCCGTCGAATCCTGCGACGCGGCTGGCGGTGCCGGTGTGGCCGGAGGCGGACCAGGCGAGGTTGCTTAGGAGTGTGTGGTCTGTGACGCCGCCACCGCCCCCGGCTTTCCAGGTGTAATCATCGGCAAGAAAGCGCGAGCCAGCCCCGGTCGCCCCGCTGCCAAGTTGGGCCGTGTAGACGTAGCCGTCCCCGTTCAGGCTCGGGTAGCCGCCCGCAACGCCCTGCCTGCCTGTATGCTCCACGTCCAGCACTTGCCCATCAGGCGTGACCACCTGTAAGCGCTTGCGGATGGTCGAATAGAACAGAAGCGCAAAATTGGCCATCGCGGCCACGCGCTTTGAGAGGGCCGGAATCTTCATGGGAACGCCACGGATGAGGTAGGATAGACCAGCACAACGACCTGCACCCGCCCGGCGCCGAAGTCCACAGAGCATTGCGTGACGGTTCCCAACATCCCGTCAAGCCCCGCCGCCGTCTGGTGCATCCGCCCGGCGATCTGCCGCGTGTAGAGCCGCACCCTGTCACCGGGGGAGAGCCACGCAAGCCGCAGCCCCGCAAGCTGGATGGTGTACCGCTCGGGAACCGCCCGATGCGCCTCCGTCACCCTTCCCAGGATGCTCGCGCGGTGCGTGGCCTGGTCCGTAAAAAGCAGGTCCGAAACGTCGTACTCCGTGCGTGCGATAGTCGGCAGCGTAGCCGGGCTTTCCGCTCCCGCTGCGGTATTGCCGCCGCTGCTGTAGACGATCACATCCTCGGACTCGGAAGAGGAGTCAGGATCCCAGGCTTCCCAGGACCACCCCGCCACTTCGGCGTCATCATCGGTGATTTCAGCGACGGCGGGGATCTGCTGCGACGTGGAAAGCAGCGCCGCCCGCACCGTGAGCAGGCCCATGCGGACGGTCAAAAAGAATCCGCCGGAGCCAAGAATCGTCTGAATCCATCCTATCGGGCTGGTCACGGCTTCCGCGCTCATCACCTGCCACGTCATCGTGGGCTCTGCATAGGTCTTCCAAATCGCGGTATCCGCATGGTCGAACCACGCATAAGGCAGGCTGAGCCCGTCCCCCTGGGGCAGCACATCATAGGTATGCACCCCGCTCCCGAGCACCGAAAGCAGCAGCGCCCGCACCGCAGAGGAGGGGTGAGCGTCGATCCAGAGGAGCGGCGCCACGGCATCCCCGGTCACCGCGTCTACAGCCGTCGTGGCGTGGACCGCCGAAGCCGCAACGCCGGTCAGATTGGAGCCTCCAACGCCGGTATAGGTGAGCACAAAGGGGTCACCGGTCGTGGGGGTCACGAGACAGGCCATCTGGGTCGTAGCGGTGCCGGGCCCGAAGCTGGACACGCTCGCAAGCGTCAGGGTGGCATCCCCAGCCGTATAATCCGCTGCCAACGTGGTTTCAGCTCCGGTCAGCCGATACCCGAGCGCCGCCGTTCCCGCTGTCGAGGTGGGGCGGCATCGGAGCGCGGAGAGCAGATCGCGGCAGGACAGCAGCCCGGAGCGGGGAGAGGAGGCGGAAAGCTGCTGCACCTGCCCGACGGCCAGAATCTCGTAGTCGGCATCAGTGTAGCCCGGAAACCCAAGGGCAAGCTCTACAAAGGTGCCACGCGTCATGGCGGCCTTGAGGTCGGTCAGGTCGCCCGCAAGCTGGACTGAGAAGCCCCCCAAGGTGGAGGACCAACTACCCGGTTGTAGGGCTGGACCGTTGACCCGCACCCCGCCCGCTGCGATCACCGGGTCGCCGATCTGCGGGTCCGACGCCGCCACATAGGGCGAGCCGGGAACATCGTTGACCGGCACCACCCGCAGCCGAAAGAGCGGCTGAATCCGGGGCTGTGCGAGGTCGGAGAGCAGCGCGTTAGACCAGCTCACCGGCTCACCTTGCCGCTGCTCTGGAGGAGGTAGGAGGAGGAGATCCGGGGCGTCGACGCCTTGCCCGTGCGGCCCCGCTTGGCTGATAGCAGCGCCTCCAGATTCCCGCCCGCGTTGTACTGCGCCGCACCGGTGCCCCCAAGCCCGAAGTCGGCCAAGCCATAGGCATCCACCGGCGCATAAATGGCCGCGTCCATCTCAAGGGTCAGTTCAAGGCTGTGGATGATGCCGTGTTCGTTGGTCATCGGCGGCGTATACCGGTCGGCAGCCAGGCGAAGGGCAGGGAAGAAGCCCGCATTTCGGATGATAGCTGACGTGCCGTTGTGGTCGAATTGCAGCGTCGTACCCGAGAGGGCAATGGTCCGGCCGGTGATAGAGGCGACCTTGTGGCACTCGGTCCGCCCGTACATAGGCGCCTGCTCTATCAGGAGGTCGTCACCGGCGACCGGCGCGGCGCTCGCGTTCCACGGAGCGAAGGCGTTGCCCTGCCAGACCACGGAGGAGCCGCCGAGAACGTAGCTTCCCGCGCTATATCCCGCGTAGGCTTTGCTGTGGTCGGTCGCAAAGCCCACCGCGCCGCCCGTCTCCAGGTGGCTCACCAGCGCATGAAGCGCCCGCCACCGCGCCCGCCCGGCGTCCGAAAGCATGGAGTCCCGCTCCAGCGTGATGCGCCACAGCCGACGCACCCCATAGCTCACCTGCACCATACCGAGGTTGGCCGTCGTCAGCGTCGTAAGCTGCGGCTGCTGGACCGGTTCCAGACGGGAGACGCGTGGGAGCGTGATGGTCTGGAGGGTGGACCAGCCCGCCGGGTAGAAATAGAAGGTCGGACTACCCAAAGCTCACCCCCCGGCGTGTGGCCTCCCTCATAGCACGGGCGAGGTCGTCTATCCCGTAGACCGACCCCTGGATGATGATGCTTGTCCCGCCACTGTTGCCAGATGTGGCAGGAGCAAGGCGCCCATTTCCGCTGACCGTCTCGCCCTTGTGCATCAGATAGAGCCCGGTCTGGCCGATGTAGTCGTCCCCGCTCGCACGGCTGCCGAGGATCGTGCGCTCCCCGCGCCGCCGCTCGCGCTTGCCCACGAATACCTGATCGAAGTATCCACCCTCTGCAAAGGCGCCTTTTTCCCCGGTCTGCTTATTGCCGAAGATGGGGGCGAACATCTCCTTGAAGCCCTGGATCATGGCATCTACAAGCCCTTTCCACAAGTCCAGGCTGAACAACGCGCCGATACCGTTGAGGATGGCCTTGGGGATGCCCACGATCAGCATCTGGAGAAGTCCGCCTATCATAAGCGGGAACTGTTCAACGGTGGCAACAATCAGCTCAGGGATAGCCGCGATCAGCCCCTCCACCAGAGCAGGAATCGCCTCAAACAATGCCGGGATACCTTCGCGGATGCTCTCGGTCATCCCCTTTGCCAGCACCGCCGGAAGCCCGCCAAGGTCGCCGAAGAACTCCATAAAAAAGCCGTGGATCTGGTCCTGCAAGCCCATCGCCCCGTCTTCCGGGACAAGCGACGTGACAAGCTGCATAACCTGCATGATAGCCGCCACGATAGGCCCCGCTGCTGCCATGCCCGCCGCGCCGCCGATCTGCGACGCAGCCCCGGCGAGCCCGCCAGCGCCGCCCTGGAGGCTCCCCGCGATGTTGCCCACAGTGCCCAACTGCTGCACCATCGTAGGCGGTGCTGCCGCCTGTCCTGCCGCGCCGCCGATGGCCTCGCCGATGTTGAAAGAGCCCTGGATCGTGGCGGCTTGCGCTTCCATCGCCACGCGTCGGGCCTCCATCGCCTTCGCCGCCTGCTCTCCGAGTCCGAGGTCGTAGGCAAGGGCTGCCGACGCATCGCGCTGGGCTTCCGCAAGCCGCGTCAGGGCCGCAGCCTGGCTGTCAGCCGCGCCGGTGCTGGCTTCCATCGCCGCCGTTGCGCGGATCTGCTGCTGTACGAAGGTGTCGCCCTTGGCAGCAAGCGTGTCGTACATATCCGAGAGCCCGGAAGAGGCGGCGGACAGGTCTACCATGTCAACAATGTATTCAGCGGTTGCCTGCTTCAGAGCGGCTATTTTCTGTGCGTTGTTCTGGAAAGCCTCGGGCACGTCCTGCCCCACCATGCGCATCAGCCCGCCCATCGTGTCCTGTAGGGCAGCGCCGAGGTCCAGGAGCAGGAAGAAGGGGGCCTGGATAACGCTTACGACGCCGATGGCCGCCGCCTTGAGCAACGACTGACCCTCTATCAGCACCTTGAAGGCATCCAGAGCCATCATCCCGGCGCCAACCGCCGCTTTGCCGAGCTTGGCGAACTGCGGCGCCACGTTGCCACCCACCTCCACCACCAGAAGCTGAAAGATGGACAGCAGCGAATCGACCGCCGCGTTTGCCTCTTTGATGCTCTGCAAAGTCGTCGCTGGCACCGCCGGATAGATGTCGCTGCCGATGAGCTTGAAGCCCTCCAGGCTCTTTAGCGCGTCGTCTGCCGCAAGCGTCGCCTGTCCGAGCCCGACCACCAGCCCGGCGATGGCGGCGACTCCACCGACCGCCGCAGCGGAGAGCCCTACAACGGCAGCCACAGCCGCGCCGGTGGGGGTCGCGAGCGCGAGCAGCCCATCGGCCGCGTCCGCTACACCCATCGCAAGGCTTCCCAGGGTAGGGGATAGGATGCTGAGCCCCTGACCGAGCTTCCCGGCCTGCTTTCCGGCCTCGTCGATGCCGTCCGCAAGCCCGCTGGACAACTGCCGCCCGGTCTTGGCCGCCGCATCCCCCACGGACTCCAGACCGGCCGCAGCCTCCTGTAGCCCTGTGATGCGTAGTGCGTGCTGAATAACGGCCATCGAACCCCCTAAATCGTGACTACTGCCATCGGTTGCAGCTTACGCGCCTGTCGCGCCCGCTCCTCCTCCCCCCGCGTCCAACAGGTCAGGTCGATCCGCAGATCCTCCAGACTCCCCCGCAGCAGTTGCGACGGTCGGCACCCGTAGGCCCGCGCCACCTGATCCAGCCATCCCGGCGCGTCGGACATCGCGAAAGGCCAGCGCGGCCTTCTGGCCTGCCTCCCCGCCCACGGCGCGCAGGAGGAGGATATCGGCAGCCTCGCTGTAGACCGAAGGCCCCCACATCGCCGCCAGAGCCCGCAGGGGCAGCGTGGGCGGGTTCTCCAGCACTTCCCCATCCTCCACCACCCGGACAGGCTCCAGAGGGCTATCCGGCTCTGCAATGGCCACGATAGAGGAGGTGAGCGCCGCAGCCTGAAGCCGGGCGGCGCGTGCCAGGATTTCGGGGTCCGCCCGCCGTGCCGCCTGCTCCTCTGCCCATGCCGCCGCCACCTGTGCGCCCTCCTCCCCGCCCGCCTGAATGGCCTGGAGGGTCAGCAGGTCGCCCCGGCTCTGCGTCAGCCAGCCCTGGACATCCCCGGCGCAAGGCCCCGAAACAAAGTCCAGGGGCAGCAGGTCGCGCGCCTGGATGCGCCAGCCGTTCGACAGCGTGATAACGCGGCTTTCCTCAAGCGCCTTCGCGCGGTCGAACAGGCTCACGATGCCACCGCGCTGCTATCGGCGTTGGTCAGGGTAATCAGCAAGCCGTTGTCCGAGTCGTCGCCGAGGCAGCGGAAGGTGACGGTCTGCTCTACGATGCCGACGCCCTGGATCGGATCGGCGTACTCCACCACCACGGCGTTGTGGCCGACAATGGCCAGCGAACGCGGGGAGTCAGAGAACGTGATAGTCACATCCGATTGTGTTTCTGCCCGGTGTGCCGCCTGCAAGGTGTTGCTGTTGCCGGTCAGTGTCGCCCGGATCGTGATTTCCTGGTGCGCCGTGATCGCAGGCTGGTCGCTTGCGGCGCTGCCGAGCTGATCCACCCGCGCCAGTTTGTTATCAACCACAAGCTCAAAGCTCTTGAGCGTGTAGTTGACCGAGTTGAACGCCAACACCCCTGCGTGCGTGTGCTTGATGAGATAGGTGGAGGCGAGCGCGGTGAGCGCCGTCGGGGTTACCGTGGTCCGCGCCGCCGCCGTCATGGCGATCAACTCCAGCCGCGCCCGCATGGTCTCACCCTTGGCACAGGACAATGTGAGGCGGTTCACCATGCAGCCCGCGAACACGTCATCGGCGCCCGAGGATCCGCGCTCCACAGCCACCGTCAGGGGCACAGGAAGGGCAGCAGCCAGCGTGAAGGCGTGGGCGTAGGGACCGGCGCCGGTCGTGTTGACGGTGCCCAGCGCGTGCTTCAGCCACAAGCCGAGCCCGCCGCCCGCATAGCAGGCGTCGATCTCCACCGTCCCGGCCACGTCAATGTTCGCCAGAATCTCGGCGTTGAAGTTGCGGGTAGAGCCGGAGCCTACCAGCCAGGGAATGGTGTCGTACTGCCGCTTCTCCTGCATATCCACCGACCGAACCCGCAGCCCCACCGTGGTGCTGACCGGGGTTCCTGCTGTGCTCTCCTCTCCGAGAGAGAGGCGCGTACCGAGTCCCATATTGTAGGCCATAGAGCCTCCTTATTCTGCCACAGTGTAGACTTGAAGCTTGAAAGAGCGCGTCAGCGTCCGACCCGTCGCGTTGTCCGGGTAGGTCGTGCCGATGGTCGCGCGGAAAGTGTAGTTTGTGCCGCTTGTCCCGGCTTTTACAAGGAACCGTATGTAGCGGCCCTGTTGCACGCGGGGAGAGGTCGCGTCTACCATCGCCGCCTGTGCCGAGGCCCCGGCATAGATCGCATAGGTGACGGTCTTGATTTCCTCCCATTCGTCGTGCTTCACCGTGCTGTCGCCGGTCGGTTGAGCCTTGCGGACCAGGACGGGCGATAGATCCAGGGTGACCCACGTTTCTTCGGCCGCCTGCTTGCTGAACCGCACGGCGGGCTCGGTGTCGCCGGGGCGCTCGGGTAGGGCGGCGATGACGGGGGACGCGGGCTCTGCGGGGTCCAGATAGCCGGACCGGGCGCCGGAGATCGTCAGCACGGAAGCGCCGGACGGGGCGCCACTCATCCCGGCGTAGAGCCAGATCTGCTGAATCCCCGAAACGGCGGTGTAGGCATCGATCTGGATGGCGAGGGTCTTGGTGCTGTAGCTGAAGCCGGAGAGCTGGTATGCTATGACCGTGTAGCCGTCGCTGTCGCAGATCTGAAGCTCGTAGCCGTTGGAGTCGATGATCTCCCAGAAGGGGTGATCGGCTGGCACGGTGATCTGATAGTCCGCCGGGCTGCCGTTGCCGTCCAGGGAGATTGACCAGCGATGCGTCGGGATGTAGGTTGTCCCGCTGCGTGTGACCCTTGCCCAGCTCATAGGCCGCCTCCCTGTTCCATCTGGTATTGGCACTGGATCTTGACTTCCACCCCCACCTCCCCCGGCATACTTGCGACGATTCCGACCTCGCCGGAGAGCACCGGCGCGATGGTCAGGTAACCCAGCAGCGTCGTATCCGCCTCCAGGGCCGCATAGATGCCGTCAAGCAGGGTCAGGGCCGCATCTTCGCGCGCCGCGTAGCCGGAGCCCGACGCACCGACCGCCACGATGCCCACCGTCAGATCGCGCTGATAACTGGTGAGGTCCGGTCCGTAGCTGCTGACCAGCGAGTCAAGGAACACCCACGCGACCGGCGGACTTCCGCCCTCTGCGAGCGTGTTGGGGCGGCCCCGGATCACCTTGTCGGTGGAGAGCCCGGATACCGTGGCCACCGTTTCCCGGATGCGGGCGATGATGTTGCTTGCGGTGCTCAAGAGCCCTCCAGGGCCAGCGCATCACGGGTGAGCTTTTCCAGCCCCGTGCGCAGCCCATCGGCGGCGACTTCCAGGGCGGGGAGCAGGTAGGGCCTGGCCGGGATAACCGACCGCTTGGTCAGCAGAAACCACGGTTTCCCGTCAGGCTTCGCGAGGTACGCGGTGCCTGGCCGTTTGCCGTGGACGAAGTGGAGGTCCGGGACATCGCGCGGCGTCTGGTAGCGGCTCACCCCGGCGGCGGTCTTTGCGACCGAGAGCGGAATGGCCAGCCACTTCCGGCGCACCGGCACGATGACGCCGCCCTCCTCGTGGATGCGGGCGTAGGCGACCTGTCCGCCCTCGCTGCCCGCCTGTAGCAGCAGCTCCAGCGCCGTCGGGCTGGTCTGGATGACGCTGCGAACAGAGTTACGCAGCCGCCCCGTGCGGGCGTGGAGGGTCGTGGTCAGGTTCAGCTTGGCTTGACGCTCTGCCGTCATCGCCGTAGCGGCGAGCGCCTTGGCGAGCGCGCGCTGTAGCTCTTTGGGGGTGTCCTTGAGCTGGACCCCGATGGTGCTGAGCGTCGTGGTCATACCGGCACCATAGCGCGGGGCAGCCTGCGACGCTTCAGTAGCTCAACTGCCTCTTTCGGCAACAGGTGCGCGTCTACGAGGCTGGTATTGACTCCGCCGCCGCTCTTGCTGCTCTCGCCCTGGGTCAGCCGCAGATCCCAGAGGTGGCGCACCGTCAGCCGGGCAGCGTGTTGCAGCCAATCGGGCACGGTGGAGTATCCGGCGTTGTATGTTGCTTTGATAGCGCGCCGGGCTGTTGACCAGGAGCCGTGCTGTGCGTCCCAGTCGAGCACCACCAGCCCGTTGTTGGGCTCCTCCAGCGTGTAGTCGCCGGAGTCCACGAGTTCGGCCGCTGCATAGGAGCGGTCTGGAGAATCGTAGATAGATGTTACGGAGTTGACCGGGAGCACCTCAAGCCGAAGCTCAAAGCCCCCCGGGCCCTCCATGTAGCGGACATAACTCGCCGCTTCCGCCGTCGGCTGGGCTCCCGCCGCTATCGGAGGATAGCCCAGGTAGTCCGCGATTGCTGCACCCGCAACGCTGATCAACTCCGTCAGAAGCGCGTCGTCGTCCGAGCCGGAGAGCCCAGGGATCTGCTGCTTTGCCTCTGTCGTTGAAATCAGCGCCATCGGATAAACCTCTTTGCGGGTGCAGAATCGCGCGGTGCCTCACCGATTACAGGCCACCGCGAAGGCTGCGGGCGGTCGCAACCACCATGTTGTTGAAGGCCGGACCGGTGCCAGCCTTCGCCACCTGCACCCGCATGGTGCTACCCGATGCGATTTCCAGTTGCTTGCCGGTGCCCGAGAGGGTCATGGCGAGCTTGGTGCCAGCGGTCAGCGCAGAGCCGCCGCTGCTGTTGGTGGTGTGGGTCGCCACCGTGGTGCCACCGATGGAGACGGTGGTGGTGATGTAGTTGGAAGCGTGCGTGGATACCGAGGTCTTGGGCATCAGGTCGATGCTGTCGACGGCCACGGTGTCGGAGGTGTAGTTGTGAACGTACACATCGTCGGTTGCGTCCGTACCGGACACGACGACAACGGGGAGAAGGATGCGGTCGATCATGGGGACTCCAGAGGAGAGGGGAGAAGAAGAGGGGGAGAGCCGGGCGCCCTGACGAGCGCCCGACCCGGGCGGCTATCAGCCCAGCCACTTGTAGCCGAAGCGGACCACGGCGGAGGAGGAGCCGGAGAGGGTCTTGAAGGTCCGCCGCAGGGTCGCCACAAGGTTGTAGGCGCCGACGGTGATGTCCTTGTCCACTTCCACCATGCTCGCGCGCCGCTGGTAGTGGGCGAACTCTTCACGGGCAACGGCCAGAACGCCGGAGTAGGCGCCGGTGGCAGTGTAGAGGCCGGTGGTGGCAAGGTCGCTGGACAACCAGCGGGTCATGACCACGGGCACGCCGGAGATCGCGGCAAGCTGGCCGTTGAGCAGCGTCGCATTCTGGCCGAGCTTGTCCACGGTGAGCACGTTGGAATCCGTCAGCATCTTCTTGAAGAACACTTCGGGGCTGGTCAGGATGACGGCGTTCATGTTGCCACGCTCGCCGAGCCCGCCGAGAAGCTCCTCCATCACCTTCGCGACGGTCTGCCCGGCGGACTGGTCCACGGTCAGGGTGCGGTCGTAGGCCAGCGCACGCAGCCCGAGGAAGGCGCGGCGATGGTCAGCGGAGCCGCCGAGGCCAGAAGCGCCCCACCGGCTGCGGATGTTCCAGGAGGCGATAGCGTCCTGGTGGGTGGCGGCGGTGTCGCCGTTGATCATCGCGTCCTCGTAGGCGTCCCGGATGGCGCGCGCAAGGCGACGCTGGATCTCGGGAAGCAGGGGGATAATGCTGTCCTCGGTCGCAGCGTCGTCCAGGAGCACCCGCGCAGCCAGGCCCACGGGGTCAATCGTGGTGTTGCTGGTGGTGGGGGTGGAGGCGATGTACTTGGAGGGGTCATCCTGCGATACCTTGCCCTTGATGTAGGGCCGGATGGTGTCGCTGATGCCGGGGATCACGATGGGGCCGGGCACGTCCACCACGGGGAACAGGGCGTCAATGCCCGCCGGGGTGTAGTACTCCTCGTAGAGCTGGTTGCTCCAGGTGTCAGGAATCCACTCGGCACCGGACCCGGCGGTATCGCTGATCGCCTTCTCCACGGCACCACGGATGGAACGCGGGGCCTTGGCGACGTGGTTCAGGATGCGCTGGTCCAGGGCGGGGGTAGCGGCGTGGCTCTGGCCTCGGGAAAGCAGGCGCCGCGCAAAGTGCCGACCGGCGGCGAGCTTCAGAAGCTCCAGATGCCAGTTGTCCACCGGGGCGCTGTCAAAGAGGCCCTCCGTTTCCACATCGACGGACTTCCCGGCAAACTGCTGCCGCACAACGCCGGAACGCAGGGACACTCCACCATCAGGCCGGATGAACTTCGCCACGCTCTCGCCGGTCGGGGCCATTTCGCGGGCGTTGTCGATCTTGCGCTCGGAAAGCGCCTGAAACTTGACGGTGAGGTCGTCGATAGCGCGCTGCTGAGCGGCCTGGTTGTTCTGGAGAGAGGGGAGGACCGCCTTGGCCTCCTGACAGATCTGGATCACGGTCGCGGGTTCCATGGGGACTCCTATCGATTGTTGAGAAAGTCTGCTAGAGACTGGGTTTTCTTGGTTTCTACCGGCGCGGCAAGCGCCTTGGCTTCGGTGATGCGCGCGAGCACCTGTGCCAGCACCTGATCGGCGATGGCTCCGATGTCCAGCGCCGGGGCAGAGCGGACGGCTACGGCTTTGGGATTGGCGGGGATGGCCACAATGGACACTTCCAGAAGCTCGCAGTCGAAGTAGACATAGCCGCCTTCTTCCTGGAACATCGGGTCGTCCGGCTCGTAGGTGCGCCGCGAAACCGACCGACCGGGCCTGAAGCCGACGGAGACGGCGGACAGGATACCTGCCTCCACGTCCATCTTGACCTCTTGGGCCATCGGACGCTCGGACCACTTGACGATTTCCAGCATCAAAGCAGGCTTCCCGTTCACGTCGCCAATGGAGGCTTTCCCAAGGGCAACGGTGGACTCTACGCAATAGTCGTGGTCAATCTGCACCACGGGATTCGCGTTGTAGTTGGCGAGATCCCACGATGCCTGATCCACCACATCGCCGTAGCGGTCAGTATCGGAGGTGGAGGCGACGAACATCACGCGCTTTACGCCGTCCACCTCTTTGACGACAGCGTGAAAGTCACGGCGTACAATCTCATTCATTGGTCACCACAGGTAAGACGGTGCATCGGCAGTTGACGACCAACGCGGCAGCGTCAAAGTCGCCGGGATTCATAGCTTTGCGGCCTGCATATTCGCCCTCTTGGATCACGAAGGGCTGACCGAGGTTGACGGTCTGGCCGTCAAGGTGCCGGTGTGCCTCGCGCACCTCGCCATCGCGGGCGGTCAGCCACTCGCGCCGGATGGTCAGCCCCGTGTCTGCGGACACGTTCTGCCACGCGTAGGATGCTCCGGCTGCGGCGCTGCGGGTGCTTTCCGTGCGGGCGATCCGAAGGGCGCGCATGGGGGAGAATCCCGCCGCGTCCTGTAGCGCCCGCTGCATGTCTGCCGTGGTGGCGCCGGTGGCGAGCCCATCGGCGATGACGGTGGCGATCATGTCCTTGGTGGCCCCGTTGACGTTGGCAACCATGACGGCGATCAGTTGCTCCACCAGCGGATCGGCGCGGGTGGCGGCAAGGCTCTGCCCGACCTGCTTGGCGGCGCGGGCGTAGGCGATTCGGACCGTGTTGCGGTATGCATCCAGCGTCAGGGTGCGCAGCAACGCCTGGATGTCTGCCGTAAACAGCGCGTCTACCAGGGCGGAAAGCGCCCCGGCGTCGCGGGTCACCGACCGCGCATCGGGGATGAGCGCACCCATGCGCTCGGAGATAGCCGCCGCCTGCTGCGCAAGGGCCGCCTTGGTGGCGCGGGCAAGGGCCGCCTCACCGGGGATCTGCACCTCGGAGAGCCACCCGCGCCACAGGGCGGTGCGCTCCAGCTCCCGGTCGCTTTGGTCCTCGTCCGGCTTGGCGCCCGCCTGCTGCTCTTTCAGCGAATCCACGAGGCTCTTGATGCGTTCCCAGCCGAGCTGACCGACAACGCCCCATTTCAGCCACGCGACAACGCCGCCGATGTTGCTGATAGTCGGGCTTTCCGGCTCGGAACCCGTGAAGGCGTCGCCGTCCTCATAGTGCCGCGCGGCCCATGCCTCGCGCTCCTTCAGCCAGGCCAGCACCCCGTCGGAGCGGTCGCCGTCCTGGTACTTTGTCCAGTACTCAAACGCCTCGTTGCCGCGCTCGTTGCCACCCGCACCCCAGATTTCGGGATAGTCTGCTTTCAGGCTGCGGACATAGCCGAAGGGCGGGCGCTCGTACTCGGACTGCTCAAGGCGCGGCTCTTCCGGGTCAAGGGCGCGCGTCCACCAGTCCGCAAAGGTGAGCGTCTTGGGCTGCACCGCACGCACGGGGCGGGCCGATGCACCGACGGCAACAGGCTCCGCTTGGGTCTGGTCGGTGGCGTCAGACAACGGCGCGTCGTAGAAGCCCTCATAGGCCGCCGCAGCAGAGGGGGACGCCCCGAGCATGGTCCAGCTTGCCACCCGGTTCAGGCGGGCGTCGCGGCTCTCCTGAAGGGCATCCACGGAGGAGAAGTCATGCGCCACGCGGTAGGCACCCCAGCCGAGTGCAAGCTCGGTCAGGGCGTCGTCGATGAGCGCCGCGATACCCTGGAGTTGCCGCCAGTAAATCTTGCTCTGCTCCTGTGCCGTCGCGTAGTTGGCGCTCGGCAGGCCCACGCGGGTAGGCGGGACACCGAAGGCGGCCAGGATGCTGTCGCGGGTGTAGACGCGCTGCCCTACGAATTCCATATCGCGCAGGGTAAAGGTGGGGAAGTCCACGTCAAAGTCAGCGGGCAGCACCATAGAAGGCCGCTTCTCGCTGGCGATCTTGCGGTAGGCGTCTGCCACCATGTCCTGCTGCTCTCGCGTGATCGGCTCCTTCGGCTTGAAGATCGCCGATGGGCGCCCCTGGTTGCTCTGGGCAGCCGACAGTTTCGATGCGGCCTGATCGGCCTCCAAGTCGTTGCGCAGCGCCCGGATCAGCCCCTCGCCGTAGAGCCCCTGTGCCCCGTATTCCCAGCTTGTGAGCGAGATATGCACCACCACGGAGGCGTCGTAGACCGTCATCCCCCCACCGGCGGCGCGGTACTCGTAGGCGTCCGCCTCCCCGGCGTCGTTGGGGATGATGCGCACGCCTTCCGGGTGCAGGATGGACAGGCTCACCGGGCGGCGGGGGTCAGGCCCGACCCGCAGGAGGTAGGCGTTCCCGCTCAAGAGCAGGTGCGTCAACACCTGCCGCTCCCACACGGCGCGGCGCTTACGGCTGGTCGGGCGCGCGAGAAGTTGGGATAGCCCCTGCACCGTCACCTGCTGCGCCTGGGCACCATCCCCCTGCACCACGACCACCGGCAGCCCGGAGAGGTCGGTGCAGATGGCGTCAACGCAGGCCCGAACCCACGGGAACGCCGCGAAGGCGGACATGCTCGCAACAGGCGAAAAGCTGCTTCCGTTCGCGATTCCCACGCCAGCAACGAGCAACTGCGGCGCCGGTGCGCTCACGAGTCCCATGCGTTGTAGCGTGTTCTGCCACCAGCCCATGCCTACAGGCTACCCGAGCCGTGCCATTTTGGCAAGCCCGGCGTGACAGATTGTCAGCGAGTCGTGCCGCTGTGCCATTCTGTCACGGCAGACCACGCCGCATCCAGCCCCGCGTAGACGGCCATCCAGAGCACCGGGGCGAGGTGGAGGAGGGTCGCGAGCAGGAAGAGGGCGGGGGTCATCAGCACCCGTCCGCAGCGACGGACGCTGCCTGACCCGCAGCGGCGCCGATGGCGCGCCCGGCGTCGGTGGGGGTGGGGGCTTTGTGAAGGCAGGAAAGCAGGAGGAGGAACAGCATTTGAGGCTCCTATGTGGCAACGTACCATTCTGTAACCTGCCTGTGGATCTCCGTCACCGCGTACCCGGTGCCGTCTACCCAGTCGTCATGCAGCCCCTTGGGGAACACTGCGTGCTCTGCCACCAGCGAGCGTACCCACTCCTCCGCCGGTAGGGCAGCGGCGGGCACGTCGTGGTGGTGAGGCTCGGACTTCCCGCATTGACAGGGCAGGATCACGTTCCCGGCGGCCACATAGGGCTGCCACGCCTGCGCACGGCTCACCTTGTCGCCGATGGGGGGTACAAGCACGATGCCGGGGATGCGGCTGCGGACCACAGCGGCCGTCGGGCGGGCGGCGGCGGCGTCCTCCATGTACCAGCCGGTTGCCTTCGGGTAGCGGCGACGAAGCTCCACCATCGCCTCTATCAGCACGTCTGCCTCGCAGCGCATGTGTAGCCCGTCGTACAGGTACGCGCGGCCGGAGTGCAGTCCGGCGTGTACGATGACGTGGAAGTCCCCGGCGTTGACGCCGCCGAACGCGAGGTCGGAGCCCGCTATCTCGCGCTTGAACGAGGCCGGGTAGTGTCGGCGGTCCACATAAAGCCAGCCGCCAACCGGGAACATCCCGCCCTTCGCTGCCACAGGTCGCTGCCCATGCTGTCCGGGGGCCTGGCTGCCGAGTTTGGTTTCTTCGCGCTGGACAATCTCTTCCGGGTAGCGCACGGGGTCCAGA
>Ga0075472_10000603_pt1 | contig 15110 bp, 13 predicted proteins | sample DEB19_08_DNA_3_FD_77014 | JGI IMG/M metagenome (GOLD analysis project Ga0075472, IMG submission 77014) | Aqueous microbial communities from the Delaware River and Bay under freshwater to marine salinity gradient to study organic matter... | ecosystem: Environmental > Aquatic > Marine > Coastal ...
CTGACTGGAACTGGGTGTAGTCGCCCACAACGTCGACATCAAAGTTACCCGCTTCGGGTTGCTTGTAGCGCACCATCCACTGGGGCAGGCGGTCATAAGGGGGGACGATCGGGGCGGTGGGATCCTGCAGGGTCTGCCACCTTTGGGCCGTGAGCGTGGAAGAAAATTGCCCTCGCCCCCACGACAGCGCCGCCGTGCTGGGCAACAAGCGCTGTATCAGCGATGGCGAGCCGCGCGGAAAGTCTCGCCAATAATCATCGTCGCTGACCTGATTGAGGTTCAGATTCAAGCCAAGGTTGCCCACGCCCGACACCCCAGTCGTGATCATTCCCTGGTGCAAGAAGGATGTTCCCCATCGATCCCTTTCGCGCAGTGGGTCCTGGGGCAGGTAGTCGGCGCGTAACCGCCCGTTGTAGCCCTGCTCCAGATAGCGAAACTCCCCGCCCAGGTTAACCCCACGCTTGCTCATCAGGGTAGGGTAGAGCGTCAGGTCTCGGTTGGGGGCGATGTTCAGGTAATAAGGCACCGTGACTTCCGTGCCGCTGACCGTGTCAGCAGCAAACGTGGGCGATAAAAATCCGGAACGGCGCTTGTCGGACAGTGCAAAGCTCATGGCCGGCAAGGCCATGATCGTCGCGCCCTTGAAGTCAAGCTTCACATTTTTGGCCACGGCAACTTCTTCATCACTGTCAACATCGAGTGAGGCGGCGCGCAATAGCCAGTCCGGCAACCAGCTCGGGCCCGGCTCACGACGGCAGGTGGTGTAGGTGGCGTCATGGATCAGCGCCCGTTTTTCATCCAGAAAGTCAACTCGGCTGGCCTGGCCATGGGCCTGATTGGCCAAAAACTGGTACTTGGGTTGGAGAAAGAACCCCTGGTTGGCGTCAACCTTGAGCTCAAGCCGAGGCCCTTGGTACAAATTGCCGGAACGGTTCAGGTGCACACTGCCTATAGCCTTGGCCAGGTCATCCGGCTGAAAATACTCCACCCGGTCCGCGCGGATCACGCTGTCTGCGCGCCGAATCTGCGCATTGCCCTGCAGCACCATGTCCAGGTCCGGACGGCCGCTCATTTCTTCCCCCCACATGTAGGTGGGCATGGCCGGGCGGGCCGAGGGGGATATGCTTTCAATCAGCTTGGGGCTGCTGCGCAGATCAAGGCCGTTGATCTGATCGCTGGATTGCGCTGACACCTGAGCCACCAGTCCCAACTGGCAAACCAGCAAAACAAAGCAAAACAAAGGGCGGGAAATCAATCGCGGCAACTCGGGTGGTTTGTAGAATCGATTATCCATGACACCAAGCCCACCCACTGCTGCCATTCTCTGGCAAGACCCCTCGCGCGAGCTGGCCTTTCATCGATGGCTTGACGCTCTTGTCAAACCGCATCATCTTCTGCCCGCGAGCTTGCGGGCTGCTTCTGCAGACGCAAGCTTTCGCCGCTATTTGCGCATCGACTCGGCTGATGGCAGCCGAATCATCATGGACGCTCCGCCCGATAAGGAGAATTGCGCCCCCTTTGTCCAAGTTGCCCGGCTGATGCTTGACGCCGGTTTACTTGTGCCGCAGGTACTGCATTGGGAGCAAGCGCAGGGCTTCATGCTGCTGAGCGACCTCGGAGCTCAAACCATGATGCAGGCTTTTCCCGATCGTGAAAACTTCTCACCCAACCAGCCGCGCTACTTGCAAGCGGTAGATGCCCTGCTGACCTGGCAGAAGGCCTCGCGGCCCGAAGTGCTGCCGCCTTATGACAAAGCCCTGCTTCGACGGGAGTTGGAACTGTTTCCTGAGTGGTACCTGGGGCACTTTCATAACATCGCGGTAGAAGGCGAGATCCGCAAGACCCTTGACACGATGTTCGAGCTGATTGTTACGCGCAACCTGGCCTGGCCTCAGGTTTTTGTTCACCGTGATTTCATGCCGCGCAACCTGATGCTGGCCGCAGACCCTCATGAAAATCGCTTGGGCGTTCTTGATTTTCAGGATGCTGTCTATGGGCCCATTACCTACGACAACGCCAGCTTGATGCGGGACGCCTTCATCAGTTGGGACGAAGAGCATGTGCTGGATCTGACCATTCGCTATTGGAGCCAGGCACGCGCTGCGGGTCTGCCGGTGGGCGAGGACTTTGGTGAGTTCTACCGGGGTGTGGAATGGATGGGCTTGCAGCGCCACCTCAAGGTGGCGGGTATTTTTGCCCGCCTGACCCTGCGTGATGGCAAACCCCAGTACCTAGCCGATGCGCCACGCTTTATTGGCTATATCCGCGCCACCTGTTCACGTTACAACGAACTCAAACCCCTGTTGCGCCTGGTTGATCAGGTTGAGGGAATTACCGCGACCAGTGGCTATGCCATTGGCCGGGTCTGAATGATGGCCAGCACCCCGCGTTTTTTCAGTGACCAGCCCCTTGTCAGCGGCCAGCACCTGGACTTGCCTGCCACCGCCGCGCGGCATGCGCAGGTGTTGCGGCTACAGCCGGGCAGCCCGGTCTGCCTCTTTGACGGGACGGGCGGCGAATATGAATCCACCATTGTTCGGATGGGGCGCAGCGATGTACAGGTGATGGTCGGGCAATACATAGCTATCGAACGTGAACCCGGCCATCGCATTCATCTTGCCTTGGGCATGCCAGCCAACGAACGAATGGACTGGCTGGTGGAGAAGGCCTGCGAACTGGGCGTAGCCAGCATTCAACCCCTGCATACCGAGCGCAGTGTATTGCGCTTGAGCGGGGAACGCGCAGCCAAAAAACGCGCGCACTGGCAGGGGATTGCAGTCGCTGCCAGTGAGCAATGCGGCGGCAACCGGATTGCCGTCATCCACCCTGTGCAGAACCTGTCGGTGTGGCTGGCGAGGCCTGCTGGCGACCATCGCCTGTTGCTCTCACAGCAAAACCATGCCGTGCCTTTGAGGGACGTGATGAGCGTCAATGGCGTTACAGCGCTTGATGATATTTCCCGGTCCCAGTCCTTTTGCCTGTTATCGGGGCCCGAAGGCGGGTTGACTGAGGCGGAGCAGCAAACCGCGCTACTTGCTGGCTATTCAGCCGTAAGCCTGGGCGCGCGAACTTTGCGGGCCGAGACCGCAGCTTTGGCGGCCCTGGCAACCCTTACACTGCTGACATGAATCGTCACCTAATATTGCTGGCCCTTTGCCAGGGTCTTTTCCTGACCAACAACATCATTTTCATAGCGATCAATGGCCTGGTTGGCTTGAGTCTGGCGCCCCTGGGATGGATGGCCACCCTGCCGGTGATGGGGTATGTGGTCGGCGGCGCATTGAGCACCGGGCTGGTTGCAAAAGCCCAGGGCCGCTATGGACGCCAGCGCTCATTTCAAATTGGTTTGCTGGTCGCCCTGGGTTCGGCCTTGCTTTGTGCGCTGGCGGCTTGGATTCAAAATTTCTGGATGCTGGTACTGGCCACCCTGGTGGCGGGCTATTACAGCGCCAATGGCCAGCTTTACCGTTTTGCTGCGGCCGAATTGAGTGCCCCCTCATTCAGGGAAAAGGCGGTCTCTTTGGTGTTGGCCGGCGGCCTGATCGGCGCCATCATCGGCCCTAATCTGGCCGCCCAGACACGCAACCTCTTTGCCCAGCCTTATCTGGGGGCCTATCTGGCGCTGGCCGTTGTTGCGCTGATAGGTATCGGCGTGATGTCTTTTGTGCGTTTTCCTGCTGTAACCACCACCAGCAAGCATGTCGAGGGAGGGCGCTCCACCCTGGCGTTGATGCGTCAGCCGGTTTTTTTGGTGGCCACGGTGGGCGCCGCCTTGGGCTACGGTGTCATGAACCTCCTAATGGCGGCCACCCCATTGGCCATGCAGGTCTGCAGCTTTTCTTTTGACAAAATCGCCCTGGTACTGGAATGGCATGTGATTGGCATGTTTGCCCCTGGCTTTTTCACGGGCCATCTAATCAAACGCTATGGCACCCTGACCATCATGAGCGTTGGTGTGGTTCTTCTTTTTCTGTGCATTGCCATTGCCCTGTCTGGCATTGACCTGCATGAATTCCTGCTGTCGATGTTTCTGCTGGGCGTGGGATGGAACTTCCTGTTCACCGGTAGCACAACGCTGGCCATGCAAGCCTACCGACCTGAAGAAAAGGACCGGGCTCAGGCGACGATCAATTTCTGGGTGTTCAGCGTGATGGCCATGACCTCTTTCGCATCCGGTGCACTGGTCACCACCCAGGGCTGGCACTGGCTCAATTTAGGCTCCCTCTTCCCAGTCATTCTGACCGGCCTGGCGCTGATCTGGCTTGCCATGTTGCGCCGGGTTAGGGTGGCCTAATCGGTCGATCTGTCAGGGCATTTGGGCAATCACCTGTGCCACGGCGGCTGTCAGGCGTTTGGCGTAGGGCAGGTGCAAAAACTCATTAGGGCCATGCGCATTGCTTCTTGGGCCCAATACGCCACAAACCATCATCTGTGCGTCGGGAAAACCTTTGGACAGCATATTCATCAGAGGAATGGTGCCCCCCTGGCCGATATAACCACAGTCGGCACCATAACAATCCCGTGAGGCTTGACGCACGGCCTTTTCAAACCAGGGCGCCATGTCTGGCGCATTCCAGCCGGTAGCGGCACTGGCCCCCTCAAAGGTGACCTTGGCCTGATAGGGCGCGTTATCCTCCAGCAAGGCCTTGAGTTGTCGGACCGCCTGCGCCGCGTCCACCAAGGGGGGCAAACGCAATGACAATTTGAATGCCGTATAGGGCCGCAGCACATTACCGGCTTGACCCAGTTCGGGCAGGCCCTCTGCGCCGGTCACGCTTAGCGTGGGCTGCCATGTTCGTGCCAGCAGGGCCTGCAACGGGTCCTGGGTTGTCGGCAAGGTTATCCGGGTGTCGCCGGCACAGTCGTAGTGGGTCCAGGGAAATCGTTTGAACAATTCCTCGCCCAAAATGGCCGCGGTAGCTTGCGCCTGTGCCAGGCGTTCTGGCGGAACCTCGCAATGAAAGCTGGCGGGTAAAAGCCGTCCGCTGGCGCTGTCTTCCAGCCGGTCCAGCACGTGTCGCATCACTCGAAAGCTTGAGGGCACCACGCCACTGGCGTCGCCCGAGTGCACCCCTTCATCAAGCACCTGGACCTTGAGCACCCCGCCAGCCATCCCGCGCAAGCTGGTGGTGACCCAGAGCTGGTCGTAATTGCCCGCCCCGGAGTCCAGGCAGACCACCAGACCCACATCGCCCAGACGCGGTCGTAGTGCATCTACATAAGGCAACAGGTCGTAGGAGCCGCTTTCCTCGCAGGTCTCGATCAGGCCCACCATGCGCGGGTGTGCAATCTTCTGTCGCTTGAGTTCAGCGATCGCGGCAATGCTGGCATAGACCGCATAACCATCATCGGCGCCACCCCGACCATACAGGCGCCCTTCTTCCAGCACGGGCGACCAAGGGCCAAGGTCCTTGCGCCAGCCGGTAAATTCTGGTTGCTTGTCCAGGTGGCCATACAAGAGAACTGTCTGGCCAGAGGCAGGCGCTGGCGAATTCGCACCGGCACTAGCCGGCACTTCAAAAAACAGCACCGGGGTTCGCCCCTTAAGCTGAATGGTTTCCAGCCGCAGGCCCGCCACCTTTTGCGACTCAACCCATTGGGCGGCCATCCGAACGACCCGATGGATATATCCATGCGAAGACCAGTCTGGGTCAAATATGGGCGACTTGGCTGGAATGGCTATGTAGTCGCGCAACTGGCCAACGATTTGATGGTCCCATACACTTGCCACCTCTTTAAGGGCCTCTTCAACATTGAGTGTTTCAGCAGGAATCCGTGCGTTCATGAAAACTCCTTGCGCCTATCAGGTCGTTGGGTTTGGCTTGTTTTTTTGTTTCAGCGTGAAAACTTGATGACGGAAGTGCTCGCCAGCAGGTTGGGGGCCGTTCGAACGATTCGGCCCTGGTGGATCCCGAAGCTGTCGAGTACTTGCAAGCCTATACGCTGGGCCAGAATCTGCAGGTCGGTATGTGTTCCAACCCGGATATTGGGGGTGTCATACCACTGGTAGGGCAGTCGTCGCGTCACCGGCATTCTGCCGAGCATGACACTCAAGCGATTGGGCCAATGTGCAAAATTGGGAAAGGCAACAATGCCAACGCGACCTACCCGCGCAGTTTCGGTCAATACGGTGGCTGCATTGCGCAAATGCTGCAAGGTGTCGATCTGCAGCACCACATCAAAGCTATGGTCTTCAAACATCGACAGGCCGGCATCGAGGTTGAGTTGGATGACATTGACGCCGCGCTGGGTGCAGGCCAGGATGTTCTCATCCGCTATTTCGATGCCATAGCCAGTACAGCCACGCTCGGTCTGCAAATAAGCCAGCAAGGCACCGTCGCCACAACCCAGGTCCAACACCCTTGAGCCTGGGGGGACCAGCTCACCGATCGCTTCAATCATGCTGCGCTCACTCATGCCATCACCTCTTTAGCGATGCCGGCGAAATAAGACTGCACCAGATTGAGGTAGCGCGGATCGTCGAGCAAAAACGCGTCATGGCCGTGCGGCGCATCAATTTCTGCGTAGCTCACCTCACGACGGTTATCCAGCAGTGCCTTCACCAGCTCTCGGCTTCTCGCTGGTGAGAAGCGCCAATCGGTGGTGAAGCTGATCAGCAAGAACCTGGCTTGCGCCGCACTGAGCGCGAGACTCAGATTGCCGTCATGGACTCGGGCCGGATCAAAGTAATCCAGGGCGCGGGTAATCAGCAAGTAGGTATTGGCATCAAAGTACTCGCTGAATTTATCCCCTTGATAGCGCAGATAGCTTTCAATTTGAAACTCGATGTCCTGGGTGCTGTAGCGGTAGCCGCCAACGGGTTTTGCTGGCGTGTTGGGTTCACTTTGATCGATCACCCGCTCCCTCAATTGCCGACCGAATTTCTCGTTCATGACATCATCGCTGAGGTAAGTGATGTGTCCGATCATGCGCGCGATACGAAGGCCACGCCTGGGTATGACACCATGCGCATAGAAGTTACCGCCATGAAAGTCCGGATCTGTCACGATCGCTCTGCGGGCCACCTCGTTGAAAGCGATGTTTTCAGCGGTCAGGTTGGGCGCGCTGGCCACGACCACGGCATGACGCACGCGCTGGGGATACTGCAAGGTCCAGCTTATTGCCTGCATGCCGCCCAAACTGCCGCCCATGACGGCGGCCAAGGTCTGGATATTCAGGGCATCGAGCAGCCTGGCTTGCGCCGCTACCCAGTCTTCCACGGTCACCACCGGAAAATCGGCGCCATACACCTTGCCGGTGTCAGGGTTGATATGCATCGGCCCGGTTGAACCAAAGCAGGAGCCCAGGTTGTTCACGCCGATGACAAAGTACTTGTCGGTATCCACGGGCTTGCCCGGGCCAATCATGTTGTCCCACCAGCCTTCACTCTTGGCCTGTCCGGCATACACACCGGCCACATGGTGGGATGCGTTGAGCGCATGGCAGATCAGCACGGCGTTGCTGCGTTGCTCGTTCAGCGTCCCGTAGGTTTCATAGGTCAGGGAATAGCCACGAATGCTGGCCCCGCTCTGCAGGGGCAGTGCGTCCTCAAAATACAGGGTCTGTGGCTCAACGATCAACATGTCCATACCTGAAAAACAAAACCCGGCCTCGATCTCAGCTCGGCCGGGTTCCTGTCAAGGTTTCACATGCCTCTTTAGCTGAATTTCGAAGCTCTCTGGCCCCGGCGTCCGCAATTTGGATCAAATCGACGCGTACATAGAGTATAGGCCCTTGTGACTTTTAGCTTTGGGATCGAACCCAGCTACCGATAAAGATCAAGCAATTCATCAAGGCCGGCGCCGCATGTCCTCGTTATGCGCAATACTGCCGCCCATGCACAAACATGGCGCAGATGGTCTGAAACTTGCTTGATTTTGGTGCGTTGCCAAATCGGCATTCTTTTTGCACCAATTCGGGGCACACTTACTAAGGGGTTTACATGGAAGCACTCAAACAGGGCACAGACACTCTGTTCATACTGCTTGGCGCCATTATGGTTCTTGCCATGCACGCTGGCTTTGCATTCTTGGAGCTAGGCACGGTACGCCGTAAAAACCAGGTCAATGCCCTGATCAAAATATTGGTTGATTTCTCGGTCTCCACCGTAATCTATTTTCTGGTGGGCTATGGCGTTGCGTATGGCACCGGTTTTCTGATTGGCGCCGAACAACTGGTTGCAAAAAACGGCTATGACCTGGTGAAGTTCTTTTTCCTGCTGACCTTTGCTGCCGCCATTCCTGCAATTATTTCGGGCGGCATCGCCGAACGGGCCAAGTTTTGGCCCCAGCTGATTGCCACGGCCGTTATTGTCGGTTTTATCTATCCGTTCTTTGAGGGCATCGCCTGGAACCAGCACTTTGGCGTACAGGCTTGGCTCAAAGCATTGACCGGTGAAGAGTTCCACGACTTCGCCGGCAGCATCGTGGTGCACGCCATTGGGGGCTGGCTGGCGTTGCCAGCCGTGATTTTGCTCGGTGCCCGCAGCAACCGTTACCGCAAGGATGGCGCCATCTCAGCGCATCCGCCCTCGAGCATCCCCTTCCTGGCGCTTGGGGCCTGGATTCTGGTTGTCGGCTGGTTTGGCTTTAATGTCATGAGCGCTCAGACCCTGGACAAGATATCCGGCCTGGTGGCGGTGAATTCACTCATGGCCATGGTCGGCGGCACGCTGGCCGCACTTATCGTGGGCAAGAACGACCCCGGATTTGTGCACAACGGGCCCCTGGCCGGATTGGTGGCGGTGTGTGCGGGCTCAGACCTGATGCACCCCTTGGGCGCCTTGGTGGTGGGGGGGGTGGCAGGCACCATATTTGTGATCATGTTCACCCTGACACAGAACAAATGGAGAGTTGATGACGTGCTAGGCGTGTGGCCCCTGCACGGACTGTGTGGAACCTGGGGCGGCGTGGCGGCAGGCATTTTTGGCAGCCAGGCCTTGGGCGGATTGGGTGGCGTCTCTTTGGGCGCACAACTTATCGGGACGGGTCTGGGCGTGGTTTGGGCCTTACTTGGGGGCTTTGTGGTCTATGGGGTTCTCAAAATGACCGTGGGGCTACGATTAAGCCAGGAGGAAGAGTTTGAGGGGGCCGACCTTTCGATCCACAAGATTGGCGCCACGCCCGACCGGGATGTGAATTGGTAATCAAAAAACACGGCCTGTAATTTCGCGCATAATTCGAGGTTGCCGCTGCATGTCAGCGGCACCTTGTGGTGATCGGCCAGTATGTGGCGGCCTGAAGTGACTTGCTTGTGGCTTTCTGACTCCATCGCCTAATTCATAATTTCTCAGGAGTCCCGTTCATGGGCAACAAACTTTATGTGGGCAATCTGCCCTATTCATTTCGTGACGATGATCTGCACCGTGCTTTCTCTGCGCATGGCTCGGTAACCAGCGCAAAGGTCATGATGGAGCGCGACACCGGTCGATCCAAAGGATTTGGTTTCGTCGAAATGGGCAGCGACGCTGAGGCCCAAGCCGCCATCAGCGCGTTGCATGGCCAGCAACAGGGAGGTCGCGCGCTGGTGGTTAATGAAGCGCGTCCGATGGAGCCCCGTCCTCCACGCAGTGGCGGCTATGGTGGTGGCCGCAACAACTATTGATCATTTGCCGAAGCTTATGCCGACTCAGGTTTAAGCCACAATATCAAAAAAGGGGCCCAAAGAGCCCCTTTTCTTTTGAAAAGTCAGGGTTTCTACCATTTTTCACCCCCTTGTCTCGATTCAAATATTGTGCAAATAATCCTGCTCGTGAGGGGCTGGGAGGCTCTTTGCAGTAGGTGCGGTGAATTGTCGAGTACAACGTTGACGAGCTTTGGTTGGCGTATGAAGGACTCCATCGCTGATTTTTTTCTTACAGGAGTCCCTTGATGGGCAACAAGCTTTACGTGGGCAATCTGCCTTATTCCGTGCGTGACGAAGACTTACAACAGGCCTTCAGCCAATTTGGATCAGTAACCAGTGCCAAGGTCATGATGGAGCGCGATACCGGTCGCTCCAAAGGTTTTGGTTTTGTCGAAATGGGCAGCGATGCCGAGGCACAGGCCGCCATTGGCGGCATGAATGGTCAACCCCTTAACGGGCGCAGTCTGGTTGTCAACGAGGCACGCCCCATGGAGCCACGTCCTCCACGTACCGGCGGGTATGGCGGTGGTGGGGGGGGTGGCGGTGGCTATGGTCGTCGTGATGGCGGCGGCGGTGGGGGTGACGGCGGTTTTCGCAGCCCCTACGGCGGACCCCGAGGTGGTGGTGGCGGTGGTCGTCAGAGCTACTGATCGTCAAGCACCCTCCTAAACCAGGAACTTCATTAAAAGCCCCGGCCAGGGGCTTTTAATTTTTTGGGCCACCCTTCTGGCTGGGCACCCGATGCTTGCGAGGTTTTCCTTGCAGGATGCGATCAAACCAGGCATCTGGCAAAACACGCAGCAGCCGGGCGACCCAAGCCATTTGCCAAGGAATAACGCGATGACTTTCGCCCAGGGCGATTGACTTGACGGCTTGTTTGGCGAAATCCGGTGCGGGCATGAGAAATGGCATCGCATAGCGGTTCTGGCGGGTCAGTGGAGTGTCAATATAGCCCGGGCTGAGAGTCACAACCTTCACGCCGCTACCACGCAGTTCACCACGCAGACTTTCACAATAGCTGATCACGGCAGCCTTGCTGGCGCAGTAGGCGCCATGGCCGGGCAGCCCTCGTATGCCTGCCACACTGGCCAGGCCTACCAGACGGCCTGAACCTCGCTCGCGCATGGCGCTGATAAACGGATGAAAAGTAGCGGCCAGGCCTACGTTGTTGACGGCAAAGGTCTGCGCCATGACCTTCAGGTCCTCGCGTTCAGCGCTATCCATGCCCAGGCTGATGCCCGCATTGGCCACCACCACATCGGGCAAACCGAGTTCAGCCAAACAGGCCTGCGCCGCACCAATGATGCTGTCGTGATCCGCCACATCGGCGCCATAGACCCGGCATTGTGCCGGTGTCAAACCCCGCTCTTGTGCCCAAGCCTGCATCAGATGGGCACGCCTGCCGACCAGGGCCAATCGCCAGCCCTCAAAAAAATATTGTTGCGCCAACGCCTGCCCAATGCCGCTGGAGGCGCCCGTGATGAAAACCAAGGGAGACATCGGCATGCCGCGCTGCTCAGTGATCTGTCTTGGGCATCAGCATACCGCGCACCCGGCCACTGAGATCGATCAGCTGGTCGAAGTTGTCAAATTCCATGCTGTCGGCGGTAAAGCGATCCTTGCCGCGCACCAATTCAACCGGTTTGTTGGTCCGAACGCGTTCCGTGTCCAGGTCCGCATGCAAAAACTCGCTTCTCAGGCTCATTCGCGGCCTGTCAGCAATCGCCTCACGCACCACCAGGGCGTCGCCAATCAGTTGAACCTGAGATGCATCGGAGTTGGTCAGTGCGCGTCGTGCCGTTGCCAGCGTGACTTGCCCCTTGTTGTCAACCGAACGGATTCGGACCTGGTCAATTTCCAGCGTATCGTCGTCCCGGTAATGTCGCGCCTGCTCACCCATGATTTCGCTGCGTAATCGCCCATTGGGATCAAAGGACTTCAGGGAAAACTGGTGAGCAAAATAATCGGGCTCGTGACGGGCCGGCTTGTCGGGAGCGGGCTTTTCAAAAACAGGGGTACTTCGCAACAACCAGTAGGTCAGCAAGGCCAGCACCCCCATCAAGAGGGTAGGCAGGTAAAGCGATAGCCGCTCCCAAGCAAAGCGCAGACGATAGATCACCGCAAGCGCTCTTCAAGCAGTTGGGCATAGCGCCCGCTGGCCACCAGCAACAGATCACAGAACTCGCGCGCCGCTCCATGGCCGCCCTGGGCGCGGGTCACATACTGCGCACGTGCGCGCACCTCGGCATGCGCGTTGCTCGGCGCAGCGGCAAACGCGCAACGTGCCAGCACCGGTAAATCCGGCCAGTCATCCCCGATGGCGGCAGCGCTGGCCCAGTTCAGCCCCAGTTCAGCCAGCGCTTTTTCGGCCACCGGCAGCTTGTCTTGCGCACCAAAAAAAGCATGTTCAACCCCAAGCGCCTTCAGGCGCAAGCGCAACGGTGGACTGTCGCGGCCCGTGATGACCACCGGCATAATCCCGGCGGCTTGCAGCAGCTTGAGACCCAGACCATCCAGGATATTGAAACGCTTGAGAGTCTCCCCCTGATCAGAAAAATACAGGCCCCCATCCGTCAGCACACCATCAATATCAAAAAAGGCCAACCGCATCCCTTGTGCCTGCAACAAGAGTTCGGGCTCGAAGTTCAAGGCGGGGGTCGACATTTTTTAGATTACCTTGGCGCGCATGAGGTCGTTACTGTTGAGGGCGCCGCAGAGTTTTTGTTCGCTATCAACGACCAGCACGCTGGTAATTTTTCGCGCCTCCATCATCTCGGCCGCCTCAACGGCCAGTGCGTCCGCCTGGATCGTCACTGGATTGGCATGCATGAACTGAGCCGCACGGCCACTGCGCAGATCAACGCCTTTCTCAACGAGCCGGCGCAAATCACCATCGGTAAATATTCCGATGACCAACCCGGCTTCATCAACCACCGCCGTGGCTCCCAGACCTTTGGCGCTCATTTCTCGCATGAGCGTGCTGAAGTCGGCCTGTGCGGACACGCGCGGCACGGCCTCGCCACTGCGCATGATGTCGCTCACCAGTGTCAGCAGCTTGCGCCCCAGAGCGCCTCCGGGGTGTGATCTGGCAAAGTCTTCGGCCTTGAAGCCGCGCGCATCGAGCAAGGCCACGGCCAAGGCATCGCTCAGGGCAAGTTGTGCCGTGGTGCTGGCTGTAGGCGCCAGATTCAGCGGGCACGCCTCCTGATCAACGCCGCTGTCAAGCACCAGGTCCGCATGACGGGCCAGGGTGGACTGAGGGTTACCGGTCATGGCGATCAACTTGACGCCCTGCCGTTTCAGAACAGGCAAGATGGCCGTCAGCTCCTCGGACTCACCGCTATTGGAAATGGCCAGCACCAGATCAGCGGGGGTGATCATGCCCAGGTCCCCATGGCTGGCTTCAGCGGGATGAACAAACATCGCCGGCGTTCCGGTAGAAGCCAGGGTGGCCACGGTCTTGCGGCCAATATGGCCGCTCTTGCCCATGCCCATGACAACCACCCGACCCTGAACCTCGAGCACCATGCCCACGGCCCGGGCGAAGTCCGCCCCAAGCCGCAGGCGCAAGCCCAGCACTGCCTGCGCCTCGATGTCCAGAGTTTCGCGCGCCAGTCGCAAGGCCCGCTCAGGGTCAAGCAGACGACTTGAGTTTGCAGGGATCTTCATGGGCTGATTCTATCGAGTGGCTACCGAGCGTGGGTGTGGGCCTGGCATTTGCCTGCTCAGGCTTGTTAGTATTCACGCCATGGGAGCACTTGAACTGACCTTGCTGTACCTGCTGGCCTCCGTCCTGGGGGTGGTGGCCTGCCGCTACCTGAAACTCCCCCCCATGCTCGGCTATCTGGTGGTGGGCATCCTGATTGGCCCCAACGCGCTGGCACTGGCGCAGAACTCGGAGGGGGTGCGACATCTGGCGGAGTTTGGCGTAGTCTTCCTGATGTTTGTCATCGGGCTGGAGTTCAACCTGCCCAAGTTGCGTGCCATGCGCCGACATGTCTTTGGCCTGGGCCTGCTTCAGGTGCTGTTGACCATGGCGATCACTTTTGTGGCCTGCATGTCGCTGGGTCTTTATTTGCCCGCCCTGAACATGGCCTGGACGACTGCGTTAGCACTTTCAGGCGTCATGGCCATGAGCAGCACCGCCATTGTGGGCAAACTGATGGCCGATCGACTGGAGCTCGATAGCGAGCATGGTCAACGCGTCATCGGGATTTTGCTGTTTCAGGATTTGGCTGTGGTGCCTCTCTTGGTGCTGATCCCGGCATTGGGCAGCACGCCCGACCAGATGCTGACTTCTTTGGGTTTGGCCCTGATCAAGGCCGTGGTCTTGCTGGCCTTGCTCTTGCTCGGTGGTCAGCGGGTCATGCGTTGGTGGCTCACACTGGTGGCGCGTCGTAAGACCAATGAGTTGTTCATGCTCAACCTGCTGTTGGTCACGCTAGGGCTTGCCTGGCTCACCGAACTGGCCGGTCTTAGCCTGGCGCTGGGGGCTTTTGTGGCCGGCATGTTGATTTCAGAAACCGAGTTCAAGCACCAGGTTGAAACCGACATCCGCCCATTTCACGACATCTTGTTAGGCCTTTTCTTTGTCACGATTGGCATGCTGCTGGACTGGCACATTGTCTGGAGTCAGCTGGGCCTGGTGCTGATATTTCTGATCGCCTCGCTGTTACTGAAGTTGGGGCTGATCACCGTGTTGACCCGGTTGTTGGGAGCCTCAACTGGGGTGGCTCTGCGCACCGGCCTTTATCTGGCGCAGGGGGGTGAGTTTGGCTTTGTGTTGTTGACTTTGGCTCAGACTGAGCGGCTGATGGGTGCCAGCCTGCTCAACCCGATCCTGGCCTCGATGGTCATTTCCATGCTTGCAACGCCTTTCATCATTAACTACAGCAACACGCTGGTCATGAAGCTGGTCTCAAGCGATTGGTTGCAACAGTCGCTGCAAATGACCAATATTGCGCGCACATCCATCAACACCAGCCAGCATGTGATCATTTGCGGTTATGGCCGTTGTGGACAAAACCTGGCGCGAATTCTTGACACCCAGAAGATTCCTCATATGGCCCTGGACCTCGACCCCGACCGCGTCCGGCAGGCCAACGCTGCCGGCCATTCCGTGGCCTTTGGCGATGCGACTCGTCTGCAAGCCTTGTTGGCAGCCGGCCTGCACCGCGCCAGTGCGATGGTCATTACCTACCTGGATGTGCCCAGTTCGCTCAAGGTACTGGCGCTGGTGCGCGAACACGCGCCCCAGCTGCCAGTGATCGTACGAACCCAGGACGATGCGCCGCTGGAGCGACTGCAGGCGGCCGGCGCCACCGAGGTGGTGCCTGAGGCTATCGAAGGCTCGCTGATGCTGGCCAGTCATGCGCTGGCGCTGCTGGGCGTGCCCATGCGCCGCGTCATTCGCATCGTGCAGGACCAGCGTGATGCGCGCTACAACCTGTTGCGCGGCTACTTTCATGGCTCTGATGATGCAGCCC
>Ga0075472_10000604_pt1 | contig 15104 bp, 20 predicted proteins | sample DEB19_08_DNA_3_FD_77014 | JGI IMG/M metagenome (GOLD analysis project Ga0075472, IMG submission 77014) | Aqueous microbial communities from the Delaware River and Bay under freshwater to marine salinity gradient to study organic matter... | ecosystem: Environmental > Aquatic > Marine > Coastal ...
GTGAGCGAGTGGGCCGACGCCGAACGAAGGCTCAGTCCTGAGTCCTCGGCCGAACCGGGCCGCTGGTATACGCACCGCGCGCCGTATCAGCGGGGCATCATGGATGCCGTGACGGATCCAGGGATTGAAACCGTGGTGATTATGTCTTCGGCGCAAATCGGCAAGACGGAGATCATTAACAACATCGTCGGCTACTATATCGACCAAGATCCGTCCCCGATGCTGCTTGTCCAGCCGACACTGGAAATGGCGGAGACATGGAGCAAGGACCGGCTCGCGCCAATGATTCGCGATACCCCATGCTTACTCGCCAAGGTCAAGGAAGTCAAAAGCCGCGATCAGACGAACACGATCCTGCGCAAGCATTTCCCTGGTGGACAGATTACGATGGCAGGCGCGAATTCTCCGGCCTCCCTGGCCTCTCGGCCGGTGCGGATCGTCCTAGGCGATGAGGTAGACCGCTATCCACTATCGGCCGGCACGGAAGGCGATCCGGTCAATCTTGCGTTCAAGCGCGCGAACAACTTCTGGTCTCGCAAATTGATTCTCTGTTCGACCCCAACGATCAAAGGCCTCTCCCGTATCGAATCCGCCTACGAGCAATCCGATCAGCGCCATTACCAGGTGCCCTGCCATACGTGCAAGACGTTGCAATGGCTCAAGTGGGCGCAAGTGCGGTGGCCGTCCCCGAAGGGCATCGGCAAATGGCTAGCTGATAAGCACGATCCCGACGCGGCGGTCTATCTCTGTGAAGCGTGCGGCGCGGAATGGACGGAGGCGGACAAGCCGATTGCGTTGCGAGAAGGCCGCTGGATTGCCGAACAGCCGACGCGGAAAACGGCAGGCTTCTGGCTCAACGAGCTGTATTCCCCGTGGGTGCCGCTGTCGCGCATGGTGTCCACGTTTCTGGCCGTCAAAGATAAGCCGGAGCAGTTCCGCACCTTCGTGAATACCTCATGGGGGGAAACGTGGGAGGAAACCGGCGAAAAGCTCAACGAGGGCGATCTCTACAGCCGACGCGAACAGTATGACCACGAATGTCCAGAAGGCGTGATTGTGTTGACGGCGTTTGCCGACGTGCAGGATGATCGGATTGAAGTGGAATGTGTCGGCTGGGGGTTGGATGATGAATCATGGTCGATTGATTACCAACGGTTCTACGGCTCGCCCGGGCAGAAAGAGGTCTGGGCCCTGCTCGACCAATGGCGCAAGCGGACCTGGCAACATGCGAACGGCTTGCCCATGAGAATCGTGCAGTTCGGGATTGATACCGGTGGACACCATACGAAGGAGGTCTATGATTATGTCAAGACCAGAGAACGGGAGCGCGTGGTGGCAACGAAGGGGAGCAATCAACCGGGCGCGCCGCTGGTGGGCCGTCCGAGTATTAACAACTACGGGAAAGTGCATCTCTTCTCGATTGGGACGGATACGGCCAAGGATACGTTATTCGCTCGGCTCAAGCTGACGGAGTATGGGCCAGGCTATTGTCATCATCCGCGGCGCGAGTCCTACGACGAAGAATACTTCGCGCAGGTGACCAGCGAAGAGAAGCGGACGAAGTTTGACCGTGGCGTGGTGACCGGCACGTTTTACAAGAAGATTCGCACGCGGAACGAAGCCCTTGACTTGAAGGTGGGCAATATGGCGATGCTGGCCATTCTGAACCCGAACCTCGTGAAACTGGCGGAGCAGGCAGGGATCACGGCGGAACGGAAGGCCCATCCGCCACCACCCCCGCCGCCGGTGCCACCGCCGCAAATGCCGCCGAAAGTGGATCCGCCGCAAAAGTTTTCCGCGAAACCCATCCGAACACTGCCCGGCCAAGGCTGGGCGAACTCATGGAGGCGCTAGCATGTGGGAATGGATAGCTATTGGGGGACTCGCCCTTGCGAACGGGGCACTCTGGTGGGCGTTGCCGAAGGAATGGAAGCAACCGCTTCCGAAATCTGAACCATCCGCGCCGGTGCGTGGATATCGAAAGGAACGCCGCGCATGATCGAACTCGCGATAGCCAGTGGATTGATGGCCATGGTGGTGATGACTACGCTCGCCTCAGTGGGGTGGGATGTGTACGAGATGCGGAATCGGGAGTCCTGGTGTTGGACGCTGATTCTCTTTCTGGAATGCGTCTTGATGCCGAACCCCTATCTCGGCCTCGTGCTGGCGGTGTTTACCGTGGGGCTGTTTCAGATTGGCCGCGCCTGGTACATTTTGCGCGGGATCGTGATTCCCACGGCGGGACTAGCGGCGTTCTATATTGCCCTCGCGCCGCACCTTGGCCGCTGGATGATTGCGCCGCTCCTGTGGGCCTGTGTGATTGTGGGCCTTGCGTTGGGGGTTTGGGGGATTCTCGGCTATCTCAACCCGCAGCGGCCATACAACTTGATTGCGCCGAAAAGCTGGTTCGGCTTGTGGGGGATCTACGAACATGGCACAGGACCGCATAGGCACATCTGCGGGCAGGGCAATGCCCTGCATCTCGTCTCCGTCAGTTCGCTCTGTCTGGCGGCGACAGCGGGCTTGATCGTGATGGGCCAATGGTGGGCGGCGTTTGCGCTGCCGGTGGTGATCGTTCCGATGGTCCTTACTTGGATGAATCAGACGAATCACTTGAACGAGATCGAATTGAAGTTCCCTGGGCAAAGCGGACTGAGCCTATTGACGCTCCTGCTTGGCCTGTGCTGGCTTTACAAGCCACTACTGGCGGTGGGGTTGCTGGCGTTCGGCGTGGTGGCGGTGGTGGCCACGTTGGTCATGCTCAAGCCGTGGCAGCAGGGGCATCGGTGGATTGATAGCGGCCGGCTGGCGTACTGGAAAGACTCGATTCAACTGGTCTGGTGGCCGGCCGGCTGGCGGAAACGGCTCTTTGGATTCGGTACGTCAACGTGGTTTCTCGCCACGCTGCGGATGGGGGAGGAACGCAAACACCCCAACGTGTACACGGCGGCACACAATGAGTTCGTGCAACAACTATTGGAGCATGGCATACTGGGCCTGGCGGTCTTATTGGCCTATGTGGCGGAAGCCTTGTGGCGGACTTCACAGGCGGGGCCTGACGGCGGGGCGGTGTTTTTGATGGGCCTGATGGTCTGTAGCGTGGCGCTGGTCAATTTTCCCTGGACCTTCTTCCATGAGTATCACCCGCTCAAGGAAAAGGAAGAAAGCTGGTACGGGTCGCCGCCATTAAACGCGCTGTGTTTTGTGGTGGCGGTGATGGTCGAATCCATTCACTAACGGAGGCGGCAATGTCCTTTGTCTTTCAACGGCTCTTAGACCTCCCACGGATGACCTACAGTGTGAGTGAAGTGGCGGAAGCGTTTGGCCGGTCCCCGCGCAGCGTGCAACGCTGGATGCGGAACGGCAGTATTCCGGCGATTGTGTCACCGGCTGGGCGGCGGCGGATTCCGCGCGAGTTCCTGGTAGCGGCGTCGCCTAACTTTCTGATGAACTTTTAACGCGACAAAGGCGACACCGCATATAGTTATTTGCGAGCCATGCTGCTATGCCCTAGAGCATGGCAGCAGCGATTCCCTCGACTGAACCGAGTGTCATTCCTGCGGGCGATACGGTTGTCTGGACAACCTCGCTTGCCGACTATCTCCCCTCAAGCTGGACTCTCTCGTACGCCTTCCGTCTGGAAGACGGCTCCGCGCTGCTCAACGTCACGGGCGCGGCCTCTGGCACTGACTACGCGCTCACCATTCCTGCCGCCAGTTCAACGACAATGACCCCTGGCACATGGCTCTGGCAGAGCTATGTGACGATGGGCGCGGAACGCTATTCCATCGCCTCCGGCGTGACAACCGTCACCCCGAACTTTGCCAACGTCAACTATTCCGCCGATCTTCGGTCCTCTGCCAAAATTGCCTACGATCACGCCATTGCCGCGTGGAATACGTTTGCCGTCTCCAAGTCTGTCACGCTGAACGGACGTACCTATACCGCGCGCGATACGTCTGATCTTGTGTTGTACGTGGACCGCTGCCGTGCCGATTATCAACGCGAACTCGACGCGCTGAAAATGGCGAAAACCGGCGTCAATCCCCGCCATATCTTTGCGAGGTTGAAGCGTGTTTAAGCAACTTCGCAAAGTGATTGCGAAGGCGATTGCGCCCGCGCCGGTCAAACGAACCAAGCGCCAACCAACCGTTGAAGTCAAAGCCGTCACCACGCGGCCTCCGCTCACCTTCTCGCGCATGTACGGGGCAGCGAAACCTTCGCGCCTGACGACGAATTGGGGCCAGAACACCAGTTCAGAAGATGCGGAACTCTCCTCAAGCCTTCGCACACTCCGCAACAGGTCCCGCGAACTAATACGAGACTCGGCCTACGCGAAGCGTGCGAAGGCGATTGTGCAGAACAACGTAGTCGGCTCAGGGATTGGGCTCCAAGCGAAAGTCGCCACCACGCGCGGCACGCTGAATGATCGGATCAATACAGATATTGAAGCAGCGCATGCGCGATGGGCTGAAGCATCGAACTGTCATACAGGCGGCTCGTTGCATCTCTCAGACCTTGAACGTCAAGCCATGGGGCAGGTCTTTGAAGCTGGTGAAATCATTATTCGCAAGCACCGTCGGCCATTCGGCAATAGCGCCGTACCGCTGGCGCTGGAATTGATTGAACCGGAACGCTTGGCCGATGAGTTCCAGCCGACAGCGGAGATGGTGAACGGCACCGTGAGGCTTGGTGTGGAAGTCGATGGCTTCCATCGGCCGCTTGCCTATTGGATTCGCACCATTCACCCCGGTGAATTGCGGTTGAACGCGCAGCAAACAGCGAAAGTCGAACGGGTGGACGCGGCGGATATTCTGCATCTTCGCCTCATTGACCGCTGGCCACAAACCCGTGGCGTGCCGATGCTGCATTCCGCCATGCGGCGGCTCAATGACATGGACGGCTTAGGGGAAGCAGAGATTGTGGCCGCGCGCGCGGCTGCCTGTTACATGGGCTTCATCGAACTGCCGAACGCGGAAAGCCGGTACGGGGAAGAGCAGGCCGATGGGTCACACCAGTCCGAACTGGAACCGGCCATGATTGAACGGTTGAACCCTGGCGAGAAGTTCAACTTCGCCGCGCCGAACCGACCGAACGCGCAACTCGACCCCTTCATGCGCCTCATGTTGCGGGAAGTGGCGGCGGGGGTTGGGGTCTCCTACGAATCGCTTTCTCGCGATTACAGCCAGAGTAACTATTCCTCCTCGCGGCTGGCCCTGCTGGATGATCGTGACCTCTGGCGCTTCCTGCAACTCTGGTTCATTCGCAATTTCCGCATGCCGCTCTATCGGGAATGGCTGCAAGCGGCGGTGCTGGCTCGCGCAATCCCGACGATCAGCGTCCAAGCCTATGCCCTCAATGCGGAGGCGTTTGAAACGGTGCGGTTCAAGCCTCGCGGCTGGAGCTGGATTGATCCGACGAAAGAAGTCGAAGCCTACAAGGAAGCGATCAAGGCTGGATTTACCACGCAGGGGCGTGTGATTGAGCAGACCGGCAACGGGGACGATCTGGAAGATGTGATGCAAGATCGTAAGCGCGAGTTGGAATTGGCGGACTCCCTGGATCTCACCTTCGACACCGATCTTGAGGAGATGGCCGAATTGGAAGCGGAGGCCAAGGCCGCGAGCCAGCCGGAGCCTGTGCAGCCTGAACCAATAGACGAAGGCGACGATCCGACCGTGCAGACGGCGGAGAAAATGCTGAAGGGAGTGCCACGATGAGCACAATCGAAACGGTGAAAGCGAAAGAATTATTCCGGCGGTTTCAGTCGGACGGGATGGAGTTCCGCGAAGAGAACGCACGCAAGTTGCGCTTTCCGGCCTCCTCCGAGTTGCCGGTGGAGCGATGGTATGGCAACGAAGTCCTCTCCCATGACAAAGGCCACGTCAAGCTCGCACGCGCCACGCAAGGGGCCATGCCGTTACTCTTTAACCACGATGTGAACGATCCCATCGGCATGATTACCGGCGCAGAACTCAAGGGCGGGCGCATGTGGGTCGATGCCGAACTGTTCGACACGGCGCGGGCGTCGGAGATTCAAAAGATGATGGCGGGTGGCTTGCGGAACGTCTCATTGGCCTACCGCGTCAATGAATTGGTCGAGAATAAAAAGACGGCCACGTTTACGGCCACCGATTGGGAGCCGTACGAGGTGTCGATTGTAACCGTCCCCGCCGATCCCAGTGTGGGCATCGGGCGCGGGGCAGAGTCAATGTACGATGTGCGAATGGTGCGAGCATCACAACCGGCGGATAACGCCACAACCAGGAGGGCCACAATGGCTGAGAAAGTAGAGAACGTGGCGGCTGAATCCGCCGATGTGAAGCAACTGAACCCGCAGGAGATGGAGCAACGCCGGAAGCAGGCGATCGAGAATCTCTGCAAGACCAACAAGCTCGATGACAACTATCGGGACATGTGGATCGGGCAGGGGGCCTCATTGGAGCAGGTCGCCGACGATATGGTCAAGATCTTCGAAGAGCGCGGGAAAACGAATCCCACGTCCGTAGCGAAGATTGGCTTGACGGACAAGGAAACTCGTGAGTTCTCCATCGCCAAGGCGATCAATGCGTGCGCCTCGCGTGATTGGAAGGGCGCGGAGTTTGAGTTGGAGGCGATCAAGGCCGTCGCGCAGCGCATGGGCAAGACGCCGGATCCGCACAAGTTCTACGTGCCGTTCGAAGTCCTCATGCGGAAGATGCCGGTGCGCCAGGACGGCAAGCGCGACCTCACCGTCGCTTCAGCGGGTGGCGGGGGCTATTTGGTCGCTACGGAAAACATGGGCTTTATCGACATGCTCTATAACCGTTCCGTCGCCTTTAACATGGGCGTGCGCCGGTTGAGCGGCTTGACCGCCAGCACCACCATTCCGCGCATGTCCGCCAGTGGCACAGCCTATTGGCTGGCCTCTGAATCCACGGCGGCGACGGAAACGCAACAGACCTTCCAACAGGTCAGCATGACCCCGAAAACGGCGGCGGCGTATACGGAAATCAGCCGGCAGCTGCTTTTGCAGTCCTCGCCTGGGGCGGAGGGCATTGTCACCGATGACCTCGCGCAGATTGTCGCCACGGCGGCAGACCTGGCGGTGCTCAACGGCGCCGGCGCGAACGGTGAACCGGACGGCATCATTGACTTCTCCGGGGTTGGCTCAGTGGCCGCTGGTTCTCTGAACTACGCCGCCGTCCTGGAATTCCAGACGGATGTGGCGAGTTCCAAAGTTCGGCCGCAGTCTGGTGGCTATGTCACCACGGCAGCGGTGGCCGCGATTGCCAAGCAGCGGCAGCGGTTTAGCTCCACGGATACCCCGCTCTGGACCGGCAACATTTGGGACGGTCAGATCGAGGGCTTCCGCGCCATGTCCTCCGAGCAGGTGCCGTCGGCCACGATGATCTTCGGCGACTGGTCGGAGATCGTGGTCGGCGAATGGGGCGTGCTGGAAGTGGAAGTCAATCCCTACGCCAACTTTCAGGCGGGCATCATCGGCGTGCGGTGCATGTACACGATGGATGTAGGCATCCGCAGGCCGTACGCCTTCTCGCAGATGAAGACCATTTCGTAAGGGGTGACGCATGTTGCAAGCGACGGGATCAGCGTTGGTATCAGGGGAACGGGTCACAGATACCGTGGTCTGGATCACGGTACTGCGGGGGTTCTGTTTCGATGGCGCGGCCTATGCGCCAGGGGAGACGCTCGCAGTGCCGAGTCGCTTTGCCAAAGAAATGTGCAGCCTGAAGAAAGCGCAGATGGTCTCCGCACCGGTCCAAGAGCCGGTACGGGGGCCGCTCTTGCGGCTGGACGGCGGGTTGACCGTCACACCGACTGAGACACCGACACGAAAGCGAGGCACCTATGGCAAATGAACTGCAAGCGGCGAGTGCAATTATTCTCATCAATCCCGCGTCCTATGCGAACACGGCGGCGGCCTCGTCCGGCTGGATCTTTACCGGCGACTTTGGCGGCGATTTGGTCTGTACGCAGCAAGTGGGCGCGGTGACCGGTTCAATTACCGGCTCATTCGATACGGCGCAAAGCTCTACGGGGGCCAGCGCGGCCAGTGTGAACTTCTTCAACGAGGGCGCGTTTACAGCCGTGTCATCTGCGAATAACTTGCAGGTCCGCACGGTGTCCTGTAACGCGCTGGGCGGCTGGATTCGCTACCGTCCGACCATCGCCACGGGACCGGCATTGTTAGCCGTCACGATCAGCGGGATCAAACGCGCAGGAAACTAAGTGGCCTCACAAGCGTATGAACAACTGGCGCTCTTGGGCGGGGAGATGGGCACCTATACCACGTCCGCGGGCGTCACAAAGCGAGTGCTGGGGTTGGTCGATCCGGTACGCCGGACCGATCAACTCGGCAATCAATCGTTCCTCACCAAGACCTACGAACTCTGGTTCGTCCGGTCCACGAGTGAAGGCATCATGAGCATAAAGGAAGGGTTTGACACGTTCGCCGTCAAGCTCTTGCCGAGCGATACCACGGAGACGGCGTTGCGAATCACGAAGATTCTGCCGGAGCGGGACTTTGGCAATCCTGGTGATGGCGTGGGCATGTGGCATGTGGAGGCGGTGCGATGATAGAGGCGGACCTCAGAGCCGCGATTGCCGCACATCCAGACCGTGGGATGTTGTCTGTGGAATGCGTCATGGCCTTTTGCATGGTCGAATCCAGTCTCAACGAATGGGCGTACCGGTATGAACCAGGCTATCGGTGGGTCACCGGCGCGTCGATCTCGCGGTCTGAACGTATTGGTCAGATGATCTCCTGGGGGATTATGCAGGTGATGGGCGGGGTGGCGCGGGAGCATGGATTCAAAGGCGCATTCACGCAACTGTGCGAGCCTGTCGAAGGTCTGCGCTACGGGATGCGGCATCTCCAGAAGTTCTGGACGCGGTATCAGAACTGGCCGGATACGATTGCAAGCTATAACGCTGGCTCTCCGGTGCGGGTCGATGGGAAGTACGCCAATCAACAGTACGTCGATAAGGTGCTGAAGTGGTGGAACCACTACGAACAGCATGTGCCGTTGAAAGACACCGAAGCATGAGCGCAAAGCCACTTAAGGGCAAGGGCCAGTGCCCCTACTGCGGGAAGTTTGTGAAGCAAGCCACAGCGCGGGAGCATTGGCAGACATGCGGCAAGAAACCGACGCGATGATGAGGGGGTTATGGGTGTCACAACATGGCGCACGAGTCTGATGGGCAGCGGGAACTCAACGCTCTTTTTTCACGGCCCTTCCTTGGCGCTTGCAGCCTTGTCCTTGTTCTCGCTGGGGTGGTTGTGGGGGTATGGTCTAGCGCAATCGAGCGCGACCTTACCGCAATCCGCAGCACACTCAACGAGCGGGCCAACCTCATTCCGCGAACCGCCGAGCTGGAGAAGCGTACCGACGATCAAGAAGAGCGCCTACGAGAATTGGAACGGCAGAGCTGGCGTACACGGCCCCACTAGTCGCATGACGCGCGAACAGTAAGAGGACTCTATGTGGGACAAACTCATCGGCATCTTAGGCGGCAATCTCTTTACCGGTGTGACGGATTTAGTCAAGGCATTCAAGCTCCCGCCTGAGCAACAGATTGCGTTCGAAGCGAAGATGGCGGAGATCGAAGCGAACGCACAGCAGGCGCTGGAGCGGATTGCCGCGGAAGATCGGAATAGCGCCAGGCAGCGTGAAATGACGGTGCGAGATCGGACGCCGGCCTATCTCGCCTACGGCGTCACGCTCGGTTTCTTTGGTGTGCTGGCCTATATGCTCAACTATTCCATTCCTGTCACGGGGCACGATGCGCTCTTGGTGATGTTGGGATCATTAGGCACCGCCTGGACGGCGGTGGTGTCGTACTATTTTGGATCAAGCGCCGGCAGTAATAAGAAGAGCGAACTCATGTCGGCGCAACTCACCACGGCGTTGAAGGGGAAGTAATGGCGTTTCCCGCTGACAAGATTTCAAACTGGACAGCGCATGATGCGGCGGATGGCCGGTGCGTCCGGTGCGGGATGCCGTTGCCTGAGTCTGTGCGCGGGATCGTGTGGGCCAAAGAAGGTGACGTGCTGACATGCGAGCCTCGCACGAATTGGGAGTCCTGTACGCGATGAATGCGACGATTACATGGATCGCGAACGTGGAGAGTGATCTCGCTGGCTATCTCGTCTATCACGGGACTGCTCCTGGCGTGTATTCAGAATCCTTCGTCGTAACGCCTCCAACCGTGTCAAAAGAGTTTACAGGTCTCGATGATCGGCTTCCGCACTATTTCTCCGTGACGGCGTATGACACCAGTGATAATGAGAGTGTGAAAAGCCTAGAAGTAAGCAAACAAGTGTATCTACAGCGTCAAACGATTTTAACGAGGGGAGGATGGCGGTGAACGTGACTCGCTGTGTCTGTATAGGCGCGGTAATCGTGTCTCTTTCGTGGACAGTGGTAGGGCACGCCGCAGTCACGCTTCCTTTTTCCACAACCTATGACTGTGCGGAGCAGCAGCAAGCCGACGGCACATGGGTGGCGTGTGATGGGCTGTCTAGTTCTGGCGGGTGGACCACAAGCAACGGGGCGAAGGAAGCGATTACGACCTCCGCCAATTATGCCAGCGGGGGCGGGGGACGTGGCCAGCGGCATTGGATCGGCAACGGGACGAACAACAACAGCGGCAGCGTGCACGTGGGGATCAATTCGCCGCCGCAGGTCCTGTATATCCGCTTCTATTTTCGATATGAGTCCGGCATTAGCATGAGTGGGGGATCACACAAGATTCTCTACTTCACCGGCAGTGATTGTTCCGGTAATTCAGGCGGGTGTTATTTTGCCTTCGAAGGCACGGCGAATTTTCGCTTGACGGTGGCCGGGACGAATTTTGACAACGGCAGTACCTGGGGCTGGAATGACTTGCATGGCGGGGCGAGTTCAGATGGAGCTTGGCATTGGGTTGAAGTGATGGTGAATCGCACCGCGGGCACGGCAAAAGCCTGGTTCGATGGCACCTTGCGTTTGGATCAATCGAGTGTCACCTATGGCGGGAGTTCGGCGGGGTTTTCTGGATTTGAACTCCCTGAGAATGCCGTGGTCAGCACAGGCGGGGCGGATAAATACGAGGACATTGACGATCTCGCGATACAGACGACAGGTCCAATCGGGGCGCTCAGTGGAGATACGACGCCGCCTTCAGCGCCGACTGGCGTTACCATTGCGCAGGTGAGTCGATGATGACCTCGCGCACCGTCGTCGCCGCGCGGCAATTCCAACCGGGCACGTACACGAGCCCGGTTGTCACGCTGGACAAGGCGGCGAAGTGGGCCAGGGTCCATCTTAGCCGGTGGACGGTGCCTGCACTGGTGACGGTGAAAATTGAGTATTCGTGGGACAACGGGGTAACGTTTCCCGAATACATCGAAGCCGTATTTTCCGATACACAGAAGGACCGCAGCCAATTTACTGATGAGACGCCTTCCCTTGGGGCGACGTGGTTTGCGCGGGGTGGCGCTACGCATCTTCGAGCTACCATGACGATTTCAACACGACTAACGCTTGAGGTGAGCTTGAAGGAGGACGTGTAACATGGCGGCTCCTGTTCCCGCCACCGGCGTCGCAGGCACCGCTACTTTCGCTGTATCGGTGTCGGTGAGTATCACGCCATCGGGGTCAGATCGGGTGATGACGGGGGGTGCAATCTGGCGGAATTCAACGGTGGTCCCAACCGTCACATTCAATACGTCTGAGACGTTGACCGCGATGAACAGTGGCACTGCGGCTACAGGGTCAGGATTCAACGGGTTGCTCTGGTATCGTTATGCGCCCACCGCCACCACAGCGAATTGCGTGTTTAATTGGGGTGGGTCAGAAGAAGCCCAAGGAGCGGTCTGGGCGACGAATTGGACGGGGGCGCACCAAACCGATCCGCCCACAGGATTTGTGAGTGCAGCGGGGTCTACGGTAACCCCCACGGTCAATGTCTCCTCAGTGCCCACAGATGCGGCCACGTTTGACACGATGGGCACCTTTGCAGGCTCGGTGTCGTCGCTAGGCGCAGGGCAATCAGGGATTATTTCAGCTGCGCAGTCGATGGGTGGTGGGGGCGTCATGCATGCGAGCTATGACGGCACCAATACGGGCACCGTGACGCAAAGTTATACGATTTCGCTGGATGATTGGTTCATTGTGGCCGCGTACCTCAAAGCGGCAGCCGGCGGCGGGGGTGGTGGCAGTCCTGGCCCAGCGCTTCAGCAAGTGATGACGCCGTTACGTTGGTAATTCATAGGAGGGATGACACATGGGACGCTATTCCGCAGGGACATTAACAGGGGCCGGCTCAACGACGCTGCCGATCATTTCGCTCTATGGCGGCGTGACGAAGGGCGGACGCATTCGGGAAATCGGCATCACCAATACAACGAGCACGGCGTTTGCCGTCAAGCTGGTGAGTCTGTCAACCAACGGCGCGCCTGGCTCAGGGATCACCGAGGGTGTGATGGATTCGATGGCGGCGTCCCCGAACTGCCAGGCCTACGGCACGCATACGGTTGCACCGACCGTCAATCAGGATCTCGGCTACCGCGCGGCCATTGGAGCGGCAGTCGGGGCGGGCGTCATTTGGACATTTGGAGATACGGGCCTGGCGACAGGGGCCACGCCGAACGGCGTTGGCGTCATTGTCGAAAACGGCACCGGCCAAGCGGCGCAAGCCTACATTGTGTGGGATGAATAACGGAGCAGCATGGCGTCCTTTCGTACCAGTGGAATCACGTTCACGACGGCAAGCGGCACCAAGACCGTGGTGTTGACGCCTGCGGCGGGAGACTTGCCGGTCATCGTGTGCGCGAACACGGGGCAAAACGGTGCGCCAGGGATCTCGGACAATAACACCAACGGGGCGAGCGGCAATTATAGCCTGATCACGTCTGCGCGCAAGAATGCCAGCGCGGACTTGATGCAGATCTATGTCCGCAATACCCTCATCACGAACACGAACAGCACCACGTTTACCATGACGCCGGGGACGACGACTGGCGGCGGGTTGTGCGTGTTGATGATCAGCGGCATGCCGCGCATGGGCGCGAATGCGGTAAGAGGGTCAGGGGCCTCCGCGAATCAAAGCGCGGCCACGCCGACGGTCTCATGGGGACAAGCGGCGTTAACGGGTAATCTCGTGCTAGGGGCGGTGTTCAATGCGACCACGACTGCGGCCACGATGACGCCGCCGTCTGGATGGAGTGAACGTCACGATGTCGGCTACAGCACACCGACCACGGGGCTAGAAGTCGCCACGGATGACAGTGGGGAAACACGTCTCACGATTCCGTGGGGCAGCGCGAGCGCCTCGGCGTACTGTGCCATGATTGTTGAGATGGATACCACGACACCGACGATGCCGCCGCAAACACTCTCGGTGCCCATGAGGGCGAACGGATGAGCAGCGGACCGCTCTATAGTATTCCATCGGTTACAGGGGCCGCGCGTTCGGGCCGTTCACAACTGAGTGGCGGTGTGTTGGCTACCGTGGCCTCTGTTGATCTCGCGGGGACGATTGCGTGCGCGTGTACGATCACTGCCGCGCTCGACGCCACGAAGCCGCTGGCCGCGACACTGGATATTGTCAGTGTCATCACCGATGCGCCGTTGCTCGCTGATAAACCGCTGGCCGGTGCCGTGGATATCGTTTCGTCCTTGGCTGGCGATCTCTCGGTCCAAGCGGGGACGCCAGAGACACAGCCGATCCGCTTGCGGGCCACGCCTGAACCATTCAGTCAGCCACGCGCCGCGCGGTCGGTCCTGTTGTCAGGATTGTCGCCAACGGCAGGCGATTTCTCACTCTCCGGCACCATCGATACTGTTTCCACGATCAACGCATCTTTAGATGCAGCCAAGCCGCTCACTGGGATTGTTGATGTCGTCTGCACGATCACCGGCACGATGGATGTGGCATCGGCAGCGGTCCGCGCACCGGTGATTCTACGGGCTATTGAACAACCGACACTCCGGCGCATTCCCGTGACAGCCTCGGCCTTGACGGGCGTGTTTCCAATCGGGGGCACGTCGCAAGCGTTGGCAGGCACGATTGATATTGCCTCAACGATTGCGGCGATGCTGTCAGGGGAGAAGCCGCTCTCTGGCTCACTGGACGCAATCAGTACGATCAATGCGAACCTCACGGCGGACAAGCCGCTAAGTGGGACCATAGATCTTGTCAGTACGATCAACGGCAGTTTGGACGCGACAAAGCCGTTGGCCGGTTCACTTGATGCGGTCCTGACGATCAACGGGACGATGACGCTCCAAGGGCAGGTGGCGCTGGCAGGGACGATTGACCTGGCGGCGACGATTGCCGGCGCGTTGGACGCGACGAAACCGCTTGATGGGTCACTTGATGTCGTCTCAACGATCACTGGCACACTCTCTCGAGCGGTGCCGTTAGTCGGGAGTGTCGATGCGGTCTCTGCGATTGCGGGGGCGTGCGAGCTTGGCCCTGGCCTGGCTGGCTTCATCGTTTGTACGGCGACGGTCAATGGCGCGCTGGAACTGGCCTGGAAGCTCAACGCCTCGGTTGATGTGGTCAGCACGATCGCGGGGACGTTATCGGTTCAAGGGCAGGTGGGCGAACCGTATCGAATCTTTGCGGTGACAGACAGGGGCTTCGTGTTCGAAGTGACGGACCGCGTATACACATTCAACGCGCAGCAACGCAGTTTTCTCTTTGAGGCAATCGGGACACTGTAAAAGGAGGGCCGACGATGGGAAGTCTTACGGATTCAGGCGAAGTGATGGTACTGGACTACTACTTTGGGGCAAGCGCCAATACCACGCCTGCGCTGTGGTACATCGGACTGTCCACTACCACGATCACCGATGCTGGCGGGAATATTACAGAGCCGAGCGGCAACGGCTACGCGCGGGTGGCCGCGACAAACAACAAGACCACGTTCAGCAACGCCTCAGCTGGGGCGCTGGCGAATGCGGTGCAACTGACCTATCCCACGGCGACCGGCTCATGGGGGACGGTGGTGGACTTCTTCATTGCCAATCACCTTACGAGCGCGGCAACGCCGAACGTGTGGGGCTATGGCACGCTCACGGCGTCGAAGTTTAACACCACCGCCGACACCGAGA
>Ga0075472_10000609_pt1 | contig 14999 bp, 21 predicted proteins | sample DEB19_08_DNA_3_FD_77014 | JGI IMG/M metagenome (GOLD analysis project Ga0075472, IMG submission 77014) | Aqueous microbial communities from the Delaware River and Bay under freshwater to marine salinity gradient to study organic matter... | ecosystem: Environmental > Aquatic > Marine > Coastal ...
ATATAACCAACTAACTACGTCGCACAATACACATTGTACGACCCATGTTAACAGGGGTAGAGTAAAGAAAAGAAAAGAGAATAAGAGGATAGACGCTAGATGTAGCGTAGGTAATAAGGAGAAAAAAGGACGGGGGGTAGGCTCCCCCATCAGTCCCCTGTGTGCGTAAGGGTACCACTCCGTTCGTCAAAGAAATGCTTGACTTTCATATGCGTATACATATACTTATAGTTAATAATGTATGTAAGACACAAAACAAAACTAGACCGTTTACTCTATAACACCTACATCGATAACAGCTGTTGGCTATGGCAAGGCATCATCAACGAAGCTGGCTATGGTAAGTTAAAGGTAAGTAAGCGCTGGGTAAAGGCACACAGATACTCGTATGAGTTGTTTGTTGGCGATATACCCGAAGGTCTAACTCTGGACCACTTATGTAGAAATAGAAGCTGTGTTAATCCTGGACACCTAGAACCCGTAACTCTGAGAGAAAATGTCTTGCGGGGTGCAGCTTATAGATATGGGAAGCAGTATGCCTAACGCTACCGTCTATATCAGAAATAGCAACTGGGAGAAATGGGAGGCTATTGAAGATAAGTCTGCTTTTATAAACGAATCGCTAGAAAAAGAGACGACGCCCGACTTCAGCGACTATATATATGACCCTGCTACCCAGCTGATATTTAATAAAGAGACCCAGGAGCAGGTACCAGGCAAAGTAGACGGAAATGGTAAGATAGTGGCAGTATATGAGTAAGATAGATAAAAAGACTGGGAAAAGGAAATTGACAATTAGAGAACAGAAGTTGGTGAAGAATAGGATTGAGGGGATGACTCAGGCTGAGGCTTTTGTTAAGGCGGGTTACTCTCAGACTACCAAGAATGGTACAGCCGTTAATGCCCACAAGAAGATTAACCAACCCCACATCCAGGAAGCTATAAACGATGCTTTACAACTACATGGGGCTACACCTGAATTTGCTGTTAAGCGCTTAAAGGAAATAGCTGAACAAGAAAAAGAGATAGGTGCCGCACGACTAGCATCCAAAGACATCCTAGAACTTCACGGCTGGAACAAGAACGAACGACCTAATCTACAATTAAACGTCAAGAACGCTTTCTTTGGAGCTGCCCGAGATAACCAACACAACCAAAAAGAAGTAATCGATGTCGATACAGAGTCTTAAACAAAAAGAACAAACCACCCTGGAGTTCTCTCCTCATGCTGGGCAACAGGAAATAGCTGAGGCTTCCCTCACACACAAACGCTTAGTTATCCGAGCAGGAAGGCGCTTTGGTAAATCTTCCCTAGCTTTAAACATCGTCCTACGAGAAGCTCTCTACAACCCAGGAAGGTACTGGATAATTGCCCCTGAATACACCCAGGCTAAATCCATCTACTGGCGGGACCTAGTTACTGAATACATCCCACGGGAACTGATTTTAAAAAAGAACGACAATGAACTCATCCTAGAAATCCGCAGTACCAATCCTGAAAAGAACTCCATTATAGAATTCAAAGGAAGCGATAGAGAAGATAAACTGCGTGGTGCTGGACTTAAGGGTGTGGTACTTGATGAATACGCCTTCCAGAAAGAATCAGTCTGGGACAAGGTAGTTGGACCTATGCTTGTGCAAACAGATGGTTGGGCTATATTTATTACTACCCCTAATGGTGTCGCTAACCACTTCAAGAAGTTCTGGGACCATGCTGTAGCTTTAGAAGCTGATGGCGACCCTGACTGGAAAACCTTTCACTACACCTCCTACGACAACCCTACAATTAAACGAGAGAACCTTGATAGGGAACGGGAACGCTTAACAGAAGAATTCTTTACCCAGGAATACATGGCTGAGTTTGCTAAGTTCACTGGACTCATATACACCACCTTTGATGAAAAGGTACACGTCCAGGACTTTGAGGTTGACGAGAGCTGGACCTTCTTCCGCTCCATTGACTTTGGCTCAACCGACCCTAATGCTGTGTCTTATATAGGCGTCGATAAGGACGGGGTATGCTATTTCTACGATGAGCTGTACATTACCGACATTAGAACCTCAGAACTGGCTGAACTAATTAAGGCTAAGTCTGCTCATCGCCACTTTACCGCTACCTATGCCGACTCTGCTGCTAAACAATCCATTATTGACTTATCAGAATACGGCATTTATGCCATACCCGTTAAGAAAAACGAACGCAATAAGGAAACAGGCGCTAGACAGTACATAGTTTCAGGCATAGACCGCATCCAACAGCTTTTAAAAGAGCGTAAGATAGTCATTCACCCCCGATGTAAGGCTACAATCAAGGAATTCATGTCCTATTCTTGGCGAAAAGACCGCATGGGTGAGGCTGTCAACATCCCTGAAGACAAAAACAACCACATTTTAGACGAAATCCGCTATTTCTTTATGATGTATCAGGGTTCGCAAGCCGAAGAAGACATAAATTACCTACGAAAAGGTACTGTAGATAGTATTGTCGGTTACTAGCACAAGTTATGTTACAATTCAATCAGCAAAAAGGAATAAAAAATGGCAACCAAAAAAGTAAACAAGTTAGTATTCGACCAAAAGAACAAAGAAACCAAAGACACCTCTGAAAAATCCTTAGCCAAAGTTAATGACCGCTTTGAGCGAGCCAGAAGTTACCGTGTTACTGAACAAGATGAAATCTGGAAGCGTTCCTACAACAACTGGCGTGGCAAATTAGACACATCAATCTACCCATGGAGAAGTAAGCTATTCATCCCATGGAGCTTTACCGTAGTAGAAACCATTATCCCTAAAGTATTCGCTAGAGACCCTAAGTGGCGAGCGATGTCTCAGTCTCCCGACTTCCCCCCAGACGGACCAAGAGTAGTTCAAGACTTACTCGACTACCAATGGAGTCGCATGGGTATGCGTCTGAAGATGTATGACTATATCAAAGACTCCCTTATGTACTCCAAGGGCTTCGCTAAGGTTGGCTGGAACTTCAAGACCAAGACCAAGACTATCATGGAACCAGTCGTTGGTGACGACGATAAGATTACCTTTAAGGAAGTCAAGAAGACTGGCATAGATTATGATGACCCAACAGTTGAGATTGTCGACCCAATGGACATCTACATTGACCCAGATGCTACTTCCTGTGGCTATGAGGGCGATAACAAGTACCTTATCCACCGCACCACCAAAACCCTAGAAGAAATTAAAGACAACCCCAACTACCAAAATGTAGACAAAATAAAAAGTGGCGACTACGCCGACCAGTACGCAGACAAGCTAACCCGCTTCCAGTCCAACGTACCCCAAAAAGACAAACACAAAGACCTTGTTGAAATCCTAGAATACTGGGAGCAAGACCGTTTAATAGTTATTGCCAATCGCTCGGTAGTCTTGCGGGACACCCCTAACCCGTACCACCACAAGCAGATACCCTTCGTCGAACTTGATGACTACCGAGACCCACACAGTCTTTACGGCCAATCTGAACTATCAGTTATTGACCCTCTACAACGAGAAATTAACGCCATTAGAAACCAACGAAGAGACTATGACAACCTAGCTCTAAACCCAGTTATCCGAATGGTACCTGGTACTCTGAGAAACCCCAACTCTGCTGTTATGGCTCCAGGTAATGTCTGGATGGTTTCTGACCTTAACTCCATGGATGTATTCGCACTGCCTCAACTACAGGGAACTGCTACAGATATTGAAGCCCAGACCGCTCAAGACATTAAGATGAGTGTAGCTATTGACGAAATAGGTATTGGTCTATTACCAGACAACCCACAACGTCGAAGTGCTACCGAAGTCGTTACTGCCCAGTCTATGGCTGGCAAGCGTATGGCTATAAAGATAGCTCTATTAGAAGAAGCTGTTAAGAAAATCGGCCAGCTAGTCTTTGCTCTAAACCAACAGTTCTTAGACCAAGAACGTATGATACAGATAGTTGGTGAACGTGGCGCCCAAGAGTGGGTACAACTGTCACCAGAAGACATCCGTGGCGAATACAACATCGCTATTGAAACTGGCTCTATGCTACCTAAAGACGAAATTGCCCAGCGGCAAGAAGCTGTCCAACTACTTCAGTACATCACCCCAATCGTTGGTCCAGTTATTCAGTCCAACCCAGCTGTTATCATGCCAGTTATTCGTATGGTACTAGACACCTTTGAACTACCAGGCAAGCAAGAAATCCTAGACGAATTAAACAAAGCCCTAGGCGTAGCCTCTCAAGTTCAACAACAGCAAGCTCAAGCCGACCAAGCTCTCCAGCAAGCTCAACAAGCTCAAGCCGAAGCAGGAACACTTAACCAAGTAGCTCAAGCCGCTCAACCACCAGACACTATGCAAGGCACCCGTGCCGACAACGAACTTAAAACACTATTAGGTAATGGCTAGGAGAAATCATGGCAAGAATGTTTAGACCGAGAAGCTACAGGCAGCCACGCAGAGCAACCAGTAAAGGTAAACAATATAACCCAGCCACAGGCACGGTATACTCCGCCTCAGACGGTCACTCTAGCAGTAGACCATCTACCAACCATGCACCAGCCAGTTTACGAGGACTTAGCGGGGGGAACCTAAGACACGTCAGCAACCACCCACTATCTGCGGCCATTCAATCAACAAGTGGATTAATTCTTTATTACCCAATGAGCGAGGCATCTGGCACCGTAGTACGAGACAATAACAACGGTCTTAATCCAGGAGCATCAAGCGGAGTTACGAGTGTAGCAGGGAAAGTTGGTACAGCCTATGATTTTAATGGTACTTCTGGGTATGTTCAAACTACGGATAGTGCATTAATCAGATTTGAAGGTGGGAATGACTTTTCGGTTGTCTTTTTGGTAAACCTAGACAGCTACAATAACAACCTATTACCAAGGTTTTTCGAGAAAAAGTCTCTGTACCTAGCACTAATGGGCGACAGCGGTAATGGGAAATATCGTAGAGTTGCTATAGAAGTACAGAACTCTACTGGGTTAGGTAACGCTAACGCTGGTGCTTCGGAATTTTGGGGCAGCACCCAACTAAACACTGGTCAATGGTATATGATTGGCGCTTCGTTCGATGGAAACCTGGTCGGCACAGAGCCAACTGTTTATCAGGGAAAAATATATATCAATGGCGTAGCAGAAACAATGGACGTCATCTTTGACTGGCCTACTGGAGCTGATTCCACGCTTCAAAGTACGTCTGCTTTTGACCTTTATATTGGTAGACGTAGAACCGACCAAGCCAGAAACATAGATGGTAAGATGCAACACTTTGCTCTGTTTGATAGGGTTTTGACTCCGACAGAATTTCAAACACTTGCTTCATTAGCAGGATTTTAAAAATTAAGAATAAATAGGGGGAACCATGGACGAACAAGCCGCACAGAAGGAAATTAAGGCTTACGAAAAACTAAAGAAGATTAGCAAATCTGAGGAGTTTAACGACTTCTTTGATTTTCAACTAGAGACTGTAGCTCAGAAGATGCTTTGGGCTTTTACCACAGGCAAAGACGGTGACAATGTCAAGACTTGGGAAGACTTTTGTAAGGTCCGAGGTGAGATTGTAGCTCGCCTACACCCCATCCAAGAAGCCCGTGGCGCCGAAGCCATGCTAGAGTACATGAAAGACCAACTCAAGAAGGTCTACAGTACTTGACACATTACCCAAACAACAGTTAAGCTAACAATATGGACGACAACACCCAAACTACTGGGCAAGTGGACGCCCCCACAAACGTGGACACGGCTCCAGCTCAGGCAAGCGAGGCTGACGTACAAACAAACAATCAAACCCCTGAAGCGGCTCCAGCACAGGAAGCTGAAGTTAACGCAACAGACACGGTAGAGGAAAAGCTGTACGCTGGCAAATATAAAGATGTAGAAGCTCTAGAGAAATCCTACAAGGAACTCGAAAGCAAATACGGACAAACGGCAAGCGAGAAGGCTGAACTCACACGGCTACTCACAGAGGCATTTACAACGCCTGAGCCACAAGCTCAGATACCCGAGGTAGACCCCTATGATGACACGCCACAAATCAACAACGAGACCGAAGGCATTAAGAAAGACCTAGCTATCACCAAATTCATAATTGCTCATCCCGATGCGGATGCCAACGCCATGAAAGAAGTGTTAACGAGTGACCCTTTCATCAACCAAATCCAAGGTCACGATGCTAAACTTGAGTACGCTCTACTCAAAAGCCAGAATATGGGACATAAGAAAGCCATAGTGGAGGCCCAGAACAAAGCAGTACAAGAGACTAAGCAGAAAGTTGTTGAAAAACAAACTGCTCAGGTAGAGTCCGCCCAAAAATCAGACACAGTTGATGAAAAAAGCGAACTTAAACAACGTATGAACAGCGGTAACTATGAGGAGCGAGACTCCGCCCGCCGAGAATACATTAGAAAATACCTAGTAGACATTTAAAAATAAACTACTCACTAGGAGAAATAAAAAATGGCACAAAGATATGTAAGAGATGATGCCAGTGTTAAAGAGTCAGTTCTTGACCTTATCACTCAAATCTCACCAACAGAAAACTATTTTTTGTCTAACCTTCAGAGAGCTACTGGTAACGACGAATTCCATATCGTACCTAGGGACACCTTGCGAACACCATCATTGGTTGCAGCAGTTGAAGGTGCCGACCCAACATACGACGGAAACGACCCTACTAGCTTGCTAAACATGATGCACATTGTATCCGTTGGATTCAACGTCACTGACTCTGAAGCTGCTGTGAACCGATACGGCTCACCAGAAGACAGAATTGCTTACGAAACAGACAAAGCATTGAAAGACTGGAGCGACTTCGCAGAATTCGCACTTGTTCGTTCAACAATAATCACAGGTTCAGGTTCAGCTGCACGACAAATGCGTGGCTTGAAGTCTAGCCTTTCGATTGTTACCGCACAATCAGGTGTTTCTTTAAGCGAAACCATCCTTAACACATACCTACAAAACGTATGGCTACAGGGTGCAAACGTAGACACAGTTGCAGTTCCAATTCAGCTTAAGAGAAGAATCTCTGGCTTTAATGGTAACGGCGCTACCAAGTTCTACAACCAAGACGACAAACGACTTGTTACACCTATCGAGATTTACGAATCCGATGCTTCTAACAAGCCAATAAAACTAGTTGCTCACCGATACGTTACTGTATCTGGCGACAATAACTACGACGTCATTGGTATCGAGATGGACCACTTCGCAACTGCATGGTTGCGTGAACCAAAAGTACGACCTCTTGCTAAGACTGGAGACGCAGAAAACCGTCAGGTTATCGGTGAATTCACTCTTGAGGCTCGAAACCAGTACGCAGGTTTCTTGGGTACAGCTCACCTTTAGGATTAACCCTCCTATCGAGATTAAGCCCCACTTCGGTGGGGTTTTTTCTTATTGACAAATGAACTGCTTAATCTTATTATTTATACAACATGGGGAATATCGAATTAACCTCAACCTCAAACTCGGACTTTTTAAAAGCCCAACGTAAACAACTCACAGGGGACGCAAAGTGGAAGGATATTGAAGACCTTATTAACCGCTGGGCTAAACGAAATCCCCAAGGTGCTTACGAACTAGAACTCACCATTAGACAAACTCGAGTAGGACTCACCGATAAAGAGTTCGGCAAGATGAATAACGAAGCCATGGCTGGTGGTCGCCACAGCGTAACCATGCACCCCGAGTTGATGCAGTACATCGAAACCTTCTACCCGAAGTTCTTATCAACAAAAGATGAACTGCATGAATTCATGCGTAAGTTCCCTAAATTTAGAATTGGAGAAAAGGTGTGAAGCTATCTTTAACACAGATTGCAAAAGGCGAACTCAACAACTTAAAACGACTCTATCCCCTAGTAAAAGACCACATCGACGAGTGGGTGGTAGTTATTCCTCCAGGCGACTCAGCTAAAGATTTCCTTAAAGACAAGGCTACGGTTATCGAACAGGACTTCACCCAAGCCATAGAACCCGAGATTATAAAGAAAATGGCGGACTGGGGCTTAGAAGTACCCGAAGACTATCGATTATTCAACTTTGCAGCCGCTCGCAACGCATCATTAGAGGCTGCCACTGGCGACTATGTTCTTTGGCTAGATGCTGACGATGAGCCACAAGGTATGGAGAATATCCGAGAGTACATAATTAAGAACCCAAACACCGACGTTTTCTACGCCAACTACGACTATTTTAGAGATGATGAGGGCAACTCTGTATCTGACCATATTAGAGAGCGTGTAATCAGAAATGACGGCAGTTTTACATGGCTTGGTGGCAAACTGGGCTTAATCCACGAAACCCTGCTACCAACTAGTGATTTGTTCGACCCACTTAGTCAAGAGATAGACAAAAAGGTTTTTCAGGTTAAACACCACTCCGACCACATAGACGCTTCCTCTATGCGTAATCATATCGCTCTGCTTTATGAATACCTCAAAACAGACGGTGAAGACCCCAGAACTACTCTTTACCTAGGTGTAGAATTCTTCAACCGTGGCATGTTTGAAGACTGTATTAAAATCATGCTGGAATACGTTAAGGTTGGTGGCTCTGTTGAGGACCGCTTCTCGGCTTGGATGAAGGTTGGCGAAGCCTATGAGATGATTGGACGACCTGAATCTGCCCGTAACGCCTTCTTAACAGCTATGACCGAGATGCCCAACCGTCCCGACACTTACCTACAAATTGGAGAATCTTATTTTAATGAAAAACAGTGGGTAAAAGCCATTGATTTTATCCAGACAGGTTTGACCAAGAAGATGCCCAAAACCATGCAAATTCTTGACGTCACTCGCTACACCTTCCGACCTGCTGTTAATCTCTGTCTAGCCTACCTAGAACTAGATAAGCCTAACGAAGCATTCTCTTGGTTTGTGAAGGCTGCCAAGATGAACCCTAACCACCCGTGGATTAAAGAAAATGCTCACATCTTCCAAGAATCCAAGCAAATAGACGAATATGTTAAGGCTTTTGTTAAGCTAGGACAACTATCACAGAAACTATACCCTAAGACGCTTCCTAAGCTCGCTGAGGCCGTTCCAGACCAGTTAATGAGTCAAGACCTGCTTTTGGACTTTAAAGCCCGCTACACGACTCCTAAAATCTGGAGCGATAAATCCGTAGTATTCTTTTGTTCGTCAGCTTTTGAAGACTGGGGACCAGAATCGCTGGTTAAAGGGTGCGGTGGTAGTGAAGAAGCAGTCATCAGACTGTCTGAAGAATTGGTTAAACTAGGTTATGAAGTAACTGTTTTTAATAACACAATTAAAGAGCAAATCCACAAGGGTGTGCGTTGGGTACGCTTTGAGCGCTTCAACCCTCGGGACATCTTCAACGTATTAATCTCTTGGCGCCACAACTCTTTCCTAGACCCCAAGATAGCCACCAAGAAGTTTATAGACATGCACGACGTTCCAACTGAACTAAAACTTTATCCAGAGAGTGAAATGAAGGACGTCAACATCGTAGTCAAAAGTCAGTTCCACCGCTCCACCTTCCACACCATTAAGAATGACTCCATCTTCAAGATTATCCCTAACGGTATCACCACTAGCCAGTTCCAAAATCCTGAGAAGGTTAAGAATAACATAGTATGGACCTCTAGCTATGACCGTGGCTTAGAGAATCTACTAAAGATGTGGCCAACTATCCGCAAGGAAGTGCCTGACGCCACTCTAGATGTTTATTACGGGTTTGAGTTATATGACACTACTACTTGGGGAGCTAACAAGGCTGGCCAACAATGGAAGCAGTACATGCTTGGCTTACTAGACCAAGAAGGTGTTACTGACCACGGACGAGTTGGTAGTGACGTAGTGGCTGAAGCCTATAAGAAGGCTGATGTTTGGGCTTACCCAACAGAATTCCCAGAGATAGATTGCATCACTGCCACCAAAGCTATGGCTGCCAAATGCGTACCAATAACTACCGACTTTGCTGTAATGAAGGAACGCAACCAAGGTGTAATGGTTGAAGGTAGTATTAACGACCCCGAGGTCTTCCAGAAGTTCCAAGACGAACTCATCGCCCTACTGAAAGACGAAGACCGCAAAACAGAAATCAGAAACAAACTAGACGTATCAAAGTATGATTGGTCGGAGGTCGCAAAACGGTGGCAAGAAATCTTCCAGTAAACTACGGCTTGGCGACTGTCGCCTACCACGAACCTCGCTTCATAGTTCCTTTTCTTAAACACCTGCCCGAGTGGATTGGTGATGTAACGGTTTTGAATTCTCTGAAGCCCTGGATGGGTGAGCATATCCCTGGTGATACTACAGCCGAATTAGCTCGTCCTTATGCCCGTGTGGTGCAGGGTAACTGGGGAACAGAAGCCGAACAACGCAATACTGGCCAAGCTCTCCATGCCGACAAAGACTGGGTGATTATTATGGACCCTGATGAGTTCCTAGATAACGAAGGCTGGGAGAACCTCAAGAACTACTTAGACACCACAGAAGATGAGGCGGTAGTTGTACAAGGGCAGAACACTTACTGGAAGAACGGCTATGTGGCTGACCCACCGAGACTACCAGATGTTAATAGCTGTCCGACCCTGGGTACCTTTTGTAGATAAGAGGATTGTGGGCATTGGTTACGGAACCGCTCCTGTCTGGTTACATCACTTCTCTTGGGCTAGAACCGACGCTGAGGTGCTACAAAAGATAACCAACTATGCACACGCCCACGACTTTGATACTCAAAAATGGTATGAGGAAGTCTGGTTAAAATGGAAGCCTGGCATCCAAGACGTCCACCCCACTACCCCAGAAACATTACACAACCTAGTCAGGGCAGTATTACCACCAGAGATTGAGGAGCTAAACCTATGGCCATAAGAACTAAAGACATATCCCCTGAAGATTCTATTGTAGAACAACTAGCAGAGTTTATTATGGAATCAGAAACCCACTTTGCACAAAGCTCAAAAGAAGCTGTTGATAGATTTGCCCCCTACCTTCAAACAAAGACCGTAGTTGATTTAGGCTGTGGTGATGGGGCATCAGTCCCATTCTTTAACGGGCATGGTGTAGAGGTGGTAGGCGTGGATGTTAATGAACTTAAACTATCCAAAAACCCCACTAAAACCATTCACTCAGACATAGTTTCTTATCTAAAAAAGAACAATCATATACCTAACATATTTTGTCATCATGCCCTAGAACATCTACCCAATCCCCAAAAAGTATTAGATTTAATATCAAAAAAACTAGATGGTAAACTATACATAGAAGTTCCAGCCAATGATGAAGTTCATTCTGTCCATCACGCCAGCTTTGATAGTCCTGAAGACCTCTTACCAAAAGGTTTTAAATTCTTAGAGCGAGGCATTAGCCAAGACGAACTCTATATAATTGCGGAGAGAATATGATTGACCCAATGAGCATTTATGGCCCAGAACACTACGATAGCCCATACTTTGAGGCTTTAAAAACATGGTTGTCTGGGTATAAGTTTAAACGTGGTGCCGAGATAGGATTTGCTTGGGGCATGAGTGCCATGGCTTTTCTAGAAACCCAAGAAGCACCACTTACTAGCTTTGACCTTGGTGATGCACAAGGTAAACACGATGGTGTAAAGCAAGTATACGGGGATAGATTTCAACTTATCATTGGAGATTCTAGCACCAACCTACTTAAGCAAAAAGGTACTTTCGATTATATATACATAGATGGCAACCATGACTATGAACCAGTTAAAGCTGACCTAGAAGCTGCTCACCAGAAACTAACTAAGGGTGGTGTAATTGTCTGTGATGACTACGGCAACCCTTGTGGGGTCAAACAGGCAGTAGACGAGTTTTGTAAGTCTAAGAAATATAGATTAGAACACATGCCAAGTAATCCAAATGGAGGTGTAATACTATGCTCAACCCAGAAGTAATGACTTATATGGACCACCCAGATGGTGGTGAACTTATTTATACAATGGCTTTAAAGTACGCCAAAGAGTTACCACCTGAATACATTTTTATGGAGATAGGTTGTTGGAAGGGTGGTTCCACCATGGCTATCATGCAAGCCGTTAAAGACTCTGGTGTAGACCGCTGGGTATTCAGTGTTGACCCCTACGGCTCTAAACCCTTTCGATTAGGTGATGGCATCCAAGCAGAAGCTGATTATAACGATACTGAAGTCTACCCCGACGCTATGGCTAACTTTGCTACCTATGCTAAAGAACTTGGCGTTAAACACTATCACTGGCGACTGCGTAGTGACGACTTCTTTAAAATAGCTGACCAGATAGACTTTTACGACAAGGGTGAAGTCATAGACATGAAGTTTGGCTTTGTTTACATTGATGGCGACCACGATGGTTTAGTAGTTGAGGAAGAAATGAACTGGCTTATACCACGAATGCCCAAAGGCAAGTCCATGATTGTATTAGACGATGTGCCATATATAACTGTTAATAATCGTCCCGTCATTCAGACAGCACTAGACGAGGGCATGGAGGATAACTTCCGATGTTATTGGCCAGTCCGTTAAAATGCTCCCTAATAATACCTTGCTATTTTATAAATGAGGAGATTATGGAGATAACTGCCGAGTGCCTGGACTCAGTTAGCAACACCACCAATGACCAACCCGAGGAGATAATTATAGTAGACGACGGCTCCCCTATTTATGGCACGTTTGTAGACGATACTGACTATTTGTAATAATGTATTAGAGAACACCGAGAGACTAATGGTGGCTATGCGGCAGCTGTGAACATGTGTTTATTCCATGCTACTGGTGATGTTCTAATTCTTGGCAACAATGACCTGGTATTTCCAGAAGGCTGGCTGGAAGAACTACTTAGTGTACTAGATAGTGGCTATGATATTGCTACCTGTTGGACCTCCGACCAAGACGACATAGTTATGGGCGACCACATAGAAGAAGACGCTAAGTTTGGTGCTTTGTTTGCTATGCGACGTGAGGTTTATGAAACTATCGGTCCATTTGACGAACAGTTTAAGGGCTACTTCAGTGATACAGACTACAGACGACGGGCGCTGGATGCGGGGTTCACTATCGGCAAAACGTACAACTTAGTTGTACACCACCACGCCAAAGCTACCTACACCCTTACCGACCCTGACGACAAGGAGTTTATTCGGTCAGCTAGATTATATGAAATTAAATGGGGGTATCAGGAATGACTATTAATTTTCTAGTGAACGACGTATCTTACATGGATTATAAAACACAGACCGCTCATTGGGGTTGGGAACCAACTGACCACCGTTTAGGCGGCACAGAGGAGTCCATTGTGCGGTGGTCTAAGGAGCTGGTAAAAAGAGGTCACGGTGTCCGAGTTTACTACAATTCAAAAAACCCCGACGTTATGGGTTATACCGACCCAGATACGGGTGTGGTTTGGATGAACAAGAGGCACTATTCTGTAAAAGAAAAGGTGGACATTACGATAAATATGAAAGATTCTGAGCTGGTCACTCCACCAAAAACTCTCTACCTAACCAACGAAACCAATGCTGACACCCTAGACCTGTCAGCCTATTTGGGAGTTATCTGGCCGTCACAGTGGGCGGTGGACAACATACCTGTTAATAATAAAACCTTTATCTTGCCCCACGGTTATGATGACAAAAAAATAAACTCGCAATCCCAAAAAATAAAGAAGCAGGTACTCTATGCTTCCTCACCTGACCGTGGGCTAGATTTACTCGCACAGATATGGCCCAGCGTAGTAGAAAAGCATCCAGATGCACACCTATGTGTCACCTATGGTGGTGAAATCAATACTCCCAACACTACGTGTGGTGAGTTCACCGAAGACGAAATGAACGAACTGTATAACACTTCCGATATTTGGTGTTACCCCTGCACGGGCGGAGAGTTATTCGGCATCTCTGGTATTAAAGCTCAAGCCGCTCACGCCATCCCAGTCTACTTCCCCACCATGGCGATTGAAGAAACTGTCCAGTCAGGTATTCCCTGTAAAGACTTACGAGATATGTACAACCAGTTAGTAAACCTACTAGGTGATGAAGACCATAAAACAACACTTAGAAACCAGATGTCCTCACTAGAACTGCCAACCTGGGAAACCTCTACCGATAAGCTATTAGAAATTATAAACGTGGTAGTATAAGAGATATGGATATAACAGTTGAGGACGTCCCTCAAGAAAACACACAGTCACCAGTTTCTCAAGCTAGAACCGAACCCATAGCTCATCTGGCTTTAGCACCCCGCTTTAACATAGACAGCCCCACCAAACAAGAAGAAGGCCAACTCAGTGAAATCTGGGCGTATGCCAAGGCTGCCTCTAATTCCGAAGACATACAGGATGTTATTTGGGAGGTTATGCACTTAGAGGGTGTATTGGGTTCTCCTCGACTGGGTGAATCTCGCCTAGACCGTCTATACCGATACTGTAAACTAAAACGCCAAGAGGCGACTATACAACAGGAGTTAAAAAATGTTGCAATTACAGGCCGTCTACACCGATAGTGGCAAAAAGTACACATTTTCATTTGACGAATTAACTAAAAACGTGCTAACTGACGAACAACTTGCTACAATAAAAGGCATAATACTAAAAGAAATATCCAAATTATGACACCAAACGACGAAGGCATCCGTGCCATAGACCAAGACGAACACAATGCTGACGCTCATGCTAAGAGGGTAGTACAGCGATACCAGAACCCAGCTGATGGTGTTTGGTATAACTATAACCCCTTGGGCGGCGTTACAGAGCGTTATGATTATGATGATTCTACGACTATTTATACAGCCTATGCCCCAGTTGGTACGAGCGAGGGTTCAACTGGCTGGACAATAACTAAATATAATTTAACAGACACCAACAACGCCAGTGGCAAAATAGCAGTTGACGTTAGTTGGACTAACAGAGCATCGGGGACATATTCATAATGGGATTTTCTATAGTTAAATTAACAGACCCTATCCAATTTACTAATGTAGCTGGTGGCTTAGTGCCAAGAGGTGCTTATAACGCTGGCACCGATTATGCTGTCGGTGACTCGGTA
>Ga0075472_10000616_pt1 | contig 14942 bp, 7 predicted proteins | sample DEB19_08_DNA_3_FD_77014 | JGI IMG/M metagenome (GOLD analysis project Ga0075472, IMG submission 77014) | Aqueous microbial communities from the Delaware River and Bay under freshwater to marine salinity gradient to study organic matter... | ecosystem: Environmental > Aquatic > Marine > Coastal ...
CGAGGCCGCCGACGCCGACGGTGTCGATCGACTGGAACGGATCCTTCTCGAGCATGCCCTTCTCGAGGTACGCCGGGAGGAACGAACCGATGTCGTCGCGGCTATAGCCGAAGGTCATCTGCGTGAGGTCATTCGTGCCGTAGCTGAAGAAGTCGGCGACCTCGGCGATCTCGTCGGCCGTAACCGCTGCGCGCGGGATCTCGATCATCGTTCCGATCGGGATCTCGAAGTGCTTCTTCACGCCCTTCTCGGCGAACACCTGGGCAATCGTCTCCTCGGTCATCTTGCGGAGGCTGACGAGTTCCTTCTTGGTGCCCACGAGCGGGTGCATGATCTCGGGACGCGCGTCGATCTTCTTCGCCTTGCACTCGATGGCCGCCTCGACGATCGCGCGGATCTGCATGCGGAGGATCTCGGGGTACGTGATCGCCAGGCGGCAGCCGCGGTGGCCGAGCATCGGGTTCGCCTCATGCAGCTGCGCGACGCGGCGCTTCACATCCTGCAGGCTCATGCCCATTTCCTTGGCGAGCTCGGCCTGCTGCTTCTCGTCGTGCGGCACGAACTCGTGCAGCGGCGGATCGAGCAGGCGCACGGTGACGGGCAGGCCGTCCATCGCGGTGAAGATGCCGATGAAGTCGGTGCGCTGGAACGGCAGCAGCTTCGCGAGCGCCTTCTCGCGCGACTCGGTGGTCTCGCTGAGGATCATCTCGCGGATCGCAGCCGTGCGCTCGCCGCCGAAGAACATGTGCTCGGTGCGGCAGAGGCCGATGCCGACGGCGCCGAACTCGCGGGCGCGCCGCGCGTCCTCGGGCGAATCCGCATTCGTGCGGACCTTCATGTCGGCGTGCTTCGTCGACCAGTCCATGACCTTCGCGAAGTCGCCCGAGATCTTCTCGGGAATCGTCGCTTTGACCGCGCCGACCATGACCTCGCCGGTCGCGCCGTCGATCGACAGCACATCGTCGCGGCCGAACGTGCGGCCCTTCACATGGAGCTTGCCTGCCTTCTCGTCGATCGAGAGCTCGCCCGCGCCGACGACGCAGCACTTGCCCCAGCCGACGGCGACGACGGCCGCGTGGCTCGTCTTGCCGCCCGTGGAAGTCAGGATGCCGACGGCGCTGTGCATGCCGGCGACATCCTCGGGGCTCGTCTCCTTGCGGACGAGGAGCACCTTCTCGCCCTTGTGGGCGCGCTCGACGGCCTCGGCCGCGGTGAACGCGAGCTTGCCGGTCGCGGCGCCGGGCGATGCGCCGATGCCGCGGGTCACGGTCTCGGCGCCCTTCTTGTCGGCCGTCGCGAAGAACGGCAGCAGGAGCTGGGTCAGGTCGCTCGCGGGAATGCGCTTGAGCGCGGTCTTCTCGTCGATGAGCTTCTCCTTGACCATCTCGACGGCGATGCGGACGGCGGCCTGCGCGGTGCGCTTGCCGGTGCGGGTCTGCAGCATGAAGAGCTTGCCGTTCTCGACGGTGAACTCGATGTCCTGCATGTCCTTGTAGTGCTTCTCGAGCTTGGCGCGGACCTTCATGAGGTGCGCGTACGCCTTCGGGAAGCGCTTCTCCATCATCGCGATCGGCTCGGGCGTGCGGATGCCGGCGACGACATCCTCGCCCTGCGCGTTCACGAGGAACTCGCCGTAGAAGACGTTCTCACCCGTGGTGTTGTCGCGCGTGAACGCAACGCCGGTGCCCGACGTCTCGCCCATGTTGCCGTAGGCCATCGCCTGGACGTTGACCGCGGTGCCGTTGAGGCCCTTGATCTCCTGGATGCGGCGGTACTCGATCGCGCGGTCGCCGTTCCACGAGCTGAACACGGCCTTGATGGCGTGCTCGAGCTGCAGCATCGGGTCCTGCGGGAAGTCGGCGCCGACCTGGTCCTTGTAGACCTTCTTGTACTCGGCGACGAGCTCCTCGAGGCCCTCGGTCGGGACCTGCGTGTCTTCCTTCACGCCGTACTTGGTCTTGATCGCGCTGAAGGCGTGCTCGAACTTGTGGTGGTCGACGCCCATCACGACGTCGCCGAACATGTTGATGAGGCGGCGGTACGCGTCGAACGCGAAGCGGCGGTTGCCCGTGCCCTTCGCGAGGCCCTCGACGGCCTTGTCGGTGAGGCCGAGGTTGAGGACGGTGTCCATCATGCCGGGCATCGAGACGGCGGCACCCGAGCGCACCGAGACCAGCAGCGGGTTCGTGTCGGAGCCGAACTTCTTGCCGAGCTCCTTCTCGAGCATCTTGATGTTCTTCTGCACATCGTCCATCAAACCCTTCGGCAGCTTGCCGCCGCAGTCGTAGTACGCGGCGCAGGTGTCGGTGGTGATGGTGAAGCCGGGCGGAACGGGCAGGCCGATCGAGACCATGTCGGCGAGGTTCGCGCCCTTGCCGCCGAGGAGCAACTTCTGTCCGGCGTGGCCCTCGCACTTCGTCTCGCCGAAGTAGAAGACCATCTTGCCGACCTTGCCTGAAGACTTGCCCGCCTTCGCGGACTTCGATTTCTTCTTCCCGTCCTGCTTCGACTTCTTCTGCTTGCTCGCCATTTGGGTACTTGCTTTCTCGGGGTATGCGATCGCGGCGTCGTCCGTCCGCGGGTGAATCGAGAAGTCTACAAGTTTCGAGAAGCCTCGAAAACGCCCGCCGCTGTGCGAGTTTGTCGCTCCGCTCGCGTACCATCGCTTCCCTGATGAGCGCGCACGCCTCGGTCCTCCAGCACGCCCCGGCGCAGGTCTCGACGCAGGCCCATGCGCGGGCGGCCGAGCTGCTGCTGCAGTGGCCGCGGGGCGAGCCGCTGGCGGCGCTTGTCTCGGGTGGATCCGAGCGTGCGCACAACGCGTGGAGCATCTTCGCGCGTCCCCGCGAGGCGATCGTGATCGATGGCGCGCTGTCCGCGGAGGAGGCCGTCGCGCGGCTCGAGGCCGCGCTCGCCCGCACGCCGCGGCGCCAGGAGCCTGTCGGGCAGCTGGCGGGCAGCACATCGGCGCGTGTCCCCCCGTTCGACGGAGGCTGGATCGTCGCGCTCGGCTACGGGCTTGGAAGCTGCTTCGAGGAGTCGTCGTTCGCGCGCAAGCCAGGAAACCCCGCCCCGCACGCGGTGCTCCTCTGGTGCGAGGACGCGTGGTGCGTCGACCACGCAGATGAATCGGTGCACGCGGTTGGATCGCCGCCCGCGCTCGATGAATCGGTCCGCGAACGCCCGTGGCGGCTTGCGCGGCTCGACCCCGACACCAGCGACTCCCACTACGCAACGGGCGTCGCACGGGTGGTCGAGTACATCCGCGCCGGCGATGCCTTCCAGGCCAACATCGCTCGGCGATTTTCTGGCGAATTCACAGGCGAAACCCGCAGTTTCGCCCATGCAGCCATCGCCCGCAACCGCTCCTGGTTCGGCGCCTCGATCGACCTTCCGAACGGGGAACGACTCGTCTCGATGAGCCCCGAGCTCTTCCTGCGCGCGCGGCCCGATGGCTCTGTGGTGACGCGCCCGATCAAGGGCACGCGCCCCGCCCACATCGACGCGCGCGAGCTCGAGGAAAGCGCGAAGGACGCTGCGGAACTTGCGATGATCGTCGACCTCATGCGCAATGACCTCGGTCGCGTGGCCGAGCTCGGCAGCGTGCGCGTGTCGGAGCCGCGCGTCCTCGAGACGCACGAGACCGTCCATCACGGGGTCGCCGAGATCTCGGCGCGCCTCCGCGGCGATGTCTCGTGGCTGGACCTCCTGCGCGCGACCTTCCCGCCTGGGTCTGTCACGGGCGCGCCGAAGATCCGCGCCATGCAGATCATCGACGAGCTCGAGCCGCACGCGCGCGGCTTCTACTGCGGCGCGATTGGGTTCTTCTCCCGCTCGGGACACGCAGCGCTCAGCGTCGCCATCCGCACCGCGCAACTGGGCGTCGCGTCGGTCGAGGGCGGTCCGCGGCCCGTGCATTACCACGCTGGCTGCGGCATCGTGGCCGACAGTGATCCCGCCTCGGAGGTCGCCGAAACCCATGCGAAGGCCGCTGCGATCGCACGCTTTATCGGGACGTAAGGCCTGATAATTTTGCGATTGCGGCGTGTTTCGCAGGAGGAATCTCGGAAGAAACCTCCGATTCCGCACAGACAGTCTTTGCGTCCGGCCAGCCTCGGGGGCATATTTGCGCCGTCGACGGGTCCCTGCCCGTCCTGTCCTGTTCCCTTCCGTGGCTGAGCCACGGCTGCGCCTGTCCCTCTCGCGCAGTTCAACTTCATTAGGAGCGAAGATGAAGCAGTCCCTTTTGGTCACTGCGGTCGCGGCTGCCCTCGCGTCGGTTGCTTCGGCTGACAGCTACACCGACTCGTCGTTCGACTTGTTCGACAACGGGTTCGACAACCTCGACATCACGGGCGTCGACATGACCGACGACGGGTCGAACATGACCGTCTCGATCACGACCCGTGGCTTCCAGAGCTGGACGAAGTACATGATGTACTTCAACACCTCGGGCGGCATGGGCACCTCGAGCAACGCGTGGTCGCGCCCGGTCAACCTCACGAGCAACATCGATTACTACATCGGTTCGTGGGTCGATGCCGCCAGCAACAACTCGCAGCTCGTCACTTGGACGGGCAGCGCGTGGAACTGGGGCAGCGAGCAGTACCTCACCAACTCGGTGAGCGGCAACACCGTCTCGTGGACCTTCTCGCTTGCGTCGATGGGCCTCTCGGCCGGCCAGACGATCTACTTCGATGTCGCCACCTCGGGCGGCGGCAACGATCCTGGCGTCGACCACCTTTCGCGCAGCGATCCCGCGACTCCGGGCTGGGGCACCGCCTCGACCTCGGGCAACTTCCTCATGTACACGACCTCGGTCCCGGCTCCGGGCGCGATTGCGCTGCTCGGGCTCGCGGGACTCGCCGGCCGTCGGCGGAGATGAGAGCATGCGGCCAAGCCGCACGCCTCGGAGATGAGAATGACCACAGGGCGCCAGCGGAATGGCGCCCTGTGTGTTTTTCGATTGGTGCCTGGCACCTGCCGCGCACGGGCGTAGCTCACGCCGCGCGCTTCTGCGCGCCCGTGAGCCGCGCGATCGCCTGCACGATCTGCTCGCCCACCACGCGCTGGTGCGCGGGATTGAAGTCGAAGTCGAACGAGATGCCCGCGTACACGCGGTGCGAGCTGTCCATGTGAGTGTGCACCACGCGCGCGGTCGCGCAGATCGGCACGGGCATCACCGGGCCCAGCGTGAATCGCAGCCAGAACATGCGGTGCCGCGAGAGCGCCGCGGCATCCTCGGCCTCGACGAGCACGCCGAGTCCACCGCCGCCGAGATTGACCAGCGACGCCTTCATGCCCGGACCGACGGTCGGCAGCAGCTCGTCGTTCATTGGAGCAGGCTTCTCGCCCGAGAGCGACGCGCGGAACGCGATCTCGCTCGCGCGCTCGGCAGGCATCGCCGACCGCGGCTCGAGCAGCGGCCACATCTCGACCTTGGGCGGATTGATCTGCGCGACATCGACGCGCGTGCTGCGCCGCAGGCAGCGCTCGACATGATCGGGCAGCGTGAGCCGCACGCCACGGTGCGTGCGCGGATACGGAGCGCGCGGCGCCCACGAACCCTTCACCTTGCAGCGGAACATCCAGCGGTTCTGCCCGATGGCGATGGCCGCCACGAGCTCGGTTCCGACCGGCAGCTCGATCGCGCGTCCGAGCGCGAACGGCAGGTCGACCGCGACCTCGTCCGCCGCAAGATCGAGCACGCGCACGCGCCAGACCAGATCGGCCGCGCCAAGGATCGCCTCGTCGCCGCCGGGATGATCGTGCGCGACGGCGATCTCGATCGCGCCTTCGCGCGAGCGGAGCTGTTCAAGCGAGCGTCGCCACTCTGTGGTCCGTGATCTCGAAGCAGGCATCTGGAAAACCTCGGGGGCGCGATGCGCCCCAACCTTTCCCGCGGGCTCAATGCGTGTGTTCCTGGTCGCGCGGCGCGCGGAGAACCTCTCGAAACCCGCTGGTCTTTCAATCGACGCGAAGGGATGCGGAGTTCGCGCGCAACGAGGCCCGCAGCGCCGAAACGCTTGAAAGGTGGGCGGATGCCTCGTCACGGGTCGGTCGGACACCGCCGTATCGGACCTTGTAGAACGCTTCTGAGATCTGCCCGAACAACCGCCCCGCCTCGGGGCTGCGGGCCGTGAGTTCGATGGCGAACGCACGCGGCGAGAGATGCGCTGGCTTCTCGACGCCCGCGTCGGCCAACGCGCGCAGCGCGTCGGCGTAGAACCCCGCGTCGCGCTGCAACCGCGCCTGCTCGCGCACGGGCAGCCGCTCGATGTGCAGCGCAACGCGAAGCCTGCGCCGCCGCACGACCACGATCACCCACGCAAGCAGCGCGGTGCACACGCAGATCCCGATGGTCGCGAACCAGAACGAGCCCGCGCGACCCAGGCTGAGGGCCGTCGCGAGCGCGCGCAGGCGTCCGAGCATCTCGTCGAGCCGTGCGCTGACGGCCTCGCGCCAGCCGCTCTCGACGCGGCTCGCGAACGACTCCTGCGACGACGCGTCGTACGACACGACGCTCGAGTTCCAGAGGAACTCGAGCTTGCTGTAGATCCAGCGGAATCGGTCGGCGAACGAGCGGTTCCGCTCCTGGATCTCGAACAGGCTGTCCTCGGGCGTGGCATCGATCGCGGTCCACGCGAGCTCGCCCGTGCGCACCTCGGTCCATGCGTGCGCGTTCGACTCGCGCACGACATAGCACTGCGCCTGCTGGTCGTACTCCATCGCGATGAAGCCCGTCACGATGCGCGACTCGATGCCGAGGCTGCGCAGCACCGCGCACAGCCCGCTCGCGAAGTACTCGCAATGCCCGCTCTTGTAGCGGGTGAGGAAGCTCACGATCGGATCCTCGCCGGGAATGCGTCCGAACGCGGAAAGATCGGTCGTGTAGGTGAACTGCGTCTTCATCCAGCTCGCGATCGCACGCGCGACCTCGCGATTGCGGGTCCAGCGCTCCGACGCAGGCGCATCGGGCGCAGGCTCGGGCGGCAGGTTCACGGTGCGCGAGAGCTCGGTCAGGATCTGCTCCGCGATCGGACGGATCTCGCCGATGGGGAAGTCGACGCTGCGGTCGGGCGGGCGCGCGCCCATGCAGAGCTCCTGCAGCGTCGCAGCGTCGGGATTCGGCTGCACCAGCAGCTCGTACTGCCAGCTTCGCGCCGAGCGCTCCGACGAGATGTCGCGCAAGAGCAGCGAATTGCGGTCGATGCCGATCGTGCGCGCCTCGCTGGTGGCGATGCCCACGGGCGCATACATCGAGAACATCACCTCGCCGAGCGACGAGCGCATCTCGAAGCGCGCGCGCGCGCGGCCGCGTGCATCTCCCGCACCGCCGCGAGTGAAGTCCATCATGCGTCCGCCATCCATCGTGCGGTAGGTGTTCAGCGGACTCGTGTAGCGGCGCGCGAACCAGCGCTGCGAGCGTGCGTCGTATGCGTCGAGCACCGCGCCGCGCAGCAGCAGCGGGCGCGCAGCCTGCGCGGGCTGGCCGGACTGGTCGAACCACTGCACCGTGAAGATCTCGCGGCGGCTCTCGCTGATGCGGTCGCCCCCTCGGAGGTCGATGAGCTCGCTGAAGCCCGTGATCGCGCCGGCGCCCGACTCGCCGAAGCGCATCGTCCCGAGGCGCGGGAACAGGAAGAATCCGAGCAGGCTTGCGGAGAAGATCGCTGCTGCCGATGTCGCCGCGAGCCAGTGCAGTTGCGGCGTCGCGCGGCGTCCGAACGCGATCTCAAGCGGCGGTGCAAAGCCCGACTGGTCCATGCGCGCCTGCCGCGCCCGCTCGGCGCCGTTCGCGAGCCGCCAGAGCATCGCCGTCCAGGCCGCAAGCACGGCGAACGCGATCACCAGCAGGCCGAACACGAGCTCGACGCTCTCGAGGCAGCCCGTCAGGACCAGCATCGTTGCAAGCGTGAATCGCTGGCGGTCCTCGTTTTCGGTGCGCCGCGCGTAGAGCTTGATCACGAGCAGCCAGAGCAGGAAGCGCCCGAGCGCCCCCATCGCGCCCTCGAGCGTGCCGCGCACCGCGAACTCGCCCGCGCAGTATGCGACCAGACCGACGGTCAGGGTGTTGGTGACCCAGCCGGGAAGCGTGCGGCCGCGCGGTCCTTCGGTCACATACCAGCTGAGCACCGCGAGCACGACTCCGACGAGGAGCATCGCGAAGTCGAGCTCGGCGATCGAGAACGCGACGATCGACAGAAGGACAAGCAGGTTGCCCGCGATGCGGTACTGACGGAGCAGCGTCACTCGCCTGCCTCCTGCCCGAGATCTGCGCCGCGCTCGAGAAGCGCCTCGAGCTGGCGCGCGGTGAAGTGCCACGCATCGGAAGGCGCGACGCCGATATCGGCGCGATCGGGATGCACCGCGAGGATCACGGCGCGCTCGTCGCTCGCAGCGAGTCCGTTGCCCTTCGTGCGCGACGCGTCGAGATCGATCGCGGCCAGCGCCGACATGATCTTCTCACGATGAAAGTGGCCCTTCCGAAGCGCGATCGGCGGGAGCTCGAATCCCGCGAGGCTGAGCGCGTACTCGTAGCCGAGACGGTCGCACAGCGCGACGAAGCTCGCGGCCAGCACGATCGCGCGTTCCTCGAGCGCGCGCGCGTCCTCCCCTTCCGCGGTGCGGATGTCGGCGGTGGCCGTCCGCAGGTCCAGCAGCACGCGCACACGCGGCGGCACCGAGCGGCTGCGCTCGATGGTCGCGAGGCGGCCCGTGCCCGCGAGTCGCTTCCACGCGATCGATCGCACGCTGTCGCCGGGTCGGTACTCGCGCACGCCGAAGAAATCGTCGAATCCCCCGGGGTCGCGCGAGAGCCGCTGTCCGCCGATGCCGCCTGCGGTCACCTGCGCGATGAGCTCCGCGCGAACCGGCTTGACCTCGGGGTGGATGAGGACTTCGCCCGACTGCGTGAACCGCAGCACCTTGCGCATGAGCCCGAAGGGAAAGGTCGTCGAGACCTCGAACGCATCGAGCCGCGCGAGCCCGCGGCGCGCGGGACGGAAGACCGCCTCGGCGTGGAACCGCTCGCGCGGTCCGACATGCAGCAGCCATCCATGCCCCGCTGGCTCGAGCGCTGCGCCACGCGCATCCGCCGGCGCGGCCTCGTCCACGCGGACATCGAACACCGGCAGCATGCGCGAGCCATTCGCGATCTCGTAGCGGATGAGGAGCGGCTCGCCCACGCGTCCTCGCCGCGGCTCGATGCGCACGGCGCGCACAGGCATCATCATGAAGCCCGAGACGATGCCCGACACGAGCAGCGCCCCCATGAGGAAGCTGAACACCCAGATGAGCAGGTTGTTCGGCCGTCCGCCGGCGGCGAGGCCAACGGCCACGATCACCAGCACGAACACCACGCCCGCGAAGACGGGCCGCGTGCTGCGCTTCGGTCGCGTGGTCATGCCTGGCACGGGCCCATTGTTGCAGCGCCGCGGCGTTCAGTCGAGAACGGAAGCGCCTTCGGGACCGACTTCGGGAAGATCCTGCCTCAACCCGACGATGCGCCAGTCGCCCACTTGCTCGCGCACGAAGGCGACGGGCTCGCGCGATCCATCGGGACGCTCGAGCACGCCATCGCCCCCCGCTTCATCCGCCCGGCCGACCGAGACCCAGACATGGGCGCGCTCGCCGAGCGCCTGTCCAAGCGCGATCTTGGCAAGGAACGACACGCCTGGAGCCGCATGGGCTCGTCCGTGCGCGCGGGCAAAGGCGCCCCACGCGCCCTGCGCGGTGCGCTCGCGCACCAGGCTCACGCGCGGCGCCAGGTACACGCCGAGCTCGTTGCGCGAGAGGAGCGAGAGCTCGTCCGCGGGCGGCACCCACACCTGCCTGAACGAACCACGCTTGCCTGCCGCGCAGATCGCGGCGCGCGGATGGCTCGGCATGCGTCGACGGTCCTGCGCGCCGCCTGGCGCGTCTGCGGGAACCGTCTCGCAGGCCTCGGCGGCGGGCACGAGCGCAAGGCGGAGCCCTGGACCCGCCTCGAAGGGCACGCCCGCGTGCGGCAGGTCCTCGTCGAAGAAGCGCGCCGCGAGCGCGTCGACCAGCTCCAACGCCGGCCGAAGCGAGTCGCGGGCGACCTCGAGGATCTCGAGCTCGGGCTTCGCGATGCGCGAGAGACCGACGGTGGTGATCCAGAACGGCCCGCGCTCTCGGTCCCTTGCGACAAGCTCGATGCGGTAGAGGCTGCGCTGGTCGACGAGCGCGCCCGCTGGCTCGGAGAGGAACAGCCGCTCGATGTCGGCGCGGCTCCAGACCATGCCGAGCCCAGGGTCGAGCAACAGACGCGTGCGCGCACCACCTGCGCGACACGCGGTCGCAGCGAGCGCGGCGGCGTCGTCGGCAGCGCGCGACGCCTCGAGCAGCGTCTCGACGAAGAGCACCCACTTCGCGTCGCGCGCACCGCCGTCGGGATGCGCGTCGTCGGCAGCCCGCTCGCACCAGAGCATCACGCGCGCCGCGCGCGAAGGGACGGTGAATGCAAACGCCCACGCGACCTTGTCGTCGTCGACAGGGACCGGCTCCGGATCCTGTGGCGCGACTCCAAACGACTCGCCCGCCGCGATGAACGCAGCGCCGGGGTCGGGCATGTCGTCGCCCTCGATGTAGGACACATAGGTCACCGGCGCAGGTTCGGCGACCTCCCACGCAGCTTCGGCGGGAAGTCCGATCTGGATGGGCATGTGATCGCGCGCCATGCGCCGCATCCTATCGGCAGGCCCGTCACTCGAAGTACGGCTTCAGGCGCCTTGGGATCACGACTGCGAAGCGGCGCAGGCCGAGCTCCTCGGAAGCGGCGGGGTCGAGCGCCATCGCACACATCGCGATCGCGCGTTCGTCGGCATCGGAGATGCGCGAGTGCAGCATCCATCCGCGCGGCGATGCACGCTCGAGCTGCCGCCATGCGTCGCGATCGCCGTAGTCGCCGATGCGGACCCAGTTCGCGCGCCATGCCACGAACCGACGCAGCGACTCGGCGCGGCGCTCGGTGCGCTCCGCAAGCCATTCGTCCACGACGGCGCGGTCGTCGGCGAGCACGATCCAGTCGGGATCGGCGGGATTTCCACCGGCGCCGCGCGCGAATCGCTCAAGGCCCCCGACCAGCTCGGAGGCCTTCGGCTCGCAGAGCGGCGCGACGCGGTCACGAAGCTCGGCCTCGTAGCGTGCCGCGAACTCGTCGCCGAGCGCGGCGCGAAACTCGTCGGCGAGCGCCAGGCGCAGGCGCACCGCGGCACCGCCAGCGAGCGCTGGACGCCAGCGGTCGCTTGCCCTGGACACGCTCTGCATCTCGATCGCGGCCTCGAGGAATCCCGCGAGATTCCTCCGTATCTCCGCCACCAGGTCGCGGTGCGCCGCGCGCAAGGCCTCGGCATGCAGGAAGAGGATCGCCTCGGCCGCGACGCGCTCGTCCTCATTGCGCGCCGCGATGCGCGCGAGCTCGAGCGGATTCAAGACCGCGCAGGCCGAAGCACCCGCAATCGGCTCCGAGTCGCGCGTGTCGCGATCGACGCCGACATCAAGCAGGAGGTCCAGCTCGAGCCGCGTGAGCTCGATGCGCTCGTCGTCGGGCTCGACGCCCGCGAGCCGCGCGGCCTCGGAGAGCACGCGCTCGTTCGCAGCGGCATCGAGCGCGCGCTGCCGGCTGATGATTCCCGAGAGCTTTCCCATGAAGCGTGCGACGCCGGTCTTCGGGCTCGCATCGCTGGTGCGCGGATCGAGCTTCTCGAACTCGCGCATGATCGCGGGTCCCGTTCCCTTCACCGCCTCCTCAAGCTCCTTCGATTCCTGTTCGATCAGCGCGTCGAGCGTGCGCTGCGCATCGGGCGACAGCGAAAGCCGCGCCGAAAGCGCGGCAAGCGACGAAGGAACCAGCGGGCTTCCGAAGAGAAGCTGCAGGTTGCGGTCGCGGCCGGGCGGGACAAATGGCCTGGGCGGCGCGGGCGGCTCTGGCGACGGATCGAGGATCGCCGCAGCAGCGGCCTCTGCGCTCTGCACGCCGGCCATGACATCGGGCGTGCGCTCGAGCACCCTCCAGATCCCGCCCTGGGACTGAAGCACCTTGCCCACGAGCTCGCCGACGGGATCGCCCGTCTTCTGCAGTTCCTCGTACGCCCTCCTGCGCGCGGCCGGCGAGGCCGAAGACAGCGCGACGCGAGCGGTTCGCTGGCGCGCCACTTCCTGCTCGACCAATGCATCGAGTCGCGCGAGGATGTCCTTGCGCTCGGTCCCGTCGGGCACGACCTGCACGATCGTCGCGCGCGCGATGCGTGCGAAGGCGTCGATTCCCTTCGCGGCGCGGATGCCGTCGTGCAGCGCGAAGTCGAGCTGGTCGAGATAGTCCGAGCGCACCGCAGGGTCGCCGAGCATCTGCGCAAATGCGCGTCCCTCGCGCTGGAGCGCGAGCCGAAGGCGCTCGACCGCCCGCAGCGACTCCACCTCCCATTGCTTCGTGCGGCCGTTGCCCTCCTTCTCATGGCGCTCGCGCGCGGCGATCGCCTTCTTCCGCGACTCCTCGTCCGGGGCGTTGCGCTCGGCCATCTCGGCCTCGCGCCGGGCGATCGAGATCGCCTCCATGTCGCCGCAGGTCTCGATGTACGCGTTTGCGCGCTGGCGCACGGCGGCTTCGGCCTCGCCGGTCAGGCGCGCATACGAAGCGGTCACCGCTGCGAGCGCCTCGGCGGGAATCATGCGCCGCTGCACCAGCTGCATGACCTCGAGCGGAGCGGGCAGCTCCTGCCCGGGCTCGCGCAGCACGCCCGTCGCCCGGCGGAAGGCGGAGCGCGCCGCCAGCAGCTCGACAAAGGGAGCCGCAGCGCGCGGGAGGTCCTTCATAAGCGCATCTGCGAACGCGCGCTCGCGCTCGCCCAGCGCACGGTCGATCTCGATGTAGCGCGACCACATCGCGCGGGCACGGCGCTGGTCAGGCGTCTGGCCGCGGATGCGCTCGTCGGCTGCGTCGGCGCAAAACGCGTCCCAGCGCGCGACAAGCTCCCCGTCGATCGAGCGGTCATACGCCTCGTACGCCGCATCGATCGCCGGCCACCATGCGTCGTCGAAGCCCTCGACCCACGACGCCGTCTCGCGGAGCGCTGCGAATCGCATGGGCGGCGTGACGCGATCGAAATCGCTGGTCGTCCCAGAGCAGGCGCCGAGCAGCGCTGCGACGCAGGCGCACAGCAGCGAGACGAGGAGTTGCGGGCGCGCAGGCGTCACGGTGCGGGCAGCGTACCGTCCGATCCGCCGCCTTCGCGAACTCAGACCACGATGTTGACCATGCGGCCGGGCACGACGACGACCTTCTTGACCGGCCGCCCCGCGATCGCCGCGACGACATCGGCGTGCGCGAGCGCGATCGCCTCGATCGCGGCAGGATCCGCCTTGGCAGGCACCATGAGGCGCGCCTTGATCTTGCCCTGGATCTGCACGGGCATCTCGACCTCGTCGTCGACGAGCATCGCAGGGTCGTGGGCAGGCCATGCGCTGCCGAAGAACCCGCCCGACGCCATCGACACCACGCCGAGACGCGCGCCGAGCTCGTCGGCGAAGTGCGGTGCGAACGGCCAGAGGATGCGCGCAAAGCGCTCGAGCTGGTCGCGCGTCATGCCGCCCTGCGTCGGATCTGCCATGCCGGTCGGGCGCGTGGCCGCGTTCACGAGCTCGATCATCGCGGCGATCGCGGTGTTGAACGAGAGCTTCTCGATGTCCTCGCCCACCTTGTGGATGGTGCGGTGCAGGAGCTTCTCGATCTTGGCGTCGGGCTGCGCGGCGGTGAGCACCTCGCCCGTCCTCTCGTCGACCGCCAGGCGCCACGCGCGCTGCAGGAAGCGGAACACGCCGATGATGTCGCGCGTGTTCCACGGCTTCGACGCCTCGAGCGGGCCCATGTACATCTCGTACAGGCGGAAGGTGTCGGCGCCGTACTCGGCGATCACATCGTCGGGGTTCACGACATTCTTCAGCGACTTCGACATCTTGGCCACGATCTGCGCGACCTTCTGTCCCGTCGCCGTCTCGACGAACTCGCCTTCCTTGACCTCGGTCACCTGGTCGGTGGGCACGAGCGACCTGTCGGCGCGCTGGAACGCGTAGCTGGTGATGAGCCCCTGGTGGAAGAGCTTGCCGAACGGTTCGGGCGTCGAAACCACGCCGAAGTCGAAGAGCATCTTGTGCCAGAAGCGCGCGTAGAGGCAGTGCAGCACCGCGTGCTCGCTGCCGCCGACGTAGAGGTCGACGCCGCCTGCGTGGCAGGTCGCGGCGTCGTATGAGGTCGGCGCTGCTCCGCTCCCCGCGGACTTCTTGCGCGAGAGCATCCAGTAGCGCTCGGCCTCGGGCGACACGAAGTGCGCGGAGTCCTTCGGCGAGCAGTAGCGCAGGTAGTACCAGCAGCTTCCCGCCCAGCCGGGCATGGTGTTGGTCTCGCGCACCACCGGCGTGTCGGGCGGGAGTTGCGCCGGGTCGACGCCCGCCGCGCCCGCGGTGGTGTGCGTCCACTCGCGCGCCTTCGCCAGCGGCGGCTGCGGCGTGTCGCTTTCGATCGGCGAGTAGTCGGCAAGCGGCGGCAGCACGAGCGGCAGGTGCGATGCCGACACGGCATAGTGGTTGCCCTCGGCGTCGTACACGATGGGGAACGGCTCGCCCCAGTAGCGCTGGCGCGAGAAGAGCCAGTCGCGCAGGCGGTAGTTCACGCGCAGCGCGCCGATCCCCTGCTTCTCAAGCCACGCGATGACGGCCTTCTTCGCCTCTGCGGTCGCGAGTCCGTCGATGGAAAGGTGTGCGCTCGCGCTGTGCACCGCGCGGCCTTCACCTGCGGTCGCGGCCTCGCCCGTGAAGGTCACGCCGTCGATCTCGACAACCTGCACGATCGGCAGCGCAAATGCCTGCGCGAACTCGAAGTCGCGCTCGTCGTGCGCGGGCACGGCCATGATCGCGCCGGTTCC
>Ga0075472_10000617_pt1 | contig 14928 bp, 10 predicted proteins | sample DEB19_08_DNA_3_FD_77014 | JGI IMG/M metagenome (GOLD analysis project Ga0075472, IMG submission 77014) | Aqueous microbial communities from the Delaware River and Bay under freshwater to marine salinity gradient to study organic matter... | ecosystem: Environmental > Aquatic > Marine > Coastal ...
ACTGGCGCAGCAGCAGCCGGGTGTGACTGCGCACGCTGCGCCACGACGCTCCTTTGTTGTGCCGATTGCGATCGCCGCAGCACTCGCTATCTCGGTGATTGGCTTCGTGCAACCAACCCGCGCCACGCTGGCCTGGAGCCCAACTGCGGATACCAGCCCGCTCGCCCCTTCCGCTGAATTGAAAACGATTTGTACGGAGGGAATGCCGATTACCGCACAGCAACTGGATCTGCTCACTGATGAATCACTCGACCTCGTTGATACACGTGGCAACGCAAGCCTCGTTGTCTGGTCAACTCCTACACTTCGATTGCACTGCATGCTTCTGAGTGACGATTCAGGAGCGCTGGTCCGAGGCCCAGCGATGCTCAGTGAACCTGCTGCGCAGAACGGTGCGCAGCTCACCATTGAATTCATGGCCGGAACAGAGTGGATGAGCGAGATGGTCATGGTTCTTTCGGGTCAGGCGCCAGAAGGAACCGTTGACGTGGCTGTTGTTGGTCAGGAGTCAGAAGACTTCTCTGCGTCGGTAAACAGCGCCGGTCAATTTGCGGTGTGGTGGCCATCAACCAGCGGACAGGTGACTGGGAGAGTTGTTGCCCGCGATGCGGAGGGGAACGAACTCGCCTCCCTGGAGCTTGGGGATTACTACGCTGACTCCGGAGCGCGACAGACTCCGCCACCCGCTGATGGGGCCGGTGACGGAACAGATTCCGATCCAACACCAGAGATGCCTGGCGGCGACATGCTGGATCTCGAACGCCCGCTGCCACCTGTTGGGGGTGGAGACGGCAGCTTTGAGCCAGCACAGATCACGAACGTCCGAGTACCAGCTGAGGTGCAAGCGGGCACACCGCTGGTGATTCGCTTCCGCATGACGGATCCATCGGGCTACCAGGCACCCGTTGCCTTTGTTGGTGGCCCAAGTGGCTGGGTATCAAGTTGGTGCGGGTTTGGCGTGGCAGCGGTTCGCGTCAGTGGCGATCAGCGCGACGGCGAATATGAGATCAGCTGTCTCGTGCCAACGAACGCACCCAGCGCCGGATACCTTGTGTCAATCGGCTGTGAGTGCATCTTCCCCGACGTTTCAGTCGATGCCCTCTTTGTGACCTACGACTTCAATTTGGTTGGTGGCAGCAGCGATGTGCGCGTTCCCGAGATTGGCCGCGCGGAGATCACGTCTGCGGGAGTGATTCGTGCAGGTAGTACGTTTGAGGTGACAACCCTTGCAAAAGACGAGAGTGGCATCGCCTACGTCGTGGCGTGGGTTGATGGCCCGAATGGCCGCACAACAAACGAACAGCTCCAGCCGTGGGCTTCTGATATGGGCCTCGACTCCGTGGTCCGCTCCCAGGCCGTAAATGGATGGGAGCAGTTCGTTCAGACCATCACGCTGCGGAGCGATGCGACACCCGGCCGCTATCGGCTCTGGTTCTCCGTTGGCGACTCAATCGGCAATCGTGAGGGCCTGTATGGCGTCACGCTGATTGAGTTTGTGATCGATTAGCGGCTGCGGAGCTACTCCTCTTCAAGGAGCCGTGCGCGCGTAGTGCATCCTCGCCGTAGTTCCGGCGCGCGGCCGCGGTGGGATGGTTAGTCCGTTCGGCTTCTCGGCCCTGACGCGATCTTTGCCACCAACTTGCTCGATTTGGAGCATCCGCCAAGGCGGCACTTGACAGCATCAATTTAGTCTGTATTCTCACCATGTTATATAGTCAATACCCACTGGGTAAGGAGGATGCATGCAAACCTTGATCTTGGTAGCGATTGCCGGCCTGGCAGCACAACTCGTCGACGGGTCACTCGGAATGGGCTACGGGCTCACCTCATCCACCCTGCTGATCTTTGCGGGGCTGACGCCGGCTATGGCGTCTGCGTCGGTCCACCTTGCCGAGGTCGGGACAACTGCACTCTCGGGAATCTCCCACCATCGTTTCGGCAATGTGGACTGGTCGATCGTCCGGCGCATTGCGATCCCTGGTGGGATCGGTGCGTTTGCTGGTGCAACGCTCCTCTCATCGATCTCCACCGCTGCAGCAAAGCCGCTAGCAAGCACCCTTCTCTTTATTCTGGGGCTCTACGTGCTTGCACGCTTCCTCTTCGGCCGAGCGCGTGTGCAGCGAGCTGGCCTCCCTGGCCTCAAGTTCCTCGCTCCACTCGGACTCATCGGCGGGTTTATCGATGCAACAGGTGGTGGAGGTTGGGGGCCAGTGACAACGCCGACACTGCTTGCCGACGGGCGGCTTGCACCGAATCGCGTGATCGGCACGGTCAGCGCGAGTGAGTTCATCGTTGCAATTTCAGCAAGCCTCGGGTTCTTCACATCGCTTGGCGGCGAAGGGGTACGCATTGAGTTTGTGTTGGCCCTGCTCGCAGGCGGCCTCATTGCAGCACCGATTGCCGCCTACCTTGTTCGCCATCTCAATCCACGCCTGCTGGGGGTAACGGTAGGTGGCTTTATCTGCTTCACCAATGCGCGTGTTCTGCTTGCAGCAGTTGGAGTATCTGGCGAGTTGTTCCTTGCTGCCTACGTCGTCATCATCGCCCTCTGGGCGACAGCCATTGGCTGGACCTACCGTACGCTCCGCAGCGAGACGCCAACTACATCAAGGAAGCGACGCTAGGCGGCTCGCTACCGCGTGATGCGCGTTGCCTCACCGCCACTAATGCGCTGAGCGATCCATACGGGAATAATCGAAACAAGCACGAGGACGAGTGCAACAACGTTCACGACGGGTAGCTCATTTGGACGCTGCATCGCGCTGAAGATCCAGACGGGGATCGTCTTCGTGCCTGCGCCGGCAGCAAAGAGGGTGACGATCACCTCGTCAAACGAGAGTGCAAAAGCGAGCAGGCCGCCCGAAAGGAGCGCCGTGCGCATGCCCGGGAGGGTGATGCGGCGGAAGGTCATCCATGGGGTTGCGCCGAGATCCGCAGAGGCCTCTTCGGGAGATCGAGGCAGGCGCCGGAGGCGGGCAACAACGTTGTTGTATGCAACAACGACGCAGAAGGTTGCGTGCGCAACGATGATCGTCGGCAGTCCAAGGCCGATGCCGAAAAGCTTAAACGTGCTCTGGAGTGCGATACCGGTGACGACGCCAGGGAGGGCGATCGGTAAGACGAAGAGGAACGAGACGGAGTTCTTGCCAAAAAAATCGTAGCGTTGGATCGCAAGCGCAGCGAGCGTGCCCAGTAGGAGCGCGATGAGCGTTGCAGTAGATGCGGCAATCAGCGAGTTGACCAGCGCCTCGTGAATCGCCGAGTTTGCCGCAGCCTCGCCGAACCAGTGGAGCGTGAATCCGGTGGGCGGCCAACCCATCAACCGACTGTCATTAAACGCATAGACGCCAAGGATGACGAGTGGTGTGTAGATGAAGAGTAAGACAAGGCCCGTCGCGATGCGGAGCAAGAAGCGAATGAGTGGCGACTCAACCATGGTGCATCACAGTGAATCAAACGCGCCGAGTCGGCGTGCAGCGGCGAGATAGCCAACCATGACGAGGATTGGCACGACCGAAAACGCAGCTGCAACGGGAAAGTTTCCCAGCGCCGAGTTGTCGTAGATCACGTTCCCGATGAACTTCGCGTCAGAGACGAGGTCGGGGACGATGTAGTCGCCGAGGCTGAGCGAGAAGGTGAAGATCGAGCCGGCCGCAAGCGATGGGATGAGGAGCGGAAGGATGACGCGACGAAAGGTCATTCCTGCTCGCCCGCCAAGGTCGGCAGAGGCCTCAAGCAGCGAGTTGGGGATCCGCTCGATCCCCGCATAGATGGGGAGGATCATGTACGGCAGCCAGAGGTAGCTCAGCACGATCCAGGTGTTCGAAATCTCGCCCAACCCTGGTGCGCTGATACCGAGTGGTCCAAGGATCCAGGTGAGGAACCCGTTCCCCTGCAGCATCGTGCGCCAGGCGTACACCTTTACGAGGTACGACGCCCAGAGCGGCATGGTTACGGCGATGAGGAGTGCGGCACGCTTGCGCGGAGATGCCACGCGTGCCATGTAGTACGCGATCGGCAACGCAAGGAGTATGTCGACGACCGTTACGGCGAGTGCGATCCCGATCGTCCGCACGGCGATGGTTGCGTACACGGGATTCGAGAGCAGCTGCTCAAATGCACGGAGGGTCCAGTTGAACGGTTCGACCTTTCCGGTGAACGCATCTTTGACCCAGAAGGCATGCAGGAGCAGTACGAGCAGCGAGCCGACATAGACAAGGCCGATCCATCCCAGCGGACCAGAGAGAAGGAGGCGCAACTGCGCGCCTGGCCGCGTGCCAAACCAGCGTGCTACGCGCTTCGCTGTGCCATCGCGAGAGATATCACGAGGCCCCCCGAGAATCGACATCTCAGGGGGCCTCGTCGTTTGTTCGGTCAGGCTACGCGGTTACTGGCCGCGTAGCGTTGTCCACGCCTCAACCCAGGCGTCTTGGTCCTTGCAGGTTGTGGCCTCGTCCTTGTCGGCGCAGTCAGCCTGCGGCGTCGTCCAATACCAAACCTTCTCGAAGTACGCCTCGTCGGTTGCATGGAACGTTTCACAGTGCCCAGGCGAGAGCGTCTCGGCGTAATCGCATGCGGCCTGGCTGGTTGGCGCCTCGCCAAACCAAACTGCCGCCGCTCCGTCAGCCTCTCCAGACATCATGTGATTCATCCACAGGTACATGCAGTTTGGATGTGCGGCGGTCGTCGCCATCATCCACGTGTCAGACCAGCCGGTCGAACCCTCTGCAGGGAGTGTTGTATCGACTGGCTTGCTCTCCGAAGCCAGCATGTTCGCCTGGTACTGCCAGGTGGTTCCGATCACGAGATCGCCTGAGGCGAATGACGAGATCTGATCACCAGCGGTGCCCCAATACTTTGCGCCGTTATCACGCTGCTGCTCGAGCAGGGTGATTGCCGCCGCGAACTGTGCGTCGTTCAACTGGTACGGATCGGTAATCCCCAACTCTGGCTGTGTCGCCATCAAGTGGATTGCCGCATCGGCGATGTAGATCGCCGAGTCGTACACGCTGATCTTGTTCTTGTATGCCGAGCCGCCTTCCCAGATTGGATCCCAGCTGGTTGGGGCGGTGGCCACCTTATTCGTGTTCCACATCAGCACGTTTGCGCCGCGACCGTGTGGCACGCCGTACGCAACACCGTCGAGTGAATTGTGCGACTTGAGCTTCAGGCCGGCAAACACGCCAGCGTAGTTGCTCAAGAGATCAACGTTGACTGGCGCAACGTCACCGGCAACCATCAGGCGAACGCTCGCGTCACCCGAGAATGATCCACCGTCATATTCGCCAGACTGGAGCAGCTGCACGCCGTTTGCCGAATCGCTCATCGATGTCGTTGAAACCATGCAGCCGGTCTCTTCTTCAAACGGTGTGACCCAATCGTATGCAGGATCAACTGCGCCGCGCTCAGCGTAGCCTTCCCAGATAATAAGATTGAGGGCGCCTTCGCCCTCGCCTACCGTGTCAAGCCAACCGGCTCCATGTGCGGTGCCGGTGCATGCTGCTGCGACAACGATCGCGGCAAACAACAATGCGCCGAGGCTTTTTGCTCGTTGCATGTTCCCTCCCTTATGCCTTGCGGCTATCTTCCGTGCGGATCATCCGCAACGGCCAATACATGCTCGCGGCGCCAGATGAGCCGAACCGCTCGACCTTGCGCAGCGAGTGCCTCCATCGACGAGGTGCGGAGATTTTGTTCGGTTACGACCAGCTCTCCGCCCACGTCCAAGGTGATGATATATCGGGTATCGGGGCCAAGGTAGACCACGCTGCGTACGCTTCCGAGCGCCGAGTGCTCCTCTCCTGTGGCCGCCTCACTCGGCTCGGCAAGGCGAATCTTCTCGGGGCGAACCGTGTAGGTGCCCTCTCGCCCAAGCACGGCACGTGCCGCATCGCCCGTGAGGAGATTAGATGTGCCGACGAACCCGGCCACGAATGCCGTTGCGGGATGTTCGTAGATATCTGCTGGAGTTCCCACCTGCTCAATTGTGCCGCGATTAAACACGGCAATCCGATCGCTCATCGTGAGCGCCTCTTCTTGATCGTGGGTCACGTAAATAAACGTAATGCCAACCTGCTGTTGAATCGCCTTCAGCTCGATCTGCATCTCTTCGCGAAGCTTGAGGTCGAGTGCGCCGAGCGGCTCGTCGAGCAAGAGAACGCGCGGGCGATTCACGAGTGCACGAGCAAGTGCCACACGCTGGCGCTGTCCGCCTGAAAGCTCCGCGGGTCGGCGATCGCCGAATCCTTCAAGTCGCACCATGCGAAGCGCGTCATCAATGCGTACGGCGCGTTCGGCAACTGGCACCTTACGCACTTCGAGGCCATACGAAATATTCTCGGCGACGCTCATGTGCGGGAAGAGCGCGTAGTCCTGGAAGACCGTATTAACGTCGCGGTCAAATGGAGGGAGTCCGGTGACATCTTCTCCGTGTAGATACACGGTTCCGGCAGTAGGCGCTTCGAATCCAGCAATCATGCGCAGGGTGGTGGTCTTGCCGGAGCCAGATGGCCCGAGGAGCGAAAAGAACTCACCCTCGTGAACATCCAGGTTGATTGCTGAAACGGCGAGCGTGTCACCTTTCGGGAATCGCTTACTCAGCCCCTCGAGGCGAATCGCTGGTGCGGCGTGCGTGGAACGGTCTGCCATACGGGCGAGAATAGCAGCGCTACGCGCCGAACCCGCGCACTGCACGCTCGTGTGCGGCAGTGATCTCGCGCGGGAGGCGTTCGAACTGTGCCAGGTGTGCCGTGCGCCCCTCCATCTCGCGGCGCCAGCGCGCTGCATCAACAGAGAGCAGCTCGTCGAGATCTTCTGGCGCAAGGGTCAATCCGCGCAGATCGAGCTCTTCTGCCAGCGGCACGGTACCCACGGGAGTCTCGCGCCCAACAACACGCTCCTCGGCGAAATCAAGGAGCCAGAGAAGAGGGCGGAGATTCTCGCCATACCCTGGCCAGAGGTACGTGCCGCCACGCTGGCGGAACCAGTTGACGTGCGCGAATACCGGTGGGTTTGCGAGTGGACCCAGCACGTTCAGCCAGTGCTGGGCGTAGTCGCCCTCGCCGAACGACATGAAGGGGCGGAGTGACATTGGGTCATAGCGCAAGAGGCCCTCTTGCCCCTCTGCCGCCGCGGTTGCCTCTGCGCCAAGGGTGAGGCCGTCGTAGACACCATCGGCGAGGTTGCGCATGGCGCGAATGAGTGGCTCACGATCGCGCACCCTTCCGCCAAAGATGATTGCGTCAACCGGGACGCCACGTGCAAGGTCAACATCTGGACTGATGTTTGGCACATTCGAAAGGGCCGTCGTAAAGCGGCTATTTGGATGCGCCCACTCAAGGCCTGCGGCATCGGATCGTTGCTCTCCAGCGGGTCGCTCTGCAATCAGCGCGCCGCGCCAGTCGCGCCATCCCTTCAGGTCAACCGGCGGCTCTGGCGTCAGCCCCTCCCACCACACGTCGTGGGTGATTTCGTTGTAGGCAACATTCGTAAAGAGTGCCGCACTCCCTTCGCTGATCGCGTCAATCGCATTGGGGTTTGTCGTTGGGTTTGAGTTTCGGGCAACGCCAAAGACCCCGGCCTCTGCATTGAACGCCATCAGGCGGCCGCTCACTTCATCAACGTAGAGCCAGATCACATCGTCACCAAAGAAGCGCACCTCATAGCGGTCATCGAGCCCTGCGGGGGGCTCCATCATCGCGAGGTTGGTTTTTCCAGATGCACTAGGGAAGCCACCGCAGATGTGGCGTGTCTCGCCGGTCTCTCGGTCATGAATGCTGATCAGCATGAACTGCTCGGCAAGGAAGCGCCCGCTCTTCCAGCCGTCATACGATCCCTGGCGCAGGCCGTGCGCGATCTTCGCGAGGAGCGCGTTGCCCCCATACGACGATCCGAAGTGAAGGATGAGTCGCTCGTCAGCCACGGTAATGAAGTGGCGCATATCCTCTGGCGTTCCTTGACCGAGATTGTCGAGGTCTCCCGTCACATGAACGCCGCGAACAAATGAATCGGGGTCGGCAAGATTGTCCAAGTAGGCAGACCCCACTCGTGTCATGCGAATCATGTGGAGGGCCACAACACGGCTATCCGTGAGCTCGAGCCCAGCCGCCCACGCATCGAGCGGCGATCCTGGTGGCGCCATGAGATATGGGATCGCGTAAATCGTCTTCCCGGCTGCCGCATTGCGCATAAGCTCCATCACGCGTGGCTTGATCTCGCTGCTCAGGCGCCAGTTGTTGTATGCGCCGCGGTCTGCAGGGTCGGCCGTTGCAACAAAGGTGCGCTCCTCAGTACGGGCCGTATCTTTCGGATGCGAGCGCGCGTAGATGCGTCCGCCAGAGACCGGAAGGACCTCCCCTGCGGCGAGCGCCTCACGGGTTAGTCGCGCATCATCGGCCGCACTGATCACCTCGAGACGGCCCGCGCCGATGTGCTCTGCCCACTCTTGAACAAACGCGCGTGCGCGAGGATTGCGCAGCGAGGAAGCCTCTAGCGCGCGGTCAATCTCGCTCACGTGCCCTCCCCTTCTTGGCTCGTATTACTCTGACGGATCGTCGCATGCCGCGCAAATGCACGGGGAGGCGTGCGTAGATAGATCGGCTACTCTTACCGCATGCCAGAGCAACCTGCACCGCGCGCGGTCCCCCCATTTGATCGGATTATCCATATCGGCGCGCCAAAGTGCGGTTCAACAACGCTCCAGGCGCTGTGGCATGCGAACCGTGCAGAGCTCGAACGCGCTGGCGTGCACTACGTTGGCAACCGCACGCATTGGGCCGCACCAGCAAAAGCTGTATCGGGAGTTAAGCAGCGGATTGCAGACGTTGTTCCACCAATCTCAAATTGGGAGGCACTCACGAAAGAGGTGGGCGCCACAACCGAACGCCTCGCTTTAATCAGCAGCGAATGGTACGCAAGTGCGCCGGCAGAACCAGTGCAACGAATCGTCCGAGATCTTGGACGTGATCGGATGCACGCCGTACTTGTGGTGCGGCCAATTGCGAAGACGCTTCCATCTGCCTGGCAACAGAGACTGAAGTTTGGATACCGCAGTAGCTTTTCTCACTTTTTGGAGAGGCTCTTAGATGACGAGTATCCACTTGGCCATGCGGCGCACGAGTTAAAAGCTCGTTTTTGGCTAAAGCATCGGTATGACGAGATAGCGATGCGCTGGGTTGATGCCTTAGGACCAGATCGTGTGACCGTGATTGTCGCTGACGAGCGGAACAGGCCGTTCGTTGTAGATTCATTCTCGTCGATCCTTGGGGTAGATCCTGCAAAAATGACGATACTTCCGCCAAAGACGAACCCTTCACTTTCAAAGTTCGAAGCAGAAGTACTGCTTAAGATAAACCAAAGGTACGCTGAGCTTGGCGGCACACAAATTGACTACAAGAAGCTCGTGTGGCGAACATTTGACGGTTTTGTCAATCACTTACAAGAAACCACCTCGGAGCGAACCGGCATCCCAGAAGAATCAGTAAAGGATGTTGAACGCATGAGCCTGCAGATAGAAAATGGCTTGCGCAAGAGTGGTGTTCGCATTATCGGCAACCTTGGACTTTTCTCCGATCCGGTTAGCACTGGTAAATCTGCCACCTCCGCCGCAGAATTAGAACAGGAAGCGGAGAGGGTTCACAGTGCAGCGAACATGGTCATTGCAACGATGATCACTTCTGGAATTTTGCAACCGAAAGAGCCAATGCCAGGATTCTCAATCAACCTGATGCTTTTTCGCTACCAGATAGTTGCGCTGCTACGGCGCGGTATTTATACGATTCAGATGGCCCGAAAGAAGGCTCGCAAGCAAAAACCGCGTTAAGGCGCTACCGCTCCAAACTGCACCGCGGCAAGCTCAGCGTACAGTCTCCCAGCCGAACGTAGCTGTTCATGTGTGCCGCGCTCAACGATCACCCCATGGTCCAGTACAAGGATCTCGTCGGCCGACGCAACCGTGCTCAGTCGGTGCGCAACCGCAATCGTTGTGCGGCCCTGCATTGCGCGCTCAAGCGCCGCTTGCACGTGGCGCTCAGAGACAGAGTCGAGGGCTGAGGTTGCCTCGTCGAGTAAGAGGATCGGTGGGTCTTTTAGCAGGACACGGGCGATCGCGAGGCGCTGGCGCTCTCCGCCTGAAAGCTTGTAGCCGCGCTCGCCAACGATCGTATCGAGGCCGCTCGGCAGTTCGTGTACACGACTCGCGAGCGATGCGCCGTCAAGGGCCGCCCACATCTCAGCATCACTGGCATCAGGGCGTGCGTAGCGAAGGTTTTCGGCGATGCTTGCGTGCAGCAGGTGCGTCTCTTGTGTGACGACGCCGATCATCTCGCCGAGCGATTGCAACTTGATCAAACGAACGTCAAGGCCGTCGAGTTGCACGCTTCCGCTCTGCACATCCCAGAATCGCGGGATCAGGCTGAGAATCGTGCTCTTTCCAGACCCAGATGGTCCGACAAGTGCGGTGAGCGTTCCTGGCTGCACGGTGAACGCAATGCCGCCGAGTCCAAACGTATCACGCTTCGCTGCACCCATTGCGCGCGGAGGTTCTGGGTAGCGAAATGCAACGTCGTTGAATGCAACCTTGCCGCGTACGTCGATGCGACGCAGGCCGACGGCATTCGGGGCATCCACAATTTCGGGAACAAGATCAAGGTAGGCGAAGATCCGCTCGAAGAGCGCGAGGCTCCCGCCAATTTCAACCTGCAGCCCGAGTAGTGATGCGAGTGGGAAGAAGAGGCGGCTCTGCAGGGTCGTGAACGCAACGATATCGCCAATCGTTGGTGCATCCGAGGCGCCCGCCGCAGCAAGGGAGCCGGCGGCGAAGTAGACGAGCGCTGGAATCCCGCTGAACACCACCTGCACGACCACGCCGACCCAACGGCCCGTGAGCGCCTGCCGCAACTGCAGGGTGGCGAGTTCACCTGAGCGCTTCGTGAACCGCTCGGCACCCGCCTCTGACCTGCCGAACGACTTCGCGAGAAGTGCCCCACCCACCGAGAGATGCTCCTCAGCGATTGAGGTTAGATCCGCAAGTGCAGTCTGCACCTCTGCGCTCGCCTTCCGCCGAGCGGCAGAGGCCTTCGACGTTAGGTAGAGAAAGAGGGGCGCGACGCAGAGGCTCACCGCCGTCAACCGCCAATCAATGAGCGTCATTGCCACAAGGGTCGAGGCGACGATGGCGATGCTCGACGCTAGGTTTGCCGCGGCGTCGCTCACCACCGACTGAACCCCGGACACATCATTGGTTAGCCTGCTCTGAATCTCTCCGGTGCGCGTCTCAGAGAAGAAGCGGATCGGCATCGACTGCACGTGCGTGAAGAGGGCGTTGCGAAGATCACGCATCACGAACTGGCCAACCGATGCGGTGAGCCACGATTGAGCAAGGCCGATGCCTCCGTTGATCACGGGGACGAGAACCATAAGCCCCGCATAGAGCGCAAGGAGTCCGATGTCTTTCTTGGGCATCGCCTCATCGATGAGCAGCTTGAGGAGGTAGGGGTTCGCTAGGCCAAGGATGCTCGAAACGACGATTGCGCCGCCGATGATGGCGAGGCGCGCCTGGTAGGGACGAAAGAACCGAGCCGCTCGGCGAAGGAGCGGGAGTGCTGCGCCGGTTGGCTTCGTTGGGCCGGCGGCATCGCCGCCAAACATATGCCCCCCGCGACCTGGTCCCATCCCCCCACTCATTGGAGCTTCTTTGTGGCGTACGACCTTAAGGAGGAGTAGATCATCGCTTGATTCTAACCACGATCGCCGATTGCCTAAGGAGTGATCGCTACGCTGCCGTGATCGACCACGGATCCGTCTACGGCGATCATCTCCCAGCTATACGAGTCACGGGCCAGCTTGAGCCTGATCACGCCGTGCACCATCCGGTAGACCGCGCTGCGCGCATCGCTGCGCCGCTGCGCTCGTAGGTCTGCGCCGCCCGTGCCAACGATGAACTCGGTGATGCCCGTAGATGCTGGTGATCCAGCGGCGTTGAGTGGCTCCCAGCGCTCGTAGTTGTGCTCATGCCCATTCAGCACAATAGCGACGCCAGCTGTTGCCAGCGCAGACCAGATCGCCTGCATCTCTGACGCGTCGCCATGCTCTCCCGTGCTGAAGCGCGGTCGATGCCACATCGCTGCAATCGGCTCGCCCGCTGCGCGCGCACTCGCAAGTGATGCCGTCAACCAGCGATACTGGGCCGAGTTTGTGCCGCATCCAACGACTGCGCATTCGGAATTCAACACGATGATGCGCCAGGTTCCGATCGTGTACGAGTACCAGCTCTTCTCTGGACTCCCTGCGGCTGAGCCAAAATACGAGAAGTAGGGCGCTGCATTGTCAGTTAGATATTCGTGGTTCCCTACAGCGGGATGCGTGATCTCCTTGAAGGCACCCCACGCTGGGTCGTAGCAGTTCGCCCACGAGGTCGCTGCCCCATTCGGATACGCGCCGTCGCCAAGCAGTGCGACCGCTACCTCGAGGTGATCGCTCACCGCTGCGTCGCGGAGCTGCCCAACCAGTACTCCGGTCTCCTCATCGGCGCTCGTTGAACACGAGGCAACATCGCCCGCCGCAATCAAAATCCCGCGCTCGCCTGAGGGGGCGGTAGGCGTACTCGTTGGCGAGGGGACCACCGAGGGTATTGGGCTTGCCGTGGCCGTGCAACCAGCAAGGGTGAGTGCAGCGACAAGGGTGGCGGTCGACCAGCAACGTTCAAAAGAGAAGCGTCGCCTACCCATGTGTCCACCGTAGCAGTTAAATGCCGAGCTTCTTGCCTTCTAGTTCGCCGACCTGTGTCCGTGCCGGAACGATCATGCGCACGTGCCCACTAAAGCACGAGGCCTGGGGGAATCCCCCAGGCCTCGTGGATCGATGCCCGTTCTGAACGTCAGGCTTAGCGGCCCTTGTCCTTCAGGGTTGCAATCTTCCAGATCAGGAGGCCATAGCCTGGCTTGGCCAAGATGTCAGCGATCGTGTAGCCCACCTGCTTCAGCACCATGCCGTCAGCCACTGTGAGGCCGATGCTTGTGGTGATGGTTGGCAGCAGGTACGCGATCGGATACACGCCCCATGTCGCGAGTAGCACGACACGAAGGATGCGGAAGATCCCCTGGATCTCCTTGCTCTGCTTCTTGATCGAGACCGCGATACCGCCGAAGAGGTCGCGGAGGATCAAGACGAAGAACACCGAGCTAATGAGCCCCCAGATTGTTCGGGCCGACGTGAGAACGACAGTCGTCTGTGCGTCCATCTCGCCAATGTAGCCAGTGACAATCATCAGGAATGCATACACCACGTTGCGCTGAATCAGCTTGCTCTCGAGCTTGCTGTCGAGGCGCAGAACGAGGACCAACTCGGCGACGAGGAGTGGGACCGTGAGGACCCAGTCAACGTAGCGATACGCTTCATTGAAGGTGCCGAGTGAGCCACCTGCGGTGCTGACCCACGAGTCGAAGATGCGAACGTAGTGGTAAAGGGCGATCAGCACAACCGTTGCTGAAAGCGTTACCGCCATGCGATTCTCCGGCTTCAACGCACCGCGCGCTGAGACGAAGAAGAAGAAGCTGCTGCCCATCGCAGCAATTGCGAGCGACATAAAGTTGTATACCAACTGATATGCCTGTAGTGGCTCCATAGTTTCCTCCCTCTTTTAGGCAGCATGTGCTGCGCTTCTATTTTGACATACGGGGTATGAAAGAGTGCTGCGCCTTGTACCATCAGCGCGACGCGCACGCAGCACGCGAGGGGGGCGAGATGCACGGGTTTTTCTATCTTGTAACAATCGCTGTGTCGGCACTTGGGACCCACGCGCTGGCTCGCCGCCTACGACTCACCATGCCGATGCGGCACGCCTACCCGTTCGTCGTCCTCATGGTCACGCTCTTCCTTCTCGTTGACATGGCTGGCATTGCTGGCGGGTGGTTCTACACGCCGCGCGCATTAAGCAGTGCGATGTTCCCGGGTGTAGGGCCGTACGACACGGGTCTGCCACTCGAAGAGCCGCTCCTCCTCGCCTTCCTCGCACAGTTTTCGCTCGTTCTCTCCACAGTCGTCAGCAAGTATGTGAAGTCGCCCAGTGGGAGACGCGTCGCTAGATTGAATCGTCGCCCTCTGCTCTTCAGCCTCGCTGCTGCAGCTGTCATCATCGCCGCCCCCGGTGCAATCCCTGTATACACCAGATCTATGCTCGCCCTTGCAGCAGCAGCGAGCGGCTTGGCATTCAATTATTTTCGCGATCGAAGGGGCTGGGTCACCCTAACGGTCTTTCTCTTGTTCACCCTGGTGTTCGACAACGCCCTTTGCTCCGTGGGGTATTTCGCTTACCCGGAGAGCACAAACCTTCATCTCTACGTACTCAATGTCCCCATAGAGGATCTCATCTACGCATACTCGTTCTGCACCATTGCGTTGTTCGCTCTGTCAGCCATCGCAGCATCAAAGGACCAGGCGTGGCGATTGTTTCTCTCATCAAGGCCACTCGCGTGGACGAACACGCTCCTGCCGTTTCTCGGCGCCGCACTAGCAACGGGTTCCGTTGAGGCCATTGGGCCCTCAATCATTCCCCTCGCGCTCTGGTGGGGTGTTGGCTACAACTTTTTCCTTTACGGGATTAACGATCTCTACGACACCTCGACCGACGCACTCAATCCACGGAAGGGGGGCGTCGAAGGGGCACGGCTCATGCGGAACGACGCGCGGCCAATGCAGTGGCTACTCCTAGGGATTGGCCTTGTGCCTGCGCTTGCCGCCGCACTCGTGCTCCCTGCGGCGATCGGCTGGTTCCCACTCATCGCCGTTGGTAGTGCCGCGATCTACAGCGCCCCCTGGATGCTGAGAACGCGGTCGATCCCGATCGTGGATTCACTCACCTCCGCAACCCACTTCCTCCTGCCCGTTGCTTCTGGGCTTGCGTTTGCAACCACGTTCAACGAGAGCTGGCCC
>Ga0075472_10000620_pt1 | contig 14918 bp, 12 predicted proteins | sample DEB19_08_DNA_3_FD_77014 | JGI IMG/M metagenome (GOLD analysis project Ga0075472, IMG submission 77014) | Aqueous microbial communities from the Delaware River and Bay under freshwater to marine salinity gradient to study organic matter... | ecosystem: Environmental > Aquatic > Marine > Coastal ...
AGAAGGAGCGGGAGACCGATGTCGACGCGCAGACGCTCGAGATCCGCCCGCGCACGCTGCGCGAGTATGTCGGCCAGCGCCAGCTCGTCGAGCGCCTCGCGATTGCGCTCGAGGCCGCGAAGCTGCGCAACGATCCGATGGAGCATGTGCTGCTGCACGGACCGCCTGGCCTCGGCAAGACGACGATCGCGCATGTGATCGCCGCCGAGATGGGAACGCGCGCACATGTGACCAGCGGCCCCGCGCTCACGAAGGCGGCGGACCTCGTCGGCACGCTGACCAAGCTCGAGCACGGCGATGTCCTGTTCATCGACGAGATCCATCGCCTGCCTGCCGCCGTCGAGGAGTTCATCTATCCCGCGATGGAGGACCGGCGCATCGACTTCACGCTCGACAGCGGCATGCACGCGCGCGTGGTCACGCTCGACCTCAAGCCGTTCACGCTCATCGGCGCGACGACGCGCGCGGGCCTGCTCACGCAGGCGCTGCGCAGCCGCTTCGGCATCGCGCACCACCTCGAGTTCTACGCGCAGGACGACCTCGAGCGCATCCTCGAGCGCGCTGCGGGAATCCTGGGCATGCAGGGCATCGAGCCCGCTGCCTTCGACGCGCTCGCGCGCCGCAGCCGCGGAACGCCGCGCATCGCGCTGCGGCTGCTGCGGCGCCTGCGCGACTTCGTGGCCGTGCGCTCGCGCGGCAAGGCCGACCGCGCGGCCGTCGACGGCGCGCTTGCGCTCGAAGGCGTCGATGAGCGCGGGCTCGACGAGCTCGACCGCAAGTACATGCGCACGATCGCGTCGATCTACGGCGGCGGGCCCGTCGGACTCGAGGCGGTCGCGGCCACGCTCGGCGAGGATGCCGAGACGCTCGAGGACCTCGTCGAGCCGTTCCTGCTGCAGATCGGGTTCCTCGCGCGCACGCGGCAGGGTCGCAGGCTCACGAAGCAGGGCGCCGACGCCGTCGGCTTCACGCTTCCCGCGGCGGACGGCTTGTTCTCCGAGTGAACCGCGCGGCCGTCACTTCGCAGCGAACGCGCGGAGCGCTGCGAGCAGCGACTCGTCTGCGTGCGGCTTGATCGCGGTCCCGCCCGCGAGCGTCGCGGCGCGGTCGAGCAGCGCCGGCAGCTCGGTCTCATCCCAGGCGACGAACACACCTGAGCGCGTGGCGAACTTGCGCGCGGTGGCGAACTGATGGTCGTTGCGCGTCTCGTGCAGCGCCGCGCTGCGCGGCATGACGATCACGGGCCTCCCGCGCAGCATGCACTCGATCATCGTGCCCGTGCCCGCGTGCGCGACGACCACGCGCGCGCGGTCGAACTGCCGCTGGATGCCCGCGGAATCGAGCATGCGCGCGCTCTCGAAGCCCGCGACATCGACGGCGCTGTCGCCGGTCTGGAGGAACACATCGCTGCGTCCGCGCGCGCGCGCCCACGCGACGACCGCGGCGGTCATGCGATCGAAGGGAAGCTGGGAGCCGACGGTGACGAAGATCACACGACCGCTCCTGCGTGGTAGACCTTGCCGCGCTCGCGGCGCGCGGGATCGGCGGGAAGCGCCGTGCCGAGCTCAGGCCACTGCGTGAGCGTGAGCGTGGCGACGCGCGTGGCCTTCTGGCCCGACATCGAGAGCTCCTCGGCGTTCGCGATGGAATCGAGCCACACGCTGCGGGCGCCCACGACCCGCGCGAACAGGATCGCGAAGTATCCGGGCGCTGCGCCCGTCGAGACCACCACATCGGGCCGAACGCGCACGAGCGCCACGAGCACGCGGAGCGCGCTCCATGCGAGGCGAAGCTTGTTCCATCGGCTCGCGTCGGGAACCAGCACGAACCGGTCGGGCGCGACCTCGCGCGCCATCTCGGGAATCACCGAGCACCAGATGCGGTCGCACGCGTCGAACGCGGGCGCAAGGCGGCGCAGCTCTGTCCAGTGCCCGCCCGACGAGCTCACGAGCATCACGCGCCTGCGGCGCGCGGCGCTCACCGCATGCCTCCCTAGCCCGGCGTGAAGAAGCCGAAGTTCTGGACGGTCGCGCGCGTACCCGCAGGGATCGACAGCGAGAGCCCGACGAAGGTCTGATCCTGCACGAGGTCGTAGCCTGCGTCGGCGTTCAGGTCGAAGTCAGGGAAGGTGCGCGTGATCGACCCCGAGAGCGCGCGGAAATCGCCCGCGGAGAGGTCGTACTGCGGGCTCACCGCCAGCATGTATCGCTTGCCGATCTCGTAGAGCAGGCCGACCTGCAGCAGCTCGGTCGAGGTCGGCGCGACATAGCGGTACTCGATGTAGGTGCTCGTGACCGGGTTGTGGCGCATGGCGAGTCCGAGCGATGCACGCGCGAGGTTCGGCAGCACCGAGTCGGGATCGGTGACGAACTCGCGGTCGTCGAACAGGTAGGTCGCCGTGCCGCCGAGCGTGAGCGCGTCGGAGAGCTGCCAGGTCGACGCGCCATACGCGTGGCTTCCCCACTGCGAGAGCTCGGGGCGGAACGAGTAGAACGCGGGGACCGGCGACTGCGCCCAGCGCAGGCTTGCATACGGATCGAGCGGGTCGACGGCCTCGGGCGTGAACTCGTCGGACTTGTCGTTGAGCACCACGCCGAGATCGAGCTTCATCCAGTCGACCGAGCGCCACGCACCGGCGCCGCCGCGCTGCGTCTGCAGCGTCTGGCGGAGCCCGAGATTCAGGGCCGTGCCGGCGGAAGTGCCTTCATACGCCTGGTCGTACACGGGCAGCTCGCCGGGATCGTTCGAATCCCAGCCATACCAGAGCGTGCTGTACGGCTCGACGATGTGGCGCAGCCGGTTCACATCGAGCAGACGGCTCTGCGCGCTGTCGTCCACGCGCACGAATCGCATCGAGCCGCGCACGCCGCCACCCGCCTGCATGCGCAGCGACTCGACATCGGGGTCGTAGGCCTCGAGCGCATCGCCGATGTAGCCCGTGAACTGGCCCATCACGAACGGCGTGAGCGTCGCCCATCCGTTCGTGAACGGCGTGCTGAGCTCGTGGCGCGTGTCGAGGCGCGCGACCGAGCCGTCGTCGTAGCCCGCGGCCGCGTAGGCCTCGTCGATCGGCGTTGCGGCGCCGATCGCGCCGCCCCACGCTCCCGTCGGAACGCCGAGGGAATTCGGCGTGCCCGTGGTCGGGCGCAGCGCCATGCTCGCGGCCGACCACTGCTGCGTCCAGGTCACGCCCTCGAGCGGCTCGTCGCCCACGCGGTGATACGAGAGCTCGGGCAGCTTGTCGACGGTGTAGCCGCGGCTCGCGAGCAGATACGAGTTCGAGATGAAGTCCTCGAGGTCGTGCTTCGCGTAGAGCGAGAGCGAGGTGTTCTCGCTGGTGCCGATGAGCTCGACGCTGGTCTCGTACTCGCGGCGCTGGTTGAAGGCCTGCTGGCGCCACGCCGACACGAAGGTCTCGTCGGAGATCGCGGCGAGCTGCGCGCGCAGCGTGAGGTTCGGATCGAGCGCGGTGCGCCAGTCGGCGTCGATGATGCCGCGCATGCCCGCGTCCTGCTCCACGAGCTCGCCCGAGCTGGTGCGGTCGCTGCCGCCCGTGTCGTACAGCGAGTAGAGGTCGATCACGCCCTTGCCGAACTCCTCGGACAGCCGGAAGGTCGAGCCGACGCCCGCGCCGCGCTCGGTGTACGCGTCGACATGCAGCTCGCTGTCGACGCCGCGCACCTGCGGTCGGCCGAGCAGCGTCGCGAGATCCCACGAGGTGCCGATCTGCATGCCGCGGTTGTTCTCGAAGCCGACCTCGAGCGACCGCAGCGGGATGCGCTCGACCGGGCCCTCGTAGCCGGGCAGCGGCACGATGCGCGCGCCGCCCGCCTCGAGCGCGGCGCCGCGCGCGTCGACATACACGCCGCCGCCGCTTTCGGCGGGCTGCTTGGTGACGGTCACGCGGTCGACGCCGATCGCGAGGTGCGGCGTGAAGAACTCGCTGGTCGACACGCTCGCGCGCTCGGCGGCCCACTCGTCGGCGGCGACCTGGCGCAGCTCGGCCGCGCGCAGGTAGATCGGCAGGTCGCGGCGCTTGCGGTCGTAGGTGCGCAGCACGGCGTCGACGATCGCGGCGCGGTTCTCCTTGAGGTCGTAGTAGATGCGCGCGCCGCGGAGCGAATACTCGCCGTCGGTCGCCTGCACGGCGCCCTCGAGGTAGATGCCCTCGACGGCCGACGAATCAAGCGTGCGCTGGCCGGCGCCGAGCTTGCCCGACTTCAGGCTCGCGAGCGTGCCGCGCGCGAGGAAGATCACCGCGCGTTCGGCCGAGAGCTGCAGCGAGCGCTCGGCGGTCTCGGTGGTCGCGACATACTCGATCTCGACCATGCCCTGCACGGCGATGCGGTCGGCGCGTTCCTCGATCGCGATCGAGTCGTCGGAGAAGCTCACGCTGCCGGCTGCGTCGAAGATCGGAGTCTGCTGCTTCCGCGCCTTCTCCGCGGGGGCTTCCGGCTGCGCCGCGCGCTCGGTGGCGTCGATCGCGCCGCCGGGCGCAGGCATCGGCTCGTCGCGCACGACCGTGCGGTCGACCACGGGCAGCGTCGCAAGCGGCTGCGTGCCCGCGTCGATGCGCGCATCGAGCGTGCGCAGGTAGCGCGCAAGGCGCGCTTCGCCAGACTTCATGAATGCGCGGCGCACGCGCGGCGCATCGGCGCTTTCGGCGCCCACGCGTTCGGTCGGCGCGCGCTCCTCGCTGATCAGGAGCGACAGTTCGGTCGCGCCCGTGATGGTCGCGGTCACGAGCAGGTCGTTGCCGCTCGCGCCGAGTCCCGCGCGGCGCGTGGGCTCGTCGGCGCGCTCGAACCACACCGCGATCTGCGTGGCGAACGACGCGCCCGTCGGCAGCCGGTTGATCCAGACCAGCGCGCGCTTCGCGCTGAAGCTGTATCCGCCGAGGCGGAAGCGCACGTCCCCCTCGAGGAACAGCCGCTGGGTGTCGTCCTGCTTCCAGGTGAAGCCGCGGTTCGCGGAAAGCGCGCAACGCGCGTCGAGCGGCGTCGTCGGCAGCACGAATCCGCCGAGCGTCGCGCCGTCGGCCGACTTGCGCTCATCCTGTGCGTGCGCGCCCGACGTTGCAACGGCCGCGGCCACCGAGAGGGCGGCAAGCAGTCGCAGGCGAGGCGAGGAGGTCGGAGACGGCACGGGCGCAGAATACCGCGCTCACGATCGCCACGAGACGGGCTCGGCGATCTGTGGCGCGGCCTCGCGCACGATCGCGACGAGGGCGAAGAGCGCGACGGCGATGCCTGCGATCCATGCGCCTTCCCGCGGCATGCCGGCCGCGAACAGCCATGCCGCCGCGACCAGGCTCTTCCAAAGGCTGCCGTATCGCAGGATCCGGTCGTTCGCGCGAGGTCCGCGTGCCTTCCGCAGCTTCCACGAACCCGCGATGCCGCCGAGCACGACTGCGGCGGCGGGAATCGCAAGCTGAGTGGCCGGGAAGCCCACGCATACTTCGCCGCCGTTGTGGCTGGCCTCGAGGGCGAAGAGCCCCGCCGACGCCGCGAGCCACGCGACCGTGCCGGCTGCGATCGAGCGCGTCGAGAGCTTCGGGCGCTTCTCGCCCAGGATGTACGCGAGCAGGCCGATGCCCATCGTCTGGCTCATCGCGAGCCAGACGGGCGCAAGCGTGGGCGTATCGACGCGCGGAACGAGCATCGAGAGCGCGGTCGCCGCGCCCGCGAGCAGGATCCCGATCGCGGGCACATGCTTGGCGAAGGCATCGTAGATGAGCGCGGTCGCCGCCACGCCGAATCCGGCGATCACAGCGGCGTTGCCGAAGGCGAGCGCGCCGAGGAGGCCCGTGCATAGCGCGATCGCCGCGATCTGCATGGCGCGCCGCGGGGGGAGGCTTCCCGCAGGAAGCGGGCGCTGCGGCGCGAAGGCGCGGTCGTGCTTTGCATCGAGCAGGTCGTTCAGCGCCGCGCCGAAGGCGAGGAATCCGATCGCGACCATCGCGCCTGCCGCGAGCACCTGCCAGAGCGGCCGCGTGGCGATGGGCAGCTCGGCCAGCCGCTCGTCGCCGCGCGCGAGCAGGATCATGAGCCACACATTCGCCACCGCGCCGAACGCGACGGAAAGCCGCGCGATCTCGATGGCGGCGAGGATTCTGCGGACGAAGATGCGCATGTGCCCGAATCTTACGGCTCGCGCCCCGCCTGCGCCCGTGCGCCGCCGCGACTAGGATGCTCGCCCTATGCACACCACCGTCCCAATGGCCGCCAGCGCGCGCGGGCTGCGCGTCGGGATCGCGACGAGCCGCTACCACGACGAGGTCACCTCGCGCCTTCTCGACGGCGCGCGCGCGGCCTTCATGGCGGCGGGCGGCGCCGACGACGACCTCGTGCTGGTCGATGCGCCGGGCTCCTTCGAGCTCGTGTCGATCGCGCACGCGCTGTCGTCGCGCGCCGACATCGATGCGGTCGTGTGCATCGGCTGCGTCCTCACCGGCGAGACCACGCACGACCAGTACATCTGCCAGGCGGTTGCCGCGGGCCTCGCGGCGATCACCGCGAGCTGTGGCAAGCCCGTCGCGTTCGGCGTGCTCACCTGCCAATCGATCGAACAGGCGCGCGCGCGCGCCGGTGGCGCCAAGGGCAATAAGGGCGAGGAGGCCATGAAGGCCGCCATCATCGCGGCGCAAGCCGTGGGCCGTGTGCATCGCCTGCCCCTCGGGAGGCCCGCGACATGAGTGGCGTCGACTCAGGCAAGCGGAAGGGCACCGTGCGCGCAGCGCGTCGCTTCGCGCTGCTCGCGCTCTACCAGTTCGACTCTGGACTGGCAGGCGATTCCGATGCGGTGCGCGAATCGCTCGAGAGCGCCGCGGAGATCGACGAGTTCGGCGAATCGCCCGACATGTCGACGGCGGAGGCCCGCGTGGCGGCGCGCGACCCTGTCGCGGCAGCCGAGCGTGCGGCCGCCATCCAGGCGGGCATCGAGTTCGCGTCGCTCGTCTGGGAGCACCGCAACGAGGCAGACGCCGCGGTGAAGCCATTCACCGCCGAGTGGCCCGTCCACCGCCAGCCTGTGATCGACCGCAATGCGCTGCGGCTCGGCTGGTACGCGTTCACCCACGGCGGCGACGCCGTGGCGATCGCGATCGACGAGACCGTCGAGCTCGCCAAGACATTCTCCACCGAGAAATCAGGCGCCTTCGTGAACGCGGTCCTCGACCGCGTGGCGAAGTCGCGTAAGGCGTGACGCACGATGGGACTCTTCCGCGCCGCATTCGATGCCATGAGGAAGGGCCTGCAGAAGACCGCGCAGGCGGTCGGTGGCCAGTTGCGGTCCCTGCTGCTTGGGCGCACGCTGAGCGAGGGGCTCATCGATGAGATCGAGTCGCGCCTGATCGCGGCCGATGTCGGCGTAAGGGCCGCGCGCGAGCTTGTGACGGGCCTCCGTGCCGAGTTCCGCTCCGGTGCAGTCGCCAAGGGCGAGGACGCGCTCGAGTACCTGAAGAAGAGCCTGAAGGCGCGATGGCCGCAGGCGACGGGCGCGTCTTCGATCGCGGTCGCGCCGCAGAAGCCGACGGTGGTGCTCGTGGTCGGTGTGAACGGGGTCGGCAAGACGACGAGCGTGGCCAAGATCGCGCGCAGCCTGAAGGACGACGGCCGCAGCGTGCTGCTGGCGGCCGCCGACACCTTTCGCGCAGGCGCGGTCGCGCAGCTCACCGTGTGGAGCGAGCGCCTCGGCATCGACATCGTCAAGGGCAAGGCGGGCGCCGATCCTGCGGCAGTCGCGTTCGATGCCGCCGATGCTGCGATCGCGCGCGGCGTCGATGTCCTGCTCGTCGACACCGCGGGTCGCCTGCACACGCAGGAGAACCTCATGCGAGAGCTCGCGAAGATCCGCAGCGTGCTCGCGAAGAAGATCCCCGGTGCGCCGCATGAGGTCCTGCTCGTCCTCGACGCAACCAGCGGGCAGAACGCGGTCCAGCAGGCGCGCGCGTTCGGCGCGTCGGCGGGCGTCACGGGCATCTTTCTTGCCAAGCTCGACGGCACGGCGCGCGGCGGCATCGTGGTCGCCATCCGCGAGGAACTCGATGTGCCTGTCAAGCTCATTGGCGTCGGAGAGCGGCCCGAGGATGTACAGCCGTTCGACCCCGACCGCTTCGTCGAAGCGATGTTCGCCGAGTGATCAGTGCGCGGCGCGGTGCGCACGCTATCGTGCGGCACGATGACGGTCCTACTCATCAGCCTCGCGGTGGCGTTCGGCGTGTCGTTCGTCTGCTCGCTGGCCGAGGCGGTGCTCCTGAGCCTGACGCCCAGCCAGATCGCGCGCATGAACGAGCGGCATCCGCGCGCCGCCGCCATGTGGCAGCGCTTCAAGTCGGGCATCGACCGGCCCATTGCGGTCATTCTCATCCTGAACACCACCGCGGCGACCATCGGCGCAGCCACGGCGGGTGCGCAGTTCGACCACCTCTACGGCGACCGCTGGCTCTGGCTCTTCTCGATCTGCTTCACCTACGCCATGCTGCAGTTCACCGAACTGCTTCCAAAGACACTCGGCGTGCAGCTCAGCGGCGTGCTGGCGCCACTCATGGCGCGGCCGCTGCAGGCCGCGATCGTGGTGGCCACGCCCTTCATTGCGGCGCTGCACGCGGTCAACCGCGTGTTCACGGCGTGGATCCCGTCGGCGCGGCGCGGGCCATCGCCCCTCGAGGAGATCGCGGCGATGGCGGCCATGGCGCGCATGTCGAAGGACATCGGCGCGCACCAGGAGCGCGTGATCCTCGGTGCAGCGAGGCTCTCCGAGCGCACCGTGCGCGACCTCATGATTCCGCTCGATCATGTGGTGATGATGTCCGACGACCTCTCGCTGCCGCGCGCGATCGTGGCCGCGCATCTCGATGCGCACACGCGGTTTCCCGTGCACGCGGCGGGCGACCGCACGCAGGTCGTCGGCTACATCAACTTCAAGGAGATGATCTACTTCATGAGCACGAATCCGAAGGATCCGACGCTCAAGGGGATCACCCGCCCGGTGACCTTCGTGGGGGCGCAGGCCTCGGCCACCGAACTCATGCGGCTGTTCGTCGACCAGCACGAGCACATCGCCATCGTGCGCGGCGACGATGGGCGCGCGCTCGGGCTCGTGACGCTCGAGGATCTCGTCGAGGAGCTCCTGGGCGAAGTGCAGGACGAGTTCGACCGCCTTCCGCGCTACGCGCACGCGCTCAGCGGCGGAACCTGGCTCTTTGGCGGCGGCGTGACGATGGATGAGGTCGCGCAGTCTCTTGGCGGCGTGCTGCCCGCGGGAACGCGCTCGTTCGCGGACTTCCTCGAGGGCGAGCTCGGCGAGTCGCCGAGGGGCGGGCAGGTGCTCGAGCGCGGCGGCGCCTCGATCCTGGTCAAGCGCGTGCGGCGCGGCCGCGTGTTCGAGGCATCGGTGACGCCTGCACGGTGAAACCAGTCGCTTCTGCGGGTGCTTTTCGCTTCGTCGCTCGTGGGCGCGTGGGCTACCATGCGCGCTCATGCGCGTGCACACGCCCGGTCGCCGCAACGCCTTCACCATCGTCGAGATGCTCACGGTGGTGTTCATCATCGGCGTGCTGATGTCGCTCATCGTTCCCGCAGTCTCGACGGTGCGGCGCGAGGCGCTCTCGGTGTCGTGCCAGGCGAACCTGCGCCAGCTGCACGCCGCCGTCGACGCCTACCGGTCGACGATGAAGGGACTGCTGCCGATGTGCGACTTCCTGCCTGCATCGACGCCCGAGGGCCCCGTCGGCGGGCTCGTCGAGGTGCTGCAGCGCACCGTCGAGCGCGACTGCGCCTGCTGGTACTGCGCGGCCGACGACGACGAGGACGGCTCGCGTGCCGCGGGCACGAGCTACATCTACCTGCCCGGACTGCTGCGCTACACGCCGCAGGTGCAGATCCAAGTGGGTGCGCTGATGTTCGCGCAGCAGACGATGGCGCTCACGCAGCGGCAGCGCGACCGAGTTCGCCGCGATGCGGAGTCGAAGCTGGTGGGCCAGCTCTATGACCGCAACCCGTCGAAGTTCGCGATCCTGACCGACAGCCAGGATCGCCACAAGGTCGGCGACCGAAACCCGCGGAACGCGGTCTACATCGACGGAAGCGTGGGAATCCTGCGCGACGCCGACGAAGGAGAGGAGCCATGAGCCTGATCGAAACGCTGGCCGAGACCCGCGACCGAATCGACTCGGCCATCGCCGACGCGTGGGAGAACAAGCGCCGCGAGCTCGGCCTTGCGCTGGCGGCCCTCGCGCTGACCGGGATGGTCGGCTACGGCGTGTACTGGTGGGTCGAGGTGCGCTTCCGCCCGCCGCCGTCGATCTTCGACTCGCCCGTCGACGATGTGCTCGGCTACTTCGCGCTCGACGACTTCTCGAAGCTGCCCGTCGACGAACGCATTCGATTCCTGCGCGACCTCGCTGACAGGTTCCGCGGCATGTCGCAGTCGGACAGCGCCACGATGGCGGCGTTCCTCGCGGGGCTCGCCGGTCCCGCGCGCGAGCAGGCCACGCAGAACGCGCGCGTCCTGGCCAAGGACATCCTGGCGCAGGGCGCCGACGAGTACTTCCGCATCGCCGAGAAGGACCGCGGCAAGTTCATCGACGACTGGATGGTCAAGTGGATGAAGACGGGCGAGCGCATCGCCACGGGCAAGGAGAGCGAGAAGCCCGACGACCAGCGCCTGGCCGACATGAAGAGCCAGGGCGAGCGCGGCCGCGAGCGCATGGCTGAGCGCCCCGCGGACGAGATGCCGTCGCTCACCGAGGGCGGCGCGATGCGCTTCCTCGACTTCTGGGCGAGCGACGTCGAGAAGGCGTCGAGCCCGAAGGAGCAGGGGCAGATCGTGCGCTTCCTCGGCGATGTCCGCAAGCGCTTCGGCGGGGGATAAGGCGATGGCCGAGGGCGATACGCCGCGAACGACCCTTCATCCCGAGGAGATCCGCCTGAACCTCGACGCGGTGCGCGGCGCAGCCAGCGAACCGCTGCGCGGCCGCGAACTCCTGCGGCGCGTCGACGACGCCATGGACCTGCTCGATCAGGCGATCGCGCACAGGGGCGATGTGGACCGTCGCCTCGCCGCGCGCGACGCCTCGGTCCTGCGGCGCATCGCGGCCGGGCTTCGCCGACGACTGGGCGAGCTGGCCCGTCCATCGCCTGCGCTGAGCCACCCGAACGCGCGCTGGGAGGCCGTGAGCGTGCTCGTGGCGGTCGCGCTCGCAGGCACGGCGCTGCTCGCCTACTTCGTGAATGTGCGCGACTACGGGCAGCTTCAGCAGGTGTCTGACTTCCTGCAGGGCGCCGAGGGTCTCCTGACGGTGCTCGTGATCATCGCGGCGTGGGCGTACTCGACCTGGCGCTTCGAGCGCGAGCGGCGCGTCGAGCGCGTCATCGAGGCCATCGACCGCTGCCGCGCGCTGATCCTCATCATCGACGCCCACGCGCTCGCGAAGGACTTCAGCCGCTACTGGGATCCGCGCCGCGGCAGCGACACCGATTCGGTGGACGGGCTGCGTCGCGACGAGACGATCGAGTACCTCGCGATCGGCGTCCGCATCTCGAAGCTCACCGCGCAGATCGCCGCGAGCTATGGCACCGTGGTGCACGATCACGCGATCATCGCGGCCATCGATTCGGTGAGCCAGCTTGCGCTGTCGATCGAGCGGAACGCGCTCGCGAAGCAGGAGATGCTGGTCCGCGCTACCGCCACTCGTGGCGCGGGTAGCGCCGCTTGAGCTCGTTGCGCATCTCGGGGTAGAGCACGCGCCAGAAGTTCGCGAGGTCCTGCGTGACCTGCAGCGGGCGGTAGTTGGGCCCGAGGATCTCGACCACCATCGGCACGCGGCCGCCCGCAACCTTCGGCGTCTCGTCGAGCCCGTAGAAGTCCTGGATCTTCGCGCGCCCGCGCGGCGGCGAGCCCGGCGCGTACTCGATCTTCATCCTGTAGCCGCGCGGCATGGCGATCGCGGCGGGCGCCATCCTTTCGACGAACTGGATGTCCTCCCACGAGAGCGCGCTGCGCACCGCATCGATCGCGGGCTTCGACTCGACCTCGCGCGCGCGCACGCAGCCCGAGCAGAGCTCGGTGCGGATGATGTCGAGGTCCTCGTCGGAGTAGGTGATCAAGCTCCGCTCGGGGAACCACTCGGCCACGCAGCGCACGCGTGCGATCCACGGCTCGCAGTGCTCGTCCCAGCCCTCGAGCTTGATCTCGCCCGACTTGATGCGCGCGACGAGCTCGCGCTCGACCTCGGGCGACGGTTGCGCGGGGCGGGCCTTGCGGGCGACGACCGCGTCGAGGAAGAGCTCCTCCTCTGCGGCCTCGACCGCGCGCATCTCCTTGTTCCAGCCTGCAGCGGTGCGGCGCGAGAACGCCTGCGGCAGCGCGCGCTCGACGATGTCGCGCGGCACGGGATGCGCCACGGGAATCGACACGAGCCGGTCATGGTCGGGGCCCGACTCGCGGACCTCGAGCGCGATCACGAAGCCGGGCTCGTGCACGAGCGATTCCTTCGCAAGCTCGACCTTGCGGCGGCCGGCGAGCGCGCAGTGCGGGCGCAGCGGCTCGAGCTTGAAGGCGATGCGGTCGGTGAATCCCGCGACCAGTGCCGCGTCGAGCGCGGCGTTCGATGCGTCGTGCCCCGTCTCCTTCACGCTGCGCGCGAGTTGCTCCGCGACGAGCACCGCCTCGCGGATCGCGAGCCGATCGGCTTCGCGCGGAAGCGCGCGGTTCTCGGCGGCTTCGACGAGCTTCTCGCGGACGAGCGCGTCGCTGCGCGGATCGTCCTTCGCAAGAAGCGTGAGCAGGGCCTGCGGGGGAATGTCCTCGGCGGGATCGCGGTCGGACAGCGCCGACGCGATGCGCGCGATGCGCCGCGCGCAGCCGAGGCGAGCGCCCTCGACCAGTGCGCGGGCAAGGCGCGGATGCGCGGGAACGCGCGCCATCGCTCGGCCGATCTCGGTGAGTCCGCGCGATTCATGGGACGCATCGATCGCGCCGAGGTTCGCGAGCGTCTTCGTCGCTTCGTCGATGCGTGTCGCGTCGGGCGGGTCGAGCCAGGGAAAGCGCGCGAAATCAGCAACGCCGAGCGACATCGTCTCGAGCATGGCGCTTGCGAGGTCGATGCGCGCGACCTCGGCCATGGTGTGCGCGTCGCGGCGCTCGTGCTCGGTCACGCTCCACAGGCGGATCGCGCGGCCAGGCGCGGTGCGGCCGGCGCGGCCCGCGCGCTGCTCGGCGCTGGCCTTCGAGATCGGCTCGACGCGCAGCGTGTCGAGGCCGCGCAGCGGGTCGTAGCGGTGGATGCGCGCGAGGCCCGAGTCGATCACCGTGCGCACGCCGTCGATGGTGAGGCTGGTCTCTGCGACATTGGTCGACACGATGATGCGCCGGCGCTTCGCAGGATCGACCGCGGAAACCGCGCGGTCCTGCTCGTCGGGCGGCAGCGCCCCGTGCAGTGGCAGCACATCGGCCTGCACGCCCGTGCGCGCGAGCGCGATGCGCGCCTTCTCGCAGGTGCGCATGATCTCGTACGCGCCCGGCATGAACACGAGGATGTGCCCTGGGTCGTCTGCGCGGCCCGTCGCGAACGCGTCGAGCACGCGCTCGATCGCGGCACCCGCGAGGTCCCAGGGCGTGTCGCGCGACGGGCGCGCGAGATGCTCGATGGTCACGGGGTACGAGCGGCCTTCCGCGACCACGGTGCGGCAGCCGAGGAATCCCTCGAGCCGCTGCGCCTCGAGCGTGGCGCTCGTCACGATCATGCGCAGTTCGCGGCGTCGCGACTCCTGCGCGAGCTTCACGAGCCCAAGCGCCACATCGACGGCGACCGAGCGCTCGTGGAACTCGTCGAGGATGACGGCAGCCGTGCGCGCAAGAGTCGGGTCGCGCTGCAACTGCCGCACGAACAGCCCGTCGGTCACGAAGCGGATGCGCGTGCGGTCGCTCACCTTGCGGTCGTGGCGCGTCTCGTAGCCCGCGATACCGCCGCATTCGTCGCCGAGTTCGTGCGCGACGCGCATCGCCAGCGTGCGCGCGGCAAGCCGCCGCGGCTCGAGCACCACGATGTCGCCTTCGATTCCCGCGGAATCGAGCAGGAACTTCGGCAACTGCGTGCTCTTGCCCGAGCCTGTCGGCGCCACCACCACCAGGCGGTTCGCATCGCGCACCGCCGCGCGGATCTCCTCGCGCGCGCGCTGGATCGGCAGTTCCTCAGGCGTCCGCGCCATCAGATCGCGCTTTCATGCCACGAATCGCCGCTGCGCCTGCGGTGGCGCGGTCCGCCGCGGGTGCCGTCGCCCGACACGCGCTCCTCCTCGTCGGTCGCGAAACGGGGGAGTTCCGGCGCGACCACGCGCTGCCCGATGTGCGCCTCCCACACGATCTGCACCGCCTCGTCGACGCTGTCGGTGATGTGAAAGATGTCGAAGTCGCTCGGGCTCACGGTGGCGTACTCGTCGCGCAGCGTCGTCTTCATCCATTCGACGAGCGGCGACCAGAACTTCTTGCCCACGAGCACTACGGGGAACGGCACGATCTTCAGCGTCTGGATGAGCGTGAGCGCCTCGAACAGCTCGTCCATCGTGCCGAAACCGCCGGGAAAGATGATGAAACCGCGCGAGTACTTCACGAACATCACCTTGCGGACGAAGAAGTACCGGAACTCGATGTCGATGGTCTGATAGGGGTTCGGGCGCTGCTCCATCGGCAGCACGATGTTGAGTCCGACGCTTGCTCCGCCCGCGTCCTTTGCACCCTTGTTCGCCGCCTCCATGATGCCCGGCCCGCCACCCGTGATTCCCCTGAATCCCTTTTCGGCGAGCAGGCGGCCGCACTTCTCTGCCTGCTGAAACGCGGGGTGATCAGGCTTGAGACGCGCAGAGCCGAACACCGATACGCCTGGCGCGCATCGCGACATCGTCTCGACGCCGTCGACG
>Ga0075472_10000625_pt1 | contig 14853 bp, 18 predicted proteins | sample DEB19_08_DNA_3_FD_77014 | JGI IMG/M metagenome (GOLD analysis project Ga0075472, IMG submission 77014) | Aqueous microbial communities from the Delaware River and Bay under freshwater to marine salinity gradient to study organic matter... | ecosystem: Environmental > Aquatic > Marine > Coastal ...
GACGAGTCAAACGACTTCATTACCAGCCGCTTCCTAGTCCCTTACCTCATGGGATGGGGCCACATGGGAACGCACGCCATATTCGCTGATGGCGATATGGTCGTAACAGACGACATTGCAAAGCTTTGGAACCTGCGGGACCACCGAAAAGCGGTCCAGGTCGTAAAGCACGACTACCAGACCAAGCACCCGATCAAGTACCTCGGCAACAAGAACGAGGACTACCCGCGCAAGAACTGGTCGAGCGTGGTGTTGTGGAACAACCGCCACTTCAAGAATCGGTGCCTAACGCCAGAGTTCGTTGCTGGAAAGCCGGGAAGCTACCTGCACCGTTTCGAATGGCTGGCCGATGAGTTCGTCGGGGAACTGCCGGCAGAGTGGAACTGGCTCGTCGGTGAGTACCACAAGAACCCCGACGCCAAGCTCTACCACTACACGATCGGCATCCCGAGCTTCAGCGAGTTCGCCCGCTGCGACCACGCCCAGGAGTGGCACCGGGAGCATTACGCCGCTAATCAACCCTAGACCAACCCCAAGGGGAGTCTGAACTATGAAAATCAATTGCTTCTTGCTGCGCTGCAATGCCATTTGAGCCGGGGAAGTCCGGGAATCCCTCGGGCACCAAGACCCACAAGCGCTTTATGGACGCGCTCAATCGCGCCATAGCCCAAGACGACAGCAAGCGACTGCGGGATGCTGCCGAGCAGCTTCTTGACAAGGCTGCGCTAGGTGAGCCGTGGGCATTGGGGATGCTGGCTGATCGGCTGGATGGCAAGCCGGCCCAAGCAATCATTGGTGAAGAGGAAAACCCGCTGCGCGTCGTCCAGCGCATCGAGCGCGTAATCGTTGACAACGCTAAGGATTGAGACCCCGCGCGTCTTCGTCCCGCTTCTAAAGCCAGCCCGTTACAAGGGCGCATGGGGCGGGCGAGGTTCTGGTAAGTCGCACCACTTTGCCGAGGCTCTGATTGAAGACAGCATGGCCGAGCCGGGTAACTCCGGTGGTGAGGGGCTTCGATCTGTCTGCATTCGTGAGGTTCAGAAAGACCTCAAGGAATCGTCCAAGCGCCTGATTGAAGACAAACTGAAGGCATTGGGTCTGGGCGAGGCTGACGGGTTCAAGTCGTACCTAGACCGCATAGAAACCCCCGGCGATGGCCTGATGATCTTCAAGGGGATGCAGGACTACACCGCCGATTCAATCAAGTCGCTGGAAGGATTCAAGCGGGCCTGGTGGGAGGAAGCCCAGACCGCTTCTGCCGTGTCGCTTGCGATGCTGCGGCCAACGATTCGCGCTGACGGATCTGAGTTGTGGTTTAGTTGGAACCCGAGGCGCAAGACCGACCCTGTAGATGCGATGTTCCGGGGCGAAAGCTTGCCTACGGGTGCTGTCGTGGTTCGGGCGAACTGGAAGGACAACCCATTCTTTCCTGCGGTGCTTGAGCAGGAGCGGCAGGACTGCCTTCGCATCACTCCGGAACAGTACGACCACATTTGGGATGGTGGATACGCCACGGTGCTAGAGGGCGCGTATTTCGCCAAGGATCTAGCGGCGGCAAAGCGCGAGGGACGTATTACCCGAGTCTCCCGCGACCCGCTGATGGCTCTCCGCGTCTTCGTGGATATAGGCGGGACGGGCGCCAAAGCAGACGCCTTCGCTATGTGGGTGGCTCAGTTCATCGGCAAGGAAATCCGCGTCCTGAACTACTACGAGGCGCAAGGGCAACCCTTAGAGACTCATGCCGCATGGCTGCGAGAGAACGGCTACGGCCCAGGCAAGGCGCAAATCTGGCTACCGCATGACGGCGCGACGAACGAGAAGATCATCGACGCCTCGTTCCAGAGCGTGTTTACCGCAATGGGCTACACGGTCACGGTAGTCCCGAATCAGGGCAAGGGCGCGGCGAAGGCTCGCATAGAGGCCGCGAGAAGGCGCTTCCCGATGATCTGGTTCAACGAAGCGACGACTGCGGGCGGTCGTGATGCGTTGGGCTGGTATCACGAAAAGAAAGACGATCAGCGTGGGATCGGGCTTGGGCCTGAACATGACTGGTCGAGTCACGGCGCTGATGCGTTCGGCCTCATGTGTGTCAGTTACAACGAGCAGAAGACCGGCAAGCCGATCAAATACCCGAAACAAGGAATCGTATGAGTCTAGCCCTCAATCGAAAGTGCAAGGAGTTGGAAACCGCTCTTCGCACGCTAGAGAACCGCGTGCTGATGCTTGAGATGCAGAAGCGTCCGGTTGAGGCCATTGGGCGGCTCGATCCCATTGCATTCGTGCCGAAGCGCAAGACGATCACGCTGCGGGGCCGCGCCAGTGTTTGAGAAGTCCGAGGCCGTGAGCAAGAAGGGCATGAGCGAGCTGGAGCTATGTTCGATCATCGAAGCGCAGGAGAAGCGCGCTCTAGGCTACGGTCGCGGCGAACTTGCGCAACAACGCGCTGACGCGCTCAGGCACTACAACGGCGAACCGCTCGGAAACGAGATCGAAGGGCGGTCGCAGGTTCGCACCTCCGAGGTGTTCGACACTATCGAATGGATTCTGCCCTCCTTGCTGAAGATATTCACGGCCAGTGACAAGGCTGTGGAGTTCGGGGCAGAGAGGCAGTCAGACGAGAAGGGCGCGAAGCAATCGACCTTAGCCTGCAATTACGTTTTCTACCGGCAGAATCAGGGCTTCTCGACGCTGTATACGTTCTTCAAGGATGCGCTGCTTGAGAAGAATGGCTATGTCGAGGTGTATTACGACAAATCTAAGCGCATCCGCAAGGAAAGCTACCAGGGCTTGAGTCAGCAGCAGTTGACCATGTTGGTGAGCGAACCGAAGGTCGAACTGCTCGCGGCGACCTCCTACCCTGACCCCACATTCCCCGCGCCTGACCCGATGGCGGCGGCTGTTGGTGGGGCGATGCAGGCTCCCGTACAGGTTCCGCAACTGTATGACGTCAAGATTCAGGTCGAGGAAGAGTACGGCAGGGTACGGATTGAGAGCGTAGCGCCAGAGGAAATGCTGATCGACGTTAGCCACAAGTCCGTTGACTTGGCTGATTGCAATTTCACCGCAAGGGTATTCCAGAAGACCATCAGCGAACTAGAAGAACTCGGCTATGACACGAGCGAACTGGTCACGACCAGCGGCGACGATGCGGAGGAATCGACCTCGCAGGAGTATCTGGCGCGTAAGCAATACAACGAGGAACTGAACTATTCGGACTCGGACAACGAGGACCGGACGATGCGCAAGGTCTGGGTGACGAAGGCGTTCATTCGCACGGACTTTGACGGCGACGGGATTGCAGAGCTTCGCCGTGTGGTGAAGGTTGGCAAGGTCATTCTTGAGAACGAAGAGGCGGATGTGGTTCCGTTCGCCTCATGCACGCCGATCATTCAGACGCACCGGCATATCGGTAAATCCGTCGCTGAAATCGTGATGGAGCTGGAGAAGATAGCGACCACGTTAACGCGGCAGATGCTGGACAACGTGTATCTGACCAATGCTCCACGCACAGCGGTTCAATCGACGCCTGAAGGCGCACCGATGGCAAACCTGGACGACCTGCTGACGGTTCGGCCTGGTGGCGTGGTGCGGTATTGGGGCAGTCAAGCACCGCAGCCGTTAGAGATTCCGTTCATGGGTCAGTATGGGATTCAGGCTTTGGAGTACATGAACACGGTCAAGGAGAACCGTACAGGTGTAACTCGCTATAACCAAGGCGTGAACGCGGACAGCCTGAACAAGACTGCTCACGGCATCTCGCAGATCATGAATGCGAGCCAGCAGCGCATTGAGTTGATTGCGCGGGTATTCGCTGAGACTGGGGTTAAGCAGATATTCAAGCTGATCCAGCATTGCCTGATGACGTACCACAACAAACCCATGATCGTGCGGCTGACGGACGATTATGAAGAGGTAGACCCGCGTGAATGGTCTGAGGGCTACGATATGGTTATCAACGTGGGTCTTGGGACGGGTGACAAGCAAATGATGCTTGAGCACCTGAAGGCGATTGCCGATGCGCAGTTCCAGTTGATCCAGACCGGACTGAACATAGTCACGCCGAAGAACATCTACAACGCACAGGCGAAGATTGCCGAGAACGCCGGATTTAAGTCGGTCGAGCAGTTCTGGACAGATCCCGAGCTGAAAGATGGTCCTCCGAAGCCTCAAGCACCGCCCGCACCGGATCCTGCGGTGATTGCCGAGCAGAACAAGGCACAGTTGGAACAGGCCAAGTTGCAGCAGGCCGACCAGCATAAGGCGATGGAAGCCCAACAAACGGCGCAGTTGGAGCAGATGAAGCTTGTTGCAGCCCAACAGACCGAGCAACTGAAGATCGAGGCTGAAAAGCAACTTGAGGCCATGCGGCTCCAGTTCGAACAGTGGAAGGTGCGGGCCGAGATCGAAGGAAAGGTTGTGGTTGCGCAGATCGGGGCGAATGCAAGTCTTGAGCAAGCGCACGTTTCAGCCGAGAGCAAGGCGGTCGGTGAGCTTTCTGATACCGGCGAGAAGGCCGAGAAGCCCGAGGGTCCGAGCAAGCGCCCGATGGACACGTTTACGGACCTTCTCTTGCAAAAGCTTCAGCCTACGCTTGCCGAGCATAGCCAGAAGATCGCGGAACAGGGCCGGGGCGTTGCCCAGATCGCGCAGGCGCTGTCTGACGTTGCTGGCAGGGTGCAGGGCATGGGCGGGAAGGATGTGGTTCAGATGGTTCGCCTGAAGGGTCCTGATGGCCGCTTGGCGGGTGTGAAGCGCATCCATGCTGACGGGACGACGAGCGAAGTTGCGGTTCAGTGAATGAGCCACTTTGCGCGGGTTGAAAACGGAGTCGTTCAGGAAGTCATCGTAGCCGAGCAGCCGTTCATCGACTCGGGCGCTGTAGGCGATCCGTCGCTGTGGGTGCAGACCTCGTATACAGGTTCGATCCGCAAGAACTACGCGGGCATCGGGTATTCATACGACGCGGGTTTGGATGCTTTCATCCCTCCCAAGCCCTACCCGTCTTGGACGCTCGACGGATCCACATGCCGGTGGCAGGCACCCGTTCCGTATCCGACTGACGGGAAATCATACGCATGGGACGAACCCAGCCTTTCGTGGAAGGTGGGTATAAGTGGCTAACGTCCGCTATCTTGTTGTCGGCGGCGGGGCTGGTGGAGGCTCTGGTCTAGCTGGTGTCTCTAACGGCGGTGGCGGCGGGGCCGGTGGCATGAGGGACAGCCTTACGGCTAGTTATGCCGTTGCGGTGCAGGCTTATGCCGTGACGATAGGCGCAGGCGGGGCATCGAATACAAATGGCAATGACAGTGTATTCGACGACACAATCACAAGCACCGGAGGCGGTAAGGGTGGCGGGGCCGGGGCCGGCGCCGCGGGCGGCAACGGCGGCTCCGGTGGCGGCGGTTCTTCCTTTAACAGCGCGGCAGGAACCGGAACGGCAGGACAAGGCAATAACGGCGGCAGCGTAGCCGCGGGAATCAACGGCGGCGGCGGCGGTGGGGGTGCGGGTGCTGTAGGAACGAACGGAGCCACGAACAAGGGCGGCAACGGCGGCAACGGATCTACATCTGACATTACCGGCTCGACCGTCACCTATGCCGGTGGCGGCGGCGCGAGTGAAGCCGGTGGTGGTGGCGCTGGAACGAATGGAACCGGCGGGACTGGTGGTGGTGGCGATGGTGGACTGAACGGGAATCCCGGCAGCAACGGGACGGCGAATACGGGCGGTGGGGCTGGCGGCGGATTCTCGGTCGGGTCGGCAGCAGGCGGGACGGGCGGTTCTGGTGTAGTCATTATCTCGTATGTGACGGGAACGCTGACCGCGACGGGCGGGACGATTACAACGTCAGGCTCGAACACGATCCACACGTTCACGTCGAGCGGCACGTTTGAAGTTACGTCAGTTGTCACCGCTCCGGTTGCAGACTTCACCGGCACACCGACGAGCGGCACCGCGCCATTGTCCGTAGCGTTCACGGACGCATCGACGAACACCCCGACGAGCTGGTCGTGGGACTTCGGGGACGCGGGGACTTCGACGAGCCAGAACCCCTCGCACAACTACGCGGCGGCGGGCACCTACACGGTCGCGCTGACCGCGACGAACGCGGCGGGAAGCGATACCAAAACGCGGACGAACTACATCACGGTTTCTGCTGCGGCTGTATCGGGTTCAGCGAGCGCCAGGGGGCAGCGTCGAATCCACCCGCGCTATATCAGGGAAGACGACCTAGAGAGCGAACTGCCCGATGTCATCCAGAGGCGCAGAAAACTCACCAAGAAGGTCGAGCAAGCCCTACCCAAGCCGGTAGAGGTCACGCTAGACCCGTTCCAGACGAAAGCCGAACTGATAGCAGCATTCCAGCGTCAGGCTGCGGCGCTAGAGGCGGCGAAGATAGCCCGAGAACAAGACGAGGAGGACGATTGGCTGCTGATGATGCTGTAAGGCGCGGACAACTTGCCGCTGAAGCCCTTGGAAACGCCGCTGTAAAGGCCGCTCTAGCGCAGATGGCGACGGACATTACCCAAATGTGGGCGCAAGTGCCTGCGCGTGATGTAGAGGGCCGTGAGCATTGCTGGCGGCTCTACAAGAGCATGGAGAAATTCGAGGCATTGCTGCGGTCCTACGTCGAGTCTGGGAAGGCTGACGAAGCGATGCTGAAGCACAAGAAAACGCCGCTAGAGGCAGTCAAAAGCCTCGTGGCATAGGTTTCGTCAACGCCGAGAGGCGTGGACAGGCTAGGAGCATCCCGCTCCTGGTTCCCCTAGAGGGAGTTTTATGAGCGACCAAGCGGAAGCAGTCGCGGCACCTGCAAGCGTTGATGACAGGATCAGCGCCGCTCTTTTCGGTGAGATCGAGCCGGAAAAAGAGGCAGATCAGCCCGAACCTGAACAGCAGGCGGAACCGGAACAACCGGAAACGGAATCCGATGAACCAGTTGAACAGGAAGCCCCGCCCGAATGGGATGCGGTCAAGGCGCTGAAGCTCAAAGTTCCGTTGAAGAACGGGGCCGATGAGCAGGAAGTCGAGTTAGCCATTGACGAACTCCGTCTTGGCTACATGCGACAGGACGACTACCAGAGGAAAACTCAGGAAGTCAGCAAGGCAAGGCAGGCTGCGCAAGAAGAGGCAATGAAGGCTGTTGCCCAACTTCAAGAGCAGCAAGTGCAGGAACTCAGGACGATGGATGCGTACATCACGCAAATCGCAGCGCCTGAGATGCAAGGGGTCAACTGGAACACGCTGGCGACCACAGACCCCGCCGAGTTTGTACGGCTTTCGCATCGTGCGAATCAGCTACAGGCTCTGAAGCAGCAGATAGGCCAGAAGTTGCAGCAAGTCGAGCAACAGAGGATTCAGCAGTCGGAGGCGCAACGCGCTCAAGCCATCGAGCAAGCGCAAGCGCAACTGTCGGCAGAGATTCCCAACTGGAATGCGGAACTTCAGCAAGCGTTGGTCAAGTCGGGCCGTGATTACGGTTTTACCGATGAAGAACTGGCGAGGGTTTACGACCCTAAGTTTGTGAAGGTCTTACACGACGCACATCAATGGCGTGCGCTGCAAAAGCAGACGCCGATTGCCGACAAGAAGGTTGCAGAGGTTCCCAAGATCCTCAGATCAGGAGCCAGCCCTTCAAAGGTTGATGCCAAACGCGCCCGTTATGACGACCTCCGGACCAGGATCAAAAAATCTGGCGGCAAGGATCACGCCGCTGTTGAAGAACTTCTCAAATCCAGATTAGGAGCATGACATGACAGCACCAGGCGGCACACTCAGGACGTATGAAGCGATTGGCAATCGCGAAGATTTGGAGGATATCATCTGGGACATTTCCCCGACTGGACTTTCGGTCCGTTGATGTAGTAAAATAAGCCTTCTTCGGAGGGCTTATGGCTTTAGTCAGTTGTAAGAATTGCAGTAAGGAATTCAAGGTAGTCCCGGCGAGGCTACCGACAGCGAAATTCTGTTCCTACAGATGCAGGGCCGATTGGCAAAAAGAAAATAAGGTGTTTGCCAAAGAGAACAACCCCAACTATCGGGGCGGGTTCAACAAGGCTTGCGGTCATTGCGGGAAACAGTTTTGGGTTATACCGGCGACGCAGAAAAAGAAGTTCTGCTCAAAGCCCTGTGCCGATAAAAGCGGCTTCAGGTATACCGGAAAGGACCACCCAAGTTATCGTGAAGATGCCCGACGCAAGAATCGCGGCGGATCGCATCACAAGTGGGTAAACGCTGTTTTAAGCAGAGACAAGGCAACGTGCCAGAAGTGCGGAGCGCAGGGAATTGAATTACACGCGCACCACATCAAGAGTTACAAGGACCATCCAGAACTTCGGTTTGACCTTGATAACGGCATGACACTTTGTTTCCGTTGCCACTGGCTAGAGCATACTGCGTCAAATGAAAATTCCGTGAATTCGGTGGACACCCGACCAAGTAATGTTGAGGGCAATACCGAGCCAAGCTTGCGGCGAAAGCTGCTTGAAGGTGTAACGACTAGAGGACGAGCCTCAAGGCGCATTGTCACAGAGTGCGATTGGTGCAAGACGGTGATTTCCAAATCCTTCAGTGATGCGAAGGGTAAGAAGCATTTGTTTTGTTCCTATTCATGCTCTGCCCATTGGAAGGTCAAGTTTCTTGGCACTCCACGGCAACGCGAACAGGCAGTAATTTCCTCCAAGAGCGCGGGACGCGAAAGCGAAGATATAGTCTGACCTTTGCAGTAATGCAGAGAAGCTAGGGATAAAGAGCCTTAGCGATAACAGGGGTGGAAACCCCCTTCGTCTCCAACATTGCCAAGATCAAGGCGAAGGCACGACTGCACGAGTGGCAGACCGATGCACTCGCAGCGGCTGCGGCTAACGCGCAGGTTGAAGGCGACGACGCCATCACGAACACGGCGGTTCCGACCGTCCGACTGACCAACTACTGCCAGATCCTTGCCAAGACGCCGCGTGTGTCTGGCACCCAGGAATCGGTGGACAAGGCCGGTCGCGGTTCGGAAATGGCGTATCAGGTCCGCAAGCGCATGGAAGAACTCAAGCGTGATCTAGAGTTCGCGTGCGTGCGCAACCAGTCGAGTTCGGCGGGTAACGACGCGACGCCTTCGCGCATGGCTGGCGTTGAGTCGTGGATTGCGACGAACAAGACCACGGCGGGATCGGCTTCGCTGTCGGCACCTGTTACGACTCCGGGCTATGCAGCCGGTATCGTTGCAAGCCCGACTGACGCAACGACTGCGGGTACGGTGACGGAAGCCATGCTCAAGTCGGTGATTCAGGCCGCGTGGAACGCTGGCGGCGACCCGAAGACGCTGATGGTTGGGCCTGCCACGAAGTCGAAGATTTCTTCGGCATTCGCTGGTATCGCAACTCGCTATCGTGACGCCAACAAGAACGGCGGCGCTGCGATTGTGAGCGGGGTTGATCTGTACATCTCCGACTTCGGTGAGCACAAGATCGTCCCGAACCGCTTCATGCGCGACCAGAACATCCTCGTTCTGGACATGGAGTATTGGGCGTTGGCGCAACTGCGTCCGTTGAAGGCGATGGACCTTGCCAAGACGGGTGACTCGGAACGCAAGCAACTCATCATGGAAGCCACTCTGGTTTCCCGTAATGAGAAGGCAAGCGGAAAAGTCTCGGACATCAATCCGGCGCTGTAACCGTAGGACGGGAGGGGCCGAAGCCCCTCCCGCTTTTCTTTCAAGGAGAGCATGAGATTCTTTCTCGGTAAGGACCCGTTTACGGGTATCAGTCGGTGGATGGATCACAATCCGGACACGGACATTACGACTGAATACGCCTCTCAGGACTTCACGCATGAGATCGAGGCGAGCAGGGAAATGGCGAACGACCCGGAGCATTGGAAGCGGGGCGTAAAAGCTGAAATGGCGCATTACGCGCACATCCCGGCGATTCTGCTTGAGAAGTGGGCGCTGATGGGCGTGAATATCAACGACTCGGCTGCGTTGATCGAGATGGTGAACAAGCCGGAATATTCATACCTGAAGACGACGACGGCGAAACACCGTGCTTAGTCTGTTTCAGATACAGGATTTGATTGATTCGGGCGATTTAGACAAGGCATCGTGGTTTGCGAATGAGGCACTAAACCAAAGTCCGGACGACTGGAAACTGCTGTGTGTGACGGCCAGCGTTTACCTGAAGGTCGAGAAGTTCGGCATGGCGCTATCGTTGCTCAGACGGGCTGACCAGATGTGTCCGAACAACTCGGAACTGCTGAACAACATAGCAATGTGCGAGTTGGGCTGTATGAGGTTGGATGAGGCGGAGCAGTTGCTAAAGCGCGCGCTCAAGCTGAATCCGAAGAACAGCAACGCGATGAATAATCTCGCGCTGGTGTATGTGAACAAGTGCGAGGCGGATCAGGCGATCCATTGGGGTTACAAGTCCCTGGAACTGAAGGGGCCGGACCCCGCGCTGTGTGAAACGCTCGGCTATGCCCACCTGATGATCGGGCAATGGGAGCCGGGATGGAAGAACTTTGAAGGAGGTTTAGGCGGGAAGATTCGCCGCGCTCGGGTGTATCAGGGAGAGAAGTATTGGCAGGGCGAGCCTGTCGAGACTCTGGTAGTTCGGGGTGAGCAGGGGATAGGCGACGAGATCAGCTTTGCTTCGGTGATACCGGACGCGTTGAAGCGTGCGGATCGGGTGGTCGTTGAATGCGATGCGAGGCTTGAGGGGTTGTTTCGGCGGTCCTTCCCGCAGTTGGAATGGAGAGGGACGCGGTTTGAGAAGGAAATGCCGGGATGGGTGGCAGACGAGAAGATCGACGCGCACATCCTCTCTGGGAGCTTATGCCAGTACTTCAGGAACCACGATGCAGACTTTACCGGGAAGCCGTATCTAGTCCCCGAACCTGAACGCTGCATCCAATGGCGTGCGTTGCTCAATTCGCTGTCCGGCCGGCCGAAGATCGGGATTGCGTGGAAGGGTGGTAGTCACGGCACGCACAGAGGCAGGAGAAGCACGGAATTAGAGGCGTGGTTGCCGATTCTGCGGCAGGAAGCCGACTTTATCAGCCTTGAGTACAAAGACCCGTCAGGGGAGATTGAGGCGCTAGAAGAACGGCACGGTATCAAGGTTCACCATTGGCCGCGAGCTTCGCAGGCGCACGATATAGACGATGTTGCTGCGCTGGTTGATTCGCTTGACCTTGTGATTAGCGTTCAAACGGCAGTCGTCCACATTGCCGGCGCTTTGGGGAAATCTTGTTGGGTGATGGTTCCCAGACGACCGCATTGGAGATACGGGCTTAAAGGCGATTCAATGCCTTGGTACAACTCGGTGAAGCTGTACCGGCAGAAAAGTGATTGGGCGGGTGTCATGAACCGGATAGCCGAAGATTTGCGGAAGTGAACGCTCTATGGAGTCTGCACGAAGGACCGCCAACCTTCGACTTTGCTGCGTGGTTGGTCTGTGTCCGGACATTGGGGGCTGACCATATTCATTTCAGGGACCACGGCGAGATTCAGCGGAAGAAGTTCCCCAAGGAAGTCGCGTGGCAGAGATTTAGCACGATCATGCTAGGTTTGACTGCGCTCTCTGGCTGCACTTGGTCAAGGGGGCCAGGAGGGGCGGGAATTACTAGCGGCTATCACGCCGGTACTGTACAGGCGCTGTACAAAGAGTTGGGCCGGATATGGAAGTTTCACAACGACTATCCCGGCGATAAGGGCTATGTGACGGTGACAATTCGGGAGTCGTTCCGGAACACGATCCGCAACTCTAGTTCGGCGTGGAAGCGGTTTATTCGGGAGTCTAAGCGGCGGGTTGTGGTGATTCCGGAGTCTGAAAACGACCCGATGCCGTTCCCTCAGAGGATGGCGCTGTACAGCAATGCCGAGATGAACTTCGGGGTGAACAATGGCCCGATGTGGCTGTGTGCGTTCTCAGAGGCACCTTATCGGATATTCAACCTCGCGCCCACAAAGGAGTTGAAGGCGCACTATCAGAAGACAGGCTTTCCGGAGGGTTCGCAACTAGCCTTTAGGAATGATCGGCAGGAGATGGTCTGGGCGAAAGACGACCTGGAAACGATCATGGCGCGGATCAACGACTGATGGGATTAGGCGATTGGGTGATGGCAACGGCAGACGCTGCCAAGGCTCACGAGGTTCACAAGGTTCGGTGTGTGTTCGGTGACGGGAAACGGCAGTTCTGGTCTGAGGTTTTCGAGAACAATCCGAAGATTGCGAAGACGCTAGAGCCGGGAGAGCGGTTCGCGTGGGTGTCAAACATTCCGCAGAATCGCCCCTACATTGAGGCGATCACGCCGACACGGTTCATTTACCGGGATTCGTTCAAGGCGACTCCGGGTGAGATATACCTAACACCCGATGAAACGCGGGATAAGGGCGGCTACATCCTGATCGAGCCGCATACGAAGGACAAGTTTACCGGGCCGAATAAACGCTGGCTGTGGGATCGGTGGTGTCAGGTTGTGGGTAGTTTTTCCTATGACTTCGTGCAAACAGGACCGGAAGGGACTGAGGCTTTGCCAGGGGTCCGCAGGATCGTCACAAACACGTTTAGAGAGGCTTTGAGCGTACTTTCGGGGGCGAGGCTACTTGTTACTACAGACGGAGCATTGCACCACGCAGCGGCGGCTATGGGCATTCCTGCGGTGGTTATCTGGGGCGGTGCGGCTTCCCCCTTGAATCTGGGCTATGACAACCATCTGAATCTGTGGAAGGGCGATGTTCCATGTGGAACGTGGAACGGTATCTGTCCGCATTGCCGGGAAGCGTTGGATAAGGTCACGGTCAAGGAGGTTGCGGATGCTATCGCCGCGCTCTATCCGCTTACAGCTTAGTCTGTACATGCAGGAAACCTGTCCGCTGCCTGTTTATTACGGATTCGACTATCTTCAGCAGATGCTGAAAAAGCGGGAAAAGGGTGAACCGTTTGTTTTCATGGATCACGCCTATTTTGACAGGGGCTACGACAAAGCGAACTTCCGGGTGCTGTACAACCAGATACACCAGACCGGCATCGTCCACGATCTACCGATTGACAGAAAGCCTGCGGAGAAGCCGTGGAAGCAGGGCAGCAAGATATTCGTAATTCCGGTGGCCCCGAACTGTGCAACGTGGCACGGGGCGGATAGTTGGACTTCGCGCACGGTTGCGGCGATCCGAAAGTTTACTGACCGCGAAGTGATCGTGAAGCCGAAGAACGGGCCTCCGCTCTCGACCATGTTGGACAAGGCGTGGGCGGTGGTGAGTCATTCAAGCGTGGCGGCGGTCGAGGCTGCGCAGAACGGTGTTCCGGTGTTCGGGCCAGAGACTTCGCCGGGGTATGCGGTGGGGTTGTCTGACCTATCGAAGATTGAATCGCCAGCGTTTCCGGATAGGGACGATTGGCTGAAGACCTTGAGTTATTCGCAATTTCACCTTTCTGAGATTCGCTCTGGGAAAGCCTGGAGGACTCTGGAACAACTGAACGGACTCTAAATGTCGCTATCCACATACGCAGACCTGAAAACTGCACTCAGCACATGGACCCGCCGCGCAGATATGGCGACCTATGCTGACGACCTGATTACGATTGCAGAAGGGCGCATTTTCAAGGAACTGCGCTGCAAGGAAATGGAAGCGGCATTGAGTGTCACGATGTCAGGCGGGGTTGCTGCGATTCCTGCTGATTACGCCGAACTGAAGTACGCCTATATCTCGGGTACTCCGGTAGTGATGCTTCAGCGCAAAGATCCTTCGTGGATATATCTCCAGTATCCCTATCGTTCCTCAGACAGCAAGCCGAAATTCATAGCGCGGGACGTTGGAAACTTCGTCTTCGGTCCTTATCCGGATTCGGACTACACGGTTACAGGGACGTACTACAAGAAACTGACGGCGGTATCCAGTTCGGTCAACGCGTTGTTCACGAACAACCCGGACGTATATCTGGCCGCGAGTTTGACTGAAGCGTTCCGGTTCCTGAGAAACGACCAGATGATGAAGTATTGGGACGACAGATATATAGCGATCAAGGCCGAGGTATCGAATCAGGACAAGGCAGAACGCTTCTCCGGTGGCCCCTTGACGATGGTGGCCGCGTAATGGACGGGTTACTCGGTCCTGTGACTGCCAACCCGATGATGCAGCGACAGTTCAACAATCAAGCATTGGGACAGATCGCCAATCGTTACCCCGGACAGGTACGCAGCCCGTACCAAGGCGAAAACCTGTTCTTCAAGGCGAACCCACAGGTTGGCGGAATGATGTCTCAGGCTGGCGATCCAACCGTAACGCTAAACCCTTATTCTCCACTCGCCCCAATGGAGAGAGATGCTGTTGCTAGGAACGAGATGGCAAGAGTTCATATGCGGGACAAAATGCGCCCTTCGTTCGCCATCACACCGCAGCAGCGAGGATTGCTTTCCGGTACAACCTACCAAGGCGCACCAGATCAAGATGTGCGCGAGACTTTGGCTGCGAGGATGCTTACTGGCGATAGGTCAGGCGGCGACCCAACCTCTGAGCAGGCGCAATTCTTGGCGCAACTCAGACAAGCAATGGGGTGGAAGTAATGCCTCTGATCGAGTTCAAAGGGTACGCGCCAGACGCCGACCCAAGCACTCCCGGCATATTCGTAGACTGCGCTGCTGTAGTTCCTTCTCTCAAGGGCTTCAAGGGTGCGCCTAGCGCCGCAGATGCGGGGCTATCCGCTCTTGCCGCCGCCTGTAGGGGCGCAGTCTCCACGCGCAAGCTGGACGATTCCACGCGGGTCTTTGCCGGCACTGCGGCAAGCCTGTACGAAAACTCCGGAACGACTTGGACTGAGGTTTCAGCCACGACAGCCGGATATTCTCTCGGTTCCGACAATCGC
>Ga0075472_10000626_pt1 | contig 14842 bp, 18 predicted proteins | sample DEB19_08_DNA_3_FD_77014 | JGI IMG/M metagenome (GOLD analysis project Ga0075472, IMG submission 77014) | Aqueous microbial communities from the Delaware River and Bay under freshwater to marine salinity gradient to study organic matter... | ecosystem: Environmental > Aquatic > Marine > Coastal ...
CCCCAAAACCCCAAAACCCCTTTTACTTGATCGAGAAAACAAAATCATCACTTTTAGAAGTTGTCTGTTCTGAATGGTGTTCGCAATGGGGCGGCGAAGTCAACTCCAAGAATTAAATTAAGTTGCTGACGAAAAAAAGAGTGGCGATGAAGATTGGTCGATTTAATTGGTTCTCTTCTGCAATATATGGTCTTATAGGAGGGTTCCCTTTACGGGATTGCTGATAGGTTGGCTTGCTTGGCTCATTCTCCTTGCAAGTAGAAAATCCAGGGAGGCAAACCTCTTGTGGTCACCAGCATACGCCCAGTGCTGGGTAGGTCTGGCTTGGCATCGTACTTGATCTGAAGGTTTGTGACTTTGCCGGGGTCCAGTGGTCCGGGCAACTTCGAGGCCAGCTAGAAGTTGGGGTTGTCAAAGGTGACTGCAAACTCACACTTTTCGTTGAGCGGGTTCTTGAAGTCGATACCCACCGGCTTCGCGCCTGGTGCGCACTTGATGGGACCCTGCGGTTGTGGAGCAAGCGACTTTCCGAACAGCAGACAAGAGTATTCCATGCCCTCTGGACTTGTTAGCTTCAGCACGCCGCGACTGTCTCCGATCGTGAATGGTTCGTACCGCACGTTCACTGAGAGTTCGACGCCCTTCTGAGAGTCAGCAGCAGCCGCAGCCACTGTCGCCACCTCTGCCTTGAAATCGCAGGCTCCCGGCCCGTCAATACGCTCAACCTTGACAGCATAGTTGGTCGCCTTTTTCAGGAAGTGAGTGAACTTGAAGGCTTGCATCTGGTCCTGACCCAGCGAGCACTTGAAGGCGAGCGACTGCTGCGATGAGGGCGGCAGGCCCTTGAGGTGCAGCTGGTAGCGGAAGTCTCCCAGCACTGGGTTCCTGAGCACGAGCTCCGCTTGACTCTCCGACACCATCAGGGGCAGATACCTAATCTAAAACTCGCGACTCTCACGGCCTTTGACGGCGAGCTTGTCGACCAAGATTTCGATGTATTCGTTTTGCACAGTGAACTGCTACCGAGTGATCTCCACGTCTTGCTCAGTCGGATTCTCAATGATGATTGAGGCGGTCACACTCTCTCTGATCGGGCTTTCCAAGTCGATGCGCTCCGCCGCTGAGTTGTCCTGCACGGTGACCTCAAACGTGTAGAAGATAAACTCGCCAGTCGGCTCGTGCTTGAAGGTGCACTTGAATTTGTAGAGACCTGCCCGCAGAGCCAGGAAGTTGAGCTTGTAGTCCTTGTGGGTCTCTCCGTTAACGTCGAATGTGTTGGCGCCGCGGATGAACAGCCCTGGCTGATCGCCGTCGACAGTCCACGAGGCGTTGAAGCGAAGCGTGTTCTTCGACCAGTTTTTGACGGGCACGACAAAGTTGTGCTGCCTCTTGGCGGGGACCGTCTCTACGATGCGGCCTTCACTCTCGGGCTGCGTCGCCATACCCTTGAGTTCGTAGAGGATGGCTGTGCCGTTCGGCAGCGGGAAGAAGAGACTTCCCTGGTGGGGCACGTCCACCAAGTCCTCCGTCTCGCCCACCTTCTCCTTGCCAGTCATTGTTTTCGGGTGGTAGGTCACTTCGTAGTTGGCAGAGCCGCGTGCTGGCACGATTAGTGTCGGCTTTGCGGTGAAGTAGCCCTGACTGGCGGCACTGCGTGTGCTGATTGTGGGGTTGATTGCCCACTCACGATCCTCTGGGTTCTGGATCGGCACCGTCTAGGTCGTCGGCTTGCGCACCACTGTGGTGAAGTTGAGCTCCTGCGAGCTGGAGCCTTCGTGGACGACGCACTTGCCCATCATGGTGAGCGAGATCGGCTCCCCGCCGCTCACCAAGCACGTCACCTTCTGCGTAATGCTGGGGTCCACATACTTGGGGTGGAACGTCACCTCGAGGTCCAAGTTCGAGTTGGGATTGACGTAGCCCTTAGCCGGCGAGATGGTGAAGTTCTGCGAGAACTTGGATGTGTCCCACTCGAAGTTGGCCTTCACGTCTCCAAAGTTGCTGATCTGCAGATTCTTTGTGAGGCGGCTGTCTCTGACCACCTGGCCGAACGAGATCACCTCGTCCATTATCTTTAGCTCAATGCCGTGGGCTGCGCCCCTCACCGTGAAAAGCTTCTTCGAGTCCTCCTGGCCCTCGATTTGGATCATGACGTCCTGCTCGAAGTTGGGCAGGCGGACTTTGGGCCGGAACTTAACTTCAATGGGGAAGCTTTCCTTGGGCTTGAGCGTGATGTCCTTTTCTTCGGGCGTGATGGTCATGAAAGCCTTCTCAAAGGCGGCCAAGTTCTTGGGCTTGATTCTAAACTTGACGGCTTTGGCGCTGCGGTTGATGATCGGCACGACTCGTGTCGAGTTGCCGCCTACGCTGACGATGCCCATGTCGGTGGCTGCGTGGTCCGGGTCTTTCAAGTCGAGGTTGAGAGGGATACCTTGGCCCATGACTTGCAGCTCCAGGTTGTAGAGCCCGTTGAAGTCGAGCTTGATGGTCTCGGCGTACTTGCGGATCTCACGCGGCGTGAAGATGATCGGAATCTGCAGCTTGTTTTCTTCGCCGGGCATCACCACCTGGCCCGGGATTACAGGGAAGTCCATGTACGTTTTCTTCTCGAAGTCTGTCTCAAGTGAGATCGCCTAGGCATCCAGGTTGGTGATCTCCAGCATCTTCTTTATGGGGTGCGGCTGTGCAGTCACGAAGCACTGGCCGAAGTCGAAGACGTGAGAGTTGAGCTTGATTCCGGGCTTTCGAGCGACGCCCGTCAGCTGGAAGTCGTACTTGGGCCCGCTTACGATGGTCAGCATCAGCTTGAAGTTTTTCATTTCGTGCTCAGAGATCGGCGCGTAGTCAATGTCGATGTTCATTTCGGTGCCCTTCTGGACCGTGCCCGTCTCGGGTGTGATCTTGATGTACTTGTTCACCTGGCGTTTCCACACGAAGTCGAAGTTGAACTCGCCGTTGTTCAACAACACGACCTTCTTTGTCTTCTTTTCGTTGATGAAGAACTCGCCAAAGTCGAAGTTGAAGGGTTCGCCCGCCTTGACCTCTTGCCGCGGGTTGTTCGCCATGACGGTGTGGTGGATCTTGTAGCCCTCGCCCTTGACGTTGAGGATGAGGGGGCGCGCCTTCCGCTTGACCTTGCACTGCAGGTTGTAGTTGTAGGTCAGCTCAAACTTGGGCATGAAGGTGATCTCGACGGGGAAGTCGGAGAGGGCAGGCACCACGCCCTGCATCGGCGTCACCTTTAGCGATTCGCCGAAGTCGGGGCTTCCCCGCACACTCTCTTTCGTGAAGTTGAAGGCAAAGGGGATGTGCTCCTGGTTTATGATCTTCACGACCTCCTTGTTCTTGCCTTGCAGTAGCAGGGGTCCGAACTTGATGCGCGAAGACTCGAGCAGAACGTTGGGCTCGTTGACGCGGCCGACGACCAGGAAGTGCGCTGTGATGTTCTCGCTGGGAATGCGGAAGACCCAGCGCGACTCGTGCTCGCCGACGGTCTCAGGCGTGTACTCAAAGACCATTTCGCTCTTCTTGCCCGAGAGGATGAGGCCTTTGGGCGTCGTGCACTTGAACAGCGGCTTCTGCTTGGTGCTCTCATCGATGAGCTCCTCCCACTCGAATTCGTAGCCCGCGTTCGTCGGGTTTACCGCCATGAAGCGCTTCGTGTTCTTGATGTTGGTGCCCAGGGAGTCGAACTCGATGACGCGGAACTTCGAGTCGATCTGCTTCGACTGGTCCTTCGCCAAGCGCTCACGGTACTGACTCGGCGGCAGCTCGAAGTGGATGACGGGCCGCTCCACCAAGCCACTGCACTCGATTATCAGTGGTGCTGCCTCCGGGTTGAGGTTGAGGATGTTGGCTGAGAGGATGCGCGACATGTCGGCTTCCACCTCAAGGGGGTTGAACTTGATGAGGAAGTTGTCGTCGCAGCCAGGTGCGATCGAGCCTTGTTTGGGCAGGATGCTGAAGGGACCCGCGTCGAGGATGCCCGTAAGACTGTTCGCTATCTTGAAGTTGTACATCAGGTGAATGTGCGACGTGTTCTTGATCGTGAACTTATGGGTGCGCTGTGCGTACATTAGCGTCGGCTTGAAGTCACAGCGAGTGACTGCGCACTCGTAGCTGGCGTAGTCGATCACACAGCTGGTTTTCAGCGCCACCGTCTTTTTGGTTTCTTCACTCTCGCTGTGTTCCGGCTCAGGAATCACCTCGATCAGCTCCTCTGTGGCGGCTTCGCTCTCGTCAATCACTATCTCCTCCTCGTGAGCGACTTCAGCGGCTGCCTTGCCTTTGGGCGGCGGCTTGGCGCCTCCCTTCTTGCCTCCTGCGGCAGCGGCGGCGGCTGCAGCTTCTGCTGCCTCCTTGCGCGCTCGTTCCTCGTCTTCGCGCTTTTTCATAATAGCGCGGTACTCTGAGGGACGCACCATGCGCAGAGTCTTCATCGTGTCGTCCCAGTCTTGGTAGTGGCCGCCGATCTGCTCGATTTGGGTCACTTCGCAGTGCAGGTCGATCTTGTCGTACTTTGCGCTCTGCGTGCCCCTCACCATGACCTTGATGCGCTTGGTCGACTTGGCCTTCAAGTGACCCACCGAGGGATAGAACCTGAACTCGTCCTTGTCGGCGGAGCTCCAGCGGAACTTAATGTCCTTGTCGCCGTTGTTGGCCAGCTGGAAGGTCGCTGCCTTCGCCTTGCCGATGATGCAGTCGCCGATGACAAGCTCGTCCTCCATGCCTTCGGGCAGGCCCTCGAACGCGATCGTCTCGTTGAAGCCCTCCCCCGTGAGCATCACTTTGTGCTGCTCGAAGACGTTGTTCAGCGTCGAGAACGTTAGCAGGAACTTCTCAACTTTTGCGGCGCTGGGCTTGAAGCGGATGTCAAAGGCGTGGAACTGCTTGTTAGGAATCGTCTGGTTCATGTTGCCCTCAAAGCTAAACACTTCGTTCGTTATGGCGTCAAAGCGCGCCGTTGCAGCGACCTGACCTTCGTTCTTGAGGATCAGAGACATGATGCAGTCCTTTCCGATCCGGGTCTTCTTAAATCTGAGCACAGGAGTGCCATCCGGTTCGAATTGATCCGGCTTCTCCACTTGCAAGGTCGGTAGTGTGCCTTCTCCGCGCAGCTCAAAGACCAGCCTAGCGGTGTTCTTGTTCTCGGCTCCGGCTTCGACGACGGCCTCAAAGATGCCCGAGTACTGCATCATCGCCGACGGATTGAAGCCCACAGTGACGTACTTGTGCTTGTGTGGGTCGATTGTGAGACCCTCGGGCTGCACGTCGAACGCGAAGCCTTCTGACTTGCTCTGAGAGCGTGGCTTCACAGCGAACTTAACGGTGCACGGAATCTTGTTCGGGTTGATGATCTTGAAGCGCTCCTTGCAGCCCTCCAGGGTCTTCGATGCGATCATAGTTCCGAACCAGAACACCTTCTCCTGCATCGAGTAGAGACTGTTGTTGATGACGGTCTGGGTGTTGAGCGAGGGGTCTAGCGAAGGGATCACTGTCTACTCCTCGAAGATCTGGTCGAAGTCCCACGTGTTGATTCCTGGGATCGAGCTCTCAGCGCAGAGCTGGAACGGTATGCCGTCCGGCATGATCGCTGGATCCTTGTTAGCAATGTCGATGCAGATCGTGCTGTCGAAGAACTTGGCGCCTTGGGCGTTGAAGGTAACCGTTACGACGGCGGAAGAGTCGGGCGCGATGGAGCCGATGGCAGGGCTGATGGAGAACTGGCTCACCTGGACGACAGTGCCGTCGGGGATCACCTCAACCTTGCCTTTGCCAACAGGCTTGGCTTTCGGGTCGGGCTTCTTCGCGGCGCCCTTGCCACCCTTAGTCTCCTCCTTCTCTTCGGCCCTCTCCGCGAGACGACCTTCCATTTCGCGCTGGCGCTCCTCCCTGATCTTCGCCTTCTCCTCTTCGTTGTTGAAGTCGCAGATGGCGTACTTGAACTCGAACTAGCCTTCGTTTTTGATCTCAAAGGTGCGCTTCATCTCGTTGCCGAACTGCATGGGGCCGAAGTTGAGATTGCGCAGGGGCGAAATGGTGAACTTGCTGAAAACGGCCTCGACAGAGACTAGGATGGGGATCTGCTGGTGTTCCTGCTGCTGCTCGCCCTCAAGGATGATCATCGTGATGTCCGAGCTCTGCTTCGACTTGGTCAGCTTCTTCTCGACCTTGCTCATGAACCTGACGATGATGTTGATGTCTTCGTTCGGAGCGAGCTACCCCTTCATCGGGGTGATTGTGAACATCTGCTTTGTCGCCGCCTTCTTCATGCGGAAGTCGAACCCGATCGGGTACTGGCCCTAATTCTTCAGGTAAAGCGGCAACTCCTTCGGCTCGCCCACCCTCACGGCGCCAAAATCTAGCTCAGACACGATGGTCTCGTTCAGCGAAATGTTGAAGGCCTCCGCGTCGATCTGGATGGCTTTCTCATCCTGTTTGATGTTGTGTCCCTCGACATCCTCCACCTCGAGCTTGATCGTTTCCAGGAACTTGTGCTCCTTGATCGAGTTGAACGAGATCTCGATCGTCTCAGACTTGCACGGCTCCAGGCGGCCCGACGTCCGCAACTACAGCATCTCAAGGGCCTTCTGCGACTCCTGCTGCTTGCGCACCTCACTGCTCATAGAGTTCACCCGCTCGAGTTTGCCATCATCTTTCTTGCCCTGACGAGAGTCCTTCTTGGGCGCGGTCGACTTCGGCAGCCCTGTCGTTTTGGTGACGCTGAACTCAACGGGTAGCTTTTCCACGCCCAAGAGACGCCAATTCACGGGGATTGGACAGCTGTTGGTCAGAACCAGCTCGCGTTTGGGTTGCTTGCCGATCAGGGCGCGCTCAAACTTGACGACGTCCTGGCCTACGGTGACTACGGGCTTGGCGCCGAGACACTGGATCTGCAGAATTGTGGGATTGGGGTTGTCCTTGAGCAGGCAGATAATCTCGTCCTTGTAGAGCTTGTCCTCGTCGGGGAACGCAAACACCTGCAGATTTAGCGTCTCGTCCACTTTGAGTTTTGCCTCCGCCGGCTCGATGATGAAGGGCGACTTCTCGGTGGGGCCACCTTCCTCGGGCGGCAGGGAAGACTTCAGCACGAAGGAAGCCTCTAGGTCGTACTTGCCGTTGTTGGTGATCTGGAAGAAGGTGCCGTTGACGCGTCTGACGGCCTCGTCGTGGCGCTTCTCCGAGTCCTTGCCAATCAACAGTGGTCCAAAGTCGAAGGTGTTCTCGCTGACGACAAACGTCTTCTAAAGGTAGCTGTCGGGCTCCGTTGCCGGCCGCACCTTCTTTTGCTGCAAGTAGAGATTGCGCGGGTTCTGGCTGATCGTGGGGAAGTCGCACGATGCCTTAGCGTTTAAGTTAAAGGCCTTGTACGAGCCTACGATCTCGAATTGGAGTACCTAGTCTTGGGGTCCCGTTTTGGTCGAGAAGAATTTGACGTACAGCTTTTTGCTCTCTTTCGGCTAGAGGACCCACCTCGTCTGTTTGTCAGTCATCTTCGGCAGTTTTAAGCCCTATGGGTCGTTTTTGGAGTCGTTCGCGTCGGCTGCGTGGACTTCCGACGGTTGGAAGTCGCCGCCATGCTCCTCTACGATGGGCGTCCAGATCGAGAACTTGGTGATGGGAGCGCGAGCGGCACGCTGCGGAGGCTTGCGCTGGATGGAGTTTATCAGCGGCGGGGGCAGCGGCTCCTTATCAGGATCGGGCCATTCGGGCTCTGGCACTACCTTCCTCATGTCTTCGCACATGAAGATGAAGTCGTACTGAATGCACTGCTCCTTGATGAACCGCTTGCCGAGTGTTTGCCGCTCTTTCTTCGTTGACTTCGCTTCGGCACCGTCCTCAGCTTCTGCCTCAGCTGGCTCGGCCAACGCAGCCTGGCGCATGCAGATCGACGAGAAGAACTGTTCGAGCGCGAGCTTGGCAGCCTTCCACTCGGCCTTTTCTTCGGCTGTGTACTCCTTCGGTCTGTAGGCGGCGCGGGCTGCTTCTTCAGCTCGCTTGCGAGCCAACTCAACTTCTTTGACCTTCTGTTGCTCCTCAGCTTCGCGCGCGGCCTTCTCCTCAGCTTCGATCTGGGCGGCGTCTTTTTTGCCCTTGGCGCCGGGCTTGGGCTTTTGAGGGGCCTTGGAGGGGCGTTTTGTCAGTGGCGAGGCCGTGTCCTCCCGCTCGTCCTGCTTCTCGTCCTCTTTGACCATGTGATGGGGATCGTGCCGCCTTGCGTAGCGGTAGTTGGTGCACACTTCGAGGGCCTTGCTCTGCTCGTCGTCGCCCTCCGCCCTCTCCTGGTTGAAGGTGAAGAGGACAAGCTCGACGTTTTGTTTGGGGACGGCTTCGCAGATGAGCTCAATGCCGAACTTCTCGTCGGGCCAGTACTGACAGGTCAGGTTGTCGAAGATGGCGCCGGCGTTGCAGTCGTCCTCCTGCATGCGCTTGGCAAGCATGCGCTGCAGCAGCTCCTTGGGCAGGTACTTGTAACCCCTCTCGTCTATCTCCTCGTCTACGTCTTTCTTGCCCTTCTTCGCCTTCTTCTTCTTTTCCAACTCGGCCAGTGCCTCTTGCAGCTTCGCGTCTTGATCTTCGAGGTACTTCGTGGCCTCATCGCCCATCGCGTGTCCGCGCTTCTGCCAGAATTCAACCAGCTGGTCGAGGCGGATCAGGCAGCGCTGTTGTTCTTAAGCTAGGTAGTTTGCGGCCGTGGTCTTGCCCGAGCTCGCCGGTCCCAACAAAATCACGTTCAGCCGCTTTTCCTCCTTGAGCGCGGGCTTCATTTTCACCTCCAGCTAGTCCGTAATCATCTCAGCAAGCCTAGCCTCGAGTTCACCCTTGACCGACGTCAAGTTATTCCTCGTTTCAGAGATCTCCTCTTGCGTCCGCTTTGGCTCCTTCAGCTCAGGCCACGCTTCTCCGTTCTCGTTGGTGGGACTCTTCTCGCGCAGCTCCTTTTGGCGGTGGTACTCCGCGATGGCCTCCTCTGCCGCATCGTTCTCTTGCAGGAGCGCCTCTGTTTGCTTCAGTTCAGCCTTGATCTTGTCCATCTTGCGCTTGTTCTCATCCTGCTGCTTGATCTGCGGCCAGAACTCGCTGCCCGGCTTGCGCAGGGAAAGGAATAGCGGCTCGCCGGAGCCTGTGGGCAAGAAGTTGTCGATACGCTTCAAAATCTCCTCCTCATCAATGTACTAGCGATCGAAGTCGAGAGAGTAGACCTCGATGGGCTGATCCATCGGATTCTTGATCTCGAACTCCTGAATGGCCGAGCGATCGTAGGGCAGGACAGGGCCCAACTTGATCGTTTCGGGCACCATTTCGAGCGAGTAGTGGATGCCCTGGCCCTTGACGTTGAGAATGAACATTTTGTTGGAGTTTTGGGCGCACTTGAACGCCAGTTTCTGGGTGAACTGCTTGTCTGCGTTCGGCGTGAACATCACGTCCACTGTCTGCCGCTGGCCGGGCAGCAGCGTGCCGTGGTGGGGCCACACCTGGAAGCGGTCGCCCTCGTTGCCCTTGCGGTCGGCGGTGAGGCCGCCGGTCGCAGAGGTGTCGCGCTCGGCCTTCTAGGAGAAAGACCAGTCACAGGGCACCTCTTTGTTGTTTTCGAGGCGAATCTTGACTGTCTTGCGCGTGTTGATGCATACGCGGTCGAAGTCCAGCGTATCCGGGTACAGCGTCAGCTCGGGGATCGTCACGTTCGCCACGAAGTCAATCGTGTACTTGGGGCCGTTCTTGATGTCGATCGGGATTGAGTTTTTCTGTTTGCCGAACTTCGAGGTCTTTCGCGTTGTGAGCACCACGTTGAAGAACTGACTGGCGTTCGGCAGCAAGTTTGCCACTTTGTCGGGTTCGATGTCCAGGCCAGCTGCATTTAAGGCCTCCTTCCTGAAGTTGAAAGAGATCTTCATCTTGCCGGTGTTGGTCAGGCGGAAGGAACGCTTGGCTGTCTTCGAGATGATCACGTTGCCGAAGTCGCACACGTAAGAGGCAATATTCACGCCCTTGTCGTGAGACGTGGAAATTCCACCCGAAACTGCCATCTGGTTGACGCTCTGCAGCGCCAGGCTTGGCTCGCCGCGGTAGGCAGACTCCTCGCTCTGGTCGACGATCTTCTCGCAAAGAACTTGTCGGTCAACCTCTGCGGCGATATCGAGCAGGAACGGGTCGTCAATCGTGATTTTCTCTTTGTCGACCATCTTTGGCGGAATAGGCTGCAACATCCTTTGGGCTTCGACTCCTTGGAAGAGCGCAGAGTACTTGATTTCTTTACTCTCGAGCATGGGCTTGATGCGTTCGCAACGCTCGTTGAAATCGGCCTCGTTGGCCCTTGGGAATGAAAGTACGCAGCCAGGGTAAATGCCCACGCCCTTGACTGTGAACTTCTCAGCTGGAAAGTGGCCGCACTCGACGAGGAACGTCTCGTTGATGTTGTCTGGGATGCCGGGGTAAAACTTCACTTAGATCTTGAATCTCTCTTGCGCCAACACCTTTCCGGTCATGTGGCTGCACTCGATGACGCCGGACCTCGTCAGCGTGCTCAAGTTGATGTTGAATTCGAAGGGCACTTTGCCTACGTTCTCGATGAAGAAGTCGCGTGGCTGACACTCGTTGTAGGGGACCTCGCCAAAGTCAATCTGGTTCGTGCTCAGCTTGAAGGAGACGTTATTAGACTCGCCCGCGATTGGCACATCGTAGTCGGGACCGCCCTCGACGCTGACCACAGCCATGCCGCTGTAAGCGAGACCGTTGCCCGCGTAGAACGTAAACTCAACGTTTTCCGACTGGTCTGGCAGCAGGATTCCGCTCACCGGAAGAATGTCGAACACTTCGTTGATCGGCAGGTGCTTCTTCCGCCTCTTAGACTTCTTCTTTTTGCCGGCATCGTTGTCGGCGTCGATCTCTTCTTGCTCGTCAATGTTGGGGGCGTCCTCAAGGAAGGACCACTCGTAAGCGACTGGCATCGTCGACACATTGGTCAACGTCAAGTACTTCTTCTTGCCTGTGTCGTTAAGGATGCACCCGAAGTCGATCTTGGGAGGCAAGATCTGCAGGTTGGGGAAGCAGACCTGGCCTGACAGGGGCACGATGTCTTTGTGGGGGTGTCCCTCATGCGAGATCACTAGCCTGCCACTGATCGTGTCGGAGACGCGGTCCTGCTTCGAACTCGGGTCGAACTCCACCTGAACCGTGTCTTAAGCATCCTTCTCCAGAGTCAGCGTCTCGACAGAGCAACTGAAGGGAGGCTCAATCTTCAGGCCCAGTGTGGTCTTGAGAGGACCGGTGTTTTTGATGGTGAGGTTCTCGACTCTTGGCTAGGCTGGAACACCCTTTTCCCACTCGTACTTGAACTTGAGGTCGGGGCTGTTGAACTGAAGCGATGGGGTGATGAAGTTTGCCGTGATGTTCGACTTGAAGGCAGGCTTGGGTTTGCGTTCGGAGCCAATCAGCACCTAGCACTCCCAGGCCTCTGAAATCTGGCCCACGTGATGTGAGTAGGCTCGCACTTCGACCATGATGCCCATCTTGGGTCCGAGAGTGATCTGATCGGGCACCACCGAGAAGACAAACTGCTCTTCCTCTTTGTCCTTCTCGCCGGATACAGATCCCGTGCGCTTCATCACCGCGGCTGCGTCCGACGCTGTCTGCTTGGCCAAGTCTGCCGCGTTTTTCTTCTTGCGGTCCAATTTGTTTTGGCGCACCCAAACTATTTTCATCGGCTTGCGCCCTCGGTTCTCCAAGAAGAACTGCCGAGGCACTGTCTTGTAGGTGTACTCCGTGCCAAAATCGATTTCCTCCATTTTCACAGCTGTGTACAGCGTGTTGCCGACGCCTCGCGCTCTCAGCTGCACCTCGACGTCCATTCCGTTGTTCACAATAATGTGCAGGGTGTCTTGGAATTTTTAGACCTCGTCAGCGATGCAGCTCACCGTGATGGACTTCTCTTACTTCGCCTTGATCACGCCGTAGCGCTCGATCACCTTCCAGATTGAGTCCTTATTCTTGGTGAAGGCGGTGTACTCAGCGTCGATTTGGCCAACGTTGGTAATTTTGAAGGACATCTTTTTGTCGTCGAGAACGGGTACGAGCCCAAAGTCCAGCTCTTGCTTGTCAAGTTTGACGTCAGGACCGCCAGACGAAGCCAGAATCAGCATCATGACTTGGCTGCTGTGGCCATCGATTTTGACAACGAAGTTGGTGCGCACGGGCCCCAGAATCTCGGTTTGAAGCTTGACGTTGACGATTTGCGTTTAGTGCGGCTCAATCACGCCGTTCCACATGTCAACGTCGTAGGTGGCCACCCGCTTGGACTGCTCATCCTGAGGCACTATCTCAAATCGCGCCTTGAGGTTGTCCTCGTTGATAATTTGAATCTGCTTTGTCTTCGGGTGCTTCAGGAAGCAGTTGTCGAACTGCAAGAATTCGTTTGGCGTGACACGCACTTTGGGCACGATGCACTCTGCGCGAATCGGCACGGCCAGCATGTCCTGGCCCACGCCTTCGAGGTCCACGACGAGCACCATGTCGTACACGTGGGGAACACACGGAATGAACTCAATGATGATCTCGGCCTTGCTGTCCTTCGCGAGACGACCGCGATCGTTGGCGATGTTGAATTCGGGCTGGAGTGAGCGACCGTCTCCCGGCACCCTCACCACGTAGTTGATGTCAACCTCGGACGTGTTCGTCAGGTATACCTTCCGCTTCTCCGCGAATTTGTACGAAACTTGACCGAAGTCGATGATGTCTTCGGAAAAGCGGAACGTCGGGGCGACCACGTGGCCCTTGAAGGTGAGGGTGAGCATTTCGGACGAGCCCTCGAGAGCGAAGCGGAAAGTTTCGGAGAACTCGCCAAGGATGTCGCTTTTGAAGGTGACGCGCAAGAGGTCGCGCACGTGCTCGCGGACGCCGAGTGTGCCGTCGGTCTTGCTGAACTGGAACTTCGAGCCAAAGGGTGTCTCGTAGGGGATCAACTTCCAGTGACAGTCGATTTCGCCCGTGTTTTCGATGCCAAGTTCAAACGACTTTTGATTCGTCACGAAGATGTCTCCAATGTCCATTTCAGTAATGGAGAGCTGGGCCTGAGGTCCCTTGCCCTGGCCCGTTAGGTTCAGGGCTAGGCGCTCCTGGTTGCACGTGACGTTGGCGAAGGCTGTGCAGGAGTAGTGGTAGGGACCTTGCGGGCGGAACGTGACGCAGCAAGTCATCTCAGTGTTCGGCCAAATTTTGCCCTCAAGCGGCTCAATCTAGAAGATCTCATCCTAGAAGAGCATCTTGTCCTCCTCCACGGCTTTGCGGATGCTCATGTACTTGCGATTCAGCGTTGCTACCGCCCGCTGCTTGCGTCGCTCCTGCTTCGCTTTGCTCTCGGCGGCATCGTACGAGTCGTCACTCTCGAGGTCATCTTCGTCGTCCTCTTCCTAGCCCCTGTCGATGGCCTGCTCGATTTCGTCGCGCTCTTCCTGCTCCTCCTGGGCAAGCTGCAAGTTGAGTCGCTGTTTCTTCTGCTGCTCCTCAATCTCAGTGGCGAAGGCCCTCCACGAAAACTCGATGGGCACGGCGCTCTTGTTGACGATCTGGAAGTACTGGTGCGAGAAGAGCGTGATCGAGGTGGGCTCCGTGTGGATGTGGCTCTTCGACAGGTACACGTTGTCGTTGTGGGCTTCACCGAGCACGGGGATCTGCGCTTCGAGCCCGTCGTACTGCAGCGTGAGCTCCTCGCTGTACTTGCGCGCCTCTTGGGGCACGAAGTGGAAGACGACTTGCGTAATCTTGCCCACCTCGAGGATGCCCTCGTTCTGGCTGATCTTGAAGTTGGCCGGCACCGTAATCTTCCACTTCGTGGTCTTCTCGCCGATGTTCCGGATTATCACGGGCTTCTCAGTTTCGTACTTGACAGGGACAAGACCGAAGTCAAGCTGATCGGGGAAGTCGAGCATGGCGCGGCAGCCGCGAGCTCTAATAGGCACTATGAACTTTTCGCGCTCTGTCATGACCATGAGGTCGTAGGAGTAGTCCGTCTTTGCCTCGGGAGAGAAGCGCACGATGTAAGTGATGTCCATGCCTGGGGCGACCTTGGTTGACATCTGGTCGATGTCGGAGGCGGCGCTCTGGCCGAAGGTTTACCCTTTCTTTGAGGTGACCATCGACTTTTTGGCGGGGGTCACGGAAAATAGTTTTGAGTCGGGCGGAATTATCTTGACTGATCTAGCGACTCTGTCTTTATTGCTGCATTTATCAATAAAAAATTAGAAAAATTTGAATCCAGTCACCACGCGGCCGCGCCGTCTGCTCTGCAATCACTTACCGCAATGTGAGGACGGCCTACTTGGTCTGCAGCGGCTCGTAGTTGGTGAACTGGATCACGTGGGGGTTGGGAGCGAAAAGAGGCTCATCGACGTGGACCTGGGAATCCGTGTGGATGGAGTTGTCGCCGATGTTAAGGAACTGGATGATCTTCGGTTTTGGGAACTGTTCGATGATGCTCTTGCCTGAGCTCTGATCCTTAATCAGCTGGCTGGGAACCTTCGCCATTCAACACAAACGTCACAACGCGATCACAAGGAGACTGTGGACTGGGAACCTACTTTCTTCATTGACTTGATCAGGGGCCTCGACGCTGCTGCAACCACCCCGCCTGGAACTGACTGGGTGCTACTCTTCATTCTGTCTGACTGCTCTTTAAATTTTTTATACTTTCAATTACTAACACTCTCTCTGCAACCGCCCTTTTATAACGTCTGCTGCCCTCGTCTCCGCCGTCCTCCCTGATTAACCAATATTTAAATTTTATCAAAAAGCGTAACGCTCCAATTCGCAGCTCACCTCCTCAATTTACAATCAATCAGCCACTCAC
>Ga0075472_10000627_pt1 | contig 14794 bp, 21 predicted proteins | sample DEB19_08_DNA_3_FD_77014 | JGI IMG/M metagenome (GOLD analysis project Ga0075472, IMG submission 77014) | Aqueous microbial communities from the Delaware River and Bay under freshwater to marine salinity gradient to study organic matter... | ecosystem: Environmental > Aquatic > Marine > Coastal ...
CATAGATTGGTAAATGTAAATAAAAAGAAAATTTGCGATAAAGTTTTATGATGAATAATAAAACTAACAAAGAGGGCTATCTGACCAGAGCGGAGTTCCACTTTAGCAGCAGATCTCATATGTCTGGCGGTTCAGAGTGCTCACTCAGTTGTGCAGAGAAGGGCGACTCCCTTCAGCTTCCAGTTAATCTTCGGCGGGAAGCAAGTAGCTTTGTTCTGCTCTTGTGGGTTGTCTGGTTTCAAGAGTACCTTGAAGATCAAGTACTTGTCTGTTCTGGCCTTGTACTTGTACACAGGACACTCGTAGTGCGTAACTCTGAGTTATTCAAGAGTTTCCTTGCCTTTGGTTGCAGGGCCACGAGCATTTGGATCAGCTTTCGCAAGCTCTGCAGTGACAAGCATGAGAGGGAAGTCTTTGTAGAGGTTCTTCAAATCTTTGGCATCAGATTCTTCAAGGAAGCCTCCCTTGCTATTCCAGGATGCACCCTCCAAGAAGAGTCCGTGGACGTTAACACCTTGCGAAGGAGCCTTGATGGGCTTGTCACCCAAACCTCCCAGCTCTTGTGATCTGATTTCTTCTTTCAGGATTGTTGTTGAGTAGTCAACATCGTCTAGCGCCCACTTGTCTGCTGCGTGCTGTCTGTTGACTTCCTGCTTGACTGAAGTAAGGAAGCCTTGGGGTCTGATGAAGCCTGTGAGCCAGAAGGAGGCAGGTCTGTCGCGCTCAATCCAGTTCTTTAGCTGCCTGTATCTCGCTGTGAGACCTTTCATCCAGCTTCCGAGTGAAGGAGTAACCCAAGAGATTTCAACACCAGTTGCATCGTACATCCATGGGCCTGGCACTCTCTGATTGTACATGTTTTCGATTGCAACGACAATCTGAGGAGTCATGACGACCTAACCGTCAATGGCCAAGATGGTCTCCTCCATCATCGTCCTGGCAATGTCGAGAATCCTCTGCATCGACTCGATTTCTTGCCTCAGGAAGACTGAGAGTGGAATGTTTTTCTTCTCGTCTCCACTCGATGCCATCTGGTCTACTCCAGGAGGTGGCTTGAAGCTCTTGATTTGTCTTGTCACTTCAATCATGTCGAAGTTGGGTGGGAGGTTCTTAATATATTCAGTCTGAATCAGCTTCTTGATTATTTCTTCACGAGACTAACCAGCTGCACCGCCAGCTTCTTTGGGCTGCACATCAATCAAAGTTGAGATAAGCGCAGTCGACTCATTGAGGCGGAAAGTCAGATCGGCTGAAGCGTTCAGGCCGAAGATTGCTGGGCTGTCCTGACCTGGCATCTTTTCAACAAATTCAAGGAACTTGCTATGCTCGTTCGACACTGGAATACAATACTTGTAATCAGTTTTGTCGTTGAAGTTGTAATCTTTCTCGAGGATCTTTTCGTTAAGCCAGATCTCACCGTATGTGTTGAACATCTGACGATCCATGTTGTCGGTAATTCTTCCACCGTACTGGATCTCGCAGGTAATGTACTGAATTGCCAGCCAGTCATTTTGTTGGATTCCGTGCGTGAAGTTGTAGTTCATGTGCTTCTCGACGAACAAGAGGGAAGACTCCAAGTCACCATAGTTGAACTCGTATGGCACAGTGAATCCAAGGGGACCGAACTTTCTGCGCTCAAGCACAATGGAGTGCATGAAGCAGACGGCGAAGACAACACTCTTCCATTTGTCCAACGGCTCGACCTTTTCAAGGAAGTCAGCGTTGATCTGGGTGTTGAACGTGCGAGACAAACCATTCTTGAGTCCCTTTGGCGGCACGAAAGAGTTCTTTACGGCCATCTGAAGGAGACCAAGAGGGAAGTTGATGTCGTACTCACAAGTGATCCAAAGTCTAAAGTCTTGATGAGGCTAGACATCGGTAGGATTAAGCAAGGTTTCCATTTCTGCCATCAACTCAAGACTAAGCTGACAGTTGCTTAGCAGTAGCCACTTGCCTGTAAGGAAACCTTCCTTTAGTTTCTCTTTGGCTGGAATCTCCTGTCTTTCTCCCATTGAGACTTTGTTCATCGGTGGTTTTTTGAGTTTTTGACTCCATTCATCGATTTCTCTGGTGGGGTCAGCACCGGCTTGGAGTAGGTAGAGCACGGGACGAGTTGGTCTCGATTCTTCGTAGAGCTCGTTGATTCTGTCGTTCACAGGATCGATGTACTTCTTGTCCTGCATTACTCTTTCGATGAATTTGCCAGAAGCAAGGACAGTTCTGTCTTCACGAAGAGAGCGGATCAGGCAGAGGTGGATGAAGGGTCCGAGCTGGGAGTTGGATTAGATCTTGTCTTCGTACTCGCTGGGCACTTTCTCATTCTCAGGCTCTTGCTTCTCGATGAAGCTCTTCCATTCGGCGTTGTTTCTGCTGATACGGTCGAAGATGTCCTTGAAGAAGGGCTGGTTTTCGCCTTCGAATCTGTGCGTCGACAGCGCCTTGAGGTTGTTGGCAGCCTTCGGCTCCATCCACTGTTGCTTTTGTGTCTCACCAGTAATAGCAGAACCAGCCTTCAGGAGCATGTTTACATCGTTAATGTTGATGTCTTGCCTCTTGATAAGGATTCTGAGGCACATGAGCATCTTGAACGTCAGCTTATCGACTTCGAAGAAGATGCGGTTCATGTATCTGTAGACCTTGTAAGTCAAACAGTTGATGATGTTCTCCACCCTGTCCTCAATTCTTGGAGGCTTTACTGCGTTGTCAATACCCCAGTCGAACAGCTCGAGGAACTGGTACAGCGATGTGTTGTACATCCAGTTAATGTTGGCCATTTCCACGACGCAGAAGTAGAGCACTGCGCCACGGGCGGCAACAGGTCTATACTTCTCACGCTTCTCGTTAATTTCGATAGTCTTCTGTGCTGCAGTCTCAAGATTTTCTTAGACTTCCTTTGACTTGGCCTTGATTTCAGCGAGCACATCAATCAGAGATGGATCATCAAGAAGTGAACCTTCGGCGTTGGCAAGTTTGTACAGAAGCATTTCCTCACCTTCTTTAAGCTGTCTGTTGTTCAATGTAACTGACTCTTGGAGTTCGGACAGTTGTTCTTCGAGTTGCTTCTCGATCTTGCCAATCAGAATACCGAGCAGCTGTTGTTCAAGACCACCTTGAGTAACGGTAAAGTCAATAATGGTTGCCTTTGCGAACAGCTCAGGAGAGAACGCGGGGTTTGCCATACGTGAAGTCATATAGAGCTTAAAGTTGGCATCAAAGTCGAATTCTTGACCACCAATGATGATCTTGAAGGATCTGCCTTTCTTAATCAGTTGCTTTTCAAGTACTGGGTCAAGCAGAGGGTCAATATCATTCTCAATGTCCTTAATGAGACACGGTAAACCATTTTCAATCGGAAGTGACAGAGCTCCTTTCAAATCTGGGACGGAAAGTGTGAAGATAAGACGCTTGTTTTCGGTGAGTGAAGGTTCTCTCTTAACAATCCACTTCTGAGCCTGTCCTTGAGGGTCAACCATGAGTGGGAAGCGATCAGCCTTGGTGACCATGATAGCGTTCTGGATTGAGAGATCATCAGACGGGAGACCTTCCATTGCCCATTCGCCGACTTGCGTCTGTGAAACCAGGAAGTTGGTTAGAGTAATCTTCTTGCTTGAGGGAACCTCTCTCTTGTCCAAGTCTGTCTGGAAGTAATCCGCGGTCAGCTTGTTTCTGAAGTCAGAGTTGAATGGTCCGCAGTAGCACACGAAAGCAGCTGCCTTTGCAACGTTACCAATCAGGTCAGTCTTGTCTTGGATGAAGCCAGCCTTCTGACCCTCCCATCTAACTTTGTTATCAGAGAGAGAGTTAATGAGCCTGTTAGCGGCGTCCATTCTCTTGCGAGTCGCAGCGGCGTCGGCAGCAAGCGCGTTTTTCATTTCGCTGGCTTCTTCGAACTGTGTTCTAAGTTTCCTCTAAAGGGCTTCGACTTGGGCGAGTTCAAACTCAGCTTCTCCGAGCTTTCTGTTGGCTTCTTCTAGATCAGCTGTTGCCTTATCTAATGCCAACATCTTTGGCTTCACGATCTTTGAGGCTTTCTGATACATGCTCATGGCAGAACACCATTAGCATAAACCTACCAATGCATTGTGGACATTCTTCGCATTTTCAGGAGTGAAAATATCCATTCCTTCAATGTTGCACTAGAGATAGGGCTCAAGCAGTTCGATAGTTTCATCGTTGATTTCATCTCTGCCGCTTTCAGAGAAATTCAACAAGTTCTTGATAAATTCAGGTGTCATCATCATCTTGCCATGCTCTTCGTATGAGTCCTGGTGGAAGGAGAATTGCTTCTTGGCAATCGTCACTTATTCGAAGATAATCGGCTTAAGTGGTTTTTGGAACAGAATCAAGACCATGTCGAAGCAGGTCTTGGTGAACTGCGCTGGCCTTTGGTTCTTTCTCAGTTCATCGATATCCTTATTCTAGATGGATTTGGCAGCCTTCTCGGCTTCTCTAAGGAAAGGAAGGGCAGCTTGAAGATCTCTTGTGGCATTCTCTTTATCAATAGTGATTTCAGCCTGCATCTTTTCGCAACCTTGTCGAGTTAAATTAACCTCAGCTGCTTTTTTGTCTGCCTTCTTGTTCTCGACATCAAGAACCTTAATCATCTAGGTGACTTCCTCATTCTTAATTTTAAGATTTTCATCCTTGACAGCGAGTTGCTTCTTCATGACATTGACGCCCTCACCAGCTTCGTTCAGCTTTGCAAGACCTTACGAAATCTGCTCCTCTTCTTGGTTAAGGCCTTGGATTTTCGAAGAGTAGAGCTTCTTGTAAAAGTCGATGAAAGACAGATAGGACTTCGGTGTGACGTATGTTCTGCGTCTGTACTGGCCGAAGTACAGTTCGCAAACGTCAGTAACCATGTTGTGGACCTGGCCCATGTGCTGGATGAGCTATTCCTTGACATTCTTCTTGCAGAAGATATCAAACGACTCAATGAACCTTTGAGAGACACCCACGAGTGCATCAAGAGGCCATTGCAGGAACCAGTCGATTGAGACTTGAGTGAAGATCGAGGGGAACCTCTGCGATCTTTCTCTGAACTTCGCTCCGACAGGCGAGAAGCAGAGAACTGTGTGCAGGTTGTCCCTTACTCTGTTTAGGAAGTACTTCCACAGAACTGAAGTAGGAGGGTCGTCTCCTTTCTTGCCTTCTTCCTTAATCCAAATTGGCTTGAGCTGAGTGGGGAACATCTCTCTGTCTTCCTTGTTCAGGAGACCTGGAATTTCACCAGTTGAGAGCATTGAGTTGACGGCTTCCAAAAATTCTTCTTTCTTGATTTCGGCATCAGTCAAAATGAAACAAACCTTTGGCCTGGCGGTGACAGACTTCTCATAAAGTTTGTGGACATCTTCTTTGAAGTCCTTGATACCATACGATCTCGTAAGTTGGATCTGGAAGAAGAACTGGTCTTCAATGCAAGCAGCAAGCTTGGTGAGCGATTGCTTTCCAGAACCACCCACACCGACCAGCATTGCATTTCCGGCGTTTGTTCCAATAATGCGAGTAATGCGCAGCAAGTGTTTGAGAGCGTCGTCGAACAAAACCAAGTTCATCTTCTTCGAGGGGAACAATTCGTTGTATCTGTCAAGCTTCTCGTACGCGCGGTTGCGAATGGCTTCAATGTTTGGACACGCCTCGTACACATATGGTGCAGACTCAACGAAGTCACCGTTCTCGTCGAGGATGTCATCACGCTGGAAGTCAGCGAACAAGTGGTCAGTGATCAACATGTCTTCATCGAAGCCATTGTCTTTGAACTAGTAGTCCTTGAATTTGTCTCTCGAAGACTTGTCAAGGATGTTTCTGAAGGTGTTTTTGTCTTCGTTGTTCGTGAGCTTGTCGTTGAATGTGCGCATGCACTCATGTCGCCACAATCCGACCAAGAACAAAGCAGCCGAAGGCTTTTCCTTCAGCTTCGACGAGGTATGAATGACTTTGTACGGCAGACCATCTTTAACAACGCGAATGATGCCTTGGAACACGCGAGAAAGCTCACGAATGTTAAATGAGTAATGGAACTTTGATGGAGTCTTCAGCAGTTTGCCAGCAGTCTTTTGCCATACATCAATCGTGCCTGAAATCAGATAATCCCAGAAATCGTCTTAAATGTCATAGATAGGTCCTTTCTTGTCTCTGGTGAGGACTTTCAGGATCTGACCGTAAATGTTTTCAACTGACTTTTCAGATGGATCAGGCATGTTAACCGAGAAGAACTGGCGCTTGATGCGGTTCGGCACATCATTCATACCACCACCTGGATGGTTCATGCACGCAACGAATTTGAGGTTGTTAATTGTCTTGAAGTTACCACGCTCTTCACGATCGAGGAAGTACAGACCCTTATGGTCGATGAGCTGACGAGTGATTTCGAGCGTCACTTGGTCACCCCACTCGTTAACAACTGGCATTGAGAAGTCATCAATGAAGACAGTCATAATTTTATGGCCGATGGGCTCGTAAGTCTTGGAGTTCTTCTTCTCCAACTCACCGTCGATTGACTCCTGGAAGTCAAATGGCTAAGTTGCACTCGAGAAGTTAATTCTCTTGAAGCTTTGGATTTCCGAGTCAAACTTCATTGAGTACATTAGAATGGTCGAGGTCTTTGCAGTACCGGGCCCGCCAACAATCAAAGTTGAAGTCAGTCCATTTTCCTTTCTTGCCTCTGACTTCTTATCTGGGAGGTTATAAATCTTCTCAATGATGTATTCGGCGCGAGTAGAGTCCATAGTAGGAATCAGCAGCTGGGAGAAGACGAGCTTTGCTGGTGGTTACCATACAGTAGCAACCCACGGCGTCCATTCTTTCGATTTAGGGTCGATATAGTATTCAAAAACTGTTTCTTCAACTCCGGCCTTGTTGCTTAATTAAGGGAGAGGCGCCTTGAAGAATTCAAGCACTTCCTTGTGGAACTTGATTCTGTCAGCCTAATCGCAAAGGCCTGCCATAGCCCAAGAGAAGGCGTAAACGAAGAGCTTTTCGAACTGCAGCTCCTTGAGTGAATCGCCTTCAGTTGCAGAGAACTCCTTTGCTATGGCTTCGAGCAAGTTGAGCATCTGGGTGATGCGGACAACTTCAGGAGTGTGCATCTTGTACGCAAGATTCTTCTCGCACCATTCGAACGTTCTTTCCTTTCTCTTCTTTTCATCTGGGAAGAAGTACTTCTTAACGTTCTTTACAGTCCAGTTCCAACCGTACATGTTGTTCCAGTCTTTTTCTTTCTTGTTTGGATCACTGTCAGGAACTGGGCCTGGTTTCTCTGAAGTCATCATCCACTTCCACGAGAAGCCTGGAGTTGTTTCGCCCTTCTTGTCTAAACACCAAGTCTAGATCAAAGGTTCCCAGCCAAGCTCATTTGGTGAGACGTAAATGATACCGCATCTGGAGACCGTAGCGGGCGACGCATTGTTGAGGTTTTCGACTTCAAAAGTCATCTTGCAAGTGTCGCTCATCGGGATACGCTCAGCGTTGGCAAGCGTCAGAATTTTGTTGTCATCGAGCACGGTGTTGAGGTTCTCAATCCAAATTGCATCGACTGGACCATCAGCCTGAATCCAGTTGTTCGTCTTTGAGCGCTTATCGTTTTTCTTCTTCCAGATTTCGGAGAAAATACCAGCCTCCCACTCGCCGACGGCATTCATGCAACCGTACATCTGCTTACCGGTAATCGCCTTTGGATTTAAACGAGTAATTTCGAAGGGTACTGGGTCGCCACCAGTCTTGGGCTTCACTTTAGAGAGAGCCTTTGTCAGGACGTTGTAGATGGTCGTCTTACCGCAACCGGCTTGACCAACGACCATGAAGCCGTGACGGACCATGAAGGTTTCGTAAAGCTGGATCAGCTTGATGAAGAACTCCTTCTTGCCGTCAAGGTTCTCGTCCTTGAGAATTGTGCGGATTTCCTTCTCGACATCGGGGTAAGTCTTTTCTTCGAGCTTTCGGCTCAGAGTGGTGAAGATATCTTCAATCAGCTCGACGAAGAGCTTCTTGTCTGCGAAGACGAACTTGGACATGTTCATATCTTTCAGCGTACGAGCCATCAGGAAGGCTTCGTCAGCGCCAGTGTCGTCCTCACGCTTGACTCTACCTGCGGTACGCAGCACTGAGAGAATATTTCTCAAACCGAAATCGTAGTGACGCTGAGCTGACAGCTGCTCCTCTGAAAGTTTGTACAGCATGTTGAACTTAAGAGAAAGCATTTCGTATTCTTGGTAACCGACTGATGCGAGCTTGACCATGATAATAATTCTTCTGTCAGGAACCATCATCGTTACACCACGGAAGAGCACTTTCAAGTTCTCAGGCAGGTTCTGACGACCGGCATAACCAGGGTTCATCGTGATGAAGTAGCCGCAAGCCTTGATCATTTTGATTTCCTTGTCTTCACCGGGGAAGGAGAACATCTTCATGTTCTTCTTCTTGGCGTTGGTCATGGACTCGACCTGGGCGGCGACGACTGAAAGAGTTGGCAGTGAGATACGGTTGAACTCGTCGAAGCAACCCCAAAGGCCAGACATACAGAGACCCTTGAAGATCTTGGCCATGTCGCTCATGTTGTGCTCTGGAGAGCAGTTCGTAACGACGACGAAAATACCAAGAGATCTGCCGAGATCCTTGACAGTCTCGGTCTTGCCGGTACCGGCTGGGCCTGCGGGAGCACCACCGTAGTTCATACCGAGGGCTTGTGCTAGAGTGATGTAGCATCTTTCCGTCAGCGGCGTGACACAAAGACGTTCTTTGACTCCGAGGAATTCGTACTGGTAGTACAGATTGACATCAGTAATATCAATTCTGATCTCCTGCTTCTCTTAGTCTTTTATGACACGGAGGTTTCTGGTGAACAAGAAATCACCGACATCTTTAATCTTGTTCTGCTCACTCTATCTTCTGATCTCATCAGTGTTGGTCACCTGGTTGACATGAATCGTCACGAGAGTCTCAATCTTCATACGAGCGTACTTGCTTCCCTTGATGTCTCCCATGCACAAGTTCGTCAGCTCGACCAACATCTTCTTGATCTCTTCTTGCTTCTTCTTGAATTCAGCCTTGCGGTCCTTTTGCTTGACCTCAAGTGCTTCAGTAACTTTTTGAGCCCAAATGAGCTGGATTCCGAGAAGTGCAAACTGACTTTGGTACTCGTTGACACGGTGAATGAATTCAGAAACTTCACCAGAGGAAGCACCACCTGTAAACTTGAGGCTCAAGAAGTCGTTGGCAGCTGCGAGACAACGAGATTTGACTGATTTTTGCATTTCCTGCTCGAGCTTGGTGAGCCATAGCTCGACGTTACCTTCAGCCATGACACCTTCATTCAGCGGCATAGATTCGTCACCTCCTTGGGTTTGAATGATTTCGGTGATCATGTTCTTCTCAGCTTCGTCAAATTTGACTTTGTTGATGGCATCGAACATCTTTTCGAAATCGTCTTGAATCTGCGTGGGATCCGAACCATTCGAAAGAATCTTCAGAAGGTCTTGTGGGGCCACGAAGTAGAAGCGTGGGAAGATAGAACGCTTACCTTCGAGGTAAGTGTCCAGCTTCTTCTGACAGAGGTCAAGTTCAATGCCCATTTGTGGGAGCTCGCTCTTGAGAATGTCATTCTAGCAGCACTGCACGACGTTCTTCTGTTCGGCGGCACGCTCCATAATTTTGAGCCAGCGGGCATTGACACCCTTGAAGATCTTGGACTCAGTGGGCATGGCCTTTGAAATATCACCAGTCGTGAACACTTGCACGAGTGAGACCCAAGCCTGCTGCACCTTCAACCACTTCTCAATGGTATCAGAGGTGGACGAAAGCTGATCCAGCTTGGCCTGCACTTCAGTCTGGAAGGGTTTGACTTGGCGGGTTGCAAGCATCTGTTGCAGCTGCATGATGTTCTCCTCGATTTTCTCCTGGACTTCCTGGATGTCGCCACCGATGACGCAGGGTGATGCATCGTACTATGCACAAGTAACGATCTTGAGAGTCCTATCGTCCCAGGTGCCAATGATTTCCATCAGCGTCTTCTCAAGTTTGAGTTGTTTGTCAGCCTGGTCGCAGATGTCCTCAACATCATCCTTCATCTGCAGCAGGTTTGCATCCATTACATTCTTGAGGGTCATGTTCTCGTCCTGGTACGGAATCGGTTTTTCTTTGTTGAATTGAGGTAAATCCATGATTTCGAGCCAATGGCGTTCCTTGATGCTGTTTTTGCTGAGACCCTGAATGAGCGGGATGATCTCGTTCATGTCGTTGATCGTTCCTTTAAGATCGTTGAAGGCTTGCTTTTCCTTGAGGGCACCTGGCAGTCTCTGCATGTCTCTTTGGAAGGCTTCGACAGAGTCTGTCATTTGCTGGATTTGATCGTTGATGGAAGACCACTGGAAGTCTTTCCAGCTGTCATTTTGCTGGTTGACTTTGGTGTAAAGGCCGTAGAGTTTGTCAAGCCTTGTGATCTCTTCCTTCACCTTGACGAGTTCTGGATAGTTCGTGTGCGGAAGACCAAACAAAGTCTCTCCGTCGTAGTACGACTGGTACTTGCGGTCACGAATGTTGTACTCTTCAGTGAACATCTTGAGCTTGTCGACGGCTTCTTTAGGTTTGCTGGCAACTTTGGGATCGTTGGGGCCATTTTAGTCGAAGTTTTATTTGAATTCAACGACATCAGCGACGAAGTTGCTGACATTTTCAAGAAGTTCTTTCTTGAACCTGGCCTGTTCAGTGTGGATTGAGGATCTTTTCTTTTCGGCGTTGATGACGAGTTTTTCCCAATCAATTTCAAGTTTTTTGATTTTGTCTTTCTCCTCAGTGTCAAGCAAATTGTCATCTTGGTCATGAAGCAGAGCGTACATGTCTCTGATCGGCTTGGCCTAGAGAGTGAAGTCAGACTGTTTTTTGCGAATCTCTTCAAGAGCCTGCATAACTCCGCCAAGAGCATCAACATCTTTTACTTCCTTGTCGATCTTTTATGAAATTGCCTTGATATCGTCCGTCAGCATGTCCAGTTGCTCCTTGGCCTTCTTGTGCAGTTCCTGGGAGAAAACCTTCTTCCAGTTGTTGATCTGGTTTACTAAGTTGGACTTCACGTTCTTCGTCTTAAGGGAAAGAGCACCGATCTAGTGGCTGTCTTCGATTTTGTTGATCTAGGCAGCCTGATGGTCGAAATCGGCGAGCTGGACTTCAAAGTCCTCCAGCTGTGGGTTCTTGGCCTTGAATTTCTTCAGGCGTTCCTCTGGTTTTTCTTTCCAGAGCCAGTGGTAGTCGGAGAAGCGGTCAAGGAACTCCGTAACTTTGTTTTTAGTTCCTTGGATCGAACCAGTCAGAAGCAGAATGACCTTGACGATCTCCTTGTCTTTGGCAATCCAGTCGTAGAAGGGCTCTCGCTGGTCTTCGGGAAGGTGTCCCTGGTTCCAGTTCTGTACCTTCTTCGTCGACTTGAGAACGTGTGACGCGGCACGGTTGATAGCGGACTGCACATCTTCCAGGGAAGGCTTTAGAATGGACTTTGAGCCTTCAAGTTGCACATCGACTTCGAAGAATGGCTTCAAGATCTGCTTGGGCGCATTACGTCTGCCACAGATACGTTCTTTCATCTGGTTCAAAGAGAACTTGGTTGCATGCAGCAGAGCCTGGTACATGGACCAGTTGTAGTATCGGTTGATCTTCTGAATTTCTTCCTGAACGACGTCACCGATGTGCGTGGTCATCTTGTAATTGTTGATCATCTGAATAAGGTCGTAAACTGCATCTTCGACCTCGAAGTTCTTCGACTTGAGCGTCTCACTCTGCGTGAGGATATGCTCTTCCTGCATTTTGACGAACTCATCGAGCGAGTAGGTCTTATCTTCCTGTGGAAGGTGGACGAGAACTGTTTTCGACAGAGACTCAAGGTTGTTCTGGATGCGGTTGTCCATGATGTCATTGATGTTAATGATCAGTTGGTCAAGGCGAGCCAAGCCGAGATGAACGTGGCTCAGATAGCCGTCGATGTTCATGGATGTCCAAGTCAGGTTGCAGAAACCAGGGCGAAGAGTATGCTGCAGGTCTTCCTTATGAGGCGAAAGCAGCATCTCGACGTTTGGCCGGATCTTGCCGTGAATCCTGTTGTACTCGGTGATGATGTATTGAAGTTCGTTTTTGTACATCTTGAACTTCTCTTCTTGGAGAAGGACAATTTTTGCGGTGTTGGGGATGTCAGCGCCGAGTCTTGAAAGACACTTTGCTTCTCTGATCAGGGTCAGAATGTCGCTATCGAAGTTCACGTAGAGCTTGTTGCGACTGTCTTCGGGCTTCGGGTTGGTGACCAGTAGCGTCGCGTGCAGGCCTGCCTTAGCCTTCTCAACCTCGTCAGCCCACTTTGTTCGCCATGCCAATTCGTAGGCATACAGAGTAATAGAAATCTTGCTTGCTGTCTTGTACTGCTTGATCTGCTGCTTGGGGTTTCCTCGCTCAACCAAATACTCCTTCGGGAAGTGCTGGAGCGGAACCATCGCGCGATGGATTAGATGGCGCGACCAAGTGATGCATCCGGAGACGGTTGGCAAGTTTCTCACGATGGGAGGGTTTGTCTTGTTCTTAGTGTAGCTTTCTTCGATCTTCTCGAGGATCTTCGTATAGTTCTTCAGAAGGACTTCGTACTTCTCGTCGCAATTCTTTCTGAGCATCGGGCGCTTCAGAATGTAGCGGAATTTGCGGAGAAGCTTGAGGGAGTCTTCGATGTTCGAAATGTGATCGAAATTGCGATTGATGTAATCGCGGAGATCAATTTCGACTTGCGAGACCTGAACGTTGAATTCGACGTAGTCCTTGTCAAACAGACCATTTTAGTAGTCGAGAAGTTTGTGATTTTTCTTCTAGAATTCCTTGACCGTGACGGCGAACTTGTCAACGATGGGCTGAATTCCTTCGAGGTTGTGTTTCTCGAGCTCCTTGAACTGCTGGATGGTGCTGAAAAGTTCCCTGAGCTTACCAACTCGGCGGCAGAACAACTCAAACTTGTTGAAGATGGCCTGCTCTGAGAAGTCAAACTGCTTCGCCTTGGGCAGCTCTTGGAGTCTTTTACGGGTCTTCTCGTAGTTGTCCTTGTATGCAGCGAGGAGGTTCTGACAGCTTCTAAGCATCTCAATAAGATCTTCGTGCGGGTACTCTTCTTCCTTCCAGAGCACGATGTCATCGGCGGGAGCGCCTTTGCGGTTTTTGTCCTTTTCGCTGAGACCTCCCATAGCACCGATGGTGGCCAAGCCGTTTCGGAGGCGACGGAAGTTGAGGATGTTGTACTTGCAATTGTGAATCATCATGTTGGTGATCTTCACGAAGAGCCCTGTCATGCGATCGCTGGTGTTGTAGTAGCGGGCAATCGTGTGGATCATCTTGATCGAGTTCATCAGGGCGGGCAGGGTCTCGATAATGGTGGTCGGGTTGCCGTCGTAGAGAGGCTCGATGAACTTCTCCAAGGTCTGCAGATACTTCACGTTGTCCTTGGCTTCGTTCAGCTGCTCCGTGACCTTAAGCTCAATGCTGCGCCACTTGGAAGTCGCGAGATAAAGCTTCTCCTTGGGCTTGCCAACATCGCTGGCGTTGCCACTCGAGACCATGTTGAGGACATCGTACACTGTGCGGCAGTTCTTCGACTTGAGTTGCTCAGAAATTTGGGTAAGTTTACGCATCTTGTTCTTCCAGTAGTCAAGCTCAACGCGAGGACCGCTGTCCTTGTCGTCCTTTTTGTTCTCTTCTTCCTTGTTCAGCTCTGACTCAATCTTCTCGTACCATTTGTCGAACTGCACTGTGAAAGCATCAATCATCTCTGCCTTCTTCTGTTGATTCTGGCCCTGAACCTTGCCGGCAAGGAAGTCGTTGGCGGGTGTCGAGTAGTCCTTGGGATAGGGCTCGAGGGTAAGCGACTGCTAGAGGCCTTTGCATGCTTCTCTGACTTCATCCGAGAATTTGGTGAAGTTCATCTGGAACTCCTTCTTGACCTCGGGTTCGCAGCTGCCCCATTCCTCAGGGGACAGTTTGTCGATGAAGCGGGCGTAAATGTTCGACACGACCGTGTTGAGGACGTTCTGGGAGTTTTCGTGGACTTCGCCGCACATGACTTCGCCGTCGTCGGTCTTTTGGGTGTTGATTGGCTTGCCTGGAGGAGTGATCCTCAAGAAGTACAGGCCCTTGCCGCAGAGCTTGATGTCACCTAAAGTTTCGGATTAATTAATGAAAATGCGGTCAAAAGGAAAAAATTTAAATTAATTTATTTTTCTTACCATCGTGGACGAAGAACTCTTTGGCTGCGTTCTGCTTGCCTCCCAGCGGCTCCCAATCGTTTGTCTCTGGATTGAATCGGCCGGGTGCTTGGTGGTAAACGAAAATGTGAGCTGAGCCCTTGCCGGAAAGCCAGGTCTCCCACAACTCTGCATTCTTCAAGTTTTGGAAAATATCCTAAAAGGCCGGCGTTAAGTTTGAATTCAAATCTGAAAGACCGCCAAAAATGATAACGGCTGCAATAAAAGCGCTGCCGAATCAAACCTGACTGTTCACATGACTTACATTTGATTCAGACTGAGTCACCTGGAATGTGTCTTCAACAATTCCTTGTAGATACTTAAGTCTTGGGGTGAAACTCTTAGACATGCTTTCTTCTCTCGAAAATTGCAATCAAGTTTAAATGTAATAAAATTTAAAACGTGTCGGTTTAAATAATGCCGGCCAGACACTGCAAATTTGAATCCTGCAATTCTATTGGCTGCCAGACCCAATGAATTGATTCTATTGGCTAATCACACACTCAAAAACAAACACATGGGGTTTTGGGGTTTTGGGG
>Ga0075472_10000632_pt1 | contig 14763 bp, 9 predicted proteins | sample DEB19_08_DNA_3_FD_77014 | JGI IMG/M metagenome (GOLD analysis project Ga0075472, IMG submission 77014) | Aqueous microbial communities from the Delaware River and Bay under freshwater to marine salinity gradient to study organic matter... | ecosystem: Environmental > Aquatic > Marine > Coastal ...
AACTCTATGCACGACTCGATGAGGTTGAGCCAGTTCGCATCCGCGAGCTCCTTCGTGAACACCGCGACGCTGCATTTGCCGGACAGGGACTCATGACGATTGACTGCAACGCACCATTGGAGGTTCCTGCCAAGGGCGGCGTGATCGGAGAGTACGATCGCGATGCAGCCCTGGCGCTCCTGCGCGAACTCGAGTTTCGCGCCCTGCTGACGCGGCTCCCGCCACTCGCAGGTGAGGATCGCGCAGCGGCAAACGCGGCAGTGAACGCTTCTGCTGCCGCGTCTGGTCTCCGTGCTCCGGTTGCACGTACGACTGCACCAGCACCAGCAACGCCAGTGCCGCCGAGTAGCTTGCAGCTCGGCTTTGATTTCAATGCGATCAGCGCGGGAAATACAGCAGCTGGAGCGCAAGCTCGCCCCGCCGTTGGTGGTGCTGCAGCGGCCGAAATTTCTGGCGAGATTCACGTGCGCATCGAGCAGGTAAAGCGTGGCGATCTCCAGCTGGCAGGGATCCGCATCGTGGACTCGCCTGATGCAGCAGTGCGCGCGCTCGAGAGCCTCGGGGGCAGTGGTCTGCTCGGTGTAGGTGCGGTCGGCATCGATCGACGCGGACCGTTAAGTAGCCCGGCGCTAGTGATTGCGAGTGCCGACGGAGAGATGATCGCGACCGAGGCTCCAGCGGTTGCCCATGCACTGCTTGTCGCGCTGAACACGAGCCGTCGCCCATTCGCCACACTCGGGGCGAAGGGTCTCGTTGGGGCACTTGTCGTGATCGATCCTGCCGCATCACCCCAACTGGTCGACGATGTTGCGCTCGGGACCTGGATTGCAAACGTGACCCTGCGCAACCCTGGACTTCGCGAGGTGGCGAGCACGCGTCTCGGTGCCGACATTCCCGAGGGCCTATCACCACTAGAAGAGGCTGCACTTGCCGCGCTTGTCTCCATTGCGACGCGAGACGGGATTGAGGCGGAGCTCGCAAGTGCGGGAACGCTCCGGCTCTACCGCGAGATAGAACTCCCCCTCGTTGAAGTACTCGTGCGCATGGAGGTTGCTGGGCTCCTTGTCGACCCAGGGGTACTTGACCAACTCGATGGTGCATTTCGCGCCGAGATTGAGCGCCTGGAGAGTGAGGCAGCGGCCCTCGTTGGCCATGCTGTCCCGTTTGGCTCACCAAAACAGTTGGGTGAACTCCTCTTTGGCGAGCTCAAGCTCTCGCGTGGCAAGAAGACGAAGACGGGCGCCTGGTCGACGGACGCAAGCGTCCTTGAGGAGATCCAGGGCGAGCACCCGGTCGTTGGTCTCGCAATGGAGTGGCGCACGGTATCGAAGCTCCAGAGCACGTATGTGGAGGCGCTCCCAAAGCTCGTCGAAGGAGATGGGCGCATCCATACAACCTTCCAGCAGGCCGTAGCCGCCACGGGTCGCCTCAGCTCGACGGAGCCGAACCTGCAGAACATTCCGATTCGGAGTGAGCTCGGGCGAAAGATTCGCAGCGCATTTATCGCCGCGCCAGGCCACCTGCTCGTTGCCGCCGACTACAGCCAGATTGAACTTCGCATCCTCGCGCACGTGACGCGCGACCCGCATCTCATCGCCGCCTTTGCTGCGGGCGAGGATATCCATCGCGCTACGGCAGCACGCGTGCTCGGCAAGAGCCTTGAGGCCATTGATGATGGTGAGCGCGCGATGGCGAAGATGGTGAACTTTGGGATCGCCTATGGGATGAGTGACTTCGGCCTCGCGACGCGGGCCGGGATCTCACGTGATGCAGCCAAGGCCTTTATCGCGGGCTACTTCGAGCGCTACCCAGGGATCAAGCGCTATATCGACACGATTAAGGAGGAGGCGCGTGCCTCCGGGTTTGTGACCACGCAACTCGGACGGAAGCGGCCGATCCCAGAACTCCGTGCAGCAAACCCTGCACTCCGAGCGGCGGGCGAGCGTGCGGCGATTAACCATCCGATTCAAGGGACTGCGGCGGATGTGATCAAGATTGCGATGATTCGGCTCGCTCCGCGGCTCGCCGAGTTTGGGCTGCGCTCACGCCTCATCTTGCAGGTACACGACGAACTCCTCCTTGAGGCGCCACGTGAAGAGGTTCCACGCCTGGTCCCGCTCCTGATTGAGACGATGGAGGGGGCGCTGGCACTCGATGTCCCGCTCACCGTCGAGGCCAAGACGGGGGAGCGGTGGGACGAGATGCGGCGCTGGAGCCCGCGTGCCTGAGCTCCCTGAGGTTGAGACGGTTGTACGCGACCTTCGTGCACTGTTGACGGGCGCACGAATCACCGGTGCACAGGTTCTGCGGGAGAGGAACCTTGAGACCCCAGACCGTGCAACGTTTGCGCATGCGATCACTGGCCGCACGATTACGGGGGCGCGCCGCCGTGCAAAGTGGATCCTCATCGATCTTGATGGCGGGCTCGTCATGCTTGTGCACCTTCGGATGACGGGGCAGCTGCTGATCGTGAATCGTTCCATCGAGCCTGACCCGTATGTGCGTGTCGCACTCGAACTAGCTGACGGACGGCGCATGTATTTTCGCGATGTGCGTGCCTTCGGGCGTGTCGCCCTCGTTGCGCAACGAGAGGATGGCGAGGTGGCGCAGTCACTTGATCCGCATGACGCCCCGCTCTTTGCTGACTACGGATATGAACCCCTCGAGGCGTCGTTTACCCCAGAAGTCCTGCATGCCCTCCTCCGGGCTCACCGCACGCGACTGAAGGTCTTTCTTCTCGACCAGCGCTACATTGCGGGGATCGGGAACATTTACGCCGATGAGGCCCTCTGGCGTGCGCGCCTCCATCCACTCTCTAATACGTCGCGTATGAACGAAGCGCAGACACTCCTCCTCCACGCCGCACTCGTCGGAGTGCTTGCAGAAGCAGTTGCAGCGCGAGGCTCGTCAATCGACGACTACACGGCACCGGATGGCGATGGCGAGATGCAGGAGCGGCTTGCTGTCTACCAGCGAACCGGCGAGCCCTGCCTTCGCTGCGGTGCCACCGTTCGACGTGCAGTGATTGCTGGACGTGGTACCCACTACTGTGCACAATGCCAGCGTGCGCCCCGCGGCGTATCCGTACCAACGCGGCAGTCAACGGCGGCACGCGGCCCGCGCTGGGCCGATCGCCTTCATCCCGATGCGGCAGGTGCGACGCGCGCCGAGCGGGCGGCGGCGCGACGCCGTGCAGCGCGCGGCGGCGGCAGCGGTGCGCGAGCATGAGCCTCGTCTCCTTAAGCGGTGTTCGCCGCGAGATTGGTGCAACGATCATCCTCGATGAGGTGCAGGTCAGCATTGCGGCAGGTGAACGGATCGGCCTGGTAGGGCCGAACGGCGCGGGAAAGACCACGCTCCTCAAGATGGTCTCTGGACGGGAGGCGCCAGATGCGGGCGTGGTGCAGCATGCGCGCGGCTTGCGGATCGACCTACTTGCGCAAGAGTCGACGCAAGATCCGGCCCTGCTCGGCGCACCGTCACTCATTGAGGCGGTTCGTGGTGGCGCAGCAGCACTCGTTGCACTCAGTGAACAGCTCCGCGAGATGGAGCTCTCTGGCGCCGCGGGGAGCAGTGAATACGCGGAGGCTCGCCAGCACTTTGACGCAGCTGATGGGTACGGACTGGATGATCGAGTTGCCGACGCACTCCGTGGCCTTGGCTTCCCTTCAGAGCGTCACATGGAGTCTCCAACGCGGCTCTCAGGTGGGGAGCAGACACGCCTGGCGCTCGCGCGACTCGTCATCTCCGACCCTGACCTTCTGATGCTCGACGAACCAACGAACCACCTTGATATCAGTGCAATCGAATGGCTCGAAGGTGCCCTTCGCGCTCGCAAGGGGGCACTCCTCGTCGCAAGCCACGATCGAACCTTCCTCGATGCGGTCATTGAGCGAGTCTGGGAGGTACGCGACCATCGGGTCACCCGCTTCCGCGGCGGGTACAGCGACTATGCGCGCCAGCGCGAAGCCGTAGACGAAGGTGGGGAGCGTGACGCAGCGGAGCGGACAAAGGCAATTGCACGCGAGAAAGAGCTGATCCAGACGTATCGGAGTCATCGAAAATACGCAAAGATGCATGAGCATGAGCGACGCCTTGCTGCAATCGAGCCACCAGTAGCGCAGCGTCGCGCGGCAACGATGCACATTGCAACAACGGGTGCCAGCCGCGGCCCAGCCGAGGTGGTGCGGGTGCGTCATGCGGTCGTCGGCTACGGCGAGCCCCAACGCGTGCCGATCGCCGAAGCACGAAGCCTCCTCCTCAGTAGAGGAGAGCGAATCGGTATTGTCGGAATGAATGGCGCCGGGAAGACCACACTCCTGAAGAGTGTGGCGGGGATTATCCCTACGCTCGGTGGCAGTCTCGATATCAGTGCTGGAGTGGTCCCTGGCTATCTTGCGCAGGTCCGCGCGGCCGGCCTTCATGGCGCGACAGTCCTCGAGGCGCTCCGTGCCGTGGTTCCAGTAGAGCAGGCACAGGCACGCGCGCACCTTGCACGGTTCCTCTTTCGCGGTGATGAGGTGACAAAGGAGGTGGCAGTGCTCTCTGGTGGCGAGCGCAGCCGCCTCGAACTTGCAATCCTTGGCCTCTTGCCCGCAAATCTTCTCCTCCTTGACGAGCCGACGAACCATCTCGATGTGGACGCATGTGAATCACTTGAGCGATTCCTCCTCGAAGGTGAGCGCACGCTCCTCTTGGTGAGCCACGATCGGAGAATGTTAGAGCGCATCTGTACGGGACTCTGGGTGGTAGATGCTGGACGTGTCGTGCGATTTGATGGCGGCTATGCGGCGTGGCGCAAGGCAGTGGCGGCTGGCTGGAGCGCGGCGGAGGAGGATCGCGCACTGGGGATTCGGCTTGGCGATCATGAAGAGGCCAAGGTCGATTCGCCACGCACTACTCCGGCAGCAAAGCGCCCCGCGACGCGGAAGCCCGCAGCGACGCACGCGCGCGGTCTAAGTAAAGAGCAGGCACGCCGACGCCGAGCCGCAATTGAGGGTGACCTCGACCTCCATCGTCAGCGCAAGGCCGTTCTCGAGGGTTCGCTGACAGATCCAGCGGTACTCTCCTCCTACACCGCACTGGCTGGGGTAAGTGCCGAACTCGCCGATGTCACTGCGGCACTCGAGCTCGCCGAAGAGGCCTGGCTCGCGTTAGAGGGAGAGATTGCTCAATGAGTGCCACACGGGTTCGAGTGATCGGCATCGGCGGCGGAGCTGCCGCGGGGAAGAGCACGCTCGTCGAAACACTGATGCGTGACGGAACACTTGCACAGCGCATCGGTGGCCGCGTAGAGGGCATGAGTGCCGATGCCTACGTGCGAGAGGCTGCGGCACAAGAGCCACTCCGGTCAAAGATCGCTGCACTCTATCCAGCAGCTGTGCGCGCAGATGGTTCGCTCGACCGCACACGTCTCGCTCGTGCTGCATTTGCTACGCCAGCGCTCCTCACGCAGCTCGAGGCGCTTCAGTGGCCACTCGTAGCCGAAGAGCTTCGGGGGCGTATCGCTGCCGCGACCGCGAATGGCGCGCGCGTCCTCCTCGTCGAGGCGATCGCCCTTATCGGATCCCCACTCGAGCCGCTCCTTGATGCATGCCTGCTCGTTGACCTGCCGAGCGAGGAGCGCCTTGCACGCGCAGTGGCACGCGGCGCGTCGCTGCACGATGCGGTCGAGCGCGATGCCGCACAGGCCATGCACCTAGCTGCGCTCCGTGCAGCAAGTCCGGTTCACATCGATGGCTCGGGATCCCCTGCACATGTTGCGGCGGCAGCAGCTGAGGCGATCGCCGCCCTATGCTCACAGGATGGAGAGAGAGCCGATCCAACCGTCTGAGGGGGTGCCGAGCGCGGGCCTCCCGTTCACCCTGCGCTCCGACTTCCAGCCAACAGGCGACCAGCCGACTGCTATCGAGGGCCTTGTTGCTGGGCTCACCGCCGGCCTCCACCACCAGGTCCTTCTCGGCGCAACGGGAACCGGGAAGACGTTCACCATCGCCAATGTCATCCAGCGTGTCCAGCGCCCAACGCTGGTACTCGCGCACAATAAGACGCTCGCGGCACAGCTCTACGCCGAGCTGAAGGAGTTCTTCCCCGATAACGCTGTGGAGTACTTTGTCTCGTACTTCGACTACTACCAACCAGAGGCGTATCTCCCACGCTCTGACACCTACATTGAGAAGGATTCGAGTCGCAATGATGAGATTGACCAGCTGCGCCATGCCGCGACCAAGGCACTCTTTGAGCGTCGCGACGCGATCATCGTTGCCTCGGTCTCCTGCATCTATGGGCTCGGTGCGCCAGTCGATTACGGCGCAACGGTCCTTCGCGTCAGGAAGAACGGCAAGTACCGTCGCGATTCGATCCTGCGCCACCTTGTCGATCTGCAGTATCAACGCAATGATGCGACGCTCGGCCGAGCGAAGTTTCGCGTCCGCGGCGACACGCTCGAGGTGCAGCCAGCCGGCGAAGAGACGATCCTGCGGCTCGAGTTTTTCGGCGATGAGGTAGAGCGCATCTCCGAGGTTGATCCGCTCACCGGCGAGATCCTTGCCGACCGTGGTGAGATGGTGATCTACCCGGCAACGCACTATGTGACACCCACGGAAAAACTCAAAGAGGCAACTCGGGACATTGAGGCAGAGATGGAATCTCGCTGTACGGAGCTTGAGCAGTCGGGGAAGATCCTTGAAGCAGCCCGCCTGCGCCAGCGCACGACCTTCGATCTTGAGATGATGCGTGAGGTCGGCTCCTGCTCCGGCATCGAGAACTATTCGCGCCACCTGAGTCGCCGCGAGCCTGGCTCGCGGCCCTGGACCCTGCTCGACTATTTCCCGGCCGACTGGCTCCTCGTCGTAGACGAGAGCCACATGAGTATTCCGCAGGTTGTCGGCATGTACAAGAATGATCGCTCGCGGAAAGAGATCCTCGTCGACTTTGGCTTTCGGCTGCCGAGCGCCTTGGACAATCGCCCACTCACCTTCGAAGAGTTTGAGGCGAGCGTGCGCCAGGCGATCTATGTGTCTGCAACCCCGGGGAGCTACGAGCTCACGCATGCCGATAAGGTCGTAGAGCAACTCATCCGCCCAACCGGCGTGGTTGATCCAAAGATTACTGTCGTGCCAACTACAGGGCAGATCGATGACCTCATGCGACGCATTCAAGAACGAATCACACGTAAGGAGCGCGTGATCGTGACAACCCTCACAAAGCGCATGGCGGAAGAGCTTGCCTCGTATCTGGAGGAGGCGGGCGTGCGGGTGCGCTACCTCCACAGCGAGATCGATACGCTCGAGCGGATTGAAATCTTGCGCGACCTGCGCCTTGGTGTCTTCGACGTGATCGTTGGGATCAACCTCTTGCGCGAGGGGATTGACCTCCCTGAGGTCACACTCGTCGCGATCCTCGATGCAGATAAAGAAGGCTTCCTGCGCAGTGCTTGGGCACTGATTCAGACGGTCGGACGTGCCGCACGAAACATCGGCGGTGAGGTGGTTTTCTACGCCGACAAGATGACAGAGTCGATGCGCGTGGCGATCTCCGAAACGGATCGCCGTCGCGGGATCCAAGAGCGCTGGAACGCCGCACACGGCATCGTTGCAACCACGATTTCAAAGCCGATCCGTGATCTGAACGATCGGCTCAAGGCGGTCGCTGAGAAGGCAGATACGTACGCAGGTGGGCGCGGCGGGGAGCTCAGCGAGATCGGCCGAGGCGAGATCGAGAAGCTCGTGAAGCAACTCGAAGCACAGATGCGACTCGCAGCGAAAGAGCTTGAGTTTGAACGAGCCGCAGCACTGCGCGATGAGTTGCGCACCCTGCGTCGCGGCGTGCTCGGCGAAGACCAGTCGGCAGTGATCCAGCGCCTTGCCGAACGTGCCGCGACGGCTGTGGAGCGAATGGGGGAGCGGGGGGTTGCCCCGCCCGCTCCGCCGAAGCGTGTGCCTGGGCAGGTGAGCCGTACCGTCGTGGCCCCAGCGCTCGATTCAGCTGCCGACTGGCTCCCCGGCCTGCGCGACGAGCACGACGAGGGTTCGGATACTCTTCCAGTGAGTAGCGGTGAGGCGGGCGCAGGAGCGCCACAGCCCCCGCGACGGAACACATGGGATCCAAGCGTGACGCCAAACGTCATTAAGCGGCGTGGCGAGCGGCCGAAGCGGAGGGGCTAGTGGGTCAAGACAAGATTGTGATTCGCGGTGCGCGCGAGCATAACCTGAAGGGCATTGATCTCGAGATCCCACGAGACCAGCTTGTCGTGGTGACGGGGATCTCTGGCTCGGGAAAGTCGAGCCTCGCGTTCGACACGATCTACGCCGAAGGTCAACGCCGCTACGTCGAAAGTCTCTCCGCATACGCACGCCAGTTCCTCGGGCAGATGGAGAAGCCCGATGTCGACTCTATCGACGGACTCTCACCAGCGATCTCCATTGACCAGAAGGGATCGTCGCGCAACCCGCGCTCAACCGTCGGCACCATCACGGAGATCTGGGATCACCTGAGGCTCTTGTATGCCCGCGCTGGGACGCCGCACTGTCCCGTGTGCGATCGCCCGATCAGTCGAGTCTCACTCGACCATATTGTTGACGAGATCCTCAAGCTCCCGGACGGCACGCGGTTGCTCGTGCTCGGTCCAGTCCTCCGTGACCGTAAGGGTGAGGGAGAGACGTTCTATCAAGCAGCGCGTAAGGCGGGATTTAGTCGCGTTCGGGTAAACGGCGTGCAGCACGATCTTGATGATGCACCGAAACTCGACAAGAAGCGCAAGCACAGCATCGAGGTGATCGTCGATCGCTTCATCGTGCGCCACCCTGTTGATGAGAAGGGGGCGAAGCTACCGCCGCCCGATCGCAGCCGCCTTGCCGACTCCGTGGAGACAGCGATGAAGCTCGGCGATGGGCTCGTGATCGTTGCCTCGGCGGCCGAAGAGGGCAAGCCGGTCTTTGAGGAGCGACTCTTTAGCGAGAAGCTCGGCTGCCCCTACGACGGCACCGTGATCGATGATCTGCAGCCGCGTTCATTCAGCTTCAACTCGCCGCATGGTGCATGTCCGGAGTGCACGGGGCTCGGCTTCCGCCTTGAGGTTGATCCAGAGCGCGTGATCGACCCAGAGAAGTCGGTGACCGATGGCGGCCTTATCCCGTGGTCGCGCTCACCAGAGGGGAGCTGGTACCTGAAGGTGGTCGTTGCTGCAATGAAGGCGAAGCGATGGAACCCGAAGACGCCGATCGGTGAGCTTCCCTCTGCGGCGCAGGAGTATCTCCTCGGTGCAGAGCGCGAGGAGCGGTTCACCGTCACCTACGAAAATCGTAACTACTCCAACACCTACAAGGCGGCATTCGAGGGCGTCGTCGCGAATCTCGAGCGACGGCACCGCGAGACAGACTCAGAGCTCGTGCGCAGCGAGATTGAGCGCTACATGGTCTCTCGGCCGTGTCCATCTTGTAAGGGTCGACGCCTTAAGCCGGAGATCCTTGCCGTTCGCGTTGCAGGAGAGAACATTGCGCAGGTTGCAGCTCTCCCGATCGGCGACCTTACCGCCTGGATCGACTCGCTCGCATCCCACCTGCCCGATCGCGAGCGAACGATCGCCAAGGCAATCATCAAGGAGATTTCAGAGCGAGCCGGCTTCCTGGTGGATGTTGGGCTCGACTACCTCACAGTAGACCGCGCCGCCACGACGCTCTCTGGTGGCGAGGCGCAACGCATTCGTCTCGCGACACAGATTGGATCGCGGCTGGTTGGTGTGCTCTACATCCTCGACGAACCATCGATCGGCTTACACCAGCGAGACAATGCACGACTGATTGAAACGCTCGTGCGGCTCCGTGACCTGGGTAACACCGTCCTCGTCGTTGAGCACGACGAGGAGACGATTCGCACAGCCGACTGGGTCGTCGACATTGGCCCAGGCGCAGGAGAACATGGCGGACGCGTGATCTCGAACGGCACGTTCAAGCAACTCCTCGCCGCCAAGGAGTCGATCACCGGTGCCTTCTTGCGCGGCGATCGGGCCGTTCCGGTGCCGAAGACGCGCCGATCTGGGAGCGGAAAATCGGTTGTGGTGAAGGGGGCGAGCGAGCACAACCTCAAGAACCTCGATGTGGAGTTCCCCCTCGGCAAGTTTGTTGCCGTCACAGGTGTCTCGGGGAGTGGCAAGAGCACGCTCGTCACCGACATCTTGCAACGAGCACTTGCTCGTCGACTCCATGGGGCGAAGGAGCGGCCGGGCGCCCATGAGCGTGTGACAGGGCTCGACCAGATCGATAAGGCAATCGAGATCGACCAGAGCCCGATCGGCCGCACGCCGCGATCGAACCCTGCAACGTATGTCGGCCTCTTCACGCCGATTCGCGAGCTCTTTGCAGCAACGCAAGAGGCGCGTCTCCGCGGCTACTCCGCGGGCCGCTTCTCGTTCAACGTCAAGGGTGGTCGCTGTGAAACCTGCTCGGGCGACGGGATCCTTCAGATTGAGATGCAGTTCCTCCCCGACGTGTACGTGCCGTGCGAAACCTGCCAGGGGAAGCGCTACAACCGCGAGGCGCTTGAGGTGACCTGGAAGGGGATGACGATCGCCGATGTGCTGGAGCTGCAAGTGGAAGACGCACTAGAGCGCTTTGCAGCGGTACCCGCGATTCGCAATCGCCTTCAGACACTGAGCGAGGTTGGGCTCGGCTATCTACGCCTCGGGCAGCCTGCAACCACCCTATCGGGTGGCGAGGCTCAGCGCATCAAGCTTGCAACGGAACTTGCACGCCGCTCAACGGGACGGACGATGTATATCCTCGACGAGCCAACAACGGGGCTGCACTTCGCCGATGTGGAGCGACTCCTCCACGTGCTCCATCGACTCGTTGACGCGGGCAATAGCGTTGTGGTGATCGAGCACAACCTCGACGTGATCAAGACGGCCGACTGGGTGATCGACCTTGGTCCCGAAGGTGGAAGCCGCGGTGGCGAACTTCTGGCAGAGGGCACCCCAGAGCAGGTTGCAAAGGTGAAGCGCAGCCATACAGGGCGCTACCTCGCGCTGGCACTACGCGGCGATCCGATTCACTCGTTGGAGTGAGCGTGGCAGAGCGCGAACTTCCCCGACACGCGGACCATGCCCTTGATCGTGCGGGCCTCCACGCCGCACAACTCCTCGAGCGTGCGCTCGATCAATTAGTCGATGCTGCCCAGCGTGCACGCTTCGCTCCCTATCGCGCGCTCGCTGCCGATCTTCGCGACGCACGGGGGGAGGCACTCCGGCGGAGTGCTGTCACTATTCGCGCCGCTCTGGGCCCAGGCGACGGACTTGCCGATGTGGTCGACGCGGCAGCGGTCACGGAACTCCGGGAGGCACTCGATCTAGTGTTGCGGATCTTGAATCGTCGGTCGGCGCTGCGCGGTCGAGTCTCGGTTGCCGATGAGCACTAAGCGCAGCGTTGTTCAGCCGGCACCGCCAGAGGCGGTCGCGGCCGCACTGAGCGCCCTCCCAGACGCACCCGGCGTCTACCTCTTCTCGGATGCGTCTGGTCGCGTTGTCTATGTTGGAAAGGCAACGCGCTTGAAGCAGCGCGTGCGGAGCTATTGGCAGGCCAAGGGCGAGCCCGGAGCGCATCGGATGCGCGATGAGATCGCCGCCGTTACCGCCATTGATTGGACGGTTACCGACTCACCGAAAGAGGCACTCGTCCTCGAGGCGAACTTGATTCGGAAGCATCTGCCACGTTTTAATATCCGACTCCGTGATGATCGATCGTATCCGTATATTCGCGTGACGAACGATCCGTCCCCGCGCATTGAGCGCACCCGCCGCATCGTGCGCGATGGCTCGCGCTACTTCGGCCCATACGCATCTCCCGGATCGGTGAATACGGCCATGACGGCAATTCGCCGACTCTTCGTATTCCGCACCTGCGAGATCGCCATCACGCCAGGGGAGCAGGCACTGCAGCGGCCCTGCCTCCTCTTTCACCTGAAGCGCTGCCAGGGCCCGTGCCTGGGCAACGTAGCGGTAGACGAGTACAGCGCCGAGATCGCGAGTCTCGAGCTCTTCCTTTCCGGTCGCTCGTCGCGTGCCATCACTGCGCTCAAGGAGCGCATGGTTGCTGCGAGCGAGCGCGAAGCCTTTGAAGACGCAGCACGGATCCGCGACACCGTTTTGGCGCTTGAGACCTCGTTTGAGGCGCAGCGGGTTCCACCTGCTGGCCGACCAGACGAGGATATTCTCGGGGTGGCGCGCCGAGGAGAGCGGACGGCGGTAGCCTGCTTTCAAATTCGAGACTCAGCACTCGTCGGGCGCGATGTCCACCGAATGGATGCGCGCGGTGCTGATGACACAGAGATTCTCGCCGCATTCGCCGCGCAATACTATGCGCGCGCAGGAGAGATTCCACCATCGATCGCAACCGCTCTACCGATCAATGACCCAGAGGTTGCGGAGTTCCTCACCTCTCGTCGTGGCTCGAGTGTGGACTTTCGCTTGCCGAAGCGCGGCGACCGCGCACGACTCTTGCGGCTTGCCGAGCGCAATGCAAGCGAGTGGCTTGCCAAAAATGAGGCCGAGGAGGATGCCGATCGAGAGCGTGCGGAGACGGCACTCGCCTCACTCGTTGCCGGCCTTGGACTTGAGCAGATCCCCATGCGCATTGAGTGCACCGACGTCTCGACCATCCAGGGTGCATTTACCGTTGCTGCACTGACCGTTGCGGTAGATGGGCGCCTTGCGCCAAAAGAGTACCGACGCTTTCGCGTAAAGGGGGTCCTTGGCCAAGATGACTTTGCCGCGCATCGGGAGGTGTTGACGCGTCGATTTGCGCGTGCCGCTGCGAGTGGATCGCGCGCTGGCGAGGCAGAGGCAGAGGCGTGGGCACTGCCAGACCTCCTCATCATCGACGGAGGCCAGGGCCAGGTTGCCGCCGCCGCAGCCGCCCTCGCAGAGGCGGGCGTGCACATCCCGCTCTTCGGCCTTGCAAAGCAACGCGAGGAGCTCTGGCCTGCTGGTGCACGCACGCCAATCCTCTTGTCGGCGAGTGATCCAGGCTTGCGACTGCTTCAGCGGTTGCGTGATGAGGCGCACCGGTTCTCGATCGGCTACCACCGGACGCTGAGGAGCAAGGCGGCAACGGTGAGTCGCCTTGATGAGATTCCTGGCCTGGGGGCTACGAGGCGGAAGGCGCTCCTGCGTCGATTCGGCTCGGCTGCTGGGATCGCTGCCGCGAGTGTTGAGGAGCTCGCTGCTCTCCCCGGGATTGGGCCGGCGCTTGCCGCTCGGATCGTTGCCACGCTCGCAGCGGAGTAGGTCGGGGCGAGGGTTCGCCGCCCCCTGCTAGGATTCACGCAATGCGTAGGGCCACCCCGTTCCTCATCCTTGCCGTCGGGCTGCTTGCCCTGGCTATTGACCTACTCCCAAACCTGAAGCTTCCTGCTGCAGGTGGCACCACGCGACCCATCGAGACCAAGCTCGGCCTCGACCTCCGTGGCGGCCTCCGTGTTGAGTACCAGGTGCAGAAGGTTGGCGACCAGGTAGCGACCGCGGCCGATGTTGCGACGATCCGCGACATCATCGAGCGCCGCGTCAACACAACTGGCGTCGCCGAGCCACTCGTACAAACCTAGGGGAGCGACCGCATCGTTGTCGAGCTCCCTGGCGTGAGCGTCCCAGATGCAATCCGTGCGCTGCGCGGCACAACGGGGCGACTCGATCTGATTCCGCTCCCACGCGATACGTACGGCTACGTTGATCTCGCAAGCGGCCAGACAACGACTGGCGTCTCTGCTGTGCCCACTGCCGGCACGAAGCTGACCGACACGAAACTGAAACCACTCTTCTCGGGCGACCAGATTGCGAGCTCCAATGTCGCAACCGATTCAACCGGTCGTCGCGTGGTCGCCTTTACGCTCAAGAGCGAAGGTGCCGGGCTCTTTGCGACATGGACCAAGGCAAACCTCGGATCCTATTTCGTCATCTCGCTCGACGGCACGGTTGTGTCGGCGCCGTACATCCAGTCGGCAATTACCGGTGGCGAAGCGCAGATCAGCGGCGGCGGTGCATCGGGCTTCCCGCTTGACGAGGCGACGAATCTCGTCACGATCCTCAAGTTCGGCTCACTCCCATTCCCAATTTCAGAGATCGGCGTCACCTCGGTGAAGGCCACACTCGGTGCCGCCTTCCTCACGCAGGCGATCTTCGCCGGTCTCGTGGGAATCGTGCTTGTCTTCTTGTTCATGCTCCTGCACTACCGCCTTGCTGGTGGCGTTGCGAACATTGCACTTCTCTTCTACATGGTGCTCGTGCTCGCGATCTTCCGGGTGGTCCCCGTTACCTTGACGCTTGCAGGAATTGCAGGGTTCGTACTGTCGATCGGTATGGCGGTCGACGCGAACATCCTGATCTTTGAGCGCACCAAGGAGGAGCTCCGCGTTGGGAAGCGCGTGGGCCCTGCTGTTGAGGCGGGCTTTAGCCGCGCCTGGAACTCAATCCTGGATTCGAACGTGTCGAGCCTCATCACCGCATTCATCCTCTTCTACTTCGGCTCCTCGACGATCAAAGGATTCGCGTTGGTCTTGATCATTGGCGTGGTCTGCTCAATGTTTACCGCGATTACCGTCACGCGCCTGATCCTGCGTACCGTCATCAAGCGCGACCGATTTGCGTCGCCATACCTCTACGGCATTTCTGCAGGTGATATCCCAGCGGCGCTTGAGGGGTCACAACGTGGATAAGATCATTGCTCGGAAGCGCTGGTTCTTCCTCTTCTCCCTGCTCGTCACTATTCCTGGCCT
>Ga0075472_10000634_pt1 | contig 14739 bp, 12 predicted proteins | sample DEB19_08_DNA_3_FD_77014 | JGI IMG/M metagenome (GOLD analysis project Ga0075472, IMG submission 77014) | Aqueous microbial communities from the Delaware River and Bay under freshwater to marine salinity gradient to study organic matter... | ecosystem: Environmental > Aquatic > Marine > Coastal ...
ACCTTGACGAACTCGCCTCCCAGCGAAACGACCTGATCCGCCACCTCGGCACGCGTGTCGTTGGCACGCACAATCGCGCCTAGTCCCGCAGCGGTGCCAATGGCAGCCAGGCCGGCCACGCCGGCACCTGCAATAAAGACCTTGGCGGGTGGCACCTTGCCGGCGGCAGTAATTTGACCATTGAAGAATCGTCCAAAGGCATTGGCAGCCTCAATGACAGCGCGATAGCCACTGACGCCAGCGGTGGATGTCAGGGCGTCCATCTTCTGCGCCCTGCTCAGGGTACGGGGCAATGCGTCGATGGCCAGAACGGTCGCTTTTTTGGCAGACAACTGCTGCATCAGCTCAGGATTCTGAGCTGGCCAGATGAAGCCGATCAGGGCCGTACCCTCGCGCATCCTGGCGATCTCTTCCGCATTTGGCGCACGAACCTTGAACACAATGTCAGAACCAGCCCACAGGCTGGCGGCATCTGGAGCAATGTCAGCGCCAGCCGCGCGGTAGGCATCATCACCAAAATTGGCCGCATCACCAGCGCCGGTTTCAACCAGCACCCGAAAGCCAAGCTTGATCAGCTTTTCCACCACCTCGGGTACGGTGGCGACTCTCTTTTCACCAGGAAATACTTCCCGCGGTACGCCAATACACTGGACGGGCTTATTTGAGCCTGCTTCCATAATTCATCTCCAAGATCTTGCTGATAATTGATTGTCAGGGACCCAGCGCGAGGCTGCCCCGAAACCGGCTAGCTTATCCGAGTTTGGCCGACTCAATGCTGATAGCAGCCTATCCGAGCCATCAAAGTTTTTGCTGAAAGCCATAATTCATTGCTATGGACACCCGATGGAAACCCAGCGTAACAGTTGCCGCCATCATCGAGCGCGAAGGCCGTTTTCTTCTCGTGGAAGAAGAAACGCCTGAGGGCCTGCGGCTCAATAACCCGGCCGGCCACCTGGATCCTGGTGAGTCACCGATACAGGGTTGCATTCGTGAAGCTCTTGAGGAAACCGCGCACGAGTTCCTGCCGACCCACCTGCTGGGCATCTACTTGTCACGGTTTCAGCGCAAATTGCCGGATGACCAGGTTCAGGACATTACCTACTTGCGCTTTGCCTTTGCAGGAAGGCTGGGGAAAGAAGTTGCCGGACGCGCGCTCGATCAGGGGATTGTTCGCACGGTCTGGATGAGCCCGGAAGAAATTGAAGCCCAAAGTAATCGTTGCCGTAGCCCTCTGGTATTGCGCTGCGTGAACGATTATCTGCGCGGCCAGCGCTACCCTCTGGAGCTGGTACAGACTGACCCCTCTGTGCAGCAGTTTGGGGTCTGAGCACCCTGCACTCAATGTGCCAGCTTCAACAGCGGCAAGCCATCACGCCAGCGCTGGAGATTGTCCAGAAACATGCCAGCAACGCGCTTCTCATTTCCCTGTGAATGCGCGGCTGTGTGAGGGGTGACGATCACATTGGGGAAATCCCATAAAGGGGAATCAGCCGGCAAGGGCTCATGCTCAAACACATCCAGCATGGCGCCCCCAAGGTGAGCGCTGCGCAGCGCAGCAATCAGCGCTGATTGGTCCACCACCTCGCCGCGCGCCACATTGATCAGGCACGCCCCTTTGGGCATGGCGTACAGCGCTTTTGCACCCACCAATCGCCGGGTGCGCTCCGTCAACGGACAGGCTAACACCAGCCAGTCGGCAGCGGGCAACACCGACTCAAAGCCATCAAAGTCAACCGTTTCAACCCCTTCCTGGGTTGCTGCAACTTTGGTTCGCACCACCGTAAGTCTCATTCCCAGCAAACGCACCACCGCAGCGATACGTTGCCCGATAGGACCCCAACCCACCAGCACCATGGACTGGCCGCTCAAATCTGGTGGTTGACCTTCTCCCAGCAATGGTGTCCAACGATGTTCGCGCTGTGCGGCCATCAACTGGGGAAATCGCCGCGCCAGTGCCAGCAAGCCCGCCAGGGCAGACTGCGCCACCACTTCGGCGCTGGCACCCGAGGAGGTGCTGATGACCACGCCCCGTTGGCGCAGTTCGACATAAATCGCTCGGTCGGCACCTGCCGAGTGAATATGCACCCAGCGCAGTCCTTTCGATCGCCGCAGGATCTCATAGCACGCCTGCAGGGACGGGGCCAACTCATGCTTGGTCGACAAGCCAGTGACATCGCGCGAAATGAAAGCCACGTCCAGATCAGTTCGGCGCTGGAGCACAGCTGATTCAATGGTGACCAGTTCAAAGGCGTAGCCCGTGAGCACTTTTTCGATGGCCGGCCCCCATTGATCCAGCGCTTGCTGCGAGAGTAGCAGGCGCAGCGATTGATCTTTACTAATGGTCATCTCAACTAAAGCTTGTCAGACTGTTCAGTGCTGGCTTGATTGATTACAGCAGTACCCGGCTTGGCCACTAGCGAGGAAAGTCATACAGAATCGCCGGATTGTCTACGAGGATCTGATGGCGCTGCGCTGTGTCAGGTATCCAGCGGGCCAGCAGGTTCAATAATTCACCATCATCGGGAACCCTGTCTGGTTCGAAGTAATTGATGTGCGGCCAGTCGGTACCCCAGACCACGCGCTGAGGGTTGGCCTGAAGCAGTGCCGCTGCGAACGGATCAATATCCGAGTAAAGCGGAAAATTCTGACCTCTGCGCTGCACCGTGTTGCGGTCTGCGCCAGATATTTTTGTCCAGGCCATGCCGTCAGCAAGCATTGAACACAGGTGCTGAAACCCTGGATCTTTGACACCTCGAGCCGATGACATACGTCCCATGTGATCGATCACCAGCGTCACCCCCAATCTGCGCAAGCGGGGACTAAGGGCTGGCAAGTCTGGCGCATGTACCCAGATTTGGGCATGCCAGCCACGCTCAGCCATGCGCGGCGCCAAGGCCTCCAGATCCTCCAGGCCCACTCCGTTACGGTACACCTTGTGACCATCGAGCTGGTACAGGTTGGCGCGTACTCCGCGCACCCCGGCCGCGTGCCAGCGGTCAAGTTCTGTGTCAGAAACACTACCCATAGCCACAACAACCCCACGCAAACGGTCTGGGTATTGCTCGAGAGCCTCCAAAATCGCCCCGTTATCTGCACCGCAAACGCTACCGGTGACCAATACGCCGCGAGTCAGACCAAGCGCATCAAGGTGCTGGATAAAAGTTGATCCATCGAATTCTTCCGGGGTATAGCTTCGCTCTTCAGACAGGGGGTGGCGCGCGAATGGACCAAATACGTGGGCGTGGCAGTCGCATGCTCCAACCGGCGGCTGAAATTGCAAGCCGCTGATCTGCGGCAGCGGCGGCAGACACGGGCGCGTCATTGCTTGGCTGATTTCAATTTACCGGCATTGGCCAAGGCCAGAGCCCGGGTGCTCTCTTGCGACAGCAGCTTGCCAAATTCCTGAGGTGTCGAAGGACGCGCCAGACTGCCAACATTCAACAGACGCGAGCGCACGGTGTCTTCTGCCAGCGCTTTTCGTAAAGCGGCATTCAAACTATCCACAACCGGGGCGGGGGTCCCAGCCGGTGCCAGAAGACCCGCCACCGTATCGGCCTCGAAATTGGCCAATCCCACCTCGCGCAATGTGGGGACATTGGGCAGCGCCGGGTCACGCTCACGCGACATGACGGCCATTGCCCGCAGAGCTCCCGATTTGATATGCGCTGCGGAGCTGGTCAATTGATCCACCACCAGATCGGTTTGTCCACCAATCAGATCCACGATGGCAGGTGCGCCTCCCTTGTAGGGGATCGGGTTGAGTTGGATGGCAGCCGCCTCTTCCATTTGCATCATGGCCATGTGATTGGTTGTTCCAAGCCCGGCATGGCCAGCCGAAAGCTTGCCAGGATTGCCGCGCACTGTTTTGAGCAAAGCACCCATGTCCGGGAAACGCGTATCACTGCCTTTGACGACAACGACCAAGGCCGTAGTGGCGGCAAATCCAATCGGCTGAAAATTTTCCAGCGTGTAGCTGGTCTTCGTCATTTGCGGCAATACCACCAAGGCATTGGGTGTGCTGACCAGCAAGGTATAGCCATCGGCTGGCGCCCTGGCAACGAATGCCGCCCCCAGCGCCCCGCCGGCGCCAGGCTTGTTGTCCACAACCACCGGCTGCCCCAAGGCGCGCTCCATGGCGGGGGCTATCGTTCGGGCCACAACATCCAGGTTGCCGCCGGGCGCAAACGGCACCACCAGCGTCACGGGTTTAGCCGGAAAGTTCTGGCCAAAGGCCGCCAGGGCAGAAAGTCCCAGCACCAAAGCCAGCACTTGGTGCATCAGATTTTTATGTTTCATGTTGTCTCCTTTATGTTGTGAGATATTTACTTTTTCACCAAACCATCAGGTCTTGTAGCTCGGATCCAGTCGATCGAGTTTGCGCAGCAGCGCCGGCCACTCCATCAGGCCATAGGGTCGGCGGGTGCCCGGCTGGTAATTGTTCCAAGTTTCCTCCAGGACCGCCGGGGACACTTCAACCAGCGGGGTATTGCAAGCCATGGCCGCCAACTGGGTGCGGCAGGACAATTCCAAGCGATGCATCCAGTTGAACGCCTCCCCCACTGTCCGCCCGACGGTCATAGCACCATGGTTGCGTAACAGCAAGGCTTCCTTCTCACCGATATCCTTCAGAAGCGAATCCTGTTCCTGCAAATTCAGCACCACGCCCTGGTAGTCGTGGTAGCCGATCTTGAGGAAACGCATGGCCGTCTGCGTGATGGGCAGCAGCCCGCACGCCAAGGCCGATACCGCCATCGAGGCCCAGCTGTGGGTATGGATGACACAGGCCAGATCAGGCCGTGCAGCGTGAACCGCGCTATGAATCACATAGCCTGCCTTGTTGATGCCGTAGTTGAGTTCGCCAAAATCCGGCTTGGACAGGATGTTGCCCTCCACATCGATCTTGATTAGGCTGGAGGCGGTAATCTCTTCATACATCATGCCGTAGGCGTTGATAAGAAAGGCCCCCTCCTGGTCAGGCACCCGCATCGAAATATGGTTGGCCATCATGTCGGACATGCCGTACAGATCCACTAAGCGGTAGCAAGCCGCGAGATCCACCCTGGACTGCCATTCCTCTGCTGAGCAGTTTCCTTGCATCGAGGCGATCTTTAAGTGTCCATCTTCAACCATGTGGGTCTCCTTTGATCTTGCAGATAAACCTACCCAACACAGGGCTGCAATCAATCCTCGCTAATTTTGATCTTGCTGGGCAGGCGCTTTTCCAGAGCCGACTTCAACAGGGCTGCACTGCGGTAAATCCCATGGGCAAATTTGCCGTAGGGCAAAGTGAGGAACAGCGCCATCACACAGCCCAAGTGCAATGCCAGCAGCGTGGGTAGCGCTGCCGTACCGCGCACGCCCCACAGCACCAAGCCGGTCAGGCTGGTAAAAAACAGCAAGGCAATGAAGCCACGATCCATCGGCTTCTGGGCTGCATCTCCGTGTTGCGGATGACGCCTCAGGCTCAAGCGCAGCAGCCCCACCGTGCCAATCAACAAACTGACACCGCCCAGCGCTCCCAATAACTTGGGCAAGCTGGGCAAATCATAAGGTGCTTGCCACCCCATCAGGTAGTGGTAGAGCGTGGCCACGCTGGTGGCGGCAAAGCAGAGCAAAAACCCGTAAAAAGTAAAGTGGTGAAACACGCGGCGCCGCCGGGTCCAAGCGTCATCCTCATTGTTGCAGCCTTCACCGTGGCCGCCATCTAGGTATTTCAGGCGCAGCACATCGTGAGTGGCTTCAGCCACCGCTGGGCCTCGCACGCCCGCCAGTGTCGGGGCCGGGTAGTCTTGCCCCGGGGTGACAGTTGACCAGAAGTCGCGTACGCCTCGCCATAGTGCCAGCACCGAATAGAGAAACACCGGTACAAACATGGCCACCATCAGGTTGTGCGGGAAGATCGCGTAAAAATCTGCTGTACTGGGCACGCGCCACAAAGTGTCTTTCAGCCAAAGGGTCAGCAGCAGAAAGAACGTCAGTGCGCCAGCGGTGGCCAGTGCCAGCGTCAGGCCATTGCGCTGGTAGAGCTGGCCCAAAGCCTGCGGCCAGGCGAAATCGGTGTAGGTGCGCAAACGCACCTTGGCCATGGACTGGGGAATATTGACCGCAAACTCGTGCGGCGGCGCGTACTGACAGGCATGCAAGCAGGCGCCGCAGTTGTGGCAAAGATTCGCCAGGTAATGCACGTCTGTGACGGAAAACTCCAGACGCCGCGTCATCGCCGGAAACACGGCACAAAAACCTTCGCAGTAACGACAGGCATTGCAGATTTGAAGCTGACGGGCCACCTCGGCCTCGTCAGTTCCAGGCACAACCTCACCCTTGGCCAGGGCCCTCGCATCACGGGTCAATTGCTCAAGCTGCTGCACGCTGTTGCTCCAGATTCTTTTGTTTGAACGCGGCCTGCGCCGCCCCGGTACCGGCAATACGGCCAAATGCGGTGCCGATCGACATGCCCACGCCGGCGGTGTAGCCCTTGCCCAGCACGTTGCCTGCCATCATTTCGCCAGCCACAAACAAGTTGTCGCTCGCCAGGCCGCCAAAGCGCACGGCCGTGGTTTGGTCGGTCTTCATCCCCAGGTAAGTGAAAGTGATGCCCGGGCGCAAGGAAAAGGCGTAGAAAGGGCCGGTATCAATTGGCCGGGCCCAGTGGGTTTTGGCAGGGGTGATGCCTTCGGTGTGGCAGTCGTCCAGAACTGTGTGGTCAAAATTGCCTTCACGGCAAGCCGCGTTGAAGGCATGGATGGTCTGCACGAAGGTGTCGACCGGCAAACCGATTTTTTGCGCGAGCTCTGGCAGCGTATCGGCCTTGACCCCGGGGAAGACTGGCGGCATGAAACGGCCGATCGCCTTGCTGTCAATGATGCAGTGCGCGATTTGCCCCGATTGCAAGGCCACCAAGCGGCCCCAGATGGCATAACGCTTGGGCCAGAAGTCCTCGCCCTCGTCGTAAAAACGCTGACCGTGCCGATTGAGCACCACCCCCAAGGACACACAGTCAAGCCGCGTGGTGATCCCGCCGTCATAGAGCGGAGCCCGTGCGTCAATCGCCACGCAGTGCGACTGGGTGGGGTCCCCAATCATGTCAGCGCCTTGGGCTTGGAGGTCTTTGATCAAAACGCCTTGGTTGTAGCGGGTGCCACGGATGAGAAAGTTGTCAGCAGGCCATTCACCCTCCGCATTCTGACCCCAGACCTCGCGCAACCACGCCCGATTGCTCTCAAACCCGCCACACGCCACCACACAGGAGCGCGCTTCGATACGCTCGCCATGGACATAGGCAGCCTTGAAGTGCCCCCCCTCGATCTCCAACCGATCCACCGGTGACTCGTAGCGAATCTGCACGCCCAGTTTTTCTGCGCTGCGGAAATAAGCGTTCACCAGGGCCTTGCCGCCACCCATGAAAAACGCGTTGGTACGCGACAGGCTCAAGGTGCCCGACAGCGAGGGCTGGAAATGAACGCCATGCTTTTTCATCCAGGGGCGGCAGGTGCTGGACGCGCGAATCACTAGGCGGGCCAGCGCTTCATCGGTTTGACCGCCGGTCACCTTTAGCAGGTCCTGCCAGTATTCCTCTTCTGGATAAGTTTCCACCAACACATCCTGTGGCTCCTCATGCATACAGCGCAAATTGCGGGTGTGCACCGAATTGCCGCCGCGCCATTCCTTGGGGGCCGCCTCCAGCAGCAGCACCGAAGCCCCCGCCTCGCGCGCCATCAAGGCGGCACACAGCGCCGCATTGCCGCCGCCAATCACCAGCACATCCGGTTTTTGATTCATCCAAGCACCTGTTTGAAGGTTATATCGAGATTGTTCATCGCTTTGTTTCTGCCGGATTGTTGGCTGACAGCATTTCGATTCGGGTCCATTTATCTAGCTCTTGCCGAATGAACCGGCCGAACGCGTCACCCACCAGATTGGCTGGCTCTGCACCACTGGCCAACATGGTTCTTTCGATGGCCGGGTCCTGCAAGGCGGCTGCAAAGTCGGCGCTGAGCTTTCCCAACACAGGCTTGGGCGTATCCGCCGGGGCCAACAGGCCAAACCAGCCCACCGCGGCGTAGCCGGGCAGGCCAGCTTCGGCGACGGTTGGCAACTCGGGCGACGCCTTGGCACGAACCGCGCTGGTGACAGCCAGGGCCTGCAACTTGCCAGCCTTCACATGGGGCAACACCGTTTGGCCAGGCGCGAACATTACATCAATGGCACCGCCCAACAGGTCACTCACCGCCTGGCCCGTCCCCTTGTAAGGCACGTGCAACATATCAACCCCGGCCATCTGCTTGAACAGCTCGACCGTCAGGTGAGAGGCAGAACCCTTGCCCGAGGAACCAAATGTCAGCTTGCCCGGCCGTGACTTGGCCAGCAAGATGAATTCACTCAGGGTTTTGACGCCCAGTTTGGGGCTGACTGCGACCACATAGGGCGAGGCCGAGACCAAGGCGATCGGCGCAAATTGCGCAACATTTTTTTCTGTCAGTGAGGCGGTGGAACTCATCAACAAGGTGTAGCCATCGGGTGCGGATTTCGCCACATGGGCGGCCCCGATATGTCCACTGGCACCGGGTCGGTTTTCCACCACCACCGGCTGCTTCCAGAGCGCGCTCTGGCGCGTCGACAGAATGCGCGCCAGTGTGTCAGCACCACCTGCTGGAGGAAAGGGCACCACGATGGTGACCGGTCGCTCCGGATAAGGTTGAGGCTGGGCCTGTGCATTCAGGGAGAAGGTCCATGTTGCCAGGCCGGCCGCCGCCAGCAGGACAAAACACCTGAGGTTCCACATGGGGTTCATCACGACTCCTTGCTGATCAATTTGCAGAACCACGTGCAGGCACAATCTTGTTGCTCAGCACCATAGGTGGGTTTTCAAAAGCGCATTCGACGACATCGCCATTCTTCAGAAACAACTCTTCGGCGTTGGGCTTGCCCACCGCCACCCCACCCGGGGCACCTGTGGAGAACATGTCGCCCGGCATCAGAGGGACCAGGCGGGAAAAATGCTCGATGATGCGCGGCAGTTTCCAGATCTGGTCGCTGGTATTGACCCGCATCCGCTCTTGCCCATTGACGCTGCAAGTGACCCAGATGTTGTAGGGGTCTGGCACCTCATCCATGGTGATGATGTAGGGCCCCAGGGGTCCGAAACCGGGTGCGTTTTTAGCGGTCCAGAAGCGCGAGCCTGAGGCCACTTCTCGTTTTTGCGTATCGCGGCAGGTCAGGTCGTTCAAAAGGGTGATGCCCGCCACATAATCAAAAGCATTGTCCCCCTTGACCTGATAGGCCGGCTTACCAATGACGAACACCAGTTCGGGCTCATAGTCCAGGTGGCTGACGGTAGGTGGCCGCTCGACATCGGCGCCGTGACCGGTCAGGCAGGCGTTCAGCTTGATGAAGCCGGTGGGCTCGTTGGGCATTTCCTTGATCAGGTCGGTCCGCTTGAGTTCCTCCAGATGCGTCCGATAGTTCTTGCCCACGCAGAGAAATTTGTTGGCATCTTGAATTGGGGGTAAAAAATGAATGTCTTTCAGGGAGTAACTGGCTTTGGCCAGCAGTTCCTGATTGGAACGGGCGATTTGCAATAATTTCTGAACTCTTTCCAGGCCTGCCTTACCCTCCTCCAGCAAGGCCTTCATAGAGGTCGGCAACTTGGGGGCATTGGGTTCAATCAAGGCGGCGGCCTGACCCAAGTCCAACATCCGGTCACCGCATTCAGCCCCCAGCAGGGAAATTTTGGGCAAGGCGGCGGTCGTAAAAGTGGCTAATTTCAAGAAGATCTCCAGTGGTTCAGCTTGGACAAATTAAGGGGGGGTGTCGTTCGGGAAGAAGTCGGCGCGCTAGGCGGGTCAATACGGCTCCCAGGGTCACGCTCGGTGTTGAGTAACTTTTTCAATAAAAAATACTTACCGGGAAAACGACATCGAGTGCACCGGGTAGGGTAAACAGTCAGTAGTGAGTCGCACGAATCGGGATGCCATGTCAGGTCGCCATTCGATCTGATCGGGCGGCAAACAAACCGGCTCGACGACCCGATACAAAGGCCCAGGCCAGATGGTGACCGTGCCCTTTGAGCAACAAGCCTCCTTGGCCGGTTGATCCAGCGGCAAACAGACCTGGAACGGGTGCTCCATCAGCAGCCAGAACCCGGTGATTTGAGTCCACCCGCAAGCCGCCCTCGCTATGAACATAAACAGCCCGAACGGGACCAAGCGCGGCATAAGGCCCCTGCCCAAGCGGGCGGACAGGCCCTGAAACTGCACTTTGCTTGAGCTGGTCGGCATTCATGTCAAGCTTGGCCGCAAGTTGATCCAGGGAGGCCGCCTCGGTGTAAACATCCGGACGGTTGCGACTGTAATCCGGGATATAGGCATAGGCAATGCCCGGTGCAGTAGAGACAAAGTGAGGCCAGGCTGAAAACTGCTTGATCAAATCCCCGTCAATCAAGATGTACCCCACTTTGTCAGGTTGATCGGGCAAGCGCCAAGCCGGCTTATCCAATTCATTGCCGAAGCGCTCGCCGCGCCGGTTGACCAAGACAGCCCCGGCGTCAAAAAGCAAGGTCGAGGGCGCCAGCGCGGTTGTCAGGAACTTCATCATGAAGGGCCGCAAAATAGCAGCAGGCAGATGGTCCAGTGACCATTGCATAAAAACTGCTAGCCAGCGCCATGGGGGAAGCCTGCGAACAAAATTTTCCTTGGCAGGCGCCATGAATCGAAGTTCCGGCCCCAAAGCGAGATCTCCGTTGATGACCTGGGCGCCCAGGTGTTCGGCCATTCGCTGGCCATCGCCTGTGGCGGTCCGATTGATCCCCTCGACCTTGGACTGCTGCTGCCCCATGAAACGCCGCTTGAATTCAGGGTCGTTGGTGAAATCACCCGCCGCCAGTACAACCCCGCTTCTTGCAATAAAGCGACGGTTGCTTGCGCCCTGCTGGACTTCCAAACCCACAACCCGTCCCGCTTCTACCACCAGCGATTGCACATGCTGTTCCGTCAAAATCTGCACGCCTACACGTTTGGCACGACGGCTCAGGTGATAGATGAAGGAGCGCGAATTGGGCAGCACGTTGTGCATGCGCGGTTGTCGATGCGGCGGCTCTGGCATGGGGCCCATGAAACGAACCCCCGAATCCAGCAACCATTGGAAAGTGGCTGGAATTTCCTCGCAAAGGATACGCCGCAACTGCGGGTTGTCGCGCGGGTCAAGATCTCCCGCAAAGCCTGGCATATCGGCCCAATGATCCTGCGGATTGTCAACGATGCCTTTTTTGCGCTGATGGGGTGTACCCGTTGCAGTCACTGAACCAATAGACCAGGCCGTGGAGCCCCCGAGGGACGGATTTTTCTCAAGCAACACCACGCTGGCACCACCTTCGCGCGCTTCAATCGCTGCGGCCAACCCAGCGCCGCCACCACCAACCACCACCACATCAAAAACCTGGGTGCTATCCATTCGTAAATTTCCTTGGCCGGCTCAGGAGCTCAAACCATACCGCCGTTAGGCTGCACGATCTGACCCTGGATCCAGGACGCCTTGTTCGAGGCTAGAAATGCCACCACCTCCGCCACCTCGTCGGGCCGCCCGACTCGGTTGAAAGGGCTCAGCGCGGCCGAGCGGGCAAGCGCGGCCTCATCCTTGCCGGCACGAAACAGGTCGGTATCCACCGGACCAGGTGCCACGCCGTTGACACGGATGCCACGAGCGGCAAGTTCCCGCGACATGGAGCGCAGCAAACTTTCTACGGCCGCCTTACTGGCGGTATAGGGCCCACCCCCTGGGATGGCCACTCGCACCATGGAGGTTGTCAAGCCGATGATGTTGCCGCCGTCCTGAACCTGCCTGGCAGAAGCGCTGAGCACATTGAAGGCGCCCACGATATTGACCTCGACCAGCTTACGAAAATTAGCCGGATCAAAAGTGGCCATGGGTCCGGGTGGCACGTTGATACCCGCATTAGCCACCACGCAATGGGGGGCAGCACCAAAGTCTTTGCGCACCTCATCAAAGACACCGGCAATCTGATCAGGTTCACGAATGTCCACCTTGTAGCCCTTGGTCTTTGCGCCGGCAATCGCGGCCGGCAGGTTGGGAGCGCTGCTGACATAGGTATAGGCCACGTCATATCCGCTTTGAGCCAGCTTTTCCACACAGGCCGCACCGATGCCACGTGTGCCACCAAAAACAAGGGCAATTTTTTTGCTCATAGATACTCCAGGATGATCAAAGATAGTAGGTTTGTTGCACGAACCCGTAAGCAATCAGCATATAGTCAAGCCTCGAAAGGTTTGCCGTAGATGGGTTCCTTGTAAGGTATTGGGGGAAGTTGCCAGGTTCCTGTGGAAGGAGGCCGCACCTCACCATCCACATGAACATCAATCACACAGGGGCGCTTGTTTCGCAGAGCCTGCTCAACTGCCGCACCCAACTCCTGGGGTCGCGTGACGGTGTACCCGTCCGCCCCACAGGCGCGTGCCCACGCAGCAAAGTCAGGGTTGTAGCGTTCACCAGTCTGGCCCTTGTAGAAGGCCGTACCAATTTCCCGCCCATCGAACAAGCCATATTGCAAGTCACGGATCGCGCCCCAAGCAAAGTTGTTCCAGACAATCCAGACCACTGGCAAGTTGTACTCTACTGCGGTACACAAGACATAGGGCGCCATGGTGAAGCCACCATCGCCCACGACTGCTACGCAGGGCCGGTCGGGCGCGGCAAGTTGTGCCCCCATGATGCCGCACACACCAAAGCCCATGCTCGAATAACCCCAGCTGTTGAGCATGCTTTGAGGCCGCATGGCTTGCCAAAATTGCATGAACCAGTTGTGATGCACCCCCGAATCCAGGGACAAAATGACATCCTCTGGCAATAATTTTTGCAAAGTTCCGACAACGAACTCCGGTCGCAACGGGCTGGTTGAATCCGTGAAATGCGGGCGAACGAAAGTCTCCCACTGTGATTGCCAGCCCTTCACCTGCTGCAGCCAAGGGGCATAACGCGCCGCATCGATGGCTGGCCGCGATGGCAAGGCATTCAGCAACTGTCTTGTAAACACCTTGACATCGGCAATGACGCCCAAGGTCGGAGCATAGTTACGACCCAGTTCCTGCGGATCAATATCGACATGCACCAGTTGGGTCTTTGGAAAATTCCACGAATAACCCGGGTGCCAGCTCGAAGCACTGCGATCATCAAAACGGGTGCCCAGCGTGATCACCAGATCGGCGCGGCGCCCAGCCTCATTGGCTGGATAGGCCCCATTGCGCCCGATAAAACCCAGCGCCAAGGGGTGATTGCCAGGAATCGCACCCATGCCGTTTGGCGAGGTGATCACCGGGATCCCCAACATTTGGGCCAGTTCGGTAATTTCTGCCCCAGCCTCTGACAAGGTGGCCCCGTGTCCTATAAACAGCACCGGCTGGTGCGCATTGGCCAGTAAATCGAGCGTACTGGACACATCTGCATCGCTGGCGCCTGGACGGTGCGCACGATGAATGTTGGAGGGAGGCGGTAACTCGACCTCATCCTCCTCCTGGTAAACGTTGTAGGGGATGTCCAGATTCACTGGTCCGGGCCGGCCGGTGACCATGGTGTCCATGGCCTGTCGCAGCGCCAGTGGCAGCATGTCAACGCGGGTGGGCTGAAAGGCGCGCTTGACCACCGGCCGCATCACCTGCGCAAAATCTGCCTGGTTGTGCTTGTAGAGTTCCTGAAACGGCGCCCGGTTATGCTGTGACGTAGGCACATTGGACGTGATACACATGAATGCCGAAGAATCTGACAAGGCCGTGGCGCAGGACATCACCATATTGGCGGACCCAGGACCCGTGGAGGTGAGGGTAGCGACCGGCTTGTGCTTGACCCTGAAGTAGGCATCAGCCATGTGGCCGGCGCACTGCTCGTGGCGGGGTGAAATGAGCTGCAACCGGTCTTTCACATCGTACAAGGCATCCAGGATGCCCACATTGCCGTGGCCGCAGATCCCGAAGATATAAGGCACTTTCTCCTGAACCAGATACTGGGCGATTAGCTCGCCACCTTTCATTTTGGGCATGACTTTAGTTCTCCGGATGCTTGTTTAAAGCGTGGTTATGGTCACAATGCGCTCTTCTGTCATTTCGTGTACGGCATAACGCGGGCCCTCTCGCCCGAAACCGCTGTCCTTGCTGCCTCCATACGGCATGAGGTCAACGCGCGAACTTGAGGTTTCATTGATATGCACGCCACCAACTTCAAGTTGCTGTGCGGCAGCCAGGGCGTCGTTCAACCGATTGGTAAAGACCCCAGTGGCCAGACCGTAGGGGGTAGCATTCACACGGGCAATTGCTTCAGCCAAGGTCTTGAATGGAACAATGCAGACCACCGGGCCAAAAATTTCCTGACAGCCCACCTTCATGTCATCTGAAATCTGAGTCAACAGTGTGGGTGGTACCACCGAGCCCTGCCTAGCGCCGCCGGCCAGGCGCTTGGCACCTCTGGCAACAGCCTCTTCGATCCAGCTTTCGATGCGAATGGCATTGCCCTCGCTGATCACCGGGCCGACAAAGGTTTGTGGGTCGCCTGGATCACCATAGGACAAAGCCTGAACCATTTCAGCCAGCCTTCGCTCGACATCCTGCCGCAGTGTCTCGTGCACCAGCAACAACTGGACTGAGGTACAGACCTGGCCTGCCTTGCGATAGCCCGCATTGACCACTTTGGGCAAGGCAGCCTCCAGATTGGCATCGTCGCAAAGAATTGTGCAGGCAA
>Ga0075472_10000635_pt1 | contig 14737 bp, 31 predicted proteins | sample DEB19_08_DNA_3_FD_77014 | JGI IMG/M metagenome (GOLD analysis project Ga0075472, IMG submission 77014) | Aqueous microbial communities from the Delaware River and Bay under freshwater to marine salinity gradient to study organic matter... | ecosystem: Environmental > Aquatic > Marine > Coastal ...
AGCTTGATGTTGGCGAACGTCTTCGACCCGTCCTGGCTCTGCTCGTGGACGATGACGACATTGGCCGGGCGCCCGATGAGCTGGTCGAGGTCGAGGCTGCTGGTCTCCTGGTCGGTGAGTTTGCGCCCGAACCAGTCGCGCAGGAACTTGGTCAGGCCTGCCTTCTCGTGCAGGCTCGGTGTCATTGGGGCTGTCATGACCACCCAGGGCTGTGCGGGGTTGCGGCTTTTGTCGATCAGATCGAGCTCGAAGGCGATCTTGAACTTCTCCTTGGTGCCGTACTGCGTTTCGTAGGGCTTGAGCGGCGTGATATCCACGCATACTGCGCGGCCATTGTATTCGGGGCACGGGGCGTAATCCTTGCCACCTGTTTTTCCACTTACGATCATGTTTTCGTCTTACGTTGTGTTGTTGTTGTTGTGTTATTTCGAGGCCTTCTCGACCTCGGAAAGTTGTTGAGCCATGCGGGCGTAGTTCGCCCAGTAGTCCGGGAAGGCATCCCGCAGCTTCTTTAGGTTCACAGGATCTGCAGCCAATGCCGCGGTGCCCAAGGCACGCACGAAGCTGCCGCCGTACTCCTGCATCGTCCTGGCCACATCTCGGTCGGTGACATTCACTTGGTTCCCTTTCCCCTGCGGCGCGTCCAATAGGATGTGTATTCCATCTTCTTGGCCTTAGAGGCCGCCAAGATCTCGCTGATCTCGCCCTTGCGGAATCGGTAGTGGCCGGTGCCTTCGTGTCTGAGTTTTTCTGCTTTGTTCATACCTTTTCGGTGAGTGATCTGATGTACCTGTTCCGCTCCTTCGTTTTGACGTTGATGAGGTATTCAATGGCCCCACAGGCATTGATGCTTGAGGTATGTTCCCAATTCTCCTTGTTGTCGTAGTACTCATGCCAGCGCTCGCTGGGTGCCACGATGACTTGTCCGGTCTTCCGGTGCTTGAATACGAATGCGGCAGGTCCGATTGGCACGTTCATCGTCCCTCCAACCATTTCCTGAGGTCGTTCAGTTCGTCCACTTTGGCTTCCAGCTTTTTGATCCGCTCACGGGCTTTGAGCAGCGCGGCGCGATAGTTGTCTGATCTAGTGCCAAGCGTGTAGATGCGCTCGCCGTCCTCGATGAGCCTTGTTTTGTAGGCTTTGACGTCCAATTCCAGCTCAAGGATACGACTATTCGCTCCAGCCAGTTGCCGTTCCAACTGACGGGCGAATCCGGCTTTCACGAACTGGATTAAATCCCACGTTATGTATGCCTGCCGGTCTGTGCGCGGGGTTTTGGATATGGGCTTTTTCACCGATTCAACTCCTTGAATATGAAATAAGTCGAACCTGCAATCACAAGTGCAAGCCACAGTTCTGGGTGTCGCTTGTGGAAATCAATCTCCTCTTTAACAAATTCAATAAATTCTCTGAGTTTCATGGCTTCTCCTTTCTGTTTTTAGACTCCACTCGTTCACGCCCAAGAGCCTCACGAGCATCGTCGCGGACGTAGTTGTTCACGGCGTAACCCAGATCCTCTGGATCTAGGAATCGGTTGATGAATGACTCCATTCGATTGATCCTCTCGCTGGCTTCATTGAGTTCTCGTTCTAGCTGGCGGCATAATGATGAGTAACAGACCCACCCTCCAATGTCAGAATGGAAACGGTTTTTATCAGTCCTAGGTGTTTCACTCATAGCTTTCCATCCTTTGCGTACATTTCACGAAGCGAATCAATCGCTTCATTTTGCCGTTTGTTCTGCTCTTTCAACCGTTCGTTCTCCAGCTCAATTTCGGAAACTAGTTCTTCATTCAACTGGAGATGCTCCATGTAAGACTTCCTCTCCCCTTCGAGCTTGTCCCACAGAGCGCGGAGACGGTTTTCGAGTTCGGTGACGTACTGGCGTGAGTCGGCCAGTTTCTTGTCCAGATCCAAGCAGGTCTGCTCCCACGTTGGAGGCGGTGTTCCGCGCATCATCTCAATTATACCCGTGTTGTTGATTTGGTTCATTTGCACTCCTTCCATTTGAATTGTGGTTTACCGCTCTTGTCGGCCACCCATTCGGCATGGCCTGCTAGAACAGCCTGTTGCTGCATTTCATTAGTCCCTCTATCGAACCCCTTGATCAGCCCCATCGTAGCCAAAAACACGAACAACAGCGTGCATGGAATCACTAGTGTGTATTTCCAGTATTCGTCTCTCACGGCAATGGCCCTCCATTCTCCCACAGCAGCAGATCAGCGCGGAGAGCGTCGTTCTCACGCTCTAGTTGGGCGATGCGCATGTGCTGCTCCGCTAGTCGCTCCCCTGCTTCAGCGACTGCCGCGTTGGCCGCGCCGTCCTCGGATTGAATATCCTGAGACAATATCCGCATGGCTGCGATCAGTGTTTCGGTTGAGGTTCTCACGGCTTGTCCTCCTTGGCTTTGCGCTCTGACAATTCTTTCATGATCGGATGGAACTCGTTGTCCCTCCATCGAATAACGGCCTCCTGCCATTGTGGTTTCTGTCGCGTCCAATCTCCTCCGCTTACATTGGCGATGATTCCCCATGCGGTTTCTAAGCAGTCATCCAGTCGCCTTGTATTCTCGTTGGCAGCGTTGAGTTCGCGTTCGAGCTGGCAAGCGAAGTTCGCGTTCACCCAATCTCCCATGAAGTGCTTGTCTCCGCTTCGTTTAGCATCCGTCCTCGGTGTATCGCTCATTTGCCCTCCCTCGCTTTGAGCATCGCGTCGGCAAACTCATAGGCAGAGCGTGAAACCAATTCCACATCTCTCTTGCTTTTCACAAAAAGGCTCGGATCCGAAACGATTCCCTGCAAAGCCGCCGCCGCGAAGTAGTCGCGAAGGGTCATGCCGGGGAACTTGCGAGTGTCACATACTTCACCGTTGCAGCGTATTTGTTCCTCGCTAGGAAACGCCGGCCCTCCGTCGTTGATTGGTTGGTTGGTCATTTCAATTCCTCCACCACTTTCACCATCGGAACAAAATCCAATCGGTTGCTGTCGTCGATTGTGATGCCCAAGTTATGGCGACGGCAGAACAGCTCGGTTGCGTTGTAGACCTCCATCATCGTCTTCTCGGGAAGGTAGAGAGACAGCAGTCCTTTGAATGTGAGCCGCATAGTCTCTGATTGGTTATCGCTCATTTCAGTCCCTCCACCAGCATCGCGTGCTCCAGGATCAACACAGCGTCGGCCGTCTTCAGTGTGATCGTCAGCCTCGGCTGCCTCTGCTGTGCGATCTGCTTCAGGTGGGCCTTCCAACGGTCGCCGTGCGTGGCCTTGGTGCCGGCCTGGATGGTCTTCTGCCAAGTCTGGGGCGGCACCTCAATGGTGCGGATCTTTCGGCTGGCAATGAGCCCGAACAAGAAGCCTACGTTGCGCCCAAAGTTGAACATGGCGCTGCCCGGGGCGCCTTTGCCGCCCACATAGCCGCCGACCTTCTCGATGAACACCACGTCGGATACGCCCAGCCTGTCGAGCACCAGGTCGCGCACATCAGCGTCGGTCGTCGGCATGGCGTCTAGCGTCACACCGCTCGGGCCGTAGTGCGCCAGCCCACCGGACAGGCCGGGGTCGATAGCTAAAATGCGTTTCACTTAGCGTTCCTCCTTAGCCACGCCCGGATGGCCTGCTCGGTGACGGCGCCGACCTTCAGGCCTGTAGCCTTGCAGTAATCGCGCAGCGTTTTGTGGATCTCTGGGTTCACGTTGATCGTCTTGGTTTTACTCATTTGAGATTCTTCTTCACCTTCGCCCAGTAGGCCTCTGTGGCTTGCTTCTTGTCTCCAGCAGGACCCCCATTCCAACGTCTGGCGAGCTGCTCTGTGCTGGCTCCTCGGCCGTATTGCTTGAGGTAGGCCTCGCAGACCTGACGAGCTGCAGCTCGATTTGTCATTTGGTCGTGCCGGTATTTGCTTCCAGTGAATCGGTTCACATCAAGCACAACGGCCTTGTGGATCTGTAGCGGCCCGATGGCCTTGCCGTTGTCGCCGATGGCCATGTCGTTGCCTGAGCTTTCGACGATGATCAGAGCGCTGATGAGGTTGGAGATGGTGGTCATGGTTGTTTGGTTGAATCTTGAGAGATGATCATTGCTCGGTAGTCGCGCATTGATTTGCCGCGTGCGAATTGTGTGATGATTCCAGTGTTCTTGTTTCGGCGCCAAATAGAGGCGTCTGTCTTTCCGCTTGCTGGTTGAACGGCCGTGTCGGTGACCAGCAATTCCTCTTGAAGTGATTTCCTCCAGACGTTGATTTTCCTCATTCTGCGAATGCCGCCGTCTTGAACTGCGATGCACTTGTATCCCATCTCAGACCAAAACCTGTTTGCGTCGAGGTCGAACCCACACCGAAGAGTGATAGTGAAAGCTCCAGTAGCGTATTCCTCCATCGCAGCCACAAGAGCAGCACCGTAGAGCTTGCGCCTTGCGTCGTATTCGATGCAGACCTGATGACACTTCACATCGGATCCTGCAGCACCGACGTACAGGTAGCCGCAAGGCTGACCGTTCAACAATCCGAGGAAGATCCTGCCGTTCTCAGACTCCCGCTCGAAAACGCACTTCGGATAGAAGCTCAATGCTTCAGCGTTCTTCTTCTGCAGTGCATCGACGTACAGAATGAGGTCCGGATGTACCTTTACGATTTGAAAGTCGACACTCATTTGGTTTGGAGAGTTATGCGCGTTGACTAGTCGCGCCCCTAGGCCTGTGTTTCCTCTCAGGCGGAAGGTGTGGCTTAATTGGCGCCACCAGCCCTGAAAGTCAGTTAGCCAAAAGCGTTAGGTCTTCCTGACGAAGCTCGCGTTGACACACGTTGCTCAACTCTCCATTGCCGTGATACCAAAAATCGACTGCAACGATGTGGTCACCAATGTCTATGAATTGAATCGTGCAGATTCTAGGGCCAGACGAAAAACTGGATGGCTGGATTACTGGAACGCTCTTGATGAGTTTGGGAAGATTCATGGTGTTGATCTCGTTGACGGGATCAATCTGCCACACCACCCAAACACCTGCAACACATTTTTACTATTTTTCCCTCTTTTTGCAGAAACCCCAATGTTTGCAGGGGTGAAACGAGGGTCAAAAAATCACGATGCGAGCTCATTTGGCAGTCGAAGGTCGACGTACCGGATGGTTTCGTAGCGCTGCGTGGACGTGGTGGTGTCGAAGTAGCTCGAGACCTGGCGCCGCTCGCCGTCGCTGAAGTTGCGCAGGGTGTCGAAGCCGGTGGCGGCCACAGGAACGGCCTCATTCGGCTGGCCATTCTCGGTGTCGAAGTTCCACGCGGTGAAGCCTTGGCTGTCGGAATAGGTGGCCAGATTGACCGCGGGAACGTACCAGTAGTCGTTGCCGCCGGCGTCCTGGTCACGGTAGCAGACGACGCCATTGGCGATCAGAAGATCGTATGCCTGCTCGGAGATGTAGAATGACGGGATGGTGCCGCCCGATTCACGCCCGGAGGGCCCGAGTAGCACCATTCCGATGGTCAGCACACCGAGCACCCGGGATGATCCGGTGGCGTCGTACAGCGGGCAGGATGACATACCCAGGCACAGCGGAACTGCCCGCGTCCAGGCCCGCACCGACCATTCCAGAAGGTTCCAGAGCCATGGGCTCTTGGGGATCTTGTGGAAGAACGGGCCGCCGCCGGGCAGGTATGGGTTTCCGACCGGATTGTAAGGCAGATCGAACCCGACCTGCTCGACGCCACCTGTCCAGCAGATGTGCGTCATGTTATCCCGGTACGGCGGCGAGTAGGTTGATGACTTGAACGGCACGCTCGAGGCGAACGAGGCGCCGCGGCCGTCCTTGAAAATGTCGTCCCGCTGGGCCGGCACCAGGTCGACAAACGAGCTGTTGTCGGCTGTCGGTATGTAGGCGTACTGCTGAGTGCGGTTCGGGCTGCCCGGGATCCGCACCGAGGCGTCGATGCCTCCTGGGCCGCCCCACTTGTTCAGCCAGAAGTCAGCGCCCCACGGCCTGTCATCGACGCCACCGCCGGAGGCCATGTCGATGTCGTAGGCTCGGACCTGCTCGAAGTCATAAACAGAGCTGGAGAAGCCCCAAGGACCGCCTTCAGGGATGAAGGCCGTGTTGACTGCAGGAACGCCTGCGGTCTGAACCGGGCACAGTGTCGGCATGACGTTGGCCCATTGTTGGCTGACAGATGTTCCGGCAACCTGCAGGTAAAAGATCCTAGTGCCGGATGTGTACCGGGTATTGAACCACGGGCCGACTCCGAAACCGATAGGCCTGTCGGCGATGTACAGGCTCTGGTTGTCGGCTGTGGTCTCGAAATTATTGAGTAGGCTGCCACCGATGCCACCGGATGTTGCTGCACGGCACATCAGGCCGAGCGGTGTCATCGTAACGACCGAGACCTTCTCCTCCACAATATCGACCACATCGTCGTAATTGTTCAGGAAGCCAACCTCAACTCCGATTCTGCGCCTAAGATCGCGCATGGTGTCGAAGATTGTGGCCTCGTTTCCAGCGGCCCAGTTGAAAATGCCGGATCCGTTGATCGGTGAAACCTCGGTGCTGTATTGCACCGGGTAGACCGTCGAAATCGTCTTTACGTTCGCATCTATTTCCCAAAAAGGATCGGCCGCTGTCGTAAATATGTTGGCGTCGATAGGGTAGATGCGAATGACGCCACGCTGCGTGGTCACCTGCATCCCGGTGGCCGTGACGTTCACGTCGATGCCAAGATCCCGCAGACGGTCGACCAGGCTGGTCGTGCCGTTGAAGATGCGGATCTGATCGGAGACGACATCTCCGGCCGCGTTGCTGAACGTCACACGGGCACGGCCCCAGGTAAACACGGCATCCCCGATAGTCGTGTTGGCGTTGCTCGGGTCGGCATAGGAACCCGAATAAACCTGCCGGATGTCGTAAGGGATGAACGGGTCATGGATTGTGACCATCGTCCGGCGCCACTCGAACAGGATGAACGGGTTGGCCACGTTGTTGGCCTGGGCGGATCGTTCGAGACTCAGGAACTCCGACTGGGTGGCGGTGTCGGACCATGACGGCGGCCCTTCGGCGAGGAACGGGATGTCGCCGGTGAAGTACGGGAAGAAATAGCGGCAGAAGGTTCCACCCGGGAATGTCACCGCCCAGGTGCCGTCTGGCCGGCGCCGGAAAGCCCTGCAGGAGCCCGCGGCAACGAATTGGCGGTCTGCACTGCCATCGGGCAGTTGCAACAGCACCACGGCCGTCCTGGTGCCGCAGTTGTGCACCCGCCAGCAGTCGTAGCGCTGGTATGTGCGCAGGATACGGAACTCGTAGATGCCATCGAGCGCAATCTCGGCCACGGCCAGCCGGTGCTTGTGGATCCGGCCAGGAGGCAGTGTCGGCTCGATGCCGGCGCCGAGGCTGCCTCGAACATAGGAAGTCAGGCCCGAGGTCGACGGTGGATCCCATCCGAGATGCACGTCGTACTGGATCCCGGCCACCTCGCGCTTCAGTAGCTCGAAGCTGTAGTGGATGTCGGCGACGTCACAGGTGAACGGGTCGCCACCGGCCACCCAGTGGTCGACGTAGGCCTGCCCGCCTTCGACGTCGAGGTGCTTGGTCTCGAGCTTCGACAGCTCGACCTGTGTCTGCACCTGGTTGTGGTTGTCGCGCCAGTCGGTACCGATGCCCGGGATGTAGTCGGGCCCGACTGCGTTGTCGGATCTGAGGCGTTTGCAGGTGTCCGGGTCGTTTCGGTAGACGTACCAGACGCCGTATGGGTATTTGCCTTCCCACACGCCCGAGGCTGAGTCAGCGAACAACGGGCTTTTGCCGTTGAGCACCCGGTGGCATTTCTGGTCGAAACGGGAATAGAGGCTGTTCAGGTTCGACGCCGTGAACATCTTCTCCCGCTTGTCTACGGCGAAAGGCATGGCGTCGGATCAGTAGAACCAGGATTCCTCGGCTGTTTGCGTTATTCCGATGCTCGGCTGGATCTTCAGCGTCGTGCCGTTGGCGTTCTGCTCGACACGTTGCCCGGGCCCGGCGACAAGCTGCACCCGGCGCACAGCCTCGATGAGCTGGTTAATGGTTCGAGCATGGTCTGCCTTGAGACCACGCTCGGACAATTTGGCTGGGAGCTGAATCATGGCGTCAGATCTCGCAGAACTGCGCGAAGATCTTCACCGGGCTGTTAGACGCCTTGACGTACATCGTCGCATCGACCCATGGGATCAGGATGAACTGCCCGGCCGGGATCTGGAAGCTGTACGGCGAGGAAGGCCCGATTGAGACCGGGTTGACCAGATCAAGGTTGACCACCAGCAGGCGGTACGGCGTACCGAGATCCGCGGTCAGATCGAGGGCCTCGTCGGTCGTACCGACCACCTGAGTCTGCTGCCCCATATCGGTGCCGGTCATGTTGGCCACCGCGCTGTAGGACAGTGAATTGATCGTTGCACCGCCTTTCGCAGCATAAAGCCGCGCCGACATCTCGACTTCGTTGGCCATGGTGTTGGTAGGTTAGATCTCGCAGAAGGTGGCCTGAATGGTCACCGAGGAAGTGTCGGCCTTCAGGTAGAGCGTCGCGCTGACATACGGGATCAGCATGGTTTCACCGGCCGGGATGCGCATCGTGTAGGTGCCGGAGACGAACCCAGCCTCGACGAAGTTGGTGCTGTCGAGGTTGCTGATCAGCAGCTTGTAGGGGCTGGAGACATCGACCGGCACGTCGAGGGCCTCGACCGTGATGCCGATGAGCTGGGTCTGGCTGCCCATGTCGGTGCCGACCATGGTGGCTGTTTTGGTGTAGGTGACCGAGGGCAGGTACGCACCGTTTTTCGAGGCGTACAGCCGGGCCGTCATTTGAATCTCGTCTGCCATAAGGTGTGCGGATGTTGGTTGAGGTTAGAAGAACGGGTAGATGTCCAGATCGTATGGGGCGAACGTCCAGGAGATGACCTGCTCGACCTGGTTGGTCTTGGTGATCAGGTTGGTCGAGTAGTTCGTTTGCTTCCAGCCCCACGCGGTCCCGGATGGAGCCTGCACCTGTCCGGTGATCGGATCAACAGGAACAGGCGGCAGCATCGACGAGACCGAAAAAGGAAGGTTCCAGATCTGAATGAACGAGAGCGGGTAGTAGACAGGCGGGATGCCTTGCGGAACTTGCGGAAGCCCCAGATTGCCGGAGAACGTGGCGATGCGCGTCAGGCTCACCCGAGCCACCGGGAACGAGTCCTCGCCGCGGGCCAGCTTCGCCCAGATCCGGCGAGCAATGGGAAGGTTTCCTAGCGGAGAAACATCCTCGAGCTTTTGTCCATTCCTGACTGCATCTTCGATGGTCTTCTTGTAGTATGCCGCATCCCCAGTGGCATCGGCCTCCTTGGCCACTGCAGACAGCGCAAAAACGCTGATGTCGACGTAATCCGTGCGGAACTCGTAGCGGATGTCGGCGATCTCACCAGGCTGCGGAACTGACTGCTCGTAAATCTCAACGCCGGGGTCGTAGCTGCTTCCACCGATTGTGACCGTGGCTTCAGAGTAGGGGCCGTCCTCCCGGATCGAATACTTGGCGCCAATGGCCACCCATTGCGCCGAGGCGATTCTGAGAACGTCCTTTGGTCCTCTGAATGTGAGCTGAACCACGCGGCCTGTGCCGCTGTTGTCGTAGGATCTCGAGACCTCGATGTAGCCAGGAAACGCTGCCAGCTCGTTTGCTTGTTGGATCGTCGCCATGTTATTCGGAGACGGCCTCGGCCGTGCGTTGAGTGTTGCGGCTGATGTCTCGGATGTCCTGAGCCTGCGTCTTTACGGCGCCAAAGTAGCGGTCCATGTTGCTCTGGAAAGCGGTGAACCCACCGGTGCGTGCGAGCTGATCGCCCGACACCGCGGATACGGCAACCATCTTTCCGGCCGGGCTGTTTTCAAAGGAAGTTTTGCGCATCAGTTCCGCCCTCTTTTCGCGGGCTTCTCTTCGGGCCTGCAGCTCGGTGTCCTGTTCATCCATTGATGTCCTGAAGGCCTGCAGGCTTTGTGAGATGATGTGTTGAGTCTCACTCACAACACCTTTGCCGGAAATCATATTCACGAACGTCTGCGACCGCATTCTGGCGAATGTCTCGAACATATTCCCGACAGCTTCCATCACCTTGAAAAACGGCACCACCACGTTGGCTATCAATGCGCCAATGCCTGAAGACATGGTTTTATTCATGATCTCCACCCGATCATTGGCTTCGTCGAGTGTGGTGATGACCTCATTCGACATAACCATACCGAGGTTCCTAGCCTGCTGCGCTGCTTCGCCAAGGCCTTCGACCATTGAAGGGATCAATGCGCCAGACCCTCTGCCTGCGAGTTCTCGAAACGGTTCGAGCAGTTGCTGCGGATTCGATACGTTCTCGAAGGCCTTTCCGATCTTCAGGAAGATGTCCTCGAGTTTGGCCGTCTTCAGCTCTTCTGCCGTGATCCCGAACTTAGTGAATGCTGCAATCAGGCCTTGGTTTCCTTGGAGTGCACCAGTCCTAGCCACCGCGATTTTCTCGAGTGCGCTGCTGACTCCTTCCAGGCTTCCACCAGACATCTCGGCGGCGAACTGCATCTCCTGCAGGAACTCCGCGGTCACACCGAGCTGAGTCGACAGGTCGTTGATTTTTCCGGCTGCATCAATGGCCTGCATCCCGAACTGGGCGAGCTTGTCGACGGTGAAGATATTCGCCAGCGACGAGCTGATTTCCCGGCTGATACCTTTGGCCAACGAGGTCGCCCTCTTGGCGCCTGTTTCAAAGGCCGTACCGTCGAACCCCAGCTTTGCCAACAGTGAGAAGATCGCCATGGTCAGTTATGTGGATGTTGCTGCGACCAACGCCACAAGGCCTCGTCCTTGGCGCTCCACAGCTCGACGTCACCATGGGTCTCGGCTCGAGCTAGGACAAGCCTTTCGGCATCACCTATCGGCATTGAGAGCACGGTTTCTTCGCTCAGACCAAGGTCGAGGCAGCAGGCCATCATTCTCTCAGGCCAAGGCATCGACAGCGCCTTTTTCACGCCCGGCTTGGTCAGGATCTCCGGCGCCGTAGATTGGCCGGCCATCCAGTTGTTCCATTTCTCGAACTCGACCTCGAACGACAGCTTGATGGTTTTGCGCGTCCAAAAACGAACTGCAATGCCTCGGAGAGGTGATCGCATCGTTTTGAGTGATTCGCTGATAGGCTGGGAGCAGATCAGAACCGCCTGCATGAGTTCTGGCCTGCCAACCTCACCACCGACAACCAACGGAGACTGCAGTCGGTGCAGCACCAACGAGTGCCCTACAGAAAACGGAACAAGGCGCAGCCCCATCACAATCGGACAGGGTGGCGCCGTGGCGATCAGGATGTCGGCCAGGCCGATCACAGGTTGGTGGCGGCGCCGGAGGCGGTCAGGTTGGTGTAGCGCTTCAGCGTGATAGTGCCGGTAGCCTTGCCGGTCTGGGTCGTCTTGATCGAACCGCCTCCGGAATAAATCCAGCGATTTCCGGTGGCTGCATTGATCGCGTCGGGATAACCACCGATTTCGATCACGGGAGCGCCGGTGATGACGCAAGTGCCGTTGACATCCGGCAGGCTGGCCGCCAGGAGGGCATTGGCCGTGCTGGCGCCACTCGGGATGAAGTTGAGCGTCAGCGTCAGGCGGTTGTTGTAGCCAATGTGGCCGACAACCTCGCCGGAGCTGTTTCGCACCTCTTCGGTGTCAGCCTCGTGCGTGATGTCGTAGCTCTCGACGTCGGGTGCGACGTAGCCGGTGACAACCAGGTTCCCCGCGGCGTCATAGAGCGCCATCGAGGCCGGTGATCCAAAAACGTATTTACTGCCTTGAGTGTTAGCCATGGTGATGTGTTACAGGGTTGCGGAACAATACAGCGTGAAAGTCCGGGTGAACGTCCTAGACCTATTTGAAATTGAAGATGCACCGAAATCAAGCGGTGCGGCGAACTGCGCCGTGAATGGACCGCTGGCGTTGTCCTGGTCGGCATCGAGTACCGATGCACCATTCGCGTCGAAAAGCGGCAGAATGAGGCTGTCCAGCGCTGCCACGGTGGTCAGCACATCGGCCTCGTCGGTGTCGTCGGCCGATAGCTGCAGCTCGACCTCAATATTGACCTCGCAGGTAAGATCCGTGCGCTGCATTGGCCGCGCAGAAGTCGACGAGACAACCACCCGCGGGAAGTTGGGCATGGTGTCCTGCTCGTCGGGATCGTCGTACAGGCCGCGGCTGTAGGATGTCAGGAACGACGGTGTGCCGGCACCGGCCCCAGACCAATCTCCGGAGGCCAGGTAGTCGACAAGCGCCTTCTCGGCTCTGGGTGCAACGCCGTTCATTTGATGTCGATGCCGTTATCTACCAACACCTGCCCGTTGGCAAGTAGCGCGTCGGTAAGGTGAGTTGATAATTCTGCCAGCTCGTCGTCGTAGGCCTTCTGCATCGACGAATCATAGATCGACTTCACTCGACCGAGTTGATTGTCGGCGATGCCGGACTGCATCAGCACCGATGCCGTTGGATTCCAGCCAGGCACAGCTTGAAAGCCTTTTGCCTTAGTGCCCTTGTGAACGGCGACGTTTTCCGCTGGAAGGCCGTATTGGTTGGCGATGGCGACCAACGCTGCGTTGGGCTTTTTCGGGGCCTTGTATCCGGCCGGCTTCACAAGCGGCTTCCATTTCGGCTTGTCGTATTGGCTGAAGCCTTTGTTGAAAACCCGAATTGCCTTCACCACACCGGAGCGCAGGTATCCTACCGAACCGATGGCCTTGCGGTAAACTGCCGATGCGGCCTCCTTCATTTCCTCACCGTACAAACCGCGGCGGCCGGCCTTGCGTTCCCGGGCCTGCGCAATCAGGTGAACACGGCGCAGCAGCCGACTCTTGCCGATGCGCTTGCCGGTCTTCTTGCTCTTCCGGTTGATGTCTCCTAGCGGTTTGGAAAGGTAGTCTGCGATGCGTGCGCGTTCCGATGCCGGGCTCTTGGGCGGCACCAGAACGAACAAGCGCACCATCAGGTAGAACATCCGGGCGTTCACCGCCTTGTCGAGATCGCGGGTGGTGGCCAAGAGGTACTGCTTCAGCGCAGCGTCGAACCTCGAGGAATCCACCGTGATATTGACGACAGGCCTCATTTGGTCTTCGCCCCGAGTTCGAGGCTGTAATAGGCGCCTGAAGCGTCCACTCGGCACGATAGGATGCGCAGCGTGCGGCCCTGATAAACCAGCGTGCGCCCGACCACCGGTCGTGGCTTGCAGAAGGTCAGAGCGATACGGTCGGTGTTCTCTAGGAGAACGAACTCGGAATCCTCGCGTTGAAGCCTCGAGAAGGTGGTGCCCTGGTCGAGCGTGTACAGCGTCGAGTCCATCGAGACCAGCGTGCTGTCGCAGGTCTTCCAGTCGGAGAACATGACCAGAATCCGAGAGGTCACGTTGTCTTGGAACCCACCGGCAACCGGGTTGTTGGCATCGGTGACAGCAGCCGGTATGCACCGGATCGACGAGCCCTCCCAGATGAACATGGGCGCCCCCAGCATCTGCTGGAGCACTGCCATGCCTTGCTGGAGACTGGATCCGATGGTGGTCATCAGGCGGTGAAGTAGACGCCGGAGACAATGATTCGGGTCGTCGCCTGAACATGACCTGCCAGACTGCTGGTAGTACCCGTCTCGAAGGCAGACAGTTCGAGGTAGTTGGTTCCGCCGACCACCCGGGCGATGATCATGGTCTTGGCCTGGTTGGTCCCATTGGTCAGCCACACGGCTGCCGCGGTGGTGTAGGTCACCGAATCGGGCAGCGTCAGGCGAAGCTGGCCCGTGGCGGATCCGGTCACCGAATTGACGGTGACGTCCGCGGTGAAGGTGGTAACGAATCCGATGGACGTGTGCCGGGCTGTGTTGGTGGTGATGGCGTAAGTGCGGCCACCGCCGGAGTCAGTCAACGTCGGCACCCAGGTGCTCGGTGTAACCAGCGGCACCGCGGCATACAGCTCGGTGAAGTTGTCGTTGATCTTCTGGCCGGCGCCCCGGAGCGTGTCGCCGGTGTTGTCGTTGGCGATTGCGCCGATGTTGATGGTTTGCTGGGCCATGATCAGTTCTTGGGTAAAACATACCAGCCGGCAGGCAGCGTCACCTTGGACGGCCCCACCAGCTTCTTGTTCGAGTCGAACGAATAGACGCTGGCCTTCGTAGGCTTGGCCAGCATCACCGGATCACCGTGCGGCACCATCACCACCTTCGTCTGCTGGCAGCCCAGGCAGATCGGCAATGCGATCAGCCAAATCAGCCTTAAGCTGCTCAGGTGCTTTGCCGTGTTGAACATCGGTGGGTGGTGTTTCTCTGAACCAGTCGAGCAGAGCCTTGATGATCTGGTAGATCCAGTTCACTCGGGCTTCTTGATCTCCAGCTTCTCCGAGGCGTCCTTGGCCATGATCAGGCCGAACCCGGCAGTCACCGCGGCAATGGTCGAGGCGAGGTCGATGTTGGTGCTGGGATCGCCATCGAAGAGAGCTTTGAGAGCGCCGCCGATGGCAACGAGGATGGCGCCGATACCGGCCAGAGTGGTCTTGGTGTTTTTCATTTTCTGAAGAGCTTATAGGCGCCGTAGAGCGCACAGATCAGACCAATCACAGCAGTCGCCAGGCGGACCCAATCGGTTAGCACCGGGATGAACGATGCCGCGGTAGCACCGGCAGCGGCTGCAAGTGAGATGATCGGGCCGTTGGTTCCTGCGTGGTTGGTCGCGTCCATGGGTTACTCGGGCTTATGTTGTGCGGCAGCA
>Ga0075472_10000641_pt1 | contig 14686 bp, 11 predicted proteins | sample DEB19_08_DNA_3_FD_77014 | JGI IMG/M metagenome (GOLD analysis project Ga0075472, IMG submission 77014) | Aqueous microbial communities from the Delaware River and Bay under freshwater to marine salinity gradient to study organic matter... | ecosystem: Environmental > Aquatic > Marine > Coastal ...
GGGCATTTTTCATTTCGACCGGCGGGAACACGATCGTTGGCCGCCGCGTTGAGATGATGGCCCCGTGTGAGCGGGCGAAATGATCAGGCGCGGCGAAAGCCACCGTTCACGGGGAGCACCTGACCCGTGATGAAGCCGGCGGCCGGTGACACGAGGAAGTGCACCGCGTGGGCGACATCCTCCGGCGTGCCCCAGCGGCCGAGCATGCTTTCCCGCACGGCCCGTCGCTGCCAGGTTTCGCTGGCGTGTTCGCCCCAGGCCGTCTTGATCCAGCCGGGCGCCACGCAGTTGACCCGCACCTTCGGGCCGAGCGATCGCGCGGCACTCCGGGTGAAGGCCATCACGGCTCCCTTCGCTGCCGCGAAGAGCTCGCCGCTGTCGCCCTCCATGCCGACGGCCGCCTGATCCCACCCGATTGTGACCACCGTGCCGCCGTCGCGGGCGGCCATCCAGCGGCCGAGGCCACGGGCCATTTCCATCGTGGCGATCACGTCGATCGACAGGAGCGTGTCGAGTTTGCGGCGAAAGGCCCAATGGGCCGCGTCTCCGGTGAGCACGTCGGCACCCGCCACGAGCACCACGGTGTCGATCGTGGGAAGGGCGGCCGTCACTTCAGCCACGAGGCGGTCGGCGGCTCCCGTCTCGGCCAGGTCGGCGAGGAACGTGCCGGCGTGACGGTCTCCAAGCCGACCAGCCACCTCGACAGCCGCCGGGGCCGACCGGCCGTGGATCGCCACCCGCGCTCCAGCGGCGGCCAGTTCGAGGGCGACCGCACGGCCGATGCCCCGCGTGGCGCCCGTCACCAGGGCGGTGCGATCTGTGAGATCGATATCGACGGCCGATGCATCCACCCCGTTCATGGTGTCGCACCCGTCGCCAGAGGCAGGCGGTAGCACGCGGCCTCTTCGGCGTTGCGCACGAGCAACCGATCGCCCGACAGGCAGAGGTTGTTCCAGGTCTGGCCCCCGAGAGCTTCGAAGCGGCCTCGCACGGCATGCCTCGCCGGCGAGCAGTCGACCGCGACCACCTCGCCCGATTCCGCCTGCACGAGGAGCAGCGTGCCCACGCGGAGCACCTGCCCCTGACCGTAGCGGCCGCCCTTCCACTGCCGCGTGCCGTCGGCGAGCGACACGCACTCGAGCACGCCATCGGAGAGACCGTAGGCGAAGCCCTCGTGGATGACCACGTTGGTGAACTTCGTCTTGAGAGACGAGGGCTGCCGCCAGACGGCCGAGAACTCGGGGGCATCGGAGTCGGCGGCGGCGAACAGGGCGGCGCCGATGCCATACCCCTTCGAGATGAAGATGCGTCCGTCGTCGAGCAGGTGGGGCTGCGAGCAGGTGGCGTCGGAGTTGGAGTGACCCGGCCAGTCAAACCGCCACTGCTGCGTGCCGTCGATCGGATCGTGTCCCGCCACGCTCGACTCGTTCACCGTGAGCACCATCTCGCGGCCCCCGATCGACACAAGCTGGGGCGACACGTAACTGATCTGCTGGTCGCCACCGGTCCAGGCGCGGGCTCCGGTGAGCCTGTCATACGCGGCCAGCGACACCCCCCCGCCGTCACGGGTGGGGCCGCCGCCCGGCACGATCACGAGCGAGTCGGTGACAAGCGGTGAGCCGGCACGTCCCCAGGCCACCGCCGCCGCATGGGCGTCGGGATCGATTCCGAGATCCTTCAGCACGTTCTGCTTCCACACCACGCGGCCGGTCGATCCGTCGATCGCATGAAGCCAGCCGGTGGCACCGGTGGCGTAGACAGTGCCATGGGCGATGGTGGGGGTCGAGCGGGGGCCGATGCCCCCGAGCACGGTTTCGTGTCGTCCGCTCACGGAAACCGTCCACTCCACGGCGCCGGTCGGAATCGCCTGGCATGAGATGATCTCGTCGTCGCCGCGTTGTTCGAGCGTGACGGCATGCTCGCCGCAGGTGGCGAAGCCGCTCCAGCCGGCACCGATCGGCCGGCGCCACAGCGGTGATGGCGGATGGGCTTTCCAGTCGGGGTCGAGCTCCGGCGCCTCGATGGCCGCAGACCCGGTCGGGCCGAGGAACCGTGGAAAATCGCTCGGGGTTGCCTCCCAGGAACCGGCCGACGCCTCGGCCGACGCCGTCACGTCGGGCAGGAGTCGGTCGCGAGACGGCGTCCATCGAAACATGAACTGCGGCACGAGGTCGCCCGACACCCGCTCGATCCGAAGCACGGCGCACGCCACCGCCACGAGGCCGACCAGCCCACCGAGCACCAGCCGCTTGGCCCGCGTGGAGTGGCCGCTCTCCAGCACAAACCAGCCGAGCACCGACATCGCCGCCGAGAAGACCAGGATCAGGGTGATGATGTTGCGAACGGCGGCATCGACCACGCTCCCGACGAGCGGCTCGAGGAGTCCGGCTCGCACCATCACCGTGGCGGCGGCCAGGGATGCGAGCGTGACGAACACCCGACGCGGGGGCGTGAGGGGCCTCGGGGCGGGCGGGGAAGCAGCGGAATCCTTTCGGCGGCGGCGCATGACACCCTTTTACTGGAAGAACCGCGGGTCCGCGACTACACTCCCCGCGGTACGTCGCCCAGACCCGTCGGCAGGAATCGGCATGCTCACGACCAACGCCCCAGATCCGGCTCGGTCGCCGTCTGCCTCGACCGGCCAAGGCGGCCCCTCCACGGTGGCTGTGCACGCGGGCGAGGCTCGCCAGAAGCCCGGGTTTTCGATCACCGACCCGATTTTCGCCTCGAGCACCTACACGTTTGCCGACACCCAGGCGATCGTCGACTTCATCGAGCAGAAGCAGCTTCGCGAGGAGTATGGCCGCTACGGCAATCCCGGCGAGCGGGTCGTCGAAGACAAGCTCGCGGCGCTCGAAGGAGGCGAGGCGGCGGCCCTCTTCTCCAGTGGCATGGCGGCACTCGTCGGGCTCCTGATGGCGCATTGCAGCGCCGGCGACGAGATCGTGTTTTTCGACGAGTGCTACCATCGCAGCCGCGAGTTCTGCCGTCGGCACCTCACCCGCTTCGGCGTGGGCTTTCGCGAGGTGATCACCGCCGACTACGAGGCGATGGAGGCGGCCATCACGCCGCAGACGAAGTTCCTGGTCAGCGAGTCGCCCACCAACCCGCACCTGAGCGTGATCGACATCGAGCGGTTTGCCGATCTTGGCCGCCGCCGCGGGGTGCACACGCTCATCGATGCCACCCTCTGCACGCCCTACAACCTCACGCCACTCGCCGCTGGGGTCGATTTCGTGCTCCATTCGGCTACGAAGTATCTCGGCGGCCACAATGACCTCCTGGCCGGCGTGGTGATCGGTTCGAAGGAACTGCTCGAGCCGGTTCGCACCCTTCGCGGCATCATGGGGGGCGTGAACTCGCCTCACAACGCCTACCTCCTCGAGCGCGGCCTCAAAACCCTGGCCCTCCGGATGGAGCGGCACAACGCCAACGGACTCGCCGTCGCGCGGTTTCTGGAGGGCCATCCCCGCGTCGAGCGGGTGCTCTATCCCGGTCTTGAGAGCCATCCCTACCACGCCGTCGCGAAGCGAACGATGCGAGGCTGCGGTGGACTCGTGACGTTTTTCGTGAAAGATGCCGACTGGCGGCGCACGGCCGACGTCGTCGATGCCGTTCGGATTCCGCGGATCGGGCCGAGCCTCGGCGGCGTCGAGTCGCTCATCGAGCAGCCGCTCGTGATGAGCTACTGGAACTATTCGCCGGCCGAGCGGGCGTCGTTCCGCATCGCCGACAACATGATCCGCATGGCCTGCGGCATCGAAGACGCCGAGGACCTGATCGCCGATCTGGCGCAGGCCCTCGATCGCACGTAGGCACCTCCATGCGGTTTCGCACGCGGGCGATCCACGTCGGTCAGGAGCACGACCCCACGACGGGGGCGGTGGTGCCGCCGCTTCATGTGGCGAGCACCTTCGTGCAGCCGGACGCCTCGATGACGTCGGCCTACGACTACGCACGCACGGGGAGCCCCACTCGGCATGCCTTCGAGAAGACGCTTGCCGATCTCGACGGCGGCGTTCGCGCCCTCGCCTTCGCCTCGGGCATGGCGGCCACGCACGGCGCCACGATGCTTTTGGCGCCCGGCGACGAAATCGTCACGGGCACCGACATCTATGGCGGCACCTGGCGGCTGTTCAACCGGGTGCTCGCGGAAAAGGGGATCGTGGTGCGGGCGGTCGACACCTCCGACACCGATGCCGTCGCCGCCGCCGTCGGCCCGAAGACGAAGCTCGTGTGGGTGGAGTCGCCGGGCAACCCGCTCCTCACGATCACCGACATCGCCGCGTGTGCGTCGATCGCCCACGCCGCCGGTGCGCTCCTCGCCTGCGATGCCACGCTCACCACGCCGGCGCTGTCGCGGCCGCTGGAACTCGGGGCCGACATCGTGATGCACTCCGCCACGAAGTCGATCGGCGGGCACAGCGATCTCCTGGGCGGCGCGCTCGTGGTGCGCGATGCGGAACTGGGCACCCGGCTGCATTGGCTTCAAAACGCCACCGGCGCCGTGATGGGGCCGCTCGAGGCGTTTCTCTGTTCGCGTGGACTCAAAACCCTCGAACTTCGGGTGCTCGCCCAGTCGGCCACGGCCCTCCATCTTGCCGAGTGGCTCGTGGAGCATCCGGCCGTGGACCGCGTGCTGTATCCGGGGCTCGCCGGCCACAAGGGGCACGCCCTGGCGATGCGGCAGATGGCCGCTGGCGGCACGATCGTGAGTTTCGAGGTGAAGGGGGGCGTGGCGGAAGCCCGCCGGGTGGTCGAGTCGACGCGTCTGTTCCAGTTGGCGGTGAGCCTCGGGGCGGTGGAATCGCTCATTGAAATCCCAGCGATGATGTCGCACGGGTCGTACGCGCCCGAGGCGCGTCGGGCCGTGGGCATCGCCGATGGGCTCATTCGCCTGTCGGTCGGCCTCGAGGCCTTCGAGGATCTCCGCGACGATCTCGCCGACGCACTTCAGGCAAAGTAGGCAAAGTCTGCCGGTCGCGTGGATTTTGACGAAAGTCGCGACCCTGCCGGTGACGATACCGATTCCGATTGAGAAGAGACTGCCGGTCCATCGACCGGTCGGGCAACGTGAATCGGAGGTCGAGGCATGAAGACGAGTCGACGTTTCTTGGTCGTGGCCCGGGCTGTCGCCGTTCTGGCGGTGGTGGCGGCACCGGCAGGTTTCGCGGCCGAGTCGCAGCTCCAGTGGACACCCCATCGGGCCGCATCCCAGGGCACCTCCGAGGATCCCGCCGCGCCGCAGCGGATCGAACCAGTTGCCGGTCGTTCGGCCGCGATGCAGGCACCGGCCGCATCGCCCGCTGCGGTTGTGCTCCCCGACGAAGTGCCGAAGCAGGTTGCCCGCGCGCCGCAGAACCGTCAGCCGGCGCGGCGTCCGGTCGCGGCTGCCCCGTCGTCAGACTGGTCGAGCCCCAACCGGATCGCCGGTCCCATGCAGCGGGTGTTCGACACCAGCGATCCCAATCGCGTGTTCGGCATGACCATGCGGACGCCGAAGGGGGATGCCTCGCGTCCGATCCTCGCCCCCGAAGGCCAGCAGGCGGTCGCCATGCAGCAGCGGGCCGAGGCGCTCCAGCTCACCTCGGCGGGCAACGAACGCCTCGGCGGCGGCATCGCTCCCCGCTACTCCGCCACGCCCGGCGCCCGGCCGCGGATCGACCGCATCGCCATGAACGCCGACGGCCTGCCCTCCGTGATGACGGAGGCGAGCCAGTCGTCGCCCGCCATGGCCGACGCTCCCTCGGCGGCCGACGTGGCTCCCGAGACGATCGCCACGCCGCCGTCGTCCGACGGGGATGCGCCGATCTCGATGGACGGCTTCGATCCCGGCGTTGAAGGCATGGATCCTTCGATGGGCATGGACGGAATGCCGATGGGCGACGGCTCGATGATGGACGACGGCTCCATGATGGGCGACGCCGGACTTCTGATGGGCGACTATCCCGCTCAGCTCCACGTCGAGTCCTTCTTCGACGACCCGTATGCCTGCGAGGACGACGATCCCCTCTGCCACCACAGCGGCCGGTTCTGCGCCTGGCTGCGTCGGTTTGGCAAGCCATACTACGGCTGGAGGTGGTATCGCGACTTCACCGCGAGCGCCGGCGTCACGGCGTTCACCAACGACACCAATCTTGGCATCCATGGCAACTACGGCACGAACGAATACCTCAACTGGGCCATGCCGTTCTGGAATGCGTTTGGTGTCGGCTGGCAGATCGGCTGGCGCGGCACGCAGACCAACTTCCAGCCGGCACAGATTCAGGTGGGCGATTCGATCTTCCGGAAGAATGCCCGCGATCAAAACTTCGTGACCACCGGCTTCTTTACCAGGGCCTTCGAAGGCCATGGCCTGCAGGGCGGTGCGGTGTATGACTACCTCAGCGACAGCTGGCTCGATAACGCCGACATCGCCCAGGTCCGTGCCGAGATCAGCTACGTGTGGGGCTACCACGAGATCGGTTTCTGGGGTGCCGCCAACATCACCGACCAGATCGGCTCACTCGGCCGCCGCAGTCGGATCAGCGGCACGGCGAGCACGGTCGATCTCTACACGGGCTTCTACCGACTGCAGTTTGGCGATGCCAACGAGTGGAAGGTGTGGGGCGGTGGCACGGGTGACGGCGAGGGCATCATCGGCTCGATCCTGAGGGCGCCGCTGGCCCGGTCGCTGGCGATGGAAGGCACCTTTACCTACCTCATCCCGGGCCAGACTCGCACGATCGACATCACCGGCACCGGCGTGACGACCAGCTTCGCGCCGGCCGCCTGGAACCTCGGTGTGAACCTCGTCTACTACCCGGCCGGCCGTTCGCGGCGTGGTCTGGCCAGCCCGTATCGGCCGCTGTTCGAGGTGGCCGACAACGGCAGCATGATCCGCGAGTTTAGTGCCACCCGTCGTCCCTGATCCCGGCGATTCCGGCTCACGGGCCGCGGCAGGCCGCCAGATGGCCCGCCAGCGGCCCCGGGGGCGGCTGCGTCTGCCACGATCGGAGGGATTCGTGTATCCTCCGGGGACCGGGGTTGACGTCGCCCGACGGCCGTTTGCCGTCGCCGTCCCCCAGCCCGCCACGGAAACCGACCATGCCCGACCACGGCTCCAACGACCCGTGGGCCTCGCTCGCCGAATCGCTCGGCGCGAAGCCCGTCGACGACCAGCCCCAGCGTTCTGCCGCCTCGCAGCCCCGCCAGCAGGCGAAGCCGAAGCCCCCCGCCCGGCCGAAGCCGGCTGCCGGTGGTGGTGATTGGGATTCGCTTGCCGCCGACCTTGGCGTGGCCGGAGCGCCGACACCGCCCCCGGCTCCTGCTCCCCGTCCGGCTCCCCGCCCTGTGGCGGAGGATCGTCCCGTGGAGTCGCGGCCGGTTGAGTCGCGGCCGGTCGATCGCGACCGTGAGCCGCGACGTCGCCGAGACGACGAAGGCGACGGCCGCTCGCGCCGCGGTCGCGACGATCGTCCTGCGGCGGCTGAGGCTGGCGATGCCACTGAACCTGCCGGCGACCGTCCACCCCGCGCCGAAGGCGAGGGGAGCGAGGAGCGAGGCGGCCGTCGCCGTCGCCGTGGTCGTCGCGGAGGCCGCGGCCGTGGCCGTCGTGAGGGTGATCGTGAGGCTCCTCGGGATCGCGGTGATGTCGATGCCGCACGGCCGGCCGACGATTCCGGCGAAGCCCGCGAAAACGGCTTCGAACGCGACGATGCCTGGGAGATCCGTGACGACCGTCGCGACAACGACCCGCGAGAGGGCTCGTCCGTCGGGGAGCCCGCCTCTGCCGAATCATCGGAACGCCGCGATGGCGAGTCGTCCGACCGTGATGAGGAAGGTCGTCCGCGCCGCCGTCGTCGCCGTGGCCGTCGTGGTGGCCGTGGCCGTGGCCGTTCGTCGACCGAGGGGGGCGAAGCCACTGCCCGTCCGTCTGGCGAGGGTGAGGCCCACGACGATGAGCCGATGCCGGCCCCCTATGGCAGCCGGCCGTCCGATGAGCCACGTGCCGGTGAAGGCCGCAGCGGCGAGGGACGATCTGGCGGCACCCGCGGTCGAGGCGATCGCCCCGCCGCGTCCCGCGAGGGCAGCGATGGATCGGCCGACGGCGAACGTCGGGGCCGCCGTCGCCGTCGGCGTGGGTCACGGTCGGGTGAACGGGAGCCGTCGGGTTCTCGTGAATCCGAGTCGAAGTCGCGATCCCGCCGTCGTTCCTCCAGTGAGACACGATCGTCGTCGTTTTCCCGCGGCCGTCGTGATGCGTTCACGCCCGTCGCCGGTCGGCACGAGGAGGATGATGAGGGCCTCGAGTTTCTCGGCGTCGAGGAGGCCGGCCAGGATGGCCAGCGTCGTCCTCGGGCGCCGGAAGACGACGAGATCCTCGCCGAGAGCGGGCTCAACACCGTGCTTGACGTGCCGAGTTGGGTGGAGGCGATCGGGATCGTGATCGCCGGCAACCTCGACGCCCGCAACAAGTCGGGTCGCGGTGGCGAACGCGGTCGTTGAACCGTTCGGCGTCCGCGACGCATCCAAACCAGGTCAGAACGTGGCCACCGGGCCCGCTCGGTGCTCGTCCGGACGATCGTCAAACGGCGGCGTGGGGGCGGCCTGCCTGGCCACGTCGTCATCGAGCGTCGCCACGCGTGTGGCGTGATGCGGGATGCCCGCGGCCACGAGAAAGTTGGCCAACAGCCGGAATCCGTTTCGCGTGAGAATCGACTCAGGATGGAACTGCACGCCGTAGGCCACGCGGCGTTCGTCGGCGATCGCCATGATCGTGCCGTCGTCCGTGGTGGCGATCACGGCCATGCCCTCGGCGAGGGAACCGGTCGCCACGGCGAGCGAATGGTAGCGGCAGGCCGTCATCGGCGAGGGGATGCCCGCGAAGAGGTTGACCGCGTCGTGATGCACGTCGCTCGTGCGGCCGTGTGTGGCGGGGGTGCGAACGATCCGCGCCCCCGTGGCTGCCGCGAGCACCTGATGACCGAGGCAGACGCCCAGGATCGGCACGTGTCCGATGGCGAGCTGCACGAGATCGACCGAGCAGCCTGCTTCGGCGGGCGTGCACGGGCCCGGCGAGATCACGATCGCAGCGGGGTGCATCGCGAGCACATCGCGGGCCGACGACTCATGGCTCGACACCACTGCCGTCTCCACGCCGAGCAGCCGAAAGTGCCGGGCGAGGTTGAAGACGAAGCTGTCGCGGTTGTCGACGACGACGATCATGCGCGGCCACCTCCCACGCCGATCGCATCGAGCACCCGGAGCATGCCCTCCGCCTTGGCGAGCGATTCGGCATATTCAGCCGAAGGATCACTCGCCGCCGTGATGCCACCTCCGGCGGCGAAGGCGATCGATCCGGGCGTGACCACGAGCGTGCGGATGAGGAGGTTGAAGTCGGCGGTGCCGTCGAATCCCACGTAGCCGATCGAGCCGCAGTAGGAGCCCCGGGCCACCCCCTCCAGTTCCGAGATGATTTCGCAGGCGCGGTGTTTCGGGGCCCCCGAAATGCTGCCGCCGGGAAGGGCGGCCTCGAAGGCGTCGAGGGGCCCGAGCCCATCCCGCAGTCGGCCCGCCACGATCGACACGAGATGCTGCACATAGCGGTAGCGTTCAAGCCGACAGAGCGCCTCCACCGTCACGCTCTCCGGGGTGCAGACCCGTGCGAGGTCGTTGCGAAGGAGATCGACGATCATCACGTTCTCGGCCCGATCCTTGGCGCTGGCCTCCAGGTCGTCGCCGGCGAAGAGATCAGCCTCCGGCCGGTCGGTCACCCGCCGCGTGCCTTTGATCGGATGGGTGCGCACCGTGCCGTGCGTGACCTGGAGAAACCGTTCCGGCGACATGCTCAGCACCTGCATGTCGCCAGTGTCGAGGTAGCCGGCGAAGGGGGCGGGGTTCACCTCGCGGGCCCGGAGATAGGCGGCGACGGGATCGATGCCGGCCGCCGTGGTGAATCGTTGGGCGAGGTTGGCCTGGAAGATGTCGCCCGCCCGCACCGACTCGATGCCTCGGGCCACCATGGCGACGTAGGTGTCGCGGGAGTGCGTCGAGGAGACGTGCGGCCGGCCCTCCAGCGGATGGCGGTGGTCGGTGGGCTCGACGCGTTGCGGCCGAGCATTTTTTTCACCGCTGTCGGCAGCGGACGGCGCGAGAAACGCCTCGAGTCGCGCCCGGGCCAGCAGCGACCGCTCCAAGGAATCCCGAGCCGGCACTCCCTGCGACACGAACCAGCCCCTGCCGCGGTCGTGGTCATACGCAAACACCACGTCGTAGGCGTGCAGCGAAAGGATCGGCTCCTCGGCCGCAGCGGGCGGAGGCTCGAGCCCGAGGCGTGCAAGGCCGCAGTCGTAGCCCACGAGCCCCGCCACGCCACCTTGGAAGGGCGGAAGGTTCGGAATCGTCGCCATCGCACAATCGGCGAGCAGCCGACGGGCCGCGGAAAACACGGCATCGAGGTCGCGGCATGTGTCGCTCCATGGAGCGACTCGATCCACCCGCCACGAATGGATCGGATCGGCGGCGACGAAGGAGAATCGGCCAAGCCGCACGGGCGGCGCGGTGGCGGCGGGGCGGTCGATCGCGGCGCTGTCAAAAAACAGGGCGTGGGGCCGTCGTGCCACGTGACGAAACACCGTGACGGCATCGAGGCCGCGGGCCGCCTCCGCCACCACGGCACCGGAGGGGGTGGTCGTGATGCCACGGATCCACGATCGTCCAGCGCCGTCGGCTGGATCTTCCGCACACGTGGCGTGATGGGGCGTCATGCGTCGTTCGTCGGTTCGTGGCCGCCGCTCGCTCCATCCAGTCCTGCGGTCCTGGCGACGCGAGCAGCCGCCCGGGAGGGGCCGTGACCGATTTCGGCCCTCGTGAGGTGACCCCAGTCGAGCGGCTGATCCTGCCGGTAGTCCTTGCCGAGGGTCAGGGCCGTCACCGCCTTGGCCATCTCATAGCCCAGGTAAAAGGCGTGGCTCGGATCGATGTCGCGGCGTCCGGCCTTCCCCAGCGCGTCGAACAGCGCGAACGGATCGGCCGACTGCAGATGAAGGCCCGCACCCACGACGTGGATCATGCTCCCTTCCGCGAAAACGCGGAAGTTGGGGTCGCGGATCGCCGCCGCCAGGCGTTCGAGCGCGTCGTGGCCGTGTTCCCGAGGCCGGCCCGACCGGAGCGTCACGAGCCCCGGCTCGACGTGCTTCGGGAGCGTGCGATGGGTGACGGCATGCCAGGCGAGCGTTCGGGCCATCGCGCACTCCCGCACGCTGCTCCGCGCCCAGTGGATCACCTCCGTCGTGAGCACGGAGCGGATACCCGTCTCCTGGCAAAAGCCGATCAGCATCACGTTGACGCCGGCCGAGTCGACGTCGGTGAGTTCGGTAAGATTGCCGATCCCCATCATCATCTCAGCCTTCGGGTATCGTCGCCGGACGTCGAGGTAGCGGCCAAGGCTCGCAGCAAACCCGAAGCCGATCGGTTCGAGCACCGGATCGAGCCGGCACGGCACGCCCGCCCGATCGAGCGCCTCGATCGTGGCGTCGAAACCGGCGAGCGAGTCGGGCACGTCAGGCACCGCCACCACCTCACAGCCCCAGTCGGCCGCGGCGGCCACGTTGGAGGAGTTGACCGACAAGACAAGGCTCGCGCCGGCCCGCGTGGCCCGCTCCACCTCCCGCGGATCGAAGCTGTCGATCGACACGCGACATCCTTCCGCCACGAGCATCGCCACCGCGTCGCCGACCCCCGCCCAGCATGCACCGGGGTCGCAGCCAACGTCGATCCGGTCGGCGCCGGCCGCGACGAGCCGGCGGGCTTCGGCCAGCAGGTCCGCCAAGGACATCCGCGGTGCGTGGTTGATTTCGGCGATGATCTCGATGTCGTGTCGTCCGTAGCCTTCGAGGGCAGGCCGCTCCTGGCCGAAAAACTCATCGAGCGCGCGGAGGTCTTCCGGGCCGCGGTCCACCGGCACGTCGGTGGCGTGGGCCACGGCGTCGAGCGGCCCCTGGCAGCCGCCAGGAATGAGCACCCGCGTCGTTCCCTCGGGCACGGCCAGCCGTTTGGCGATCCAGGGCGTGGTCATCAGCGACGCCACCGTGATCGGCATCACCTGCACCGTCCAGGAAAATCCGGCCCGAGGGGCAAGCCGTTCGAGCACCTGCACGAGCGAGTGCTCGGCGAGCCGGCCGGTGACGAAGTGGATGCGGGGGCTGGCGGCGGTCACGGGCGGGGCTCGTGGTACGGCGGAGATCCGAGTTTATCATGCACATCCCGCCGATCCCCGCCGCCCCGAGCGACCGATGATTCTCGAAGGACTCGTCACGACCGTCGCCAGTGACGGCAGCCTCCACCTGGCCGCCATGGGGCCGCTCGTCGACGACGCCGAACGGGCCTCCGGGACGATCCGGCGGCTCCTGCTTCGACCGTTTGCCACGAGCCACACGGCGACGAACCTGCAACGGGCGAAGGCGGGAGTGTTTCAGATCACGGACGACGTCCTTCTGCTCGCGCGGGTGGTGGCGGGGGAACTGGGCACGATGCCGGCCTCCAGACCGGCCGACGCGGTGCCAGGGCGGGTGCTCTGCGAGGCCTGCCGGGCCTGGGAGTTTGTGATCGACCGGGTGGACGACTCCCGGGAGCGATATGAGATGGAGGCCCGCGTGGTGGCGGAGCATGCCGGGCGGCCGTTTCTCGGCTTTCACCGGGCGGCCCATGCCGTCGTGGAGGCGGCCATCCTTTTTTCCCGTCGCCATCTCCTCGGCGCCGACGACCTCACGAGGCAGTTTGGGGCGTTGCAGCCCCTCGTGGAAAAGACGGGCGGTCCCCGCGAACGGGAGGCCTTCAGCCTCCTCTCCCGGCGGCTGATCGGCGGTTGAACGGCCCGGCATCGCGCCCTCCGTGCGAGTTGGGGATTGTTGGGTATGCTTGGAACGCATGCCGTTTTCCGCCCCGATTCCATCCGCCGCCACCACTGCCGTTGATGTCCGCGCGCCGGCGCGGCTCCACCTCGGCATGCTGTCGTTTGGCCACACCGACACCCGCTCCTTTGGCGGTGTGGGCGTGATGCTCGACCGCCCCGCGGTGCAGGTGAAGATGCGGCGGTCGAGCCGCCTCGAGGCCCGCGGGCTCTTGGCCGAACGGGCGTTTGCGTATGCGAAGGCGTGTGTCGAGGCGTGGCGGCTTGGCGACGTGGGCTGCTCGATCGAGGTGGTGGCAGCGCCGCCAGCCCACGTGGGCCTTGGCAGTGGCACCCAGCTGGGACTGGCCGTGGCCGCCGGCATGCGGCATCTCTTCAAGCTCTCGGTGGAGGGGCAGGTGGCGCCGGCGATGGCCCATCCCATGGAGGAAGAACTCCAGCCCACCGATCACGATTGGCTGTTTGACACCCGCGATGCGATGGAACTCGCCAGGGCCGTCGGGCGGGGCCGCCGCTCGTGCGTGGGCGTGTATGGCTTCAGCCGCGGCGGCCTGATCATCGAGTCGGGCCGGATGATCCGCGACCCCTCCGATCTCGAGGATCACGAGACGCGTGATTTCTCGCCGATGGTGTCGCGCGTGCGGCTGCCGTCGCCGTGGTGGTGCGTGGTGCTGATGGCCCGCGACGCCACCGGATTGTCGGGGGAGGCGGAGCGGGCCGCGTTTTCACGGCTGCATCCCGTGCCCCGCGAGATCACCGCCGAACTCTCCCGGATCGCGCTGCTCGATCTCCTGCCGGCGGCGGTGGAGGGGAAGTTCATCGAGTTTTCACTCGCGGTGCGAAACTACGGCGCCCTTGCCGGCAAGCCTTTTGCCGACGAGGCCGACAAGCTCCCCTACGCACGCGCCACGGCCGACCTGCTCGAACTCCTCACCGAGCTTGGCGTACCCGGTTGCACGCAGTCGAGCTGGGGCCCGGCCGTGTTGGCCTGCTGCGAATCGCTCGAGCGGGCCGGAGGCCTCGTGGAGCGGCTGGAGTCGCTCGGACTTGGACGTCACCACGACATCGTGATCTCACGATTCGATTCGCAGGGCGCGATTCTCCGCGTCACCGGCTGAGCGGCGCGTCAGGCCTTCACCGAGAGGCCGTAGGCGGCGAGCACGGCTCGCAGCTTGTCGGCCAGCGGAGGATCGAGCGGCACGAGCGGCAGCCGGATTTCGCCGGTGTCGCGGCCGAGCATCGCCATCGCCGCCTTGATCGGAATCGGGTTGCTCGCGAGGCCGAGCAGATCGCGGCCCAGGGCGAAGAGCCTGTGGTGGAGGGTGCGGGCGTGGGGCAGGTCGCCGGCGTCGATGGCGTCGCAGAGCGCCTTCATGTCGCCGGGCACGATGTTGCCCACCACGGAGATCACCCCGCGGCCGCCGATCGCCATGAGCGGAAGCGTCATGCTGTCGTCGCCCGAGAGCACCGTGAGGTTGGTGGAGGAGAGGATCTGCGAGGCCTGGTCGAGCGACCCGGTGGCCTCCTTCACCATGGCGATGCCGGGCAGTTCGGCGAGGCGGATGATCGTCTCGGGCTCGATGTTGCGGCCGGTGCGGGCGGGAATGTTGTAGACGCAGATCGGGATATCGACGCTCTCGGCGAGCGCCTTGAAATGCTCGTAGATCCCCTGCTGCGTGGGCCGGTTGTAGTAGGGCCCGACGACCAGCGCCGCATCGGCCCCCGCCTTGGCGGCGAACTTCGTCAGCCGGATCGCCTCGGCGGTGGAGTTGCTCCCGGTGCCCGGCATCACGA
>Ga0075472_10000651_pt1 | contig 14575 bp, 6 predicted proteins | sample DEB19_08_DNA_3_FD_77014 | JGI IMG/M metagenome (GOLD analysis project Ga0075472, IMG submission 77014) | Aqueous microbial communities from the Delaware River and Bay under freshwater to marine salinity gradient to study organic matter... | ecosystem: Environmental > Aquatic > Marine > Coastal ...
ACCCGCGTCCTGCCCGGTGTCGTCGATGGGATACAGGATGCCGAGGCCCGGAGGCGGGCGATCGCCGGCAGCGGGAAGCCATCCATGCTCACGATCGACTTCGTCGGCAATGCCGGCAAGCACAAGTTGGTGTGCGCCGCCGACGTGCTCGGAGGGAAGTACGACGAGGAGGTCGTCAAGGAAGCCAAGCGGCAGATGGTCGAGGCTGGCAAGCCGATGGACGTGATCGAGGCGCTGGAGCAGGCGGCCAAGGCCGTCCTCGACAAGCGCAAGGAGGATGCCGCCAAGAACAAGCGGACGCTCGTCACGGCACGGGTCGACTACGAGATGCAGCGGGTCGACGCCTTCTCGATCTTCCGCATCAGCGCCACCCGCGTTGCCGCCGCCGCCAAGATCACGGCACCACTGACTGCGGCGCAGGAGGCCATGCTCCGACGCAACGGGATCGACACGACCGGGCTGCCGGTCGCCCACTGCCGGGTGCTCTACAACGAGATCCTGAGGCGGATCAAGGCGAAGCGTTGCACCTACAAGCAGGCATCGCTCCTCAAGCGGTTCGGCTACGACACGGACGTATCCTTCCGGGAGGCTTCCCGGATCATCGACAGCCTCAAGTCAAACGGATGGAAGAAGGTCGAGGCATGAAGGACAGCAGGTTCACAACCCCCACCTACGAGATGGTCGCCCCCGACGACGTGGCGTTCGACCTCCTCAAGATCAACCACCGCATGCAGAAGCGGGCCAACGGCGGCACCGCCATCGTGATCTCGGCCAAGGAGTTGCGCGACGTGCTCGTCAAGCATGACGGCATGGAGGCGGTCGTCGGCTTCCTGACCGTCCACATGGTCTGGGCAGGCGACGGCAAGTCCATGTGCGCCGCGAAGATCCGGACGGCCACCATGCGGGACTGCACCGAGGAACCCGAGGAGGTCGGCATGCAGTTCGTGCAGGATCTTCAGGACTTCATCGACCTGTACGAGGACAAGCCGCTCGAACAGGTGTTGACCGAGAACTTCACCAAACTCTGAGGCAAGCCATGTCCACTTGGGAGCGCGTCACTCGGGCTCGGCGATGCCCTGTCTGCGGGAAGCCGGACTGGTGCCTGATCCGGCCGGACCTGTCGGCCGCCATCTGCCCACGCACCGAGAGCAAGAAGTTCATCGAGGGCAGCGGATACCTGCATGTCCTGAAGGAAACCGACTGGTCGAGGCTTGAATCCCGGCCGGAGCGCAAGGAACTGCCGGAGCACAACGAAGTCCTCGCCACCCTTGCCCGCAAGTACTACGCCGCATGCGAGACGGAGCAGCAGGTCGACGCCTCCGAACGCATGGGCGTGAGCGACCGGAGCCTGCGCCGGCTCGGCATGGGATGGTTCCCTTCGCAGGGCGCGAACACCTTCCCGATGTTCCGGCACTCGCGCCGGGTGATCGGCGTCCGCGTCCGCAGCACCGACGGTGACAAGTGGGCGATCAAGGGATCAAAGCAAGGGCTATTCATCCCGACCGGGCTCGACGATTCCAAGGCGCTCTTCGTGTGCGAAGGGCCGACCGACACCGCCGCGATGCTCGACATGGGCTTCAACGCGATCGGCAGGCCGTCCTGCCTTGGTGGCAAGGACTTGATCCTCGAACTGCTTGCGTCCCGCAGGAACCGAGACGTGGTCATCATGGCCGACGGTGACGAGCCCGGAACCGACGGTGCCCGTCGACTCGCCCAGTCGCTTTCCAAGGTGACCACCAAACTGGTCATCTGCTCCCCGCCCGCCGGATACAAGGACGTTCGTGCTTGGTATCGTGGCGGCGAACTCCGGCGCGACGAGGTGATAGCGCACGTCAAGGACGCGCAATGCCGACATGGAAGTGCATCATCCCCGACTACGACCTCATCAGCCCAAACCGCCTGCTCAGGATGAAGTGGTTCGTGCAGGACAGGTTCAAGAACGAGGCCATCAACCGGCTGGTGGTATACGGATCCCCATATCCGCAATACCAAGGCAAGGTGCGCATGGTGATCGCCCGCATGTACGGCAAGCGGCAGCGTGACCTCGACACCGACAACCTGTACGGCGGCTGCAAGTTGCTGATCGACGCCATGAAGACGCCCAAGGGCCGTGCCCGCCGGTGCCTGTCGATCATCAAGGAGGACAACCCCGCCGCGCTGCATCTCAGGGTCGTCCAGTACAAGGGCGAGTCCGAGCACTGCGAGATCGGAATCTGGGCCTGCCCGTTCGAGGAGGCCCTTGACATCCCCGAAGAGGTGGCTAGACTTCTCGACTGATCCCCTTTCGATGGTCCGGCGCGTCATCCATCCGGCGCGCCGGACTTTTCAGACAACCCCCGACTCCCGCCATCGCGTGCGGCCTGTTCTGCGGAACGACGCGATTCCCATCGGCAATGGGGACTGTTCATTGCCGGAAACCGCCGGGTCGGTGGACTCCCTTGTAGGACATCCGCGGCTCGAAGGCACGTCATTGTGCGCATGCCCGGCGGCGACCGCTGGAGCATGGTCGGCGACGACGCACTGCCATGCCCCGTGCCGCAAGGCTTCCATCGGCAGGCAGGGTGCAACGACCGGATGCCTGAACCAAACACCGATTGCCCGACCTCGCAAGGGGTCGGTACGCCCGGACACTTCAGGAAGAGGCAAGGTAGGCGCCGACGGAACGGCCTGCGGCATCCACCGCCTGTTCCGGCTTCGGCTGCCTCGCACCGAGCCTCATGGCCCTCTCCGCGGGCGTGAGTTCGAACCACAGCACGGCCATCGCCTCGACCACGTCGACGCCCTTCTTGCCGTTCGTCACGCCGTCCGCTGCGATCCTCGCATACGTCTCTTCCCTGATCCTGATCGATGCCGTCGGTGGCTTCTTGGGGTTCACTCGCCGATTCCTTCCGCCTGTGCGATCTCGCGGACACGGGTTCCAACGTCTACCTCGACGCGCCGTTCCGCAAGGGGCATGGTACGCGCCTGCCGCTTGCCCTCCGCCCGGCGCTTGATGTCCTTGAGGGTCATCGCCGCCATGGGGTACATGCCGTTGAACTCGCCGAGGATCCGTCGTGCTTCCGCCGTGTTGCCGACTGCCAGTTGCGTGGCGGCACGATCCGAGTAGCGGTCGACTTCGTTGCGGATGATTCGAAGGCGCTCGTACTCCATGCGCCAGATCGACTCGTCGACCGTGCGGAACGCGCCGGCCTTGATCCAAGCCTGCTCCGGGTCGAGGGTGTACTTGAGCCGGCCGCGGGCGTCGTACTCAACGTTGTCCCCATTGAACGCCTTCCATGCCGCGACCATCTGCTGGATCGTCGGGCTGGTCTCGGCGAAGGCACGGTAGCCGCGTTCGAGCGGGTTCATCGGGACGACCGTGTCGCCGGTCAGGTTGGTGTACGCCTGAAGCAAGGTGTTCACCGTCGGGCCCGCGAACGTCGCGCCGACCTTCTCGTAGATCGTCCGGCCGAACGGCTTCTGCCACACCGAGATGGATCCCGAGAGGTCGATCCCGACCGCGGCAGGAAGGCCCATCATCGACATGTCCGCCGCCTTCTCCGAGCCGAGCGAGTCCTTCAGCCACTCGCGCATCTTGAAGGTCAGGTCGTCCGCACCCTCCTTGTCGCCGAGGTACAGGCTGCGGATCAGGCCGAGGGCCGAGAAGCCGAGCACCGCCTGCGAACCACCAAGGATGAACTGCGTCCCGAGGTAGCGGCCGACGCCCGAGTAGTTCCCCTTCTGGAACTCGTTCACCATCAGGCCGGTCATGTTGATCATGAAGCGTCGGTACTGGAGCGCGGTCGCGGCGACCGGGCCACGGACGATCCACGGCAGGTTCGCCTTCGTGTAGTAGAACTGCGTGTACACGTTGCCGTAGATGCGGGCGTACCTTGCCGCCTCCGCATCGCCCATGCCGAGGTTGTTGGTCGCATGCCAGTACATCGCGATGAAGGCGAAGTTCTGGTTGCGCGCCTCGCTCGACAGGTTCACGCTGCCGTTGGTCTGCTTGTAGACCGATTCGTTCATCCGGGTGAGGAACCCGCCAATGTCCACGCCCGGAATCGTCTCCTCGCTGCCCTCGCGGAACTTGCCGTCAGCAGACATGCGGCCGTGGCGATCGAGGATTTCCTTTGCCTCCGGGCTGTTGTAGAACGACACGGCCTTGGCGAAATTTGCCTCACCAAGAACCGGATAGAGCGTCTGGAGCGGCTGGAAGGAGTTCACCACCTGCTGCCTGACGGTGAGCAACTGCCGGCCATAGTTGAGGGCACGGGCCACACCGAGCCAGCGCCGGGTGAAGAACGGCGAGGTCAGCCTGCCGACCACGGGAAGCGAACGGACGAACTTGTCGACCGCCTGCTCGACCGCCGTCGGCTTGGTGAACAGGGTGTGATCCATCGTCTCGTCGAGGTACTTCGCCCATCCCGGCATGGTCTGCCGGATCTTCTCGATGCGCGGGGTGATGGTGCGAACCATCTCGCCGCCCATGACCCAACGGTTGTGCAGTCGCTCGGAGAGTTCCCACACCCGCATGAACTCCGTCTCGAAGCCCTGCGCCCCCGTGCGCTCCATGAGCGGCGCATAGAACGGACGCCTTGCACCCTTGCTGCCGACGATGCCGCGCAGCGAGTCGTCGACATCGGTGCGGGATGCACCGGTCGCCTGAGCGAGAAGGCTTTCGAGACGGCGCTTCTGCCCGGTGGACAGGCGCACCACGTCGTCAGGGTTGACGAAGACGTTCGGCTCGGCTTGGTAGCGGCGGTACTGGCCGGGGTTGTCGCGGCGGTGGCGGTACAGGCGCTCGAACGCCTCCGCCTCCGTCTTGGCGCTGCCGAGGATGGTGCGGTTGCCGTCGGCGTCGTAGGCCGTCAACTTCCATTCGCCTGCGAACCAGTGGAAGAAGTGGGCGTACTGCCTGCCCCAAGTGTCTGGCATCATCGTGCTGGCAAGCGAGTCGCGTGCCTGATCGACCGTGACCTCGCCGTCCGCCGTGCGGATCCTGACGCGGTTGCGCCGACCGCGGATGACCTCCCATTCGAGCCCGTACTGCGCCGCCTTGTCGACGATGCGGCTGGCCTTGTCGCGCTGCAACGCCCGGCGGATGCCCTCGCGCTTGACCGCGATGATGTCCTTGCGGCGTGCTTCCTCGCGCTCCTTGAACCACTTCAGGGCATCGCGCCACGCTTGGCTCTTGCCGGTGAACTCCGGGTCGGAGTCGATGGTCGCCGGATCGTGGTACTCGTCCATGTACTTGGCGAACTCGGCTTCGTTCCGTTCCGCCTGCGGGATGGACTCCCACCGGGTGCGCGCCTCGCGGTTGCGGCGCTCGGTGAGCATGTTGCGCCTGATGTCGAAGTCGATGATGTCCTCGACGACGGAGATGACCTCCGCGTTCTTCGACGCGATGGCGATGTTCAGCGGGGCGGCGACGAACTTCCAGAACGGGCTGATGTCCGCCGGGCGCTTGACGACCTCGATGGCATCGCGATCCTCGCGGGTAGGAACCTCTCGCCCGGTCAGGCGCCGCGCCGTGTCGTTGACGGCACGGGACAGCCGGCCGAAGCGCGAGTCCTCGTCGGAGAGCGACTGGTCGATGGTGCGCTCGGCGTCGTCGATGTCCGCCGGCTCGATGTTGGCGTCATTGTTTCGGTACGAACCTTCGATGCGCGGCGTCTCGTCGATGTCGAGTGCCTGCATGATGCCGCCAGACTCAGTGGTCGGGGCGACATCTACGCTCGGGATGTCTTGAACGCTCCGGAATGCAACGGAAACTTCCGTTCCTGCGCCACGACCGAACTCAAGTTGCGTCATGGCAGGAGCGCCGACTGCATCCAAGAACCGCCTTTCCGCCAGCCCAACCGGCGACAAATCTGATTCACGGCCAATCGCAAGCCCGACATTCGCCATTGCGACCGACACGTTCTGTGCCGAATCTTCCTTGTCAAGCGCCCGTCGTGCATCTCGGACAAACCCGGCAATCCCACGAACATCACCCGTCCTTGCGGAAGACAGGCGGTCAAGTTCGCTTTCGATCCACGACTTGATTCGTCGGCGGTCGTCTGGATCGCGGATGTCGATCATGTTCCGTGGCATCGACGCCGTCCGGAGCACGCGATCCTCGCTCATGTAGAGTTCCGCATACGACCTGTCCGGCGTGTAGAAAATTGCACCCGTGCCCGGACTCTGCACTTCCTGCTGTTCAGACCTGTAAAGCACCGTGTCCGGCGCTTCGAGCGACTGCCTGATGTCCGGCGTCGAAACGTCAAAGCGTCTTGACAGCGGGATCACGTTGCCGGCATCATCGCGGGTGACGGGATCGGCAGATTCAAACTCAATAACTGATGGATTTCGGATTGCTAGCGATATGTCCTGACCATTCGGTTCGATGATTCGTACTGCGTCATATCCCTTCAGCAGAACGCTATTTCTCCAACTGTCTTGGTATTCCTGCCAAGGAATTGGTTGTTCATATACACGAATCGGCCTCGCAAACCTAACGAGAGACACAACGCCGTCCGCATGTTGATTCGCAAACCGCTGCGCTTGTTCGCGTGATTGTGAAACAAAGGTTTCGGTAATACCAAGCAGTCGCCCACGTTTGTGTCCGCGGAACATAATTCCCGCCGCCTTCGCAGCCTTGTCCACCATGCGCTGCGCCTTGTCCATGTCGCCGCCCTGAACCGCCGCCATGTATTCGGCGTCGGTTTCCGGCATGTCGAGGGACTGCATCACGGCCGGGATCTCCTCCGCCGCACGGGCATCGGACATCGGGTTCGGCTTGGCAACCTCGGTCTCCACCTTGCCGCGCCGCATCTCCATCATGTGCGTCAGGCTCTTGGCGACCAACTGCTGCACGGCACGGCGAACCTTGGCGTCCGCCAGTTCCTCCGGCTTCGCCATGAACTCGCGCAACTTCGCCGCCTGCGCTTCGTTCAGGCCGCGATCCTTCTTGGCCACGCCGATCGCGTCGGCCACGTCGACGATCATCTCCGACAGCCGGCCGAAGAGCGACACGGCCCGTGGGGTGTCCGCGATCTGCCGGATCTTCGTCAGGTCGATGTTGCCTTCCTCGTCGACGGACGCGACGAACGCCGTGTCCATCAGCATCTCGGCAAGGTTGGCAACCTCCTCCTCCTGCGTCGATCGGACGGACAGGTTCACCTGCCGGGCACGACGGGTCAGGTCTGAGAAAGTGGCGCGCACCTCGTCGGTGTCGGTCGGAGCGTTCGCCCTGCCTTCCGCCGGCCGGTACGAGTCGATCATCTCCGCGAGGGTTGCGCCGGGATTCTCGCGGATCGTCGCGAAGTCCGGGCCGCGGTCGTTGCGGATGAGCCACATCAGCGCCGTCTTGCGGCGGTCTGCGTCCGGCCCGGTCTCGGACATGATCTGGAGGGCGGCGTTGCGCGGGGCAGCAAGGTTCTTCTGCGCCTCCAACTTCGCCCGGTACACCGTGCTCATCTGCCGCAGCGCACGGGGCGCCTTGCGGCGAAGCATGTTGTACAGGTTCGTGAAGTATTCCTTGTCCGTGTTGGCAAGGTGGTGCATCGCCTCGTGCAAGGCGACGGAGAAGTACGCCTGCGGGCTCGACACGTCGGACTGCCGGATGAACACGACGCCGGACGTGTAGGCACCGCGGGTCTTCAGCCCCTTCGGGCCGCGTGCGAACACGACGGTCACGCCCAACTTCCTGCCGAACGCCGACAACTTCTTCTCGGCCGGCGTCAGGCGGGTCTTGCCGTCCTCGTAGCGGATCTTCAGTTCGTCCGCTCCGATGCCGTTCATCTCGGCGATCTCTCGGCGGCCCTTGACGATCTGCTCCAGACGCTTGTCCGCCGTCACGCCGGGGAACGAATCGGTCTCCTTGACGCCGACCGGTTCGAGGATTGCTTCCGACACGATGCCGCGCCGTCCAGCGATCTCCTGCACCTGACCGTCGAGTTCCTTCAGTTGCCCCGTGATCTCCTCAAGGCGCTGCGCAACCTGCTTCTCGCGCTCGGTCGGCGGCTTGCGCTTCTTCGTTCGCTGGCCGCGCTTGCCGGTGTGGGCTGCGTCCGCGAGTTCCTTGCGTTCGCGGCGGAGTTCCGCCTGCTCCATCTTCAGGTCGCGGATCTGCCTCTCGACCTGCTCCTGCTCGGAGATGAGGGCGGCGTCCACCGCTGCCCGCGTCTCCTCCATGGTCGGCGTCGGTGCCGCCGGACGTTCGAGGGTGCCGGTACGGCGGATGCGGTCAAGGCGCTCACGCAACCGCGCCTCGGCTGCCTGCGCCGCCTCCGCCGTCGGCGCCGCTCCCTCCTCCTGCACTCCGCGGACGACTCCTCCCGCCGGCTCCTGACCTTCGGCAAGGATGGCGCCTGCCTCGGAACGGCGGCGCACCTCCTCCAACTGCATGCCGAATGCGCTGCCCGACCGGATGACGGTGGCGATGTCCTCGGCGCTCTCCGGCTCACGCGACAGGAACCTGACTGCATCCTGCTGCGAGACGACGTAGTTCGGATCCTCGACCATGGCGCGTTCGTCGCGCTCGTACTGATCGACCGCACGCCGGCGTGCCTCAATGATGATGTCGGCGACCCGTCCTGCCGTGCGTTCCCGGCGGGTGGTGTCCATGGCGGCACGCATGCCCGGCGTCAGGTCTTGCGCCCGTGCATACTCCTCGACCGCGGCAAGCGCGGTGGCGCGTGCACGGATCGGCGCCATCGCCTCGTCGGGCGAGATGCCTGCCTGCCGTGCAAGTTCCTCGACGACGGCGATGGCGTCCATGGCCTCAGACATCGGGACGGCTTGCTCGACTTCGGTGCCACGGATGACACCTTCGACCCGGTCAAGCGTTTCAAGTGCCACGTCCTGCGCTTCCGCCACGGCGGCGCTGCGGGCTGCGATGCGGACCGCCTCCTCCATCCGCTGCTCACGCTCCGTTGCCCGCCTGCCGGCCTCCTGAGCCGTCCTGCGGCGGGCGAACTCCCCGCGGCCGATCTCGCCGCGTGCGCCTGCCGCCGCCGCCATGCCGGCTTCCTCGCGCTGCCTGAGCATGGCCATGGCACGGGCATCCTGACCCTGCCGGGCGATCTCCTCAAGCGTCATCACGGTCGGGCGACGTGCCTCGCGCTCGGCTTCGGCAAGCGTCTCGGACACGGCCTTCGCCTGACGCGGCGACAGTCCGAGCGCGACACGCTGGAGTTCGATGCCGTCGAGGCCCGTAAGCATCTCGACCGCGTCCTGTGCGGCGGACTGACGGGTGCGCTCGATGGACGCGGACAGCCTTCCGGGCTCACGCCAGTCTGGTCGCTCGTTTACGACACGATTCAGGCTTTCCTTGAAACGGGCACGGAGGGCGGAGTTGTTGCCTTGGAACGGCCCGCCATACACCTCTTCCATCTGCCGGCGGCTGATGGGCTCGGGCTGCACGGCCATGGCACGGGCGACGGATTCGTTGTTGTCGACCCATCCGGCGATGTCGTCCGGATTCACGGCCTTCGGATCTGCGTCGGTCGGCATGGCACGGATGCCGATTGCCGTCGCCGCACCGGGCGCCTGCCCGGACACGAGACCGCGGCGGGCCAGTTCGTCTGCCGCCATGGCCGGGGTGATCGTGAAGCCGATGCCCGCGAACCGACCGCCCTCCGGTGCACCACGGAGGGGTGCCGTGACGCTTCCGTCGTTGCCGGCGATGATGATGTTCGACAGGGCATCGTCGCTGATCGCCGCGTAGTCGAGGCCGGCACCGACTTGACGCTGAGACTGGATGTCCTTGGCGGTGATCTTCCCGATCTTCTCGCGCTGCTTGCCGATCCAGTCGAGTGCCTGTACCGCTTCCTGAGCGGTCAGGACATCCTTGTCGAAGAGGCGCTGCACCGGGTGGTCTGCCGGCAGCGAACCAATGACAGTGCGGATCTCTTCGCTGATCTGCCTAGCCTCCGCCGCCTGCCGGAAACTCTGCGTGACACCGGCCGGTGCACCAATGATTCCGCCAAGCAACCCCGAATACAGGGCGTTCTTTAGAACGTCATATACCCAATCCGGATTGTTCTTGTAAAACTCCTCGAATTCCGGCATGCCTTCACGACGGAGATTGACGAGAAAATCGGTTCCAAGTTGATCGAGGAATTCTTGCGTGGATTCGGACAGCGACCCACGGACTGCTCCCTGCGCAAATGCACGCATCCTCGTGGCGGCAGCGGCGCGCTGGATGGCGCGATTGGTCTTTGAACCAATGCTCCCAATTCCAAGAACGGCACCACTGAGTGCAGACGTTGCAGTGGTGTTGGCAAAGGCAATTGATGCGTCATAGAACGCACGCTCGATCGCTTCCTTGTCGTTCATTCCGGCAGCGCGATAAGTTGCCAGAGATTCGTTGAACTGTCCGGATGCCGCGGTTCCACCGCTGCTGACCGCAAACGCGCCAATCGCAACCCGGCCGGCACCCACCCGGCCAAGGCCGGCCATTGTGGAAGCAATCCTTCCTGCGCCGGCGGTCGCATACTGAAACGCAAACTGGGGCGCAGTCTCGATCAAATCAAGCGTCAACTGGCCAAGCCAACTGTTCGGGCGCAGGCGCTCTTCCTGAAGGCTCTGGGCGTATTCAGCCCATGCCATTGCATTCGAGACAGTCCCCGATGCCCATTCACCGCCGGTGACGTAGTTGATGGCCGAAGCGGGGATGTCCTTGATGACGGTGTTCAATGTCCCCGCAACTGCCAATCCACCGCGCTCAAGTGCACCAATCACCTGAGAAGAAAAATTCTCCCCATCCCCGACCTTCAAATCTCGAATGTAATCGGTGACAAACTTCGAATCTAGTTTCCCGGCACTCAGATCACGCTGGAGGTTCCTGTTCTGGATTGCACGGTCGAAGTTTGGCTTGATGAACGTCGCCGGGATGCCGAGCCAACTGGTGTCGACGATGCCCTGCGTCTCGCGCTGTGCCTCGACGGCTGAAAGCAAATCAGTCTGCGTCATCCGCGGGAACTGCTGCTCCAGCGTCGGTTGGTATGCAGCGGCGAACGCACGCTGGTCTTCCGCCTCTTCGCCGGTGACTTGGCTCCACAGGGCATCGAATGCCGTCTGTCCCGGCATGCCGGCCTTGTTGGCCTCCCACGACCGGATCTCCTCCTGCGGCACCTGCGGCAATGGCTCGAAGCCGCCGCGGCGTGCGCGGATCGCTTCGAGTTCCTGCTGACTCGGCATGCCGGGGAAATCCACGGCGGACGGCGGGACGGGCGTCTCGGACAGTGCCCGGATGTCCTGCTGGTTCAGGGCAGGCATGCCTACGCGAAGGCCGGGGAACACGGGTTGATCCATGTTCTGCGAACCCGCCTGCATCATGGCAGACGTGTCCGGGGACAGCGCGTATCCCCCCTCGAACGGAATGTCTTGCGTTGGCTGGAACTGGTCTTCCGGGATGAATGATCCGAATTGGCTCATGGATCAGCCTGTCAGTTTGTAACCCGCCTCCGCCAACAGCGCGCTGGCAATGGATTTGCGGACCTGAAGGGGAAGATACCCAAAGGTCTCATTGGCCCACCGGATCGCGGCATTCGCCCCGGCGTTGGCCTGACCGGCGCCAAGGTTGGCGGGGATGACTTTGTTCCGCTCACCGAAGACAGCCTGCACCATCGGGTCGCCCGGATCGAACTTGTACGGCATGGCACGGCCGGCCTGTTCGACCGCGAACGGACGCTGCGAACGAAGGAGGGCCATGACCTGCTCGGCGGTTTCTGGCCTCGGCATGGTCGCCGTGACGCCACCGATCGTCACCTTGGTCGCAGGCATCTCCTGCCCACGGAAGGTGACGACCATCTTGCCACGCTTCATGCCGGCGGAACGCCAAGCACGGGACGCCTCGTCCACAAGGCGCTCTGCCATGACGTTCTCAGGACGTGCGCCTTGGGCACGGAAGTATTCCTGCCGTGCCATCTCGATGTCCTCTGGAGCGACGGCACCCGGCTCCATTCCCTCGCGGAATCCGGCAGGCGGCCTTGGCTTCTCGACGCCAGTGATCTCGGTTCCGACACGGGAAACCCACGACGGCGGCTGCTTCTCGTCCTGATACCGTTCCTGCGCCAAGCCAAGCATGGCAATCTGAACTTCGTTCTCGAATGCACCACGGGCATCTGCGGCTCGTGGAGGCTGTGCATCACGGCTGTATCCGGTGGCTTGCCGAAGCGTTTCAGACACAATGTTTCTTGGAGCAAACCGCTTGACAACATCAGGATCTTCAAAGTTCGGATTGCCTGATGCGTCAACTTGCAGCGTCAATCCATACCGCTTATTGAACATTTCGACAGCCTGACGACGTGCATCGATCTCAAGGCGGTTGTATTCGTCCAGATCCTTCTGGTAACTCTGGACGGTCTTGGCGCGCTCTCCTGCAACGCGCTCGGCACTTGCTCGGATCTTCTCCTGCTCCTGCGCCATGGGCACACGGGCCGCTTCCGACAGCCCGCCGGCCGTGCCTTCCTTCGTGAGAATCTTGCCCTGCCCACGGGACACCTCGCCGGGAAGGACGTACTTCGTGCCCGGCGGAAGCATGCCGACCTCGACCGCGTTGCGCGGCATGGCCACGGCCTGACCTTGGAAGTTCATGCCCGCCATGACCTCGCCATCCGGCAACACGGTCACGATGTTTCCGGAACCGGTCATCTCGAAATCGACCGGGGACGACGGGTCGACATAGACCATCTGCTCCTGCGAAAAGTCCGGCGCGCCGGACTCGACCGCAGCCTGACCGGGTGGAAGCATTCCCGCTCCGGGCCCGATTCCGTTCTCCATTCCTGCAATTCCGCCGCCAGCCTGCATGTACTTCTGCATGGCGCGGGCCTGAATCTGGCGTTCATTCCGCGGCTGGAATGGGTCGGCAAGTTCAGACTCGGCTTCCTTGTATGCCTGCTCGAACATCTTGGCGTTGCGCTGCTGCTGCATCTTCTGCTGCCGCTCCATCTCCACCTGAGATGCACGCTGCTGCTGCTCGGTCTGGCGCTGCTGTTCCGTTGCCATGCGCTGCCGGCCGGCGATCATGGCTCCGGGATCACGCATGGCGCCGTAGATCAGGTCGTCCTCCTGTTGCTGGAGCAGTTGCTCCTGTGGCCCGACGTACGGGCGCGGCGCACCGTCACGGCCACGCATTGCCGGTGACGTGGCAAGCGACTGGCGCTGTTTCTCGATCTGCTGCAACTGGTCGGCGATCGGCCCGCCCTGTTCGACAAGCATCGACCGGATGCCCTGCCGCTGCCCCGGCGTGATGTTCGACATGTACTGGTCGCGGGTCATGCCGGCGGACACCGGCAGCGCACCCACATCCGGGTTCATCGGATCCTGCACATAGGGCATCTGCGCACCGGCGGCACCGACGATCGCGGAACCGTATTGCCCGCTGCCGACGATCTGACCGGGCTGGTACTGCGGCTGTGCCTGTGGGCCACCACCCATCTCGCCTCGGGCACGGGCAAATGCCCATTGCGCATTCTCGCGGCGTTGACGAAAAGTATTTGGATCCGTATCGCCAAACGGATTCGATCTCTCCCGCTGTGCTGCCTGAGCATCTGCCGGAAGTGCGTTGAACTGGCGCTCAAGCCGCTGCCTCTCTGGCGAACCTTCCTTTGCGGCCATCATGCGATCGAACAAGTTCGGCTGGTTCTCGATCCGTTCCGCAGCAGTGCGCGGTGCTTGCATCGCTGCTGCTGCACCCTCAAGTCCACGGCGCTGCGCGAATCCGCTCGGTGCGCCGGGTGCCATCGTGGGCGCGGGAGCACTCATCGCACTTGCCTGCCCACCCTGCATCTGCAACCCGGCACGTTGCATCGAGTCACGATATGAATCAGACGTTCGCGGATCCATACGATCCACGTCCCACGCATTTCTTGGCTGCACGGTCTGCCCGCCATACGTCTGCTGCTGCTCGGCAGGGACGCTGCGCTGCCTCATCTGCGCATACGGGTCGGAACCGAAGGTCACTGGAGTCTGGCCGCCAAGGCCCTGCGCCTCAAGCGATGTCGACATCCTCCGCCAATCGCTCTGCGCAAACTGATTCTGGGTTGGAGCAGCCTTCGATCTTCCGGTGCTCACGTTGGGCGGCGCCGGCCGGTCTGGACGGGTAAATCCAAACGTCGGAACAGGCATGTTCGGTTCTGCCGCAGGAATGCCAGCCATGCCGGCACGCATCTGCGCTTGGTTTCCGGTCAGTGCCCCGATCATTGCCTGACCGGCAGCATCCATGCCCCGTGGAACTCTCGGAGACGGCGGGCCAAACTGCTCCGGCGGAATTGCCGCCGCAACCCTAGATTGCATGCCGCGCTGCACATCCGCTGGAGTCACGCCACGGTTTGCTTCCGGGACGATGTATCCATCGCGTTCAACGATCGGAGGGGAGATTGCCGCACCCGGTCCAGCCATGGGATTGGTGCTTGGAATCGGAGTCGTCATCTGCTCCGACTCGACCGTCACCTTCGATTGATCGAACTTGGCGCGCTTAGACATTGTCTTCCTTCTTCCCGAATGGGACGATCTTGTTCAGCAACTTCTGGCGTTCCTTGCACCCGCCGCATGGCCTGATGCCGACCGCCTTCGTCGCGGCGGCGACAACGTCGCCAAGCCCGCG
>Ga0075472_10000653_pt1 | contig 14569 bp, 10 predicted proteins | sample DEB19_08_DNA_3_FD_77014 | JGI IMG/M metagenome (GOLD analysis project Ga0075472, IMG submission 77014) | Aqueous microbial communities from the Delaware River and Bay under freshwater to marine salinity gradient to study organic matter... | ecosystem: Environmental > Aquatic > Marine > Coastal ...
CGGATCGGCAGCTCCTCGTTGCCGACGTTCGCGAGGTATCCCGCGGTCGCCGTGCTGTGCGCGCCGCGCGCGGCGTCGACGACATCGTCGATCGCGATGCCGTGCAGCGCCAGGCGATCCTGCCGCACCTCGACCTGGTACTGCGGGAGCTCGCCGCCGATCGCGACGACCTGCGCGACGCCGGGCACCGCGAGCAGGCGGTTGCGCAGCGTGAATTCGGCCCACGCGCGCACCTCGAGCGGCGTCGCCTTACCCTCGGGCGCGCTCAGCGCGAGCAGCATGACCTCGCCGGTGATGCTGGTGACCGGCGTGATCTCGGCGTGGACATTCTCAGGCAGCGACTCGCGCACGCCCGAAAGCCGCTCGGCGACGAGCTGCCGCGCGCGATAGATGTCGGTGCCCCAGTCGAACTCGACCCACACGATCGACAGGCTCGTCGCGCTCGACGAGCGCACGCGGCGCGCGCCTGCGAGGCCGTTCACCGCGGTCTCGATCGGGAAGGTCACATTCGTCTCGACCTCGTCGGCCGCAAGCCCGCCGGCCTCGGACATGATCACGACGGTCGGCGCGTTGAGCTCGGGAAAGACATCGACGGGCATGCCGCGGAGCTTGAGGCCCGCGATCACCACGAAAAGGCCCGCCAGCACGACGACCAGCGACGACTGCCGCAGCGAGAAGCCGATGAGCCGCGACAGCATCAATCGCCCTCCGCGTGGAATGTCCCGTCGGAGTGGAAGTGCCCGCCCTTCGCGGCGCCGCCGCTGGTGGCGAGCATGAGCTGGAAGTTTCCTGCGACGACGATCTCGTCGCCCTCCTTCACGCCGCTCGAGACCACGATCCAGCGGCCGTCGTTCACGCCGAGGTCGGCCTCGAGGCGGATGACCTTGTCGGGATTCTTCGGATCGCGGCGGAAGATGATCGGCGTCGCGCCGTCGCGCACGACGGCGTTCAGCGGGATCGCGAGCTCGGGCGCGCCGCCCTCGAGCGTGACCTCGAGGCTCGCGGCGATGCCTGCGCGCGCCCACGCGGCCGATGCGGCGGGCGTGACGAGCAGGTCGATGGTGCGGCCATCGGGATCGGCCGTCGCCGCGAGCGCGAGCGTGCCCGCGATCGCATCGGCGGACGCGGCCGCCGGATCGGCGCTGGGCGCCGCGATGCGCACGGGAAGACCGTCGCGCAGGCGCGCGAGATCGCCTTGCAGCGCGCGCGCGCGCAGGCGGATCTGCTCGGGCTGCACGACCCCAACGATCTCGCCCGATTCGGCTGCGAGCCCGCCCTGCGTGACGTCGATGTGCTGCACGACGCCCGCGGCGAGCGCGCAGACAACGAGGCCGTCCGCACCTTGCGTGGCGCACGCGCTGCCCGCGAGGATCGCGTCGCGCCGAGCCTCGAGCGCCCGCAGCCGCGCCTTCGACTGCTGCTCCTCGGCCTCGAGCAGCGCGTCCTTCTCCATGACCTCGGCGAGGTCGGCCTGCGTCGCGTTCAGCGTCGCGCGCGCCTCGGTGAACTGCGCGGCGCTGCCGCCGCCGGCCTTGCGGAGCTCGTCGAGCTGCCCGAGGCGCGCCTCCCAGAGCTTCACCTTCTCGGCGAGGCTTCGTTCATGGACTCGATGCGCCTCGCGGATCGGGCCCATCGACGCGACCTTCGCCTCGGTGGCCACGATCTCCTCGGCAAGGTCACGCCACGCGGGCGCGTCGATGCGGAAGAGCGGCGTGCCCTGCTCGACGCGCTGGTACTGTGCGACGAGCAGCTCGACGCGGCCCGCGAGCGGCGCGCGGTACTCGCGCTCGGCCGTCGGCAGCAGCTCGAATCGGCCGGGCACGCGCAGCGTGCGCGCGACGTTGCGCGACTCGACCTTCGCGAAGGTCATGCCGAGGTTGCGGCGCACGGCGTCGGGAATGTCGACGCGGTTCGTGGGCGCGGCCTGCGCGCCGCCCTCGGCGCGCGGCCTTGCGGCGTCCTCGGACGGCTTGCAGCAGGCGAGCGTCAGCGCGATTCCGGCGACGATGATCGATGCGGTTCTCATGGATTCTGCCTTTCCTGCGCGGGACCCGCGGCTTCGGCGATGTCGGCCGCGGCCAGCGATTCATCGCGGCGCGCCGCGATCAGCTCCTGCTTCGCCTCGAGCTGCTGCTTGAGGCACTCGAGGAGGACGAGGGTGTTGACCTCGCCGAGCCGCGCGACCTCGCGCGCCTCGGCGTACTGCGTGTCGACCATCGGTCCGAGCGTGCGCACGACCATCTCGCCGCGCGCAAGCGCCGCAATGCGCCGTTCGTCCGACGCGACGATCTCGCCGAGCACGCGCTCGAGCTCGGTCTCGGCGCGCACGCGCGCGAGCTCGCGCGCGGCCTCGGCCTCCGCGATCCCACGGCGATTTCCGTTGAAGACGGGCAGCGTCACGCCGATGCCGACGGTGGCCTGGCGGTCGCCGTCCTGCTCGCCGAAGCCGGGCGCGAGCTCGACATCGGGCCACTGCTGCCTGATCTCCTGCGCGAGCCTGCGCTCGGCCGCCTCATGCTGCGCCACAGCGAGCGCGACCGTCGCGCTCGTGCGCGCGGCGCGCGCGAGGATCTGCTCGCGCGGCTCCTGGAACTCGTCGCCGAATCCGCCGGTCAACGCGCGGTCCTTCGCGGGCGGCAGCCCGAGGAGCGACTCGACCTCGCGAGTGGCGAGCGCGAGATCCGCCTCGACGGCGGCGGCCTGCGTGCGCAGCTTCGCCTCCTCGATGCGGAAGAGCCGCGCCTCGATGCGGGCGATCTCGCCTGCGGCCTCCATGCGGTCGACGACCGCGACCACCTGCTCGACGCGCGTGAGCACATCGATCGCGGCGGCGCGCTCGGCGTCGAGCGCGGTGCGGCGCGTCCACGCGCGACGCACCTCGCAAAGCACGCGCCATTCCTCGGCCGCGACGCGCGCGAGCTCGGCGTGCAGGTCGGCCGCCGCGCGCGTGCGCTCGGCCTCGAGGCGGCCCGTCAGCGGCAGCGTGAATCCCGCGCGGAACATCGCCTCGATGTCGCCCGATGCCGCGCCCGAGAGGATCTGCGAGAGATCGACGCCGATGGTCGGATCGCGCCAGAGGCCCGCGTTCTCGGCGGTCGCGCGCGTGATGCCTGCCGCGGCGCGCGCGAGCCGCAGGTCGCGGTTGAAGACGAGCGCGATCGCCTCCGCCTCGGGCAGCGAGATTCCGTCGGAAAGATCGAACGCAGCGGGACCGACATGCGCGGCGATTCGTCCTGCGTAGTCGGCGAGCGACTCGCCCGTCGCGGCACGCGCGAGGAACGCGCGCTGCGCGTCGTCGAGCGCGAGCGGCTTGGGCTCATGGCTGCGGCAGCCCGCGAGCGCCGAGGCGGCGACCGCGAGGGCGGCGATGAATTGGCCTGTGGATCTCATGCACTTGACTCCTGATCGATGGGACAGCAACGCCTGCGTGGAGCGCGGCGGTGTCGTCAGATCAGGAGTCGCGTGACGGCTCGCGCGCGACATTGGTCGCACGCGGTCCAGCATTCGCGCGGTGGAGCCTCGGGGGGCTCTGCGCTTGCGTTCTCGAGCGGAGTCGGCAGGTGCTGCACGAGCGCCGGCTGCAGGAGCCAGAGCTCTGCGAAGCAGGCGACAGGCTGGTTGCGGCTGGCGCCGACATCGTCAGGCATGCTCACATGAATGTGGCAGTCGCATCCGTTCGGCGCGAGGATCGCCGTGTCGTGATCGACGCCCGCGGCATGGCGGTGCTCGCAGCCATGGCCGTGCGCATGTGAATGCGCGGGTGGATGCGCGTGTGCGTGCGCAACCGCCACGCACTCCCCGCCGCAGTCGACCGCGATGCACAGCACCCGCCCCGGCGACATGCCGGCGCCGACCTGCGCGAGCAGGAGGAATGGCAGGAGGATGCGTGCGATCAGCTCTTGCATGCGCGGGAGATCCCGAAGGTGGGAAGGCTATCGTCCCGATCCGCCATCATGTCAAGCCTGACAGCGGCGCAACCCGCGAATAACTCGTTTTCCCATACGATTCAGACATGTTCACCTGCAACATCGACCAGCGCGGCAAGACCATCCGCCTCACGCTCGGCGCGTTCATCGAGGCGACGGGCCTGTTGCTCGGCGTGCTGTGGTTCCTCGGGTACCTGCCGCCTTGGACGCTTTGGCTCGCGATCGCGACCTGGCTTTCGGGCATCTTCGTGATCTTCGAGGCGGTCATGGGCTGGTGCGCCGTGCGCGCGATGGGCTTCAAGACGCCCGTGTGAAGAGCCGCCGCTGAGAGTGAACCATTGATTCGACGCACGCGATCCGCGAGAATCGCGCCATGTCGGAAGGCCCGAACACCCAGCAGCTCACGGCGCTGCTCAACGAGGCAGGCTCGGGAGACGACGCGGCCGTCGCGCGCGCATGGCGCGCGATCCACCACGAGATCCACGGGATGGCCGTGCGAGCCTGCAGCGCCGAGGGCGCACGCGCACAGCTGCAGCCCACGCTGGTGGTGAACGAGCTCTTCCTGAAGATGTTCGGCCCAGAGGTCACGCGCACGGTGTGGGACGACCGGCGGCATTTCTGGGGCGCCGTCGTACGCGCGATGAGCCAGTACCTGATCGACCTCGCGCGCAGCGAGAACCGGCTCCGCCGCGGCGGCGGGCGAACCCGCGTGTCGCTCGACATCGCGGCCGGCGAGCTGACCGATCCCGCGAAGGCGCTCGGGCCCGACGCGATCGCTGCGCTCGAGGCGCTCGACCGGCTCGAGGCGGTGAGCGCCGACTGCGCGGAAGTCGCGCGGCTTCGGTTCCTTGCGGGATTCTCGGTTGACGAGACCGCTGCGCTGCTCGACATCGCCCCGCGCACCGTGAGCAAGCGCTGGGGATTCGCGAAAGCGTGGCTTCGCCGTGCGCTGTCCGACCACGCATGACGCATGGAAGTCCGATGGCAGAGCCCCGCACCAGTCCGACACCCGAACAGCAGCGCGCCGCCGAGGAGCTCTTCGACCTGGTGCGCACGCTTCCCGAAGCAGAGCGCGAGGCCACGATCCTCGCGCGCGCGCCGGACCCGTGGGTGCGCGCCGAGGTGCGCTCGCTGCTGCAGTTCGACGAGCAGACGGTCGCGACGCTCGGCAGTGCGCGCGACGAGCACTTCGATGCGACGAAGTGCATCGGGTTCGCGGTCGGCGGATTCACGCTGCGCGCGGTGCTGGGCGTGGGTGGATGGGCACGGTGTTCGAGGCCGAGCAGGAACTGCCCGCGCGTCGGATCGCCGTCAAGGTGCTGCATGCCGCCACCGCGCGCGCCTCGACGCTGGCGCGCTTCCGCAAGGAGAGCGACTTCCTCGCGCGCCTCGACCACCCCAACATCGCGCGGGTGATCGCCGCGGGCACGCTGCATGTCCCGGGCGATGCCACGCCACGCCCCTACTTCGCTATGGAACTCGTGGACGGCGGCCGATCGCTCACGCGATGGGCGCGCGAGGACCGTCCGTCGCGCGCCAACATCGTGCGGATGTTCCTGCACGCGTGCGACGCCGTCGGATCGGGCCATCGCGCCGGCATCGCCCATCTCGACCTGAAGCCAGGCAACCTGCTGGTCTCGCGCACGAACACGCTGCGCGTGATCGACTACGGCATCGCTCGGTCGCTCGATGCCACCGAAGATGCGCCCGACGCGTCGCTGGCGGGCACCCCGCAGTACATGAGCCCCGAACAGGTCACGCGCGGTGCGCGCGTCGATTCGCGCGCCGATGTCTACGCGCTGGGCCTGATCCTCTATGAACTGCTCGCCGCGCGCCTTCCCTACGAGACCCGTGGCTTGACCCTGGCCGAAGTCACGCGCACCGTGCGCGAGTCCGCGCCAACCCCGCTTGCGTTGATCGACGCGACGATTCCTGCGGACCTTGCCGCGATCGTGGCAAAGTCGATCGCGAAGGACCCCGACGCGCGCTACGGCACAGCGTCGGAGCTGGCCGACGACCTGCGCCGCTGGCTGGCAGACGAGCCCGTGCTGGCGGCGCCGGGCGGCTTCGCCAAGAGCACGATGCGCGCCATCCGACGGAACCCGCTGGTGGCGACGCTCGCGGCGATCGCCGCGCTTGCGGGCGTCGCGGCCGCGGTCTTCGCAGCAAGGCTGGCCATCACCGAATCCCGCGAAGCCGCCAACGCCAAGCGCGACGCCGCGCGTGCCTACTTGCGCGTGGCCAGCGGCGCCCTCGCCATCGGCGACCCCGCCGACGCGTTCGCGTCGCTCTATCAAGTTCCAGAAGGTGAGCGCGGCTGGGAGAGCCGCCACCTTGTCGCGCGCTACGCGAACTTCGAGCTCTTCAGCAACGCAGGCACCGAGACCTATTCGGTGCTCGAGGTTCCCGCGACAGGTGAACTCATCGCGGGCGTCACGGGAACGCACCTGCACTTCATAGACCTGACCGGCAGTCGTCCGACCGAGGTGGTCGATCTCAGCCCGGCGATCGGCAACAAGGCCGAGAGTTCGTTCATCGCGCTCACGGCCACCGCAGACGGCAAGACGGTCGTCGCGAACCTGGTGGGCGGCAACCTGGTGCGGTACGACCGTGCAACCGCCACCTTCCGACGACTTCCCTACGGCGCAGGTTTCCGCTCGCAGATCGCAGGCGATCGCGTGGTCTGCACGGACTTCTCGGCGGGCGTCGCTGTCCACGACCTCGCAACCGATCGACCCATCGCGCAGTTGCCGGGTGCCGGCGTGTGCGTCGATGCCTCGTTCAGCAGCGATGCGCGCGCGGTGGTGATGGCGCTGGACGACGGGCGCATCCGCTGCGCGGAACTCTCGGCGGACCTCACGCAGGTGCGCGAGCGCTGGATCACGGCGCCGAACCCAGCGCACACGCGCGCGGTGGCCATCTCGCCCGACGCCAGCACCATCGCCGTCTCATGGAAGGACGGCCGCATCGCCAGGCTGTCGGCCACGACCGGCGCCACCGAACTCGAGCGCGACCTCGAGGGCGGAAGCGTGTTCGACCTGCAGATCTCGCCCGACAACGCAACGGCCGCCGCCAGCAGCTGGTCGCCCTATGTCCGCCTGATCGACATGCACTCGCTGGGCATCCGCGAGCGGCTCGGCGGCACGATCACCCATGTGTGGAACATCGCCTGGAGCGCCGACGGGGCGCGCCTGTTCGGGCGCATCGCCCGCGATGTGCCCAATGCGGATGGCACCGTGTCGAACCGCGACTGCGTGGGCGCGTGGCGGATGCAGCAGACGCGTGCGATCCGCGAAACGGAATTCGGGCGGATCCTGGCTGCAGCCGCTGCGCTGCCCGATGGCACCACGCATCTGGTGGCCGCGCCCGACGGGTGGATGGCGCTTTGGACTCCTGCGGACGGAAGCGTGCGCGAACTCCGTGCGCGCGGCGGCGCGGGTGAGGCGGAGATCACGGCGGTCGCCCTGTGGCGTGGCGAGGTCGATCGCGTTGCCATCGGGCACGCCGATGGATCGGTGATCCTCGGCCAAATCGCAGACGGCTCCGTAAGCGAGCGGCAGGCAATCCACGCCGTCGATGGGCGGGTCAACGCGCTGCGTTTCTCGCCCGATGGCGCGATGGTCGGGTGCGGGACCGAAGGCGCGACGGTGGCGATGCTCGATGTCGCACAGGCGAAGGTCGCGTGGCGCCAGCAGGCCACGACCGCCGCGCTCAGCCCCGGCCGCGCGCAGACGCTCAAGCCGATCTTCCTCGATGGCGGCAGGCTGGTCACCTTCGTGACCTCGCTCGGGAACGCACCGCGCCTGGAATTTCGAACCAGCGACGGCGCGGTCGAGGCTGGACGCACGAGCCCCGCGGCGTGGGAGTACTCCGATGGCGTGGTTCGACCGGGTGATGAGCGGATGTACATGCTCGTGAACACAGGCCCCATCGTCACCGATCGTGGCGCCGGCCCTGAGGAGCAGGTCCCGCTGGCGCGGAACGGCGGCATCCTCGCGATTGACCGAGAGGGCACCCGGCTCTTTGCAGCGACAACGGACGGCACGGTGCGCGTTGCGGCGTTCGACCCCGTGACCCAGCTCATGCGCCTCGAGGCGCCGGGGGGCCGGCCGCTGAGCCTCGGCTTCGACGACGGGCGCGACGAACTCACGGTGATCACATCCCGAGGCGTGGCGAGGACCTGGTGTGGGTCGGGCGTCGACATCCCCGAGGCACCCGAGCAAGCCAAGATCGACCGGGTGATCGGTGGAAACCCCACCTCCGCATCGCCGGGCGCCGCACAGCGGTAGCGCAACCCTTCACGCAACCGTCGCACAACCGTCATCGCGGGATCGCGCATATCCTCGCCGCCTCGATGTCGCAGGCGGAAACCCGCACGAAACCAAACGACCCCGCGCAACCGTCGGCCTCCGACGGCCTGCGCGCGGTGTGGCGTTTCGCCACCGGCGACCGATGGGCGTTCGTGGCCGCCGTTGCTGCGCTGTTCGGTAGCGCGCTTTGCCTGTATCTCGTGCCGCTGATCCCACAGTCGGTGTTCGACATGGTGATCGGTCGCCAGGAGAACGCCAGTTCGGTGTCGCACACCGTGATCGCCTGGCTCGGCGGACTCGACCAGGTCCGCGCCAACCTGTGGCTGCCCGCTGCGGCCATGGTGGCGTTGGCGGCGCTGGCGGGCGTGGGCGTGCACCTCAAGACGCGCTTCGCAGCGGGCGCGGCCGAGCGGATCGCCCGGCGGATGCGCGACCGCATGTACGACCATGTGCAGCGGCTGCCCGCGTCGACGCTCGACCAGATCCCGTCGGGCGACATCGTGCAGCGCTGCACCAGCGACATCGAGTCGATGCGCAACTGGCTGGCGAACCAGGCGCCCGAGATCGGCCGCGCCGTGCTCATGCTGCTCATCCCGCTGCCAATCATGGCGGCGCTCGACTGGCGCATGGCGCTGGCGTCGATCGTGTGCATTCCGGTGATGCTGGTGTTCACCGCGGTGTACTTCCGCCGCATGGGCCCGAACTTCGGCGCGAAGGAAGCGGCCGAAGCGCGCATGACCGCGAATGTGCAGGAGAACCTCACGGGCATTCGCACCGTGCGGGCGTTTGGCCGAGGCGAGTTCGAGAACGCACGATTCGCCGAGACATCGGGCGCATTCCGCGACGCCGACGCGCGGCTGTTCCGCCACTTCGCCAACTTCTGGGCGTCGTCGGACCTGCTGTGCTTCGCGCAGCAGGTGATCGTGGTGTCACTCGGCGCGTGGCTCCTGGTGCACGGCACGCTGGAGCTCGGCGCGTACTTCTACTTCATCACCGTCGTCGGCATGTTCATCTGGCCGGTGCGCATGCTCGGCCGGATGACGGTCGAGAGCGGCAAGGCGCTCACGGCGATCGCGCGGCTCGACGAGATCCTGGGCAAGCCCGAGGAGCGCGACCTCGACCCGACTGCAGGCGAGGCTGCCCCGCTTGCGCGCAGCGGTGCTGGGCTCTCCATCCGCTTCGACGGCGTCAGCTTCGCGCATCCGGGTGGACCGACGGTGCTCGACGGCGTCAGCTTCGAGCTGAAGCCGGGGCAGACGCTCGGCCTCGTCGGCCCCTCCGGTGCGGGCAAGACCACGATCGTGCAGCTGCTGCTGCGCTTGCACGAGCCTGCCTCGGGCTCGATCGCCGTCGATGGCGTTCCGCTGCCACGCGTGCCGCGGGCATCGATCCGCTCGATCACGGGCACCGTGCTGCAGCAGCCGTTCCTCTACTCGAAGAAGCTGCGCGAGAACATCGTCGCGGGCATGCAGGCGGCCGATGCGCGCGACGAGGCCGTTTCCGACGCGGCGCGAACGGCCTGCATCCACGAGTCGATCGAGGCCTTTCCCGAGGGATACGACACGGTCGTCGGCGAGAAGGGCCTGACGCTCTCGGGTGGGCAGCGGCAGCGCGTGGCCATCGCCCGCGCGCTGGTGCGCGAGCCGCGGCTGCTGATCCTGGACGACGCGCTTTCCGCGGTCGACGCGCACACGGAAGCCTCGATCCTCGACTCGCTGCGCGGCCGCACCGCGCGGCAGACCCGCATCATCGTCACCCATCGCCTGAGCGCCGTCGTCGACGCCGACCTGATCCTCGTCCTTGACGGCGGCCGCGTGATCCAGCGCGGCACGCACGCCGAACTCGCGCAGCAGCCGGGGCTGTACCGCACGCTGTGGGAGATCCAGCATCTCTCCGACGCCGAGCTGGAGGCGCTTCATGTCTGAAGTCGAGCGCCACGACGACAGCCGCGCGAAGTTCAGCCTGCGCGTGTGGAAGCCCGTGGTGACGCGTGCGCTCGCGCACCGCGGCGCCGTCGCCGGCCTGCTCGGCGCGGGCATGATGGTGGCCGCCATCGAGACGGCGCTGCCGCTGCTCGTGGGTCGCATCGTCGACGAAGCGCGCAAGGGCGAGGCCGCCGACCTCGCGCCCATCCTCGTGGCCTACGGCTCGGTGTTCGTGTTCTTCGCGGCCGGAGTCTGGGTGTTCATCGAAAGCGCGGGCCGCGTGTCGACGCGCACCGCAGACCGGCTGCGCCGCGACTGCTTCTCCAAGCTGCAGACGCTCGAGCCCGCGTACTTCGATGTGCGTCCGACCGGCTGGCTCGTGTCGAGGCTCACCAGCGATTGCTCGAAGGTCGCCGGCATCCTGCCCTGGGTGATGCTCGACTTCGCATGGTGCTCGGCGATCATCGTCGGCGTGGTGACGGCGATGTTCTGGACGAGCCCGAGGCTGGCGCTGTGGGCGCTGGCGGCGGTGCCGGTGATGACCGCAGTCAGCGCCGTGTTCCAGCGCTTCCTGATCCGCGCCGGCCGCGAGGCGCGGCGGCTGTCGAGCGCGATGACCGCGTCGTACGGCGAGATGCTGCTGGGTGCGCGCACGACGAAGACGCTTGCGCGCGAGGAGGCCAACCTCGCCGAGTTCCAGCAGCTTTCGACCGAGATGAACCAGTGGGCGATGCGCGGCGCGATCCTGTCGAGCGTGTACATGCCGCTCATGGCCATGCTCGCGGCGACCGCGGGGGCGCTCGTCCTGTGGCACGGCGCGGGCTGGGTGCTGGCCGACGAGAAGGTCTCGCTGGGCACGCTGATCGCGTTCATGCAGTTCGCCGCGCTGTTCGCGCAGCCCGTGCAGGAACTCGCGCAGCGGTTCGCCGACATCCTGAACGCGTCGAGCGCGGCCGAGCGCATCGCCTCGCTGCTCGCCACCGAGCCAGCGATCCTGGATCGCGCCGCAGCGCAGCCACCGCAGCAGCAGGCGCCGATTCACGAGCTCTGCTTCGAAGGCGTCGACTTCTGGTACCGCGAGGGCGTGCCCGTGCTCGAGGGCTTCTCGCTCACGGCGCGGCGCGGGCAGACCATCGCGCTCGTCGGCTCGACCGGTGGCGGCAAGACGACGATCGTCTCGCTCGCGGCCCGCTTCTACGAGCCGCGCGCGGGCCGGATCACCGTCGACGGCGTCGACCTCAGGGATGTCCCGCTCGCGTGGTTCACCGAGCGGATCGGCCTCGTGCCGCAGGTCGCGCACCTCTTCGCGGGCACGATCCGCGAGAACATCCGCTACGGACGGCTCGATGCGAGCGATGCCGACATCCTGGAGGCCGCGCGCCGCGTCAAGGCCCACGCATTCATCGAGGCGCTCGAGAAGGGCTACGACACCGAGGTCGGCGAAGGTGGCGAGCGATTGTCGACGGGTCAGCGGCAACTGGTCGCGCTCGCGCGCGCGGTGCTCCGCGACCCGCAGATCCTGGTCATGGACGAGGCCACGAGCTCGATCGACACCGCCACCGAGCGGCTGGTCCAGGAGGGCGTCGATGAACTCCTGCATGCGGGACGCGGCGGCGGACGCATCTCGTTCGTCGTCGCCCATCGCCTGTCGACGATCCGTCGCGCCGATCTGATTCTCGTGATCGAGAAGGGCCGCATCGCCGAACAGGGCTCGCACGCCGAGCTGATCGCACGCCGCGGCCGCTACTGGGAGCTGTACACCAACCAGTACGCAGCGGACCGCGAGCGCGAGGTGCTGCACCTGAAGGACGCAGACACGGAGGCGACGGTCGCGTCGCTCGTCGGCGATGGCGACGACGACGAGTAGCGACGCTCAACGCCGCGGCTTCATCACGGTCGCGGTCACGATCGCATCGCCGTTCGCGAGGAACACGACGCCTGGATCCGCGCCAGGCACCTTTGGCGCCGCTGCATGGCCGGGCGCAGGCTCGCTCCATGTCTTGCCGTCCGCCGAGCGCATGCTCCAGATGCCGCGATCGGAAGTACCGTAGAAGTGCAGTGCGCCGTCGACGGCCACCACCGCGCCGAGCCAGCGCTGGTTCGTCTCGCCCGTGATGTCAGCCACGCGGCTGAACTTCAGGCCATCGTCGCTGACCGCGTGGTACGCCGCGCCGGGCGTCTTCTGGATCGGCGCGAACAGATGCCAGGTGGATCCGAGCCGCGACACCGCGCAGTCGATGACCGGCTCGCCCTCGACCTCGAGGCGCGGGCCCTCCTCGAGCTCGAAGCGCACGCCGTCGCGCGAGATCGCGCTGCCGATGCGCGGAATCGCCTTGCCTTCGCCCCGTCGCCCCGCGCGGGTGACGAACATGCGCACGCGGCCGTCCGCGAGCGCGACCAGCGTCGGATCGAACGGTGGGCGCTCGTTGTTGGTCACACCCTTGATTTCCGCCGTCTTCGGCGCGCTCCAGGTCCTTCCGCCGTCGGTCGAGCGGCTCACGGCGATGCGGTCGAAGGAGTCCTTCCGGTCGGGACCGTCGGGAAACCACTGGAATGCGGCGAGCAGGTCGCCGTTCTCGAGGCGCACGACGGTCGAGACACCCGCGCGCGCGAAGGTATGCACGCGCGCAATCTCGCCCGTGCGGCCGTCGACGCGGAACACGCCGATATCGTTGTTCCACGGTCCCTCACCGCCCGCCGCCGCGTCGGGCTCGCGCGCGCCGCGCGACTCCTCCTTGAAGAAGCGCACGATTAGGGGCGGCGCCTCGGCCGGATACTCGTGCCCGCCATCGATGACCATACCGACGAATGGCGTGTTCTTGGGCGAACTCCACCGCGTGCAGTCCTTCGCCCACGGCGTGCCCTCCTCCTCGCAGGCGTTGATGCGGCGCACCGCAGCCATCGTCCGCTGCTGGTTCGCGAAGGGCACGATGGTGTCGCCGCGCGCCGCGACATGCATGCATGCGAGCGGCGTGAGCTTGAGGACATCGAACGATCCTGCTGCCACGGGCGCGGCCGCAGCGAGCATCCCTGGCCGCGCGTTCCACAGCGCGTAGGTGAATCCGCCGCCATTCGAGTGGCCCGTCGCGAACACGCGCGCGTCGTCGACCCACCCCTCGTTGCGCAGCGATTCGACCACGCGGTCGACAAACCTGAGGTCGCGGTCGCCCTCCTCGCCCACGCGATTCTGCCAGCCCGCGCGCTCGCCGTCGGGATCGCGCGCCGACTTCGTCTTCAGTCCCTGCGGGTAGACGACGAGCGCCTCGGGCCAGTGCGACTGGAAGTCCATCGACTTCTCCACGCGCGCGGCGCGGCCGCCATGCCCGTGGAACGCGAGGATCACGGGCGACTTCGCGGGCTTCGCACGGTCCGCTCCCGCGGGATAGTGCACGATGGCCTCGCGTGAGACGCCATCGATGTCCCAGGTGCGGGTGACGCCGTCGGCAAAGCCAGTGCGGATGGCGGCGAGCGAGAGCGCGAGCGCGAGAACGAGACGCGTGAGCATGAGGGAAGCGTAGCCTAGGGGTTGGTTGTGCGCTCGAGTCCCGCGATGAGCGCAGTCAGCATGCGCGCGATTCGATCAAGGCGGCGCTTGAGCTCATCCGCGCGTTCGGTCTCGATGATCCCACGGCGAAGCGCAATCTCAAGGAGCGGGATGCACTCCGAAGCGGAGCCGCGCGCAATGACGAAGAAGTTTCGGCGATCGGCCTTGGTGAATCGAGCGTTGCCCGCCGCGATGTTCGCGGAGATGGAAATGGAGGCGCGGCGCAACTGGTCCGCAAGTGCGTGCGTTCGGCGAGGGAAGCCTTCCGTGAGTTCGTCGAACTCAACGGCAATCTCGACTGCAAGTTGATACACCTCGAGCTTCTCGAAGAGGAAGGGCATGTGCGTGAAGGTACGGCGGAAAGTTGTGCGCGCAGAAAGTCGCGCACCCGTCCAAGTGCGTGTCAGAAGCGCGGCGCCGAGATCGGAAGCGCGAGATAGGTGGCAGAAGGCACGGGGAGTGCCGCCCACGCAATGGGAACTTCGAGGGACGAAACAGACCGGGCGGAGCTCGCATTGCCGCGACGGAAGCACACGAGCCCCGACGCGTTAGGCGTGCGGATCGATTCTTGCGACTTCCCCGATCCGCACATCGCGTCGCGAGAGCCCAGACCCCAACGCACATCGCGGGCACCTGCGCGCTGCGACTTCCGCATCGGGGAACTTCGAAGGAGGAAAATAGACCGGGCGGAGCTCGCCTTGCCGCGACGGAAGCACACGAGCCCCGACGCGCTGCGCGCGAAGCTCGATTCTCCTACTTCCCCGCTCCACCCTCTCCGATTCGCCGCTCTGCGGCGAATCGGTCCGCGCACTGCGTTTCAGGCCTGCCCGATCCGCACATCGCGTCGCGAGAGCCCAGACCCCA
>Ga0075472_10000654_pt1 | contig 14564 bp, 18 predicted proteins | sample DEB19_08_DNA_3_FD_77014 | JGI IMG/M metagenome (GOLD analysis project Ga0075472, IMG submission 77014) | Aqueous microbial communities from the Delaware River and Bay under freshwater to marine salinity gradient to study organic matter... | ecosystem: Environmental > Aquatic > Marine > Coastal ...
AGCCCGGTAAGGGTGGTTTTTGCGTTCATCTTACGTGCGAGACGTAGAAGAGAAAACTTTGTTTTTGCTCCATTGAGGGGAAGCTGTCCCTGTGTGTTTGTGTTTTCCATTTGTGTAAAATAAGAAGTTATAAATGGTGTAGATTAAAACGGAGTCTCAGAGATGGAAACATCATCCCCTTCTCCAAACGGTGTACTTGATTCTGTGGTAGTTTCTTTCTTTTCTCCATACCACTTGAGGAAATCCACTTCCTGTACGTCTACAAAAGTCTTGTATTGCTTCACTCCGTCCTTCTCCCAAGATTGCGTCTTGATTTTCCCTTGTACAAGTAGTGGGTGTCCTTTCTTTGCGTACTTGTTGATCAGCTCTGCAAGTCTGTTTGTAGCTTGTAGGCTAATGAAGTCTACCACCTCTACTTGTTCCCCTGCCTTGTTTTTGTACTTCTCATTTACGGCAAGTGAGAAGTTGAGGACAGAGAACCCCTCTTTAGGCGTCTTGAGTTCTAGCTCTGTAGTGATGCGTCCGATGAGTTGTACGGTGTTCTTTTTCATGAGATATGATAGTTATAAATTATGAGAAAATGGGGTGAGCCGTTCGGCTCGTCTGTGTCTTTTTAGGCTCCGGAGGCACTCTATCAATTGGTGCACTCTATCTGTTTGTTTGTAATTAATATGCTCGTGCTCTTCTTCTGTGTAATACATTTTTGTTGGTGGTTCTGAGCAGAGGTATTCAATTTCTAGTGCGTCTAGGTGTTCTAGTAGTTTGGTGAGTATGGCTTTCTGTTGTTTCTTTTTCTCTTCGTTGTATTTGGTGATCATGGTTTAGCAGTTACAAGAATACTCATGCTCCAATTGTCCATCATATTCCGTACTGATACAAGAATATTGAATAGAACAGACTGGACAATACCCTCCTTCTTCTGCGTCGCTCTCTCTTTGTGCAATCTCACACTGATAATAATCGTAGAGTTGATTAAGCTCCCTCTCTCCATTATCGAGAAACTTTAGTCTCTCTTCCTGTTCTTCTCTACTAGTGTAGGGTTCATCATGGGCATACTTGCGAATGAATGCCAGCTGTCCTAGTGCATCATTGACTTCCTCAAGTCGTTCTTCAAGCTGTGAGAAGGTGAGGGATTCCAGTAGTGAGTTGTTAAGTACCATAGTTGTTATGGTGATGAAATAAGAAGTGTCTATACTATACACAAGAATAAAACAAAATGCAAGAGTTTTTATGTTTTTTTTCTTCTTTCTATAATGCGATTTTTTGCGACTGTATAATACTCAGGCACAAGCTCTATTCCCAACCATTCCCTATCCATTTCTTCCGCCACAATGGCGGTGGTTCCTGTTCCCAGAAATGGGTCAAAAATAACGTCTCCTTTATTGCTAAAATTAGAAATAAAAAACCTTGCCACGTCTTCATGCATCATAGCCTTGTGTTCTGGAAGCATTCTTGCAACAGAGGTGGTGAGGTGATTCTTTGTATATGTTTTATTTGACTTTAATGTTTTTGTAAAACATAAAATCATTTCGTATGCATTGGTAATATTGTTACCATTTGCTGGCATTGGATTTGATTTTTCCCAAATAAAAATATCAAATAAATCACCGGAAAACTCTCCTATAATTTTGAACACTTCTTTTTTGTTGTAGTAGTTTTTTTGTAAGTTTATAAAAACTACTCCTTTTGTTACAAACAAACATTGTTCTATTATTTTTTTTAAAAATAAATAATAATCTGTAATAACATCAGTATAGTGTTCATATTTATCATTTCTTTTTCTGTTGTAGGGTGGGGACGTAAATGTAATGTCAACACACCCTTCCTGCATCGTGGGTATTATTTTCAAAGAATCACCAAGTAACAGATTTTTCATTTTATTGGTTTAATTTATAAAAATCTGCAATACTCTTATGGTGATGATTCAGGGGCTTTTTACTTGGCACAAGGGTAAATAAATCTTCCACGCTACAGTTGAGTGCACGGGCGAACGCTTTGTGTAGTACAAGACTTGGTTGTGCAAGGTTGGACTCATATTGTGACATTTGGCGCATGGAGATGGTACGTCCTGAGAGTTGGGACACCTCTCGTGCCACGTCTGATGCACTCATAAAGGTGCCGGTGACTCGTAGTTTTTTTAGGTTGTTTTGTAACATGCTTTACTGGGATAAAATGGAAATAAACTTTTCTTTTTCTGCTTTCTCTCTACGTTTAGCGGTTTTGTTGTCGATTACCACTTGCGGGAGACAGTCCCCACAAACATTGATATACCGGCAACTTTCTTCTTCGTAGGTTTCGTACAGGTGCGTTTTTTGTTTTTTGCATTTGTTGCACATGGCTTTTGTTTTTAGAAAATAGAATCTAGGTCGAGAGCGTCCTTCAAGATGCTCTCAATGTAATACAGGTCTTTCCATTCTGGCGTAAGGTGTTCTCCTTCAAGTTCTTTGTGCATATTGGTGAAAAGTGCCTGTACAGTGTCTTTGAGGATTGGGGTAAGGAGCACTTCACGTTCCTTTACCTGTATACCATTACGACTCTTTGGCTTCTTCACCTCCACAAAGATAACTTTCTTTGCTTCTTGAACAAGAAGACCATAGGTGCCTGCCTGTAGTGCTTGGCGCAAATCAAACTCTGTTTTAGTGAAGGCATCTACAATCTTCCAGTCATACACGACTTGCTTGTCGTCTGTCACTGCGTCCATGTACCCTACAATTGGTCTTTGTCCCATGGATTCATAGAGTCCTTTTACTTCTGGTGAAAGTATGAGCCCTGTCTTAGTATCAAACCACTCTAGCCAGTAAGCGAAGAACGGGGAAGCGTCTTTGCCTCCTTCTCCTCGCAAATACAGTTCAATGTCTTTGTGGACTTGTGACCCTACCTGCATAGCGAGGCTTGGTTCATCCTTGATGCCATCTACATACTGGCGCCCCCACTTGACCCTATCGGTAAGATAGAGCCAAAGGGAGGAGAATGATAAGTGAGTAATTTTATCAAACATTACTTTTTTGGTGATGGAGTAGGTGCTGGCTCTACTGTCTTGAAATCAACGATTGTCTCTTCTTTCTTAGTCTCAATTGTTCCCACTAAGTCAATCCATGCTTGGAAGTCTACAGGGGTCTCATTGGTGATTTTGTTTGTTCTGTCCTTAGTGAGGAGCTTAGCGTTCGGACTGGTCACCATAGTTCGGGACCCGTCCTTCTCAATATAGAGGTAGCCCACAACGTCCATGAAGTAGGCAATGTCTGTGGCCGCTTTGCCGTTAAGAGAGGGAGTAATCTTGGTTACACGGTCTTCATCTTTCTCTTGCACCTCTTGTGCAATGAAGAGGACGTGCATCGGAAGCGCACGAAAGGCACGTAGCAATGCACGGATATCCTTAGAAAGTGTTCCCCAATCTGCAAGTGCCATAGAGCGTCCGTTCTTCTTCTCAATCTCCACTTTGATGATCTCATTGATCTCTGTAATGGAGTCGATAATGACGGTCTTGTAGTTGTGCTTCTCTGTTTTGAGATATACGAGCAAGTCACGTAAGTCTTTCAATGACGTGATGTCTACGTAGTTAGGGTTTTTGTTCGCAATAGAAAGGAGTCCCCCTTCTGCTGATGCAAAGATTGCGTCTTTCGCTGTTCCTGCAAAGGTAGTCTTACCTGTACCGGAACCCCCGTAAACAACTGCTTTGACGTGATGATTCTCTGGTGAGAATTTTTTGATTTCCATAAAATTATGGTAATGAAATAGGAAGTATCTATACTATACATAAGAATAAAACAGAATACAAGAGAATTTGTAATTTTCTTTACTTTTTGTTGGTTCTTATTATGATGCGAACAGAAATAAGAAGTTTCTAAGGGAAAGAAGGGGTACGGTTTGTGGCTACGAGCGTTTCCCCTTCTTGTCCTATCTAAAATAAAAATGCTATGGAGTTTTTGGGGGTCAATGTAGATGTGCCAAGTGTAGACCTGTATAAGGAGGACTTTACTTTGGAGAACACAAAAATGAAGAGTGAGAAGGTGGGAAAGGTAAAGGGACAAAAGGAAAGGACAGAGCAAGATGAGCAATTGATGTTGTGTCATTGGTTGCGCTTAGAATATCCAGAAGTGATGTTCTGGTCAGATATGTCGGGAGTGAAGTTGCCTATAGGGTTAGCGGTGAAGGTGTCTCAAATGCGCTCTAATAGAGCTATACCTGATTTGTTTATTGCTTATCCTGCAAGTGGGAAGTATGGGTTGTTTATAGAATTAAAGAGGACAGGAACACGTATAAAAAAGAAAGACGGGACTTGGGCAAGTGAACATGTACAGGAACAAGCGCATGTTTTGGGTGAGTTGCGGAGGTTGGGGTATGGAGCAGGGTTTGCGGTAGGGTTAGAAGAAGCGAAAAAAATTATTGCATTGTATATGGGGAAGTGATATAATGGTTTTGCACGGAAAGTGCCAGCCTCAATAAAAACCAATAAGCGAGAGAAAAGAAAGAAGTCACAACAATAATAAAGGTGCTTCATTCCTCTATATTTGGTTATATAGGGGGCTGAGGAACCTTTATTTTTTTGTCTTTGTTGTTATGAGAAAGTTTGATGTGTTTGATAAGATTTCGTTATGGACGGTCGTAAAGAGGGGATAATTGTTTCTATTTTTGTAGAAAAGAATGGAAAAGATGGGTATATGATTATGACCGAAGGTGGGGGGGAAGTGGACGGAGAATTTGAAGAAGAAAACTTTGTTTTAATAGAAAAAAACGTAAAACCAAAATTAGTAAAACCCAAGTATAAACCCCAAGAATATGTGTCTTTTCCTACAATATGTGTGGATGGGGAATATATTTGTGGAAAACAGGTTGTAGCACAAATACAATCAGTATATTTTGATTATACTAACAATTCCTGGATGTATACCTTAACAAACAATAAGGGAGGCATTTACATCAAGTTTGAAGAGGAGGTTTACTCTATCTAATAAATATCACCTTCTTTTAAATCAATAACCACTATGCGCGGAAAAGACATTACAAGGTAAGATTTGGTTATTGAACCTTGTAGTGTCCTTCCTGCGCATATTTATACCCCATGATCACTCCACAAATCTCAGTTTTTGAAGCTGTGAATAACAGCAAGTACCCCATAGGGGTAACACACCTAAGTACTGCACTAGATGAAATACGATGCGGGAAATACAAAGAGGTAGTAGAAAAGATTAGGGGAGAAAAAGACGAGGGAAAACAAAAAATATTGAAAGGGAAACTTCCAGCGTTTACTATTGCTGGCGTGTTTGAGGAAAGAAAAAAGGATATGAAGTATATTCCTTCTGGTTTTATGTGTGTTGATATTGATGCAAAAGATAATAACAAAGGAACTTTTGATGAGCTTGTAGAGAGAGTAAAGCAAGATAAACATACTTTTGCATTGTTTCGAAGTTGTAGAGGAGAAGGTGTGGCAATCATTGTAAAAATAAACCCTGAAAAATACAGTGAGTCTTTTCGGTGGGCAATGAAATACTATGCGGATAAATACGGCCTGAAATGTGATCCTAGTGTTGGTTTCCCGTCTTCACTACGTGCGGTTTCGTATGACCAAGATTGTATCATTAAAGAAAACTCTACACAGTGTGGAACATTGGAAGCTCCAAAATATGTGAATAAACCAAAGCCAAAAGGACTCACTAAGCAAGATGAGTGTGATTTTATTACTCAGGTAGTTGCTTCTGGAAAAGACATTGCACCAACGTATGACGAGTATTTATCCCTTTCTTTTGCTCTCGCAAACGGTTTTGGGGAAACAGGAAGACAATATTTCCACGATATCTGTCGGGTAAACCATGAATATAGCGAAGCACACGCAGAGAAACTATACAACACCGCACTAGAGAGAGAGTGGCAAGTTACCGCTAAAATTACTATAGGAACACTGTACTTCTTAGCAAAAAGACAAGGCATAGAACCACCAAAGGGGAGAAAGGAGATTCTACAGCGTGTCCTTATTCATAAGGAAGCAGGAACCCCAAAGGAAGAGGTAGTGCGTGAACTTGTAGAAGTAAACAAAATGGAAGTACATAGTGCTGGTAATATGTTTGATGCAGTAGCAAAAGATGAAGAATTGACCCTTGAAGAGGTGGCACAGACTGGAGACAAAAATATTAGTGTCCTTACAGAGTGGATAAAAAAATCTCAAGTCAATGTTTGTAAAAACGTGATCACAAGAAAGGTAGAAATAAATGGATCACCAATGACTGAAGATGTGTTTAATTTTATCTATCTCCAAGCCAGGCAAAAAATATCAAAAGAAATTACAAAAGATATTGTGTATTCCATCTTAAACAGCGCCTATATTCCACAAGTGCACCCCATTAAGGAATACATAGAAAGAAATAAGTGGAGAACAAGTGAAGGAAACATAGATAAACTTTGTGCTTGCGTGGTGAGTAACACGAGAAACAAAGACCTACATATAAGAAAATGGATCATCTCCCTTATTGCAGCAGTATATGGGCACCCTGTACGGAGTATGCTTGTCATTATTGGGAGACAGGGGACAGGAAAGACACAGTTTTTTCGCCGTCTCTTGCCCAATGACTTAAAAGCCTATCTTGCAGATAGTAAGTTGGACGAGGGGAAAGACGCCTCCTTTAAAATGTGCGAAAACCTTATTATCTGCAATGATGAGATGGGGGGGCGGTTCGCAAAGGATGAAAAGACCTTTAAAGAGTTTTCCTCCAAAGAATGGTTTACTGAAAGACAACCCTATGGACGTATGAATGATAGGTATCGAAGACTAGCGGTCCTTTGTGGAACTTCCAACCTTAATGAAGTAATCACGGACTTTACGGGGAATACACGCATTTTGCCCATAGACATAGTGGACAACAAGATAGATAGGGATTTGTACAATTCCATAGATAAAGATGAACTCTTTATGGAAGCAGTAAGATGCTATGAGCGTGGAGATGAGTATGAACTTAATGATGAAGAAATGGAGGTGCTACGTACTGAAGTGAGCCCTGCATTTACCATAAGCTTCTCAGAAGAAGAAATGCTATTGAAATATTTCCGTAAACCTACCGAAGGGGAAGAAGGTTTTATGACAAGTACAGAAATTTTGGATTTTCTTACTAAAGATACTCGAGTGAAAATTACGAAAAAAAGACTAGGCACTTTTCTTGGTCAATATTTCGAAAGAGATCAAATTAGAAGAAATTCTTTCCCTGTCAAGGGGTGGAAAATTACGTTTTCAAATCGTGATGATAAAAATGATGAGTCGATTGTGTTTTTTCAAGATTAACGGTTTTTCTGTGTTTTTGGTCAATTTGTAGTAGGATTGTAGTAAGATTGTAGTAGGATCGATATTTTCAAAAACAACTGTAAAATGTTCTTACAGTTGTTTTTATGTTTTTTTGTAGTAGGATCGAGCATTTTTTGTCAAAAACTTTCCCTAGAAAATAATATTTTTTTTTCTCTGTAAAAATATTTTTATTTTTCCCAGGAACTAATTTACTAAAATAATCCTACTACCTACTACAAATCTTAAATATAGTTTATTTTAAGCACAAAAACCTTGTAGTAGGATTGTGTTTAATCCTACTACATCCTACTACAATCCTACTACACTTGTAAAATAACTTTAATCTTGTGTAGTATTCTTTGACAAAGTTTTAACATTGTTACAAAACAACACACAGCAAAAACCCCCTACCTGTCTTCGGCCAAGAGGAGGTTTTGTGCACTCAAAAGTATGGTTGGATTATAGCAAATACCATTGTTTTTTTGTACTATTACGGTAAAATGGTGTTGTAAAAATAATACCAAAAGAGAGTTTATGGCTACTTTAAAGCAACGAAAGGCACTTGCTATAATGGTTGAAAATGGCGGAAACGTTTCTAGAGCCATGCGAGAAGCTGGATACAGCCCACAAACTGCCGTATCTCCACATAAACTCACAGACTCAAAAGGTTTTCGTGAGATTGCTGATGAGGTGGGGCTTACTGATGATTTTATCTTAAGAGCGCTGCAAGAAGATATTGAAGTGAAGAAACAAAATAGACAGCCCGAACTATCTCTGGCAGCAAAGATTAAAGGGATGCTGAAAGACAAAGTAGATATTACTTCTGGAGATGAGCCTATTACTATAGCTTGGACATGCACATCACCATCCCCTACACCCCAAGAAGACTCGCCGAACAGGTCCACGAATGCAATGCAAGATTCATCACTCTCATAGCGCATAGACGTTTTGGGAAGAGTGTCTTGTTGTTTAACCACTTGCAGAGAGCGGCGCTACAGAAGAAAGGGCGGTATGCTATTGTTGGTCCATACAGTGAACAAGTACGGTCCATCTATTTTACGGGAGGGATTATTAACACCTACACTCCTCACCAGATAGCACGAGTAACACAGAATCCCCTTTGCATTACCTACAAGAATGGATCTATTTTGGAATTTATTGGTTCAGAGAACTATGATGCAAAACGTGGAGCACAATATGATTATCTTGCGCTAGATGAGTGTGATGATCATAGACCAGAGGCGTGGTCCTCTGTGTTTCGTTATACGATCATTGGACAGGCTGATGGTACTTTTACTGGTGGAAGGGTAATCTTTGCCGGCACACTCAAAGGAGAGGGGTTTTTATGGGGTATGCTGAACCTTACGGGGGAGAACAGAGCCGCTTTTCTCTTTCGTGCTTCTGAGACTGGACTATTGAGTGAAGAAGATATTGCAGAGATTAAGGCGGAGTGTGATGGAAATGAAGCGTTGATGATGCAGGAGTTGGAGTGTGTACCTATGTATTACAGTGGTTTGATTTTCAAGGAATGGGGAGAGCATAATATGATTACTCCATTTGCTGTGCCAAGTAACTGGGCCTGGGGGTTCGCATTGGACCATGGAATCAATAACCCTACCGCCTTCCTGGTGTTTCGTGTAGATTTTGAGGGAAATATTTATGTGGTTGATGAGCACTACAAGGCAGGTTCTATTATCTCAGAACATGCGCCCATCATCATGGAGCACTTGAAGAAGGCACAAGCGGAGGGTGGTACTCTTGAAGTGATTGCTGACCCCTCAGTATTCAATAATGCGCTCCAGGGAGCACACAAAGCACACGCCTATAGTGTTGCTGATGAGTACATGGAACATGGAATAAATGGACTTATACCGGCACAGAATGATGTTATTGCTGGAATCAATCGGGTAAAAGAATATATGCGCCTAGACACAGAACGATTAAACCCTATCACCCAATCTACTGGAGCACCTCGCTTGTTTGTTTTCCGTGGGATGTGTCCTAATCTGGAGAAGGAACTTGCTTCCTATCGCTGGAAAGAGAAACGTGGTAACTTAAATGACCCTGATGAGCCAGTGAAGAGTGGAGATCATGCAGTGGATGCCCTCCGGTATTATGTTATGAGCAGGCCAAGTCCAGCAAAAGAAGAGCAGAAGAAGCATGATACAAAAGCAGAAAGATTACGCCGTGAAATGTTAGGGCTTGATGACCCACAAGAAGAAGAATATATTTATCTTTGATTTTTTACCCTCACACTATGAGTATGATTCCTGTGTATGTATTGGCTGTTACTGTATTTGTGCTCTTGTACTGTGTTTTTCTTCTCATGACGGTGGTGAGAGATATGGCTTTATTAGTCAAATCTCCTACCATTGAACACTACCTACAGGCAAAACAACCTGTAACACCAATGTATGAGCCAGCTCAAGAACAATATGTACCAATTGATGAAATGACTGAGGAGGAAGTAAATGGACTTGCACAACAATTAAACAGGTAGTATAGTATAAGCGAAGATTACAAGAGACAACTGTACTCTTCTCCCCACAAACAGTGATCAAAACAGAGTCCGGAGGTTCAGTATCCAATGAAATTTTATCGCTTATACAACAAGCGAGAGATTTTCGTGTGAAGCAAGAACGGCTTTGGATGGAGTTGGACTATATGATTGATGGCAATCACTCTGTTTTCTATGATCGTGTCAATGATCGTTTACGTGTTGTTCCAGCGAAGAGCAATGGTGCACGTAGAACTATCAACCTGATCCGTGTACAAGACCGCAATGTGAGCAACTTCATTACTAAGAATGACCCTGCATTCAACGTGGACATTGTACACGTCACCACACCTACAGAAGAAGAGGAGGAGAAAGCAGAGAAGAAATCAAACGCCTGTCAGTCCTTACTATTACAGGTATACAGACAATTGGAGATGAAATATCTGTTCAAGAAAGCGGTACGCCTTGGAATGCGTAGGGGAAAATCATACGTACAAATTGTATGGGACCCTGTGCAAGATGAGGTTGGAGCGTATGTGCTTGACCCTTTCGACGTGTTGGAAGACCCATTGAATGGAGGAGATATTGAAAAAGGAAGATTTGTCTATAAGGAATGTATGGTTTCCCTGGCTTCTTTAAAGGCAAATCCTCGCTATAAGAATCTTGATCAACTCACTTCTGACAATCGTTTCTCTTCTTCTGAGTTTCGCAATACCTACATGTCCAGCAAGTACAGCATACCCACAGATGCTGATCATGTCTTGCTTGGTGAATTTTGGCAGAAGAGTGAGAGGGTTGTAGAGAAAGTGGAAGAGATTGAGAATGAAGATGGAACCATTTCTACTAATAGGACAAAGGAAAGAAAAACGTTCCTTATGTGTACCTCTCTTGTTAAAAACACCATTATACGGGAGGAAGAGTGGGAGTATCCACGTTATCCGTTCAAGGTATATTATCCTGAGGACAATATGGGAGAGGTGTATCCTCGCCCTTGGCTTGCTGATTGTTTGTCCCTCAATAAAGCTATTGATGCTAACTACAGCTTCATTGAGCAGTATATAGCAACATGTGCACAGGGTCGGTATATTGCCAATGAAAATACAAAAATTACTTCTCGTATTACTGGTGATCATGGCCAGATTGTGAGTTATTCTGGTGCTATTCCACCACAACCTTGGTCTCCTCCTCCGTTGCCATACCAGGTTATTGCTAATCAAATAGCTATGACAGAGAGGTTTATGAATCAAATTGGAGGAATACAGTCTCTTGATATCTCGCAAGCGCTGAGCTCTAAAAGCTCTGGTGCTGCATTATCACAACTACAAGCACAACAAGCTGAGTCTGTAGGGGAACCTACAGTAAATCTTTCTCGCCTAGCAGAACAAGTGTTTGGAGAGTTTCTTTGTTTGATGACCCACAACTATACAGAACCTAGAGATGTACGTGTGGACAACAAGGATAAAATAGAGGTAGTGAAAATGCGTGGCGCTGGCGGTGTCTCTGACTTGTTCAGTAAAGAAGACCTTGAACAAACTGGAGAAATCATTCTTGATGCAAAGGAAATTAAGTTACGTATTGAGATTATCCCAGGCTCTGCATTCTCTGATCTGTTCGCACAGCAAAGAATGATGGAGTTGTTTGATAAGCAGTTAGTGGATAAAGAGACGGTCCTTGAGTCTATGAAGATTGGACGTGTACGTGAGATTTTGGACGCTAAGGAAGAAGAAGAGGAAAAAGAAGTAATGAAAGGAATCAATCAACAGCGTATGCAAGGCATGGTTGGTGAAGAGTCTATGTTACGGGAAGCGGCTAATGTTGCTGATATGTCCCAGGTAGAAGAAGAGGAGCCCACTATTTAGTGTGGTGCTATACATGGCTTGTCTCTTGTCCATGGCTATAGCGTCACACTAAGGGGTGGTACCCTTACTAAGACCAAGCAGGAGCCTTCATTCCCTAGGAACAAGAAGGACAATGACAGTCTTTATATATTTTACCAACAAAAACCATGGAAGAACTCCAACCTTCTGAGCAGTCCCAGGACCAAGCTACAGAAAAAACTTATGAATGGTCTGGCCGTTCACTCACAGCAGATGAACTTGCATCCGAAGCTAAACAAATGGCTTCTGATTATACAAGGAAAGCGCAAAGAGTGTCTGAGTTAGAGCAGAAGTATGAAGCACTCGTTGCTGCACAAGAGACAGCTAAACAAGCTGATCTAAGTGAAGACGAACAAACATTGAAGGAGGCTGCTAACAAGCTTCTTCCCTACCTTGCTCCTCATATTGAGGCACGAGCAAGAGAACTCAATGATCGTTCACGGCAGGAAGAGCAAGCACTTTCTACTATGCGTGACCAATTCAAAGAAGCCAAAGAACTTGGTGCAAAAATAGGAGTAACCATGAACAGAGAGGAAGAAGACCGTGTACTTGCTTACATGAGCAAGGAGCGTATTCCTAACCCTCTCCTAGCGTTTAAGCTTATGCATGAAGAAAAACTCATTGAGTATCATTCTTCTAGTAAGAACGCTAACAAGAAGGCTATTTATTCTGAGCAAGGAAGCCGTTCTCCCGTCACTTCCGCCGGAATAGACACTAAGAAATATAAAGGTATTTCTGACCCAGACTTTAAACAAGCCTTGGTAAATAAGGTGTTAAGCAACTTGAACTAAAGGAGAATTTATTTTTAAACAAATTCTAACTTATGGCTACCTATTCATTATCGGATATCGCTAACTTAATTGAGAAAGATATCCTCCCAAAAACACAAGAGCAACTTGAGAACGAAACCTACCTTATGAGTAAGCTTCCTAAGAACAAGTTTGGTGGATTCGCTAATAACGACAAGTATTTTACTCCTCGTTATGGACGCAATGAGTCTATCGCCTCACTTGCCGCTACAGCAACTACACTTCCTACAGCTGGAAAATCTAAGTACAGCCAGGGAAAAATTTCTACAGCTTATACTTACGGGGTCCTCAACCTTGATGATCGTGTAATTGAATCCGTTAAAGGAGAGCCTGGAGCAATTGTGAATATCGTTGTTGAAGAAATTGACCGTATGCGTCAAGACATGGGTAAGGATATTAACCGACAACTCTTTGGAGACGGTACAGGTGTTCTTTCTCTTGTAAGTGCTGCGTCTACACAAACAACAATCACAGTAACTTCTACACAATATATTCATGAAGGACAACTCCTCACTATCAATGGTGATGCGGTTCAGGTTGTGAATGTAACTGGAGACACTACCTTTACTGTAACAGCTAACGTCACTGTTGCTTCTAATGAAACAGCAGTAAAGACAGCAGGTGTTGCGGAAATGACAGGACTCTACATGGCTGTTGACAATACTTCTTTTACAAATACGTATGAGAATATTGATGCTTCTACTAACTACTGGTGGAGATCGTATGTAAACAACACTGCGACTACCTACACCACTATTGCAGATATGGAAACAGAAATGCGTACTGCTCTTACTGCGGTAGAGAAGTATGGTAAGTGTGACATTATCCTTACTGGATACACACTCCGTAACAAGTACATGCAGCTTTCTTCTGCTAATAAGCGTTATGTAAACACTGTTGAACTTCCAGGAGGATTTGGGCATGCGCCTGAGTTTGATGGAGTCCCAATGGTTGCTGATATTGACTGTCAGTATCGTGGTGCTGAGGATGTTATGTACTTCCTTGATACTAACGCTTTCTCTCTTGAGAAGCTAAAAGACCTAAGTTTCCGTAACCGTGGAACCGCTGGAATCTTTGAGCCAGTAACAGGAACAACATACTATGAGGCTGTAGTACTCTTCTACGCAAATCTTATGTGTGTAAATCGTCGTCAATCTGCTAAGCTAGACAATAAAGCCTAGTCTAAGCCTTTAACTAAAGGGGTGGGGAAACCCACTCCTTTTTTTATTCTTAACTACAAGAGAACATGTATTACCAAAATGACTGGCAAACACTTAGTATTGATGATTCAGTGGTGAAGGCTATTGAGGGGTACGATAAATGTTTGTTTATTTGGCAAGATTCCATTGACGAACATTTTAAAATATCCCATAATAAGTACGGACAAAGAGATAGGCACAGTGCAATTGAAGGGCTTGTAATGAGCATTAAGAACGAAGATGGCACAGTAAGAAAACCTAGAGAAAGTGATGTCTATGAGTTGGTCAAGAGGGACATGAAACACAACACGGTTGAAGATTTAATACGGATGTGCGACAACCCTATGCGAGAGAAGAGAAGAAGAGAGAAGGAACAAATAGAGGTTATTACAAAGACAGCACTACAAGACTTGAAGTTCGCACGTTCACGAAGACCAACAAAATACTAGAAAAAACAAGAGACATTATATCCATGTCTCTTTTCTCTTATGACTACAACAACTCCAGATCTCACTATACTTCCTTCACTTGAGGTGAAGACTAATACTAGTGTGGCCATCACCATTCCTGCCGGAGCTATTGGGGATATTGTTTCTTTCTCTTTGGGGAAAACAAACATTAGAAACGCCAAAGGAAACGCCATTGGAAGTACTACTGACACGTCTCTTTCTTTTGCCACAGGGGTATGTACTACCGAGGTTACAGAAGACCGCTTCGGAAAGTTTGCTGTTGCTGGTGATTACTTTGTGGATTACTACACAGGTCTTGTTACCGTGAAGAAGGCTACTACAGGGACCTCAGAATCTGCAACCTTTAAAACGGTACTTACAGAAGTTTCTCTTGAGACTTCAGATGTCACTATCAATGCGACATTTACCACTCCGTCTACGTTTACTGCACAACAAGTGTCAA
>Ga0075472_10000656_pt1 | contig 14559 bp, 17 predicted proteins | sample DEB19_08_DNA_3_FD_77014 | JGI IMG/M metagenome (GOLD analysis project Ga0075472, IMG submission 77014) | Aqueous microbial communities from the Delaware River and Bay under freshwater to marine salinity gradient to study organic matter... | ecosystem: Environmental > Aquatic > Marine > Coastal ...
CAAGGGCAGAGGATATTACATTTAGGATTCCAGACAACGCTGGTGCACCCGCTACAGTTGCCCTCCGTTTGGCCTCCTCAAGCTTTGCGTTCGCCCTGTCAATTGTCTGGATCTGCTGCTCTGAAATCAGTTCAATAGACCCTTGCGCTTTTAATTCACCAACAACTCCCTTCAAGATTCCAGCCTTGCGCCCAACCATGTCAAACAGCAGCGCATTCTCACGCGCTCCACGCGCAGAAGCTTCCACGGCCTGCGTCAGGATCGAAAGCGCGTTACCCTGCGTCGGGTCAATGCCAAGGCCAGCAAACAGCCCGCCAGCCGCAGCGTCACCGCTTGCAGCCTGAGACCTCAACGCCTCGATCCGCTGCAAAGCTCCGCTGATCACCGTGAACTTGATGCCCGCATCGTTCGCGGCCTTCTGCATCCGCTGGATTTCATCCGTGGACACGCCCAACTGCTCCGACATGTCCTTGATGTTATCGACCGTCTCAACGACGTGAGCGCCAAACGAACGAACCGCTGAAATGACAGCACCGGCAGCGAATGCGCCAACAAGCTGCGATTTCAGTTCCGATCCAATGCTGCCGACGTAGCTGCCTGCCTTCTTTGAAAACGCAGCAACGCCACGCTCAGCCGCGGTTGCGTCAGCGGTCAGTTTGACGACTAAATTCATGTCGCGGATTCCTTCACCTTAGCCAGCAGTGCGTCAGCCTGGGCAAACAACGCGGCTTCATCGTCGTCTCGCAAACCTTCGTCAACCGAGATCAACCCTTCCGCTTCCATGTGCCCGACGTAATCCCACATCGCTTGCAGGTACGGTGTGCGGTCCACCTCATCCGGGCTGTACCCAAGCTTGGACAACAACACAGCGCGCAGATGCTGCGCAAATGGAGTGCCCAGCTTCCTGCCTTCGCCTTCACCTTTTGACTCGTAGACTGGGATACGGGTTGATTCGTCTAGGTATTCAGCAAAGACGCGCACCGCTTTATTGACCTCATCTGGCGACCGCATCAGGCGTCCACGACCAAACGCCAGCCAAATCATGCGCAGACCAAGAAAGCGCGAGCTAATCCATTGTTCCGCCTCATCCGCTGGCATTGAGCAAAGCTTTGCCGCCAACAGACAAGATGCGCCGTCGTTGATTTCGTCGAGTTCGATGCGGTCCAACAAGCGAGCATGGCCGACGGTAAACGTGACAAGGCGCAGCCCAAACACGCGGAAGCGCGTGGGCAGCGTCATGCGTCGGAATAGCTCGGCAGCGGTCACGAGGAGATTGTCGTGTACGTCGAAATACCATCCCAGCGTTTAAGCGACAAGGTTACCACGGTCTTGTCCGTGTTGGTCTTGCGCTTGCTGGATGCAGTGACAAGCCAAGTAGTCCCGATCTCGGTATCGTTGGCATCGGTCAATGCGACGGTCGATCCTGGCGCCGGAATGTTTACGGCGGCATCGGTTGCGTTGGCGAGCGTCGTACCGGCTGGATACACATCAAGCTCAAGCGTCCGAGTGCCATTAAACGTGGTCGTTCCAACCACTTCACCGGTCGTGTCCCGGTGCTCAATCATTTCAATGTCCTTCGCCAGCGCCTGCTGCGTGGGGCGCAGAACGCCGGTGCCAGCAGTGACATTGCTCGTTCCAATCCCCCAAACCACTCCGATGCCTTTTTGCGTTGCCATAGATCAAGGTGTCGTTAGCCCCGCGCAATACAGCTTGAGGGCGATTTTGTGCTTGCGCATGTGGCCGTCGTATTCACTGGACGTACTCCGCCCAGCGACGCCAATCACAAGCGCATTGAAAGTCGTGTAGACGTTCCCAAGCAATTGATCCGGCAGGTCGTCCACGAAAAGCAGATCAAGCATGCGATCCGTCTCGGTATTCAGCCTGGCAAACTGATCTGTAACCGTTGACGTAGCGTCTACCGGATAAGAAATGGCCACCTCCAGATCAATCAACTGGTTGCCGCTGTCGTAATCCTCCTCACCATCAGACGCAGTAATGACCAGCTTTGGCAGCGTCTGCTGCTCGGTTGTCTCTCCGCATCGGATATTGAGAATCTGACCGGCAATTGATCCACCGACAAACTCGACCGTGTACGCAGACAGATCATCATTCGTGACTGTGTGCAGCACGTTGTAATGAGCGGCGATAAACTCGCCAAACATTCGCTCGAGTTCGTTCGTGATCATGCGGTGACGCCTTTCTTTTTCAGCGTCATTCTGATCTGCTTTTCAATGTTCCGAACTCGGTTTTTCATCGCCCAGTTGATGATGCCCAATTCCCGGCCTGTGTCTTGAATGTATGGGACACCGTTTCCAACTGTAATTGCCTGCTTGATGCCTTTGCCTTCACGGCGAAAGATTCCAAAGCCTGCCCCTTTTTGTCTCTTGATCCATTTTGGAAGTTTCAAGCCTAGATTTTGGGCAGCCAAATCCCATCCAGATTTCGCGTTGCCAACTCGAGCAAGACGCTCTTCCAAAAGTTCGGTCAAAATTGGGTCGCTTGGGCGATTCTTGTCGTTGAATGCAGATGCAATGAATTCTGGAATCGTGCCGTCATGAATCAGCGTCACCTGATTCTTCCGATACGGAACCTGACCCCTTTTGTTTCGCTGCTTTTCAACGTATGCGCGCGTGGCTCTGCGCTCAATTCCGACCACATTAATGCGCGACAATTTCAACTCTTCTACAGCTTTGGCCTCGTCTCCGCGCATTACGAGTTTGGCGATGCGCTTCGCAAGACGACCTTGAGTGAGCGATTTAATGCCGCCAGCTTCTCGATACACGCGAGCGAGATCACGATGGACAGCCCGCTCGCCAACAGCCTTTTGCTTTGCCAGTGATTCGCTGAAGTTTTTACCTGGCGTAAATGGAGGCGTTGCCTTGACGCAATCCTGCACCAGCAGCTTTGCCTGACCGTTCAGCGTCTCCTCCATGGTCTGACCAAGCGCAGAGTTCAGCCTGCGCATTTGGTTGGCCCAATGGCCGCGATCTATCATTGCCCTGATCATCGGTTGATGGAACGCAACCCAAGCGTGATTGATGATGCGTCAATCTCACGCGAGGTTATCAGGTACTTCCTGGAATCGTGCGTCAGTTTCTGACCTATTTGCGGAAATACCGAATCGTCGTTTTCGATCATCAACGCTGCCTGAGACTCTGTGACTATCTGGTCGCCTTGCTCGGTAGCAATCCCAAGCAGGATGTCGAATTGCAGGCGATTGCAGACGATTACGGCAGAGATCTGATCGAGATAACCGCCGTCAGATGGAGCGCTAGAATCCTGATGCCGGTCAAACGTGCCAGTGTATGTGCCTCCAGACCCATCCAGTGTAAATGTGGATCCCCAAGCGCTTTCTGCGGCAGACAATCCAGATTTGATGATGTCGTCGAAAAAGCTCATTGCATCAACTTGTAGACCGCTTCCTTTTCGGCCATCGAAAACCATTCAGGAACAATGCCTGAATCCGCAGCGTCGATAAGCTCCTGGGCAGTTGCCCTAGCGGATCTTGCCAAGAATGGAGTCGAGGGCTTCGAGCGCTCGGACTGCATTGGTTCCACTGGATTCTTGGGAGAGACTTCCGACGCTTGCTCCTTGCTGCTTTTCGGTTTGGCTGGCTCGGAAGTTTGCGAGTTGCGACCGAGATGTGAAGAGCGTGGAAGCCGAGACGATCGTGCTGACCTTGGTAATCTGTCCATCTGGTGCCTTTCGTTCGTCGATCTGAGTCGTCTTAAATCTAGCGCAGCCAGCCATAGCAAGCGCGGCAATCAGTGCAATGCTTTTCATTTCTTGTGATTTCGGTGTTTCCGGTGCGACGTTTAACGTCGTCCGCTGCGCCCTTGACGCCCTGGTGAATGCCAGTCGCGCCGAGGCCAGCGACAAAGCCAGAGACGACGTTGAGCGCATGCCAGCCGCACAACGCGGGCACCAGCAAAGCGCCAGCAACCGCAGCCAGCGTTGGGATGTAGGCGTTTGGAAATTTAGGCCAAGACTTAGCCAAGGCTCCTAGACCGAGGCTTGCCGTGGTCGCCAATGGGATGGCTTCAGCGAGTGTCATGTTTTGCGATTCCGGTTTTGGCCTCGATCCTGATCAATCGACGCTCGTGGTCGTCCAAACGGCTGTTAAACGACTCCAGCTTTCGTTCAAGGCTCGCAATTGCGTTCTTGATGTCGGCCATTTGATAACAGTTTGCGGCCAAAGCAAAACCTCCAACCGCAACACCCGCAAGAATGGCCCACAAAAGCCTTAACGAAAGATTGACCCTAGAAGCCTCATCAATCCTTAAGTCTTTCATGGCTCAAGACATTCCGTGGTAATCGGCGAGGTAGTCCTCGACCAAAGTTTGATTCGTTGTTCCGAGGTCTTGGTTGAAAACCATGATTTGCCCAAGTCGGCTTTGGAAAGAATAGCCAGCGGAAGCCGTGTAGACGCCAACTGACAGAGTGGAACCAATTGATCGAAGCGTTCCTCCAACGAGTCCGTCGTTTGTGCAGAATGCGGACGATGCGGTTTCGACCCATGCGGACCCAGCGAACTTGTGCCGAATCACAAGACGGTTGCTGGTGGTGTCCGTTCGGCGAAGAAATCCAATCAACACGTTCCGACCAGACAGGTTGCCTCCGCTGACGTTGGCGGTTACATCAGCACCCGATCCTGAATTTGCAACTTTTAGGCGAATCTGCGCGCTCACAAGATCGATTTGAAGCTGACTTGAGCTGCTGGTTGTGCCTCCAATTCTGCAAAGCCCAACCAAGGGAGTGATGGCATAGTAGATTGCAAATGGACCAGTTGTTGGAATAACATTTTCAGACAAGTCGAGGCGCGTGTCTGATCCGTTACTTGCCTCAATGGTAGGCCTTCCTCCAAGATACCCAGAATCAGATCGGTACGTAAGCGTCCCGGTCTGTCCGGTTGGCTGGCGCAATGTCCGAGTGCTGGAAGCTCGTTTGTCGTTGAATTGCCAAGCGTATCCTCCGCCTGGTGCCGCATTGATATTGTCAGGTCTGCCCCAGAATGAAAGGCCAGTGACGCTTGCGATGGCGCGAAGCACACCAATGTCCACAGACGGGACGCCAGTTGTGTAGGTCGGGGTCATGCCCGACGCGACGATCAAAGTGCTCATACGGTGAATTTCATCTTGTAGCTCCGACGAAGTCTCGTTCCAGACGAAAGGCGTGGGTAATCGGTTCCTGCGTGATTTACCAAAGGACCACCGAGACTCCAGTAGTGCTTGTGATAGCCTCCAGTCACGCGCATTTGGTGCTGGTCAAAACCCGGCTCTGTATTTGTTCCGTATGGATATTCTCCAGATGCATAAATTTCAGGATTGGAAACTGAAATTTCAACAGAGCCATTAGAAGTCGATCTCATTAGGAACGACCTGATTCCGGATATATTATTGGAGATGGCGGAGGAATTGTAATCGGTTGGGATAACCATGGATTTACCGTCGTCTCTCCAACCCGAGGTAAACATCGTTTGTGTGGCAAGAAGTGGTGCGTAGACGTAGCCAGTGAACTGCTCGGAAGTGATAGCGTCCAGCGTGAAATTCATGCCTCCATTGGAAGTTAGAACCCAGGTCTTCACCTGCGATGCCCAAGGCGTGTCCGTTCCGTTGACCTGCGCCGGACTGCGGCCTCGGAGCAACGTCGATTTCTGGATCATGCGGAATTCACGTCCTACGACGCGAGCGCGTGAGGCAGGATCGTACGAGATCCCGTCGACCATTATCAGCGGAACAGCGGATCCGCCTGCAACGCTCATGTTGGCCGGATACTCGTCGCCGTGAGCGGTGCTCCCAATAAACACCTCCTCCACGGTTTGCGCTGGATAGTCAATGGATTTTGACGATCCATCTTTTGATTCAACCCATACAACGTCTGAAGCTCCTCCGCCCATCACTTCGGAATTGTCTACAGCACGAAGGAACACATTTGGCGCGACGGTGTATCCAGATCCAGCAGATGTGACAGTGATTCCAGTCACATAGCCATTACTGTCAATGGCAGCAACTGCAACCGCACCAGTTCCGCCTCCGCCGCCATCAAATACAACGTTTGGCGCTGTGGAGTATCCCTGTCCAGAATACGTTACTGCAATCGAAGATACTCCACCTGAACTTACAGATGCACTTGCAGTAGCTGGCTTTGACCATTCCCAAGATGACCCAGAGAGACGGCGGCAGATTTGCACCGTATCAAAAATCCAGAGATTGAGAGAAAGTGGATCAGATGACCTCAAATATGTCCACCGATACCAAAGTGCAGACGGACCTTGTGACGGCGTGTAGACGTAAATGAACCCATTCACTCCGTCGATGTCGACCAGTACGGAAAGCGGATCCGATTCGTTAAAAAGCCTGCCAACAGAAAACGTTCCGTCGCTTGAAAATCCACCAGCAATGCGACCAGTGGCAGATCCAAACCCAATCCCGTAGAGTCCGTCAGATATCCCTTGGACCCGCTGCACTCCGTCGGCTGGCTTTGCTTGGATCTCGCCCTCTCCGGTGTACGACTTTCCAGCAGCATCAACCCAAAACGCCAACCGACCATCTTGCTCCGAGATTACACCAAATGGAGGAACAGGGTTTCCGTCTGACATTGCGCCAGAGTCTGTGTAGGAAACCAACTCTGGAGGCAGGTCAGACCGAACAGCAAGAGTCGAAGACGGCGCTCGACCGATACGAGGTTCACCAGCAGAGTCGACCCAAAACGCAGCTTTTCCGGTCTGCTCATCAATCACCGCAAACGGTGGCGCTGCGCTTCCGTTTTCCTGCGTTGAAATCTGAGTTTGTACAGCGTCAACAGAAGCACCAACTGTAGCATCCAGCTTTGGCCTAGTCACCGATCCATCTGCAATTGTTGTCGGAGGCGCAGCGTACTTTAGCCACGTCGTTCCGTTGCTGACCACGCGATCACCGATGGCAACAGTGATTCCAGAAACGTCTGGATCAGTAAGAGCGCCAGCGACTGCGGCAGAGTACCACTTGTTGGCATTGCTGGAGGCCGCAGGGATTGATTGCCCAAGTGAAGTGATTTCACCCAGGTAATCAGTAGGAGACAAAGCTCCGGCCATCGCGGTGATTACCGCGCTCCCAAGGTTGGAAATCTGAACTTTGTCGGCATCAGTAGTGGTCTTGAGCTTAGACGATGGAATCGAGTTGTTTGCCAACTGGTTTCCTACGTCTCCGAGATCACCAAAATCAGCCTCTCCAGTGGACGGATCGGTCAAGCGCATGACTTGACCGGCAACCGCGGTCCCTGCAACGACCGATGGCGGCAACACGTAGAGGTGCTGGTCCGCTCTTACACTCACTTCGCCTTGTCCGGCGCCAGATCCAGTCGATGCCAAATCCACGCTTTGGACGCCTGACAAATGCAGAGTCGTCGCGTCCAAAGACATTGTTGCGATGTCGTTGAAATCGACGTTTTCAGTCAGATTGCCATCAATTGTGATGTCGTTTGAGAGATTTACCCCAGCCTCCAGCGCCGACTGGACAAGCGCTGATGGTGTTACTTTTTTGGATTGCTCTGCGGAGACATCAGATAACGGCAAAACATCCGCCCCAGCGTTAATGCCAGAAGCGGGTATCTGATCTAGTTCCGTTACCTTGATGTCAGCCATATCAAGCCAGTGTTCCGCGTTGCGCAAGGACGCTGCCAGAGGTCAGCGTAAATGATGCAATGTCACCCTCCAGCACGGTGCCAGCAGGCAGCGCCACGCCGGTGATCGTGGATCCGGTCAAGTTCGCCCAGGACAAAGCTGAAAACGTAGCCGCAGTCACAACGGTGATCTTGCAAAACGGGCCAGTGCGAGCAGTCGTCCCGGATTCGTACACAGTGCCGACAATACCGGCAGCTTGAGTGGCGGCCCGATTAGCAGCAGCCGTGGAGGATGATGCGCTCACTTGCTAGCCTTTCGCTTGGGTTGATCGACGTTGGGAGAGTCGCTCTTTGATTCACGCGCCACATGCTTTGCAGGCCGAGTGCGTCGCGTAAACTCAGGGCGGACAAAAAGCTGGATCGAGTCGTATTTCGGATTCTCGACGTTTGCGGAGTACACCTCCTTGGCTTTGCCAGCATCCATGCCGACAAACAGCGCTTCGGGTTTTCCTGCGGAATAGGCGACAACAAAAGACGGAAGCATGTGAGAAAGGGTTGTGGGGTGGCCCCAATGCGGAGGAGCCACCCCGTTTGCGTTTGCGTTAGGCCGTGACGATCTTCAACCCGCTAGACGGGATTCCGAACTTCACGCCGTAAAGCACACCCATGCTGTACATGAGGTAACCGGTGCTGGGATCGTACCACTTGCGGAACTGCACAGGCAGCCCGAGGTCAGGCAGCACGACGTTCTGGAAGTCCACGATGCGCGTGGCTTCAGTCGCAATGTCAACCGACCGAGCAGCCATGAGCATACCCTGGCGACCAGTCGCAAGACCAGCCACGTTGACGCTGTTGCCATCGCACTCAGGCGACTCGTACACATCGAACCCGTGCAGGCGCGGGATGACGTTTTCGCCGATGGTGATCGACTGGCCAGCGCTGTCGACGGCGTTCAGATCCTTGGCAAGCGCGGCGTAATGGCCGGGAGCAAGAATCAGCGAGCGACCGCTCTTGGACACGCCGTTCGTGGTCAACTGCTGCGCGATGTCAGCCACGTCGTCGCGGTCAAAGTTGGCCGCAGTGACGGTCAACTCGGTGGCAGTCGCCGCCGGGTAGTTGGTGTCATTGACTAGATTCCAGAGATCGCCAAACACCTTCTTCGCGATCGCGTAGGCAGCAGGCTGGATGAAGGTGTCGTTGAGGTTGATCGAGGACTTGGAGCGCTCAAGATCATCAAAGCCCCAGACAAAACCGTAATACGTGTCCAGGGTGGTCGTGATCGCGGTCAGCGTCGTATCAGTCCGGCTGTAGCCCGAGGACAAGTCCTGAGCCGTCGGATTGGTCGCGTAACGCGTGGTGACAGACGCCCCGCGTTGGGCGATGTCAGAGCTAAAATCCGTCGTGAATGCCCGCAAAGGCAGCAGCGCGGATTGCAGCGGTTGAAGCGACATCTCGGCGATTGCGGCGAGATTCGCACCGGCGATGGTGTTTGCCATATTTGTTTAGGTGGGTTTCTGCGTTTCTCCCGCGTCAGAACAAGATGCTCTTGTGCTTCGCGAAAAATGCGGAGCGCTCAGGCCCAGAAGGCATGGACGCAAACTTGGCTTGGATTTCCTCAATGGTTTCCGTTGGAGCGGCGCTTGCCTTAGCGGTTTCAAGCGGCTTTCGGATACCTTGAGCAGCCAAAATCTCAGCAGCTTCAGCCGATGCCTTGGCCTTCACAATTTCGGCCACAGCAGCCTGCGGATCAGCGGGGGCTTCATTGATACCAAGCGCGGCCAAAATCGCTTTGGCGGTGGCAGCTTGCGCGTTGGCGGCGGCTTCTGCATCAGCGGCTCGCTTGTCAGCGGTCGTAATGCGGTTTTGGATATGCTCCGCAAGGAAGTCCGGCTTGCCGTCCTTCTCCGCCTGAGCAATGGCGTCCTCGGTAACTCCGAGCGCCTGCACCGAGTTTGCGAGAAACGTCTCGCGCTCCGTGCCAGTCACGCCCAGAAGGGCGAGCAGTTTCTTGTTCACTGGTTTGGTCTCCTGTTTTGTCGGCGCGTTCATCGCGTCAACGAGAGCTTGCGGCAGCTTGGCAAATCGACCGGCAGGGATGGATGCCTTGGCAACCGGTGCATCAATGATTTCGGTGGCGTATCCCTTGGCCTTGGCGGTGTCGGACGAATGCCAAGTCTCGTCCTCCATTTCCTTTCGAATGGTGTCTTCGTCGTCGGTGCTGACAGACTGGTAAACACCAACGAGCGTTGCCGTGATTGAGTCCAGCAATCCGGCTTCCTTGCGAAGGTCATCTGCGTTGCCAGCAGCAAACGTCCATGGGTTGTGGATCATCAGATAGCCTGCCTTGGCCATCTTGCGAACCTTGCCAGCAGCAAAAACGACAGACGCAGCGGAAGCGGCAATGCCGTCCACAATAGTCTCAACGTCTGCCAATCCCTTGAGATAAGTGTGCATGGCGACGGCATCAAACACCGATCCACCAAGCGAGTTGATGCGAACGCGCACCTTGCCAGAGAGCGTCGCAAGATCTTGGTTGAATCGCTCCGCGCTAATGCCGAAATCGCCAATCTCGCCGTAGACAAATACCTCGGAAATGCCTCCAGCGGCTGCGGCTTTGATGTTGTACCAGGAAGATGTCATGCGCGTTCGTTTGTGACCGTGATTTCGGTTGAAGGAGGCACCACGGCAGACGGATTCAGCACCCATTCCATGGGCACACCGGCAGCGTCCGCCTCTTGCTTGGCGAGCAAATAGTCAGCAATCCGGCGCTTTACGTGGTCTCGCAGGTCAATGCCGTCCTCGCCAACGACCTCTGAAAATGACCGCAGACCGGTCTTAACGTCCTCGCGTCGATTCTGGGAATCTCGTCCCATATCAACCGAGAATTTGGCGGGCATCGAGAATTCCCAACTCCACCAGTCAGGCGAAAACGGGATGGCCTTGCCCTGCATATAGACGGCAACCGCCCACAAAAACGTGGCCATTGCTGGCTTATACATCACCGCCTGCCGGTTCTCAATTGCACGCTGAACCTGACCAACCATTGATCTGATTCCAGCGCCACCGATCTGCGAGGAGTTCCACGCGAATTCAATGGGCATGTCCATGCCGAGAAACGCGCCACGCGTGATCTCGTCCATGAAGTTCTGCCAAGCTTCGCCTGGACGGTTCGACTCATGCGCACTGATGTCTCCGCTCGACTTGATGTATCGAATCAAGCCTTTGTCGATCATCTGCGTCTGAAGAGTTTGACGACCGGCAGATGGAAGGCCACCGGATCCAATAGCCTCACGCCCAATCTCTCGCCTGCCGGTCTCGTTTTTCTCGACCATCACGAGCGAGGAGTGTGCTTTGACCGCAATCTTTTCGGCCTCGCGGGTTTCTCCTAGGTCGTACCAATCAAGAATGGCGCGGACAATTGACGGAATGCCTCGAGAAGCGCTGAACCAATCAGGATCTGAGAAAGACTCAACGGCAGAAGCTGGAATAATGTTCCATTCCTGCTCGTCACCGGGTGACTCGTCCTCAGATGGGAGTAGGTTGTAACCAACCGCACGCATGAACTCGTCGTAGATGACGCCTGAAAGGATCGTCATTCCGACATAGCCTTGCGTGTATTCGTTGTCTGGAACCGTGTCAGCCTGCTTCCAGCCAATCGTAGGCGTCCCAATTCGATGCCCCTCAAGCCATTGGATACGAGGAGAACCTTCTGGCGTGATCGTTTTGACCGCGAAACAATCGCCATCTCGATCGATGGCAATCGAAGCGCAACGAAGACCAAGGCGCCAATCGAACACTCCGCCCCGCATGTCGCACAGGCGAGTCCATCGATCCATCAGTGGCTGCGCTACCTGGCGGAAAGCCTCATTTGTTCCCGTGTAAGTCGGTGCCCAAGACCAACCAATGGCGTAGTCAGCCTTCTTTCGGACCGCTCCGGAAACCGCTCCAGATCCGCCAAAGACATAGCGGGAATCCGAGATCATGGCTCGGTGCTTCGCGTTTGGAAGCATCTTCCAAACATCCCGATCCAAAGACGGACGCCATCCGCGCAGATTACTGTCTCCTGGCGAAGGGAAAAGCGATTCCGATGAAGTCCAGGAATAGCCAAGGCGAGAGCCACCGTTAGCCTGCGGTTGGCTTTGCTGCGCCCTCATCCGGCGCTGATGTTTTGCGCGGATGCTCATGTGAATCTCACCCTTGATTCAGACGGCAACGCAATAACGTTGTCGTCTACCTGCGAAAGCGCGTCCTGAATCTCAGCCTGCCATTGAGCAAGCGAAAGCGATCCAGACGGACCATAAGAAAACGACTTACCATTCACCGACGCAGCAAGCACGTTCCTCGGTCCGCCAACCATCTTCTGGACCTCAGACTTGTACCGGGCAAGCTCCGCCTGCACCTCTGCCAAGGTGAAGCCGTAATAAATCCCCGCTTGTACGGTATCGTATGCCAAGCGAGCGCAAGCGATAGATCCGACAACTATTTGTCAACGCCTATTTCATCAGCGCCCAAAAGTCCTGCCATCGATGCGCAAACTATCTGCATGGTCTCGCAGTCAAAGTAATGGTTGTCCTTATCGACTTTCTTCCACGCATGGGTGAACGTAAGACCGTCAGAGCCAAACACTTTCACCTTTTGTTCTGCCAGCATTTGCATCTTGTATTCGTCTCCGCAGTCCTGAGATGCGGTCCACATTGGGATGCCGTCTGACCCATTCTCCTCGCGCAAAACCTGCATGCGATCCTTTGCAGCATCAGCCACAAAATAGAATTGAAGGACACGCTTGCCGTACTGCTCTTCGGACCTGTGCGTACCTGACAACGGGTCCAAATATCTCCCCTCATCGTAGATGCGATAGATCCCGTCCGAGTGCTTAAATGCGTTCCGTTTGTACGAGTAGAAGGCGTGGAACCCGTGCTCCGCGCAAATTCGCGGCACAAGTCCAGCCGGTGAATACTTGGAATCAAGGAACACTCTGGACTCGCATACCTGCACCCATTGACCAGTTGGAAGGCGTTGCTCATACCACTGGCCATGCAGCACTCCATTGTCCCGCGCCATCGCCTCGATCTCGTGCGGAGTCAGCAGCTTTGACCGAGCAACCAAACGCGACCTACCATCACGCGACCATGACCGGACGGTTGCCCAGAAATGGTTGCGCTGCACGTCCACCGTCATGAATCGGAACGGCCTTTCCTGCTCGTCCACGCCTTCGTCAGCCCATTTTTCTCCAAGCTGGTATGGTCCAACCTCAATCTCGCCAACAGGCTTGCGTTCGCGTTGCGGATCCCATGCTTCGCAAAGCATCTTGATCTTAAACTCGCGTATCTGCGAAGGATCACCTCCGCGCTTTGCATTGATTGCGCGCAGCCATTCGGCCACCACTCTGCGCCAGTCGTCTGTCGCAAATACGTTGAACCTGTAGCCAAACACCGCGGGCGCCGGATGTTCGTTCGTCGGCTTGTAGCCCGCTCCACGCGCTTCGTCGTTCATTTGCTTGCGGATCTCAGGCGTCCAGCGGATCTCCTGCATGCAGCATGGAGGTATCATCTTCACTGTCTCCGCAGCCTGCTCAACCAGGTAGCGCCCCTGCGGATCAACAATCTTTTCCCACTGAACCATCTCCTCGGTCAGGCGCGGAACAAAAGTCCCACCACAATGCGGGCAGGCAAGATGCCATTCGTGCTTTGTGGACGACTCCCACAGGACGTCCAGTTCGTGACCGGCATCCGGTCCGGTCGTCATGATCACCTGACGCCGATTCCATTTGTACCCGTCACCGCGTCGGTATATCTCCGCAATGCATCGAGGATCGTATTGCCAAGCCTCGTCCAGGTAGATCTCCGATCCTGACCGCGAGTTCCGGTGGCTTTGAACGTCAGCCGACAAAAGCTCAATCGGCCCCGTGTGGAACCGGAACAGCAATCCTCGGCCACGCTTGTCTGGATCCGTAAATGAAACGTCCTGCACCGCTCGCGTCTGCTCAATCAGCGGCTTGAGCTTGGCATCCGACAAAGATCGCGCATCAATCTGGGTCTTGCTGTACCAGAGCGCCCTGCGCGGCTCGATGGCAATGTTGCGCAGCAGACGAAGCTGACCAATCAGTGTCTTGCCACGCTGCGGCGGCATCATGGCAATCACCGTCGACCCAAGGCCGCTGTCGATAGCCTCAATGACGGCGCGCAAATACGGTCTGTCGGCCATCACAAAAGGCTGACCATCCAATGTGACGCAGCGCTCCGAAAAGCTTACTGTGCCCCTCCAGCGCTTCACGGCGCGTCCTCCACTTGCAGGTCAACGCCAGACCGAATTGCGGACACAAGCCAATCCGGCAGACCGTGGCCAGCTGCCAGATTTAACGCCTGCTCAAATGGCGCAAGGTAAGCGTCGATAGCCAGCACATCCACAATGATCGGATGCTGCAATTTTGGATCCGTAATGCCGTCCAGCTTGTCCACGATCTTAACCGCAGCCCGCTGGAGTCCAAGCGCAGCGTTGTGCGTCAACGCTCGAGCAATCCGCTCAACCTCCTGCCTGCTGATGCTGTCGTCCTCGGTCTTGCCCTGTCGACGAGCCTGCACCATTGCGGCATTCCGTTGGTCGGACAGCGACTTGCGTTGTTGCAGCAGTTCAAGCGCAGTCGGAATCGCACCACTGGCCAGCGATTGTTTGGCCGTCTGGTCTACCTGGCAGAGCATGGCGTTCAGATCGGCAATTTCCTGCCGCAGATCCCGCTGCACGGGAGCCGCGCCCTCCGTCTCTACCACGGGAGTTTTTGCAGCCTGCGCATCAAGCCACGCTCGGACTTCATCCATGTACACGCGGGAGCCAATAAACCCAGGGCAGCCCTGCGCCTTGGCGCTTTTCAGGCGCTGCTTGTTGACGCCCATCAATGCCGAAGCCTGCGCCATTGAGGAGCAGTAAGCCTTCGGTTGCTTGGGGTTTACGTCCGGTTTTTTA
>Ga0075472_10000657_pt1 | contig 14549 bp, 13 predicted proteins | sample DEB19_08_DNA_3_FD_77014 | JGI IMG/M metagenome (GOLD analysis project Ga0075472, IMG submission 77014) | Aqueous microbial communities from the Delaware River and Bay under freshwater to marine salinity gradient to study organic matter... | ecosystem: Environmental > Aquatic > Marine > Coastal ...
ATGGCGGAGAGGAAGATCATGATGCCGGGCGGCACGTAGCGCCACTTGGTTTGCAGGAAGTCACGCTCGATCAGCCAGAGCAGCAAAAGAGTCAACGACGCCACCAAACCGGCGGCGGCCGGGATTGGGAACCCGAGGAACTCCTTGCCGCCACCGTTTCCCTGCATGGCGGCCAGACAGTTGAACCGGGCCAGCCGGAACGCACCGCAAATCAGATAGACACTGGCGATGAACCAGCCGAAGGCGTGATACGGATCAGGAAAGACATCGGCCAGCACCACGCGATGCACGAGAAACGCGGGCGCCGCGCCGAAGGAGACGATGTCCGCCAGTGAATCAAACTCCCGCCCGAAGGGGCTCTCGCTCCCCACCATGCGCGCCACACGGCCGTCCAGCAAGTCGAACAGGCAGGCCAGCAGGATGAGAAACAGGGCATGCATGATGGCCTGGTTGAAGACGGTGAAGTTTGACTGGTCAGCTTCAACGATCTTGGTCAGCGCGAGAAACCCGCAGAACAAGTTGCCCGCCGTGAGGAGATTCGGCAGAAAATAGATCTTCAGCCGCGCGCTGTCCGCCGCCTGATCCCGGCCAGTTTCTGGAGCGCCATTCATGTTCATTCGAAAGTGGCCAGCACCGTCTCTCCGCCCACGGCACGGTCCCCCAGCTTCACGGAAACCTTGGCATGCATCGGCAGGTAGACATCCACGCGTGAACCGAATTGGATCAAGCTGATGCGCTCGCCGCGTTGGATCTCTTCGTCCATCTCGATCCATGGCACAAGCCGCCGGGCAATCAGCCCCGTGATCAACCGCACGCCTACCTTCTCGCCCGCGGGGTCCGCCGCCGTGATGCCGACGAGAATGTTTTCATTGTGCGCGGCGGATTCCGTCTTGAGGGCGTTGAGGAATTTGCCCTCGGTGTATTTGAAGTAGCTGACCCTGCCGCTGACCGGCGCGTTCTGCACATGCACGTCGAACACGGAAAGGAAGATGGAGATGCGGCGGCACTCTCCCTGCATGAATCGCGGCTCATGCATGACGTCGATCACATCCACCTTGCCGTGCCCGGGCGACACCACCAAACCCGGCCCGGCGGGCACCTGCGCATCGGGATCGCGAAAGAAGTAGAGCGTGAACAGAGCGAACGGAACCCACAGCACGAACATCACCGTGGCCACCGTCACCATGACAGGACCGACGAACACGGCCAACAATCCCACGGCCGCCAGCGCAGCCAGCGCGACAAACGTCCACAGCAACATGCGCCGTGCGGCTTTGCCCGCTCTTCCAGAATTCTTCATGGGCGCAGCTTAGGCCGTTTGCTCTGGCGCATCAAAGGGGAAATGCGGAGAGAACCGCCGGTCCAGACGGCCTCAAGGGAATAACTGGGGCGCACTTTGCCTCGCTAACGCCTTGCAGCGGTCGAGGATTTCGGCGCTGGATTCGCACTGCAACGCGAATGCCGCGAGTTGGCTGGCTTCGCTCATCTTCAACTGGCGGATGAGGAATTTGATCTGCGGAACCGTCGGGGGTGCGGCGCTTAATTCATCCACGCCCAAACCCAGCAGCAGCGGCACCAAATGCAGTTCCCCGGCCATTTCACCGCAAACGCCGGCCCAATGGCCCGCCTTGTGGGCGGCATCCACGGTCAACTTGATCAGGCGCACAATCGCTGGATGCGTCGGTTCGTAGAGGTGCGCAATCTTCTCATTGGTCCGGTCCACCGCCAGCGAATACTGGATCAGGTCGTTGGTCCCGATGCTGAAGAATTTGGCGCGCTTTGCCAGGGCATCCGCCGTCAACGCGGCCGACGGAGTCTCAATCATGATGCCCACTTCCATGTTTTCATCGAAGGGGATCTTCGCAGCCCGCAAATCACCCCGGCACTCATCGAGCAACGCATTTGCGCGGATCAGCTCCTCCAAGCCCGAGATCATCGGATACATCAGCTTGACGTTGCCCACGACGCTGGCTCGCAGAATGGCCCGCAACTGCGCCCGGAACACTTCCTGTTCCTCCAAGCAAAACCGTATGGCCCGCCAGCCCAAAAAAGGATTCATCTCATCGGGCACATCCGTGTGGGAGCGGAATTTGTCGCCACCCAAATCCAGGGTTCGGATAACCACTGGCGCAGGCTTTAACGCTGCTGCTGCCTTGTGATAAGCTTGAAACTGCTCTTCCTCGGTGGGCAGTTCAGCCTGGTTGATGAAGAGGTATTCGGACCGGAACAGCCCGATGCCCTCCGCGCCGCAATCAATGATCGCCTGCGCGTCATCGGCGTGCTCGACATTTCCAGAAAGCGTGATGCGATGCCCGTCCGCTGTAATCGCCGGCTCGTGCTGCAACTCGCGCAGCTTGTCATGCAACGACTCTTGCTGCGCCTCCAGCTGGCCATATTCGGCCAGCGTGCGCGCGGAGGGATTGATGATGATGACGCCGTTGACGCCATCCAGCAGGACGAAATCGCCCGTGGAGATTTCGCTGGTGATTGTCTTAAGGCCCACCACCGCGGGGATTTCCATCGAGCGAGCCATGATTGCCGTGTGCGAAGTTCTGCTGCCCACATCCGTCGCAAAGCCCAGCACTTTGTCGTGATCCATCTGCGCGGTTTGTGAAGGCGCGAGATCGTGCGCCACAATGATGCAAGGTTCCTTCAACACATGGCGCAAATCGGCCTCATCACCGTTGCCGCGCAAGTTGTTCAGCACGCGAGAAGCGATATCGCGCATGTCCCCGGCCCGTTCGCGCAAGTAATCATCCTCGACCGCTGCTAGGGAGGAGGCGTAGCGCTCTGCGACCGAGTGATACGCGAACTCCGCGTTGCAGTGCTGACTCTGGATCAGGCGCAACACCTCGTTGTTCAACTCGGGATCATCCAGCACCAACAGGTGCGCCTCGAAGATGCTGTCATGCTCACCGCCGGTACGTTCGGAGAGTTTCTTCTGGACCTCGATCAACTGTTGCCGGGTCAGCACCAGCGCCCGCTCGAAGCGTTGGATTTCAACGGTGACATGCGCCTCGCTGATGGTCTGAATTTTGACGGAGGAGTGGCTGGGTTTGCCAAGCACCAAAGCCTTGCCCTGCCCCACTCCCGGGGACACAGCAACGCCGTGAAAAACTTTTTCCGCGGCTTTAATGGAGTTCGGCATCACTCAAAAGATGGCGAAGGACCCTAATTTTGGAAACACTTTCTTTGTTGATTCAAAGGGTATTCCTTCGCTTTCGCCCCGATGCCTGCAGGTTGCTCGCTTGGGCATTCCTGATTTAATTCCGCCCCATGCACCTTGAGAGCCTTCCCCCGTTTCCCCTGGCCTGCCTGCCCACGCCGATCCATCCCCTGCCCGCCTCGACGAAATTGCTGGGCGATCCCAGCCTTCGGATCAAGCGCGATGGCCAGAGGGCCTGGCCAGTCGAATCATTGCCAATAGACGGCTGCAGCAGCTGCCTTGGCGGGCCTCAAATGCGGACTCGTGATTAACGGCACTCGGCCCGACGTGCCGAATGGCGATGTTCTGTTGGACGCTCCACTCGGCGCATCCGGGCATTGGATTGAAAGGCCCAGCGCGGCGCGAAGCTGAAGGAGCTGCCCAAACAACTGCGGGCGCAGCAAGCCCTGCGTCATTCCCGTGGGCGGCTCGAATGGAATCGGCGCCACCGGCTACGTGATCGCCATGTTCAAGTTGGTTGAGGAATTGCGCCGCCAATGCCCGCGGGTGGAACATACATTTTCGGCACCAGCTCGGGCGGCCCAAGCAGGCATGGCGTTGGGCGCCAAGCTGGCCGGGTTCGATCGCCAAGTGCATGGCTTGTCCATCAACCGCGATGATCCCGAGACCCATCCGTTAGAGGAGGAGCTGGCGGACATTGCCAACGAGTGCGCGGCATGGATCGGGACTGGCGTGCGCCTCAAACCGTCTGACTTGAGCGTAATCTATAGCATCGAGGCCGCGGCTACGGCATGGTGAACGACGCGGAACGCGATGCGATCACCCTGATGACCCGCCACGAAGGCGTCCCGGTGGATTCCGCAAACTCGGGTCGCGCGTTGGGCGGCTTGATTGACCAAATCCGCAGGGGCCGTTTCAAACGTGTCGAACCGCTCTTGTTCTGGCACACCGGCGGCGCACCCGCTCATCCCGCTTACGCCAAAGATTTGCTTCCTGCCCCGTGAGTTGAAAACCGACGCCGATGCCTTGCGCTGATGGAGATTCACCCCGACACTCCCGCTCGATGAACGTTGAACTCATCAATACCGGCTCAGAGTTGTTGCTGGGCCGCACACTGAACACCCACCAGCAGTGGCTCTGCCGTCGGCTTTCCGACCACGGCTACCTGGTCGCCCGGCAGGTCTGCGTTCCGGATACTGGAACCTCCATTCAGCAAGCCGTTCGTGAAGCCCTTGACCGGGCAGACATCATCATCGTCACCGGCGGACTTGGCCCCACTTCCGACGATATCACCCGAGAACTCATCGCCGATCTTTTCCAAAAGCCATTGCGTCAGGACCCAGCCATCGTGGCTGGGCTGCGCGAGTTCTTTGCAAGGCGCAACCGTCCCATGGCTGAATCCAATCTCGTTCAGGCCATGGTTCCCGAAGGAGCAATCGTGTTGCCGAACCCAAACGGCACTGCCCCCGGCTTGGCGATGAAGGTCGAGGCTGGTGGCAGTAAGATCGAGGATGGAACCGGGGCAAACACACCATCTTCCATCCTCCACCCTCGTTCCCCGCGCTGGCTAATCATGTTGCCCGGGCCACCGCGTGAGCTGCACCCCATGTTCACCAACCACGTGCTGCCGTTGCTGCAGCGCGAAATGCCGACGGAAACCTTCATCTGCCGGACGCTACGCACCACCGGGCTGGGCGAATCCGCGCTGCAAGAAATGATTGCGGCACCCTTGAGCCAGCTGGTCAGCGCGGGGTTGCAACTCGGTTACTGCGCCCGCCCCGGAGAAGTAGATGTGCGTTTGGCCGCTCGCGGGCCCGCCGCGAACCGGATCGTGGGCGAGGCTGCAGACATCGTTCAGGATCTCCTCGCGAAATTCATTTTCGCCGAGGAGGATGATGAACTCGAAACCGTCATCGTGCGCGCACTGACCGCTGGCAGACTAACGCTCGCCCTCGCGGAGTCCTGCACCGGCGGCTGCATCGCCCACCGCATCACCAATGTGCCAGGCGCTTCTGCCGTCCTCCTTGCCGGGATGGTGACCTACGCCAACGTAGCCAAGACGAAGTTTGTCGGGGTACGACCTGAAACGCTGGCCGCCCACGGGGCCGTCAGCGAGGCAGTCTGCCGCGAGATGGCCGAAGGGGTCCGCCGTGAAACCGGGGCTGACTTTTCCATCGCCGTCACCGGCATCGCCGGGCCAACTGGCGGATCCCCGGAAAAACCCGTCGGCACCGTCTTCATCGGAGTTAGCAGCTCGTCCGGAACGGTCGTTTCGAAGAACCTGAACCGCTACGAACGCGAGGCATTCAAGCAAATAACCGCCCAGCAGGCCCTGGAGCTACTACGACGAAGCATTACCGGCTGAGAGGCCTCACGCGAAGAATGCCAAGGTCGCAACGAATGGCCTCCCATCCCTTTGCGCACTTCGCGTCCTGTGCGTGAGAAAAGAAAAGCCCGCAGACTCCACGCCTGCGGGCTGCAAAATCTCCGGAGGACTGTCTATGCGCCGTCGTCGCCGATCGCCTCGACCGGGCAGCCTTCCTTGGCTTCCTTGCAGCGGGCTTCTTCGTCGTCGTTGTCGGGTTGCTTGTAAACGACGGAGTAACCACCGTCCTCGTTGCGCTTGAAGTTATCCGGCGCGGTCTCGCGGCACAGGTCGCAGTCGATGCACTGGTTGTCCACGTAGTACTTCCCGCCGGCGTTCTCGGGGTATTTGTTTGCTTTGTCAGCCATAAATTCAATCAGGTTGTATTGCTATAAAACCGCCTCTCCCGGCAAAACGCAAGTTGCAATCCGGTCGACTACTTGAACGATAGCACCGCCGCCTCCGCAGCCTTCATCAGCGGGTTGGGGTAAATGCCGATGAACAAAATCCCCACCAAACAGGCAGCCACGGTCAATGTTGCCGGGAGCGACAGCGTCACTGCGGACTTCTCCGCAGCCTCTCCGCCCCAATAAATCGCCCGCACCACGCCCAAATAATAGGCCAGGGAAATCACCACGCCAACGACCGCAATCCCGACCAGCCAATAGAACGACTGATGTTCTGCGCCCACGACCAGGGCCGACTTGATGAGCAGGAGCTTGCCAAAAAAACCTGCCAGCGGGGGGATGCCTGCCAGCGAGACCATGCTAATGGTCATGGCCGCTGCCAGTAGCGGTGAACGCTGATGCAAGCCCGCCAGCGAACTGATCTCCTCGGCTCCCGTATCCCGCAAAACAAGGACGATCACAACGAACGCCGCCAGCACGGTGAACAGATACCCACTCAGATAGTACAGGACTGCCGACTGGCCCGCCGTCGTCGCCGCCGCGATACCCAGCAACAGATACCCGGCGTGTGAAATACTGGAGTAACCCAGCAGACGCTTGATGTTTGTTTGGGGCAGCGCGCAAAGATTTCCGTAGAGAATGGTCAACGCCGAGATCACCACCAGCAGCTTCCACCATTGGGCGGTCACTTCCGGCACGGCGACGAACAACACGCGCATCAGCAGCACCATGCCGGCGGCTTTGGAGCCCACGGCAAGGAAAGCCGTCGTGGGTGTGGGCGCGCCCTGATACACATCGGGCGCCCAAATCTGGAAGGGCACTGCAGCAATCTTGAACCCCAACCCGACGAGCAAAAACAGCAGGCCGAAGAGGAACAGTTTATTGTTCACCAAACCCGCCTCCGGAGAAGCCAGCTTCGCCGCGATGTCGCCAAAATTGAATGAACCACTCGTGCCGAAAATGAAGGCGATACCAAACACCATGAACGCCGAGGACAGCGCGCCGATGATGAGATACTTCACCCCCGCCTCCAAAGACGTTGCCCGGCCGCGCTGAAAGCTGACCAGCACGTAGAACGTCACGGTGATGAGTTCCAGTGCGACGAAGAGCAGCGCAAAGTCATTGGCAGACGCGGCGAACATCATGCCCGCCGAGGCAAACAGGATGAGGGAGTAGTATTCCGAAATGCCCGCCTGGATGCGGTCGGAGAATTCCACCGCCATCAGCAGCACCAGGATGGTCGCCACGAGGAAGAACCGTTTGAAGAACAACGCCATCCCGTCGAGCACATACATCTGGCGGAAGGCAAAAGGCGACTCCGGGACGGAGGTCAACAGGCTGCAAATCAGTATCGCGCCGACGCCCGCCGACGCCAGATAACCCAAGCCACGCTTGCGCTCCGGCGGCAGCCACAGGTCGGCCAGCATGACGCCCAACGCGAGTAGCAGCAGCGTTATTTCGTGTTTAAGAATCAGAACGTTCATTAATTGCCCTCCGTGGCGGTGTCTCGCGAGCGCGCCGCTGCATGAGCCTCCTCGCTATCCGCCTCAGCTGCAGAGAGGGCAGGAGTGAGGGGCCGCGCGGCATTCACCATCATCACAATCTTCTCAGCGTCCGGCTTGATCTTTTCCGACAGCAACCGCGGGAAGAACCCAAACGCCAGCAGCGATGCCAGCAGCAAAGCGAACGGCAGCTTGCGCCAGGCGTTGGTTGCATCTGAAACATCGTTCCATTTGTCGGCCACCGGCCCATGCAGCACCGCGCGCACCGCACGCAGCATGTAAACCGCGCCGATCACCAGCGCACCCCAGACCGCAAAGACCATCACGACACGCAGGGCTTCATTTTGCCAGGCGCCAAAGAACACGCTGACTTCACCTGCAAAGTTGGCGAAGCCCGGCAGGCCGCAACCCGCCATCGCCGCCATCACGAGCGCCGCGCCCACGAACGGCAGTTTGCGCAACAACCCGCCCAGCTCAGACATCTCCAACGTGCCCGTCTGCTGGCGAATGTAGCCGCTCAGGCCGAACGTGAGCGCCGCCAGGAAGCCGTGGGCAATCATCACCAGCACCGCACCCGTCACACCGATCAAATTCAGGCTGGCAATACCCAGAAAGATGAAACCCATATGCGCCACGCTGGAATTACCGATGAGCAAATTGAGGTCACGTTGACGCATGGCCGTGAAGCCGCACCAGAGGATATTGCCCAAGCAGAGCCACGCGAGAAACTGCATCCAACCGTGGGCCGCCTCAGGCATCAACGGCAACGCCACACGGATGAGCCCGTAGAGGCCAAACTTCTTGAGCACGCCCGCGTGCAACATTGCCGTGGCCGTGGGAGCAGAGCCGTAACCAAGCGGTGCCCAAGAGTGAAACGGCCAGAGGGAAACCAGAATCCCAAAGCCGAACAGCAACATCGGGAAAATCAGGTTCTGCGAACCTGGCGCCATGGGATTCTCTTGGATGTGCCGCGTCAGCGCCGGGATGCTGAAGGTGTTCGCACCCGACTGGACGTAGAGCAGGATCAGCCCCACCAGAGCGATCAATGCGCCGATGCTGAGATACAGCGTGATCTGGAAGGTGGCGAGGTTCTTCCGCTCACCGTGGCCCCAGACTCCGATCATGATGAACGTCGGGATCAACGCGAGTTCGTGGAAGAAGTAGAAGAAGAACAAGTCCAGCGACGCGAACGCGCCAAGGATGCCGCCGCTCATCACCAGCAACAGGACGTAAAATTCCTTCTCCCGCATGTTGATGTTCCACGAGCAGCAAGCTGCGGCAAAGGCAACGATGGCACCCATGAGCACCAAGCCCAGATTGATGCCATCCACCCCGACGTAGTAGCTGATGCCAAGCGACTCGACCCAGGGGATCTGCTGAACGAAGCGATAGCCATCGGCGTTGACCCCGGCACCCGGGAACTTCAAGAACAGGAGGACCGCCAGGAGCGCCGACGCAGCCGTGGCACCCAACGCCACCAGCCGCATGACGAAGCGGTAGTCACGCGGCACAAACGCCAGCCCCACCGCCGCCAACAGCGGCAAACCGAGGATTGAGGTCAATATGGACATTGCTTACCTTCCCAGCACAAAAAACAGAATCACGGCCACACCCAGCACGAGCAGGAATGCGTACGCCTGCAAGCTGCCGGATTGAATAAAGCGCAGCACGTTGCCGAACAGGCTCGTCGCACCGGCAGAGCCTCGCACGGCAGCAAAACCAATTAGCCAGCGATCAAACCAATCCACCACCGCCGCGGTGGCATCGTGCACTTTGATGACGGTCGCTTCGTAAAGTTCATCGAAGTAGAAGCGGTCGCGCATCCAACGTGAGAGCGTGCCGATCCTGGCCGGCAGCGGGTCTTCCTTGGCTCGTGCATAGAGCGTCCACGCAGCAAACAAGCCAATGCCAAAGGCAGCTAATCCACTGAGGGCGGCCACGGGCGCATGCTTGAACGGATAAACGAGTTGGGCGGCCAGGCCATGCGGATGTTCCCCACCAGGGTGCAACATTCCGCCGAACAACGCTTCAACACCAATCACCCCGCCGACGATGCTGAACACCGCCAGAATCCGCAGCGGCCAGGTCATGACCCATGGCGATTCGTGCGCGTGACCGACTTCGTGGCTGCGTTCACCGCCCAGGAATGCCACGAATACGAGGCGGAACATGTAGAACGTGGTGAGGGCCGCCACGCCGACGCCTATGATAAACAGCGGCATACTGTGGTGCCATGCTGCGGCAAGAATGGCGTCCTTGCTGAAAAAGCCGCTCAAAGGCCACACCCCCGCCAGCGCCATGGTGCCGACCATGAACGTCCAATACGTCACCGGCATCTTTTTACAGAGGCCACCCATCCTCCAGATGTCCTGCTCATGGTGCATGGCATGAATGACCGAGCCGGCGCCGAGGAACAAGAGCGCCTTGAAGAAGGCATGCGTGGTCAGATGAAACATGCCGGCTTCGGGCGCAGCCAAGCCCACCGCCATCACCATGTAGCCGAGCTGAGACAGGGTGGAGTAAGCCAGGATGCGCTTGATGTCGTTCTGCTGAACCGCGACCAATGCGGCCAGCAAGGCGGTGCACCCACCGATCCACGCGATGACCTGCAATGCCTCAGGCGTGTAGATGAAGAACGTGCGCGAAAGCATGTAAACACCCGCCGCCACCATCGTCGCAGCATGAATGAGCGCGCTGACGGGCGTGGGGCCTTCCATCGCGTCCGGCAACCACACGTGCAACGGGAATTGTGCGGACTTGCCCATCGCGCCGCAAAAAACCAGCAGTCCGCCAAGCGTCGCCAGGCTGCCCAACGCCGCAGGATTATCCGCCAGTCCAGCCTCCAGTTTGCCGAAGTTCAAAGACCCGAGCGCGGCCCAGACAATCAAGATGCCCAGCATGAAGCCGAAGTCGCCGAGACGGTTGGCGATGAAGGCCTTCTTGGCCGCGTCCGCTGCACTGGCCTTCTCATACCAGAAGCCGATGAGCAAATAGCTGGACACACCCACCAACTCCCACGAGATGAACATTTGGAGGAAATTGTTCGCCATCACGATGCCGAGCATCGAGAACGTGAACAGGCTCAAGCTCGCGAAGAACCGGCTGAAACAGCGGTCCTCGTGCATGTAGCCCCATGAGTAGATGTGAATGGCACTGCCCACGCCAGTCACGACCAGCAACATCATCAGGCTCAACGCATCGAGACGCAGCCCGAACTCCGCCTGCAACGGACCGATGTCCAGCCAGTTCAGCGAAACCTCCTTCACCTCCGGGTTGAAGCTGTTGGCCTTGATGAAAATTACGGTCAGCACGAACCCGATGACGATGGCGCTGATGGAAAGCGTGGCGCTGGTCTTGCGGTCCCGCTGCGTGAAAAGCGTGATCACCACCGCTGCGAGCAGCGGCAGGAACAAGATGATCCAAGGCAGGGTTTGCAGGTGCATCAATGTTTCAAAAGGTTCAGATCTTCGACGTGGGTGGTTTGACGGCGCCGATACAGGGCGACAATCAGCGCGAGCCCGACCGCCACTTCAGCGGCAGCCACCGTGATGATGAAGAACACCATGACCTGCCCGTCGAGGTTGTTGTTGAATCGCGAGAAGGCCACCAGCGCCAGATTCGCCGCGTTCAACATCAACTCGAGCGACATGTAGATCACGAGGATGTTGCGGCGCGTGACGACGCCGAGCAGCCCCAGCGCGAACAGCACCGCGCTCACCACCAAATAATGTTCAAGGCCGACGTTCACTTGAGATCCTTTTTGCTGAGCAATACCACGCCAACCATCGCCACGAGCAGCAGCACCGAGACGATTTCAAAGGGCAGCAGGTATTGGGTGAACAGGAGCTTGCCGAGTTTGGAGGTGGAGCCTTCCACATTGGCCAGCGCGCCTTCGCCGGGCTTGGTCGCGATCAGGCTGCGAACGAAGATGGCCAGGATTGCCCCCACGGAAACCAGTCCCGCGACGAGACTGAGACTCTTGACCTGACGGCGCTGCTCTTCCTTCAGGTCGAGCAACATGATGACGAACAGGAACAGCACCATCACGGCGCCGGCGTATACGAGGATTTGCACCGCTGCGAGGAAAAACGCATGCAGCAACGTAAAGAGGCCAGCAAGGCAGCCCATCGTCAGCACGAGAAACATCGCGCTCGTCACCGGACTACGGCTGAACGGGTTCGCCACCACCATGATCGCGCAGATCACGGCGAGTGCTGCGAACACATAGAACAGATATGCTTGGGCGTTCTCCATCTCAGGGCTTCACCGGGAAATTCTCCTGCTCTTTCGGTTCCTCCAGCTTGTGTTTCCACTTCTGGGTGCCAGCGTGCGTGCCGCCGAGCGACAGGAGCTTTTCCTTGTTGTAAATCATCTCGGCGCGATTGGTACCGACGTGCGACCAGTCCTTCTGGAGGAAGATCGCCTCCTCGGGGCAAACTTCCTGGCAATAGCCACAGAAGATGCAGCGTAGCATGTTGATCTCGAACTCGGCGGGCATCTTTTCCGCGTTTGGACGGTCGGCCAGCTGTCCGGCAGGACCAGGCGGGATGATCTTGATGGCCTTGGGCGGACAGACGAATTCGCAGAGCTGGCAGGAGACGCACTTGGTGTTGCCTTCCTGGTCCTTCACCAGATACGGCGCGCCGCGATACCCCTCGGGCACAACCCACCGTTCCTCGGGATACTGCATCGTAACCGGCTGCCGTTTGAAGACCGACTTGATGAAATGCCGCGCGGTCACCTTGAATCCGCCGATGACGGCCGGAATGTAAAGGCGTTCCCAGAAATTCAGTTTTTTGCGTTCAACAATCATGATCGGCTCCTGATCCACAGCCACAAGGCCGTAACCACGATGTTTACCAACGCCAACGGGATGAACCGCCGCCAGCCCAGATCCATCAACTGGTCATAACGGAACCGCGGCCACATCCAGCGCACCCAGACGATGGTGAAGACGAACGCCACCACCTTCACAAAGAATATCCCGATATGCAGCAGGCCGCCCGGAATGCTCGTAGCGGGCTGATCCAAACCAAACCAAGGCAACGTCCAGCCGCCGAAGAAAAGCGTCACCATCATCGCCGAAGCCGTGATCATCGCGGCGTATTCGCCCATGAAGAACAGCGCGAACTTGATCGAGCTGTATTCGATGTTGTAACCACCCGCGAGCTCCTGCTCCGCTTCCGGCAAATCGAACGGCGTGCGGTTCGTCTCAGCAAAGGCCGCCACGAGGAAGATGAAGAACGACAGCGCCAGCATCGGACTCTGGAACACCAACCAGTTGGGCAGGCGCACCGAACCGAGCGCATCGGGCAGCCAACCCACGAAACCCTGCTGCGAGATGACCAGCTGGCTCAGATTCAGATCCCCCACCCACAAGAACAGCGGAATGACCGACATGCCCATCGCGAGTTCGTAGCTGACCATCTGCGCGCTGGAACGAATGCCGCCGATGAAGGGATACTTGGAGTTGGCCGCATAACCTGCGAGCACGATGCCATACACGCCGAGCGAGACGATGCCAAACGTGTAGAGGATGCCCACATTCAAGTCGGCGATGACCATCTTCTGCGCGCCAAGGTTCGAGCCAAACGGAATCACCGCCACGGTGAGCAGCGCGGGGATCAGCGCGATCGCCGGGGCGATCCAGAAATACGCCTTCCGCACATGGTCGGGCGTGAAATCTTCTTTCAGGAACGCCTTGATGCCGTCGCAAGCCGGTTGCAGCAACCCGAACGGACCTGCGCGGTTCGGACCCACGCGATCCTGGATGGCGGCCGCAACCTTACGTTCCACCCACACCGCGTAAGCCACGCACGTCATCAACACGCCGAACACGGCAAAGATCTTCACGCCGCTGAACAGCACGAACTGCTGCATCGCAGTCAAACCATCAATCCAGTTGGTGATGTTATCGAACATTTTCTAAATCGCCACCGTGGCTCCGGTGTCACCCAGCCCGGACCAACTCAAACCGTTATACGCCGGGACTTCCTTCGCCATCTGGTTGAACAAACCTTCGATGCTCTTGAATCCATTCTGGCCGGTCACGTTGCAGACCAGCTCGTGCAAGAACTCCCATTCCGCGCGGGCATCGCCTGGCGGCTGGATGGCCTGCATGAACTTCTGCACACGGCCTTTCGTGTTGGTGAACGATCCGCGCTTCTCAATATGCGCAGCACCCGGCAAAAGGATGTGCGCGAGCTTCGTGGTTTGGTTCGGCAAAATGTCGCTGACAATCAGCGTCTCCAATTTGCCGAGCAGGGTGGCGGTGATTGAATGTTCCTCCACCACCTCGCTCGTGGTTTCCTTTTCCTTCAACTGCTCCGAAGCAATGCTACGCTTCAAAACATCCTCCCCGAACACGAGCAACGTCTTGATGCTGCCCTGCTCAATGCCGCTCGCGATCTTCGCAAGGTTGATGCCGGTCTCAGTAAAGCAAATGCCGTTGAGGCGCGCGCCATTGACGTTCGGGTTCTTGTCGGCGTTGACGAGCAAGCTGTCGCCTGAGCCGATGCGCGGGATGGAATCCGTGATCGCGCCCAGCTTGGTCGCAAGCTTCCTGATGAGGAACAATTCCTCGTTCGTCTGGCGCGCTGAAGCAATGATCGCCACGGACCCTTTGGGTGCCGCCGCCAGCTGGTCGGAAATCTCTTTGAGCGCGAACGTCCAATTGGATTTCTCGCCCCGCACCACGACGTCCTTTAAACGGTCCGGACGGTTGATCCATTTGTAGTTCAAGCGGCCCGCATCGCACATCCAGGTGGCGTTGACGGCATCGTTCTCGCGCGGCTCGTAGCGATAGACTTTATCCTCGCGTGAACCCGCGGTAATGCTGCAGCCGGTCGCGCAGCTCGTGCAGACGCTCTTGGTTTCCTTCAGAAACCACACGCGCATCTGGAAACGGAAATCTTTCGACGTCAGCGCGCCCACGGGACAGATGTCCACCGTGTTAAGCGTGTAGTTGTTGTCGAACGGCTTGCCCGGGAAGGTGGAAATGGTGTTGTAGCTTCCGCGATCGACGATGCCGAGGGCGTCGTCACCCGCCACGTCGCGCGTGCAGTGGATGCAGCGCGTGCAGAGGATGAAGCGTGCCGCATCGAGGACGA